>Ga0307479_10006142_pt1 | contig 11021 bp, 10 predicted proteins | sample atmos_gasesECM4C_FD_203743 | JGI IMG/M metagenome (GOLD analysis project Ga0307479, IMG submission 203743) | Hardwood forest soil microbial communities from Morgan-Monroe State Forest, Indiana, United States - atmos_gasesECM4C_515 | ecosystem: Environmental > Terrestrial > Soil > Temperate... | reverse complement strand
CACCGCGCTTCCAGGCTGGCCAGCGCGTCCGTGCGCGTAACATTAATCCCGTCGGTCATACGCGGCTGCCGCGTTACGCCCGCGGAAAATTCGGCATGATCGACCGCGATCATGGCGTCTTCGTTTGTCCCGATACCACCGCTCACTTCCTCGGCGAAAAGCCGCAGCACGTCTACTCCGTGCGTTTCGCCGGTCGCGAACTGTGGGGCGAGCAAGCTTCGCAAAAAGATTCCGTGTACCTCGACATGTGGGATGACTACCTTGATCCAGCTTGATCCAATTCGCCAACCCCAGGTTCTTGCCGATCTTCCGCAGATTCCTCGCGATGCGGGAGGCCCGGTTTTCGCCGAGCCTTGGCAAGCCCAAGCCTTCGCTCTCGCCGTAAAACTTTCCGAGCAGGGCCATTTCACCTGGAAGGAATGGGCCGCCGCCCTCGCCGCCGAACTCAAAGCCGCCGCCGATCGCGGCGAACCCGACGATGGCTCTCATTATTACGACCACTGGCTCGCCACCCTCGAGCGCCTAATCACCACAAAAGGTCTCACCGATTCCGCGTCTCTCCTCGCTCGCAAAGAAGCCTGGGCCGATGCCTACCGCCACACCCCCCACGGCAAACCCGTCGAGCTGCGTGCAGGCGCGGGCGGAGCTGAAAGATAGTGAACGCCACCAGCTACCGCTGTCAGGCAACTGGTGGTAGACTCTGCGGCAACTTTTCTCGGAGGCGACCATGCACACGTCAGTAGCTTTGCCAGTGACCGGCACACGCTCCTGGACCATTGCGAATCGCTTGCCGGCGTTTGTAGTTCTGTTGCTTGGGATGGTCGTCCTCTACGCCGTTGGTTTTTCGACCGTGCCTCAGGCGCACAACTCCGCCCACGACACGCGTCACGCCAACGGGTTTCCCTGCCACTGAGTTTTCTCGGTGCACCGGTTCCGTCAATTGATGTTTGTAGTGCTCTCCTCCGGTGCGCTCGCAGGGCTGGCTTTATTCGCGATTCAACACTTTACGGTGATCCCCCTGGTTCGATCTGCCGAAGCCTACGAAGCGGCCGCACAGCAGTCCAATCCCGGCATGATCCATCCCGATGAAGGTTGGCAGCCCGCCGATGGCTGGCAGCGCACCTCGCTCACCGCGCTGACTACAATTCTCAGCGGGATCGGTTTTGCGTCATTGCTCTTCGGGACGGTATCCCTCACCGGGAACCGCCTTGACGCTCGTCGCGGCGCCCTTTGGGGCTTCGCGGCTTTTATCTGTTTCAGTCTGGCTCCAGCTCTCGGTTTACCCCCGCAACCTCCGGGCACCGCTGTTGCTGGCATCGTTCAACGTCAGGTTTGGTGGATTGGCACGGTCATCGCGACCGCCGTGGGATTGTGGTGGCTCATTGGCACCAGGCGAGCTTGGCCGCTCCGAATCGCAGGTGCCATTTGCCTCGCCTTGCCGCATTTGATTGGCGCTCCGCCGCCTCCGGCTACAATGCTGTTCCCGCAGAACTCATCCATCGTTTCACGATCGCATCCCTGGCGACGACCGGCATATTCTGGCTGTTGCTCGGCGGCATAGGCGGTTTTCTCTCTAGCCGCGATGAGGCAGACTGTCCTTGAATGAACTGCCCAGGTCCTAAAACTGCTTCCGACTCTCGGATGCTCTGTCGCCGAATTGTTTCTCCCGAATTTCAACCTTCAAACGCGCGTAACCCACAAATGTGTATTTTGCATCTCGGCCGGCTAAGCCGCGGGATTCCAGCGTCTTACAGCTCCATTCGAATGATATGTGAATAAGTACTTAACACTTCATGTCTCTCATACTATATTTCCGTGTGTTTGTCATTCACCAGTCTCGCCAATCTCGAAGTTCCTTCCTGGTCCTAGCCCCTATTTGGCGTCTCCTACCTGTCCCGAACGAAACCGAAGGATCCACTAACTTCCATGGAATCATATCGTTTGCAGACCTCCACCCCTTAAACTCAGCCAAATCATATCGTTACAAAAACATAGGGGGGAGGGCCTGCGCTGCTTCGGCGTTTGGACGATCAGGTCTTCAGACGTTTCGGCTTGTTCCCGAAGTATCCTTTTTCTTCTCTAACACTTACGCGCTCTTTTGCGCAATATTGCAGTTTTTTGCGCTCATCAGAAACTCAACTCATTTGTTTTCAGGCGATTCCGCACTCTTCGCCAAAAATTGCACTGTCTTGGAGCGCGGCAGCTTGCTGCCGCTTTTTCCGCCTTGCTCGTCCCGCTCTGCTACCCGCGCAACCCGGAATAAGCTACATTGGAAGGTCGAACCGCACGCTGCGGTGCCGATTGTGCGGCCGGCTCAGGAACCAATGCCCGAACTTCTCCCATCGCTCGTCATTATCGGCCGCCCCAATGTGGGCAAATCCACGCTCTTCAACCGTTTGACCGGAACGCGCCGCTCCATCGTCACCAACGAGCCCGGCATTACCCGTGATCGCATCTATGGCAAAGCCGAATGGCGCGGCCGCGAACTGGAAATCGTGGACACTGGCGGCATCGTCCCCGACGATAAGGCCCTGATCCCGCAGGAGATCCTCCGCCAGGCGCACGTGGCCATCAAGAAAGCGGCGCTGATCGTATTGGTCGTGGATAGCCAGGCGGGCCTTACACCGCTCGATGAAGAACTGGCGCGCCTGCTGCGCACCACCGGCAAACCGTTTGTCATTGCCGTCAACAAAGTCGACGCCATGTCGCAGGAAGTGAACGCCGGCGTTTTCCATAGCATTGGCGTTCCGGTCTTCCCCATCGCCGCGGAGCACGGTACCGGCGTCGACGATCTTCTCGACGCCGCCCTCGCAAAATTTTTTCCCGACTCTTCCGTTGTAGGGGCGGGGCTTGCCCCGCCCGCTCTTCCTGCCGAAGACACCACCATCGAAGTCGCCATCATCGGCCGGCCCAACGTGGGCAAATCCACGATGCTGAACCGCCTGGCCGGCGAGGAACGCTCCATCGTCTCGCCGATTCCCGGAACCACCATGGACAACGTGGACACGGAAATCACGCGCAACGGTCAGGCTTATCGCTTTGTGGATACCGCCGGAATTCGCCGCAAAGGCAAGACCACACTCGTCGCGGAAAAACTCAGCGTGGTGATGGCGCGCCGCGGCCTGGAACGCTGTGATGTCGCCTTGCTCATCGTTGACGGCGAGCAGGGCGTCACCCAGGGTGACGCGCAAATCGCCAGCTACGCCGAAGAGTCCGGCCGCTCCGTCGTCATCGTCATCAACAAGTGGGATCTTGCCGTCGTTGCCGCGCGCGAAGCCGCATCGCGAGACGCGGCCACCGCCAAGGGCAAATCCAAACGCGCCCCCGGCGAACGGCACAAACCGGAAAACTTCGATGCCGGCCGGTTGATGTTCGACTACGAAAAAATGATTCGCGCAAAACTGAAATTCCTGAGCTACGCGCCCATCGTTTTTCTCTCCGCGAAAACCGGAGAGCGTGCCGACAAATTATTTCCGTTGATCAACCAGTGCTGGGAAGCGCGCCGCCGCCACATTTCCACTCCTGCTCTGAACAACTGGCTGAAGCAGGACGTCGATCTCCAGCGCGGCACCACGCCCAAGGCCCGTCCCGTGCGCATTTACTACATCACGCAGGCAAAAACCGCGCCGCCGACTTTTCTCATTTTCACCAACCAGAAAACTCCGCTGCACTTCAGCTACGAGCGCTTCCTCGAAAATCAGTTGCGCGCCAAATTCGATTTCACCGGCACGCCCGTGCGCTTCGTCCAGCGCCTCCGCAAACGCGAGAAGCGCAATACCGGCGGCGAGGGCGACCGTGACCAATGACGGCTTCCCTCTACAGCAATCCCCCGCAAACTGCTACGATAACGGCGTCCCCTTCCCGGCAGGATCGCAAAATGCCCAGCAACGGCGCAGCCGCACAAATCGCTAGCGAAAAGGGCCTCTACACCATCGGCCACGTGGCCCGCCTCGCCGACTTGAAACCCTTCGTGCTGCGCTATTGGGAGACCGAATTCCCGATGCTCCAGCCTCTGAAAAGTTCCGGCGGCCGCCGCCTCTACCGCCAGGAAGATGTGGACCTGGTCTTCCGCATCAAGCGCTTGCTCTATGACGAAGGATTCACGATCGCGGGCGCGCGCCGCCATTTGCGCGAACACGATGGCGATTCCGATGGCGAAGCAGAACGAGGAAATGCACATCACGCTGCCGAAGGCGCGGCGCAACTCCTCAGCCGCAAGATGCTGCTTGATTTGCGCGACACCTTGCAGGCTTTCTTGACGCTTCTTGAACGGCGGTGATAGCCTTGTGGATGCAGATGCTACCGCGATTCGGCCCTCTCAAGTTTCCCGCCGTATCGTTGTCAGCTTACCGGTCGGGACGTAGCGCAGCCTGGTAGCGCGCACGCTTGGGGTGCGTGAGGTCGCGAGTTCAAATCTCGCCGTCCCGACCATTTTTTATTCTGCCCACCTCACGCGTTCTGAATATCATGACCGCATACGCGATTGAGCTGAACGAAAGGGTCAAATACTTCACCTGCCCGCATTGCGGAGAAAAGTCGACGACCGTTTGGGGCTCCGTTTCAAAAGATTCCGCAGTCCACGCAGTCTACTATGCGAACTTGATGACCGGACACGCGGAAGCTTCCGCACGCCTCACAATCAGTTTCGGAGGTTGGGGAGAAAACAATTCTGAAAACCGTTGGTGGTGCTTGATTGAGGCCCGACGCACGGTCGATAGCTACGAAATGATGGTCAGGGAGCCGGAGGAGTCCCTCTATTTTGGAAAAAGACTGTTAGGGCGCGGGCTGAGCCGTGACGAGGCGTTAGCAAGCGAGCATAGAGACGATTTCTTTGCGATCGCTGATTGCATCGCGTTTAATGATCCGGCGGTGAAATCGTATTTATCCGGGAAGGCAGTAAGTGCGGAGGGCCGCCAAAGCGTTATCTGAAATGAAACATATATTGCTAACGAACGATGATGGGTATCAGGCGGAAGGGCTGCGGACGCTGGCGGAGGCGCTGCAGGATTTTGCGACGGTGAGCATTGTGGCGCCGAGCCGGGAGCAGAGCGGGACGGCGCAATCGCTGACGCTGCGGCAGCCGATCGTTTGCAACCAAATCAGCGAGCGGGAATGGGCCATCGACGGGACGCCGGCGGATTGCGTGATCGTGGCGCTGCACAAACTTTTGCCGGAGAAACCGGACATGGTGATTTCAGGAATTAACCACGGCGCTAATCTCGGAGAAAATGTCTATTACTCCGGAACGGTTGGCGCGGCGCGCGAAGGCGCGCTGCATCACATTCCATCCTTGGCGATGTCGCTGTGCTCGAAAAAAGAAAAAGTGAAATTTGAAAACTCGGCGCGCGTGGCTCGCGCCGCCGCGGAAATGATTCTGAAAGAGGGATTGCCGGACCAGGTTTTGCTGAACGTAAACGTGCCTGAGCCGTGGAACGGCGCGGTGAAATTCACGCGGCAATCGCAAAAAATCACGCGCAACCAATTAAGTGAAGGAAAAGATCCGCGCGGCCGCAGTTATTTCTGGCTCTTCGAGCAACGCATTGACAAGGACGTGGAGCCGGACACCGATTACGCCGCGGTTTTTTCCGGCGCCGTTTCCATCACGCCGCTGCACCTCGACCCCACGCACACCGAATCGCTGAACCATCTTTCGCACTGGGCGAAAACCATCGAGGCCGCGTTTGTTCGCTGAGTTGAAAGGCCGGACTAAAGTCCGGCCGCTACAAAATCAGGTGACGACCAACTGATGCTAGTTGGCTTTTGTTGCGGATGGCGCGATTAATGGCACGTTGCTGCATGGCGTCGTTGATGGCGGGGAGATCCTTTGAAAGGACCTCGTGCCACTTGACGAGCTGGGCTTCGAGTTGCTGGTCGAGCCCGGCAAAGACGGCGAGTTCTGCCGACGTGGGCGCGGTATCGGCGCTGTCGACGAGATTCTGCAGGGCGCCGAACTTGCTGTCCAGCTTGACCGGAAAGTTGGCAAAGTCCTCGGTCGATTTGCCGTTGACCTGGACGAGTTCTTCCTCGATGGTGCTCATTTTTTTGCGCAAATCGGCGGAAGAGGTGACCAAGGATTTTTCTGGCTCGCCCGTGCCGAGGCGCTTCTCCAATGCCTGGAGCTGCGTGCGAGTTTCGCGAATGGCCATGACCGCTTTGTTCAATTCGTCCTCGCGGTCGCGCATCTTGAGCATGAGTTCGAACTGCTTGCGCAGATCATCGGCTGAGGTCTGGACGCGCGGATCCATTTTCACTTCGAACGATGCGGTTTGAGATTTGCCGGCAAGCGTCAGGCGAGCCTGGTACGTGCCCGGCAAAACAAGCGGCGCTATCGGATCGCCCGCGTCATAAACCGCCAGCGGAATTTTTGCCGGCACTTCGTAACGCAGGTCCCAGGTGAAGCGGTTTAGGCCGGCCTTTGCGGGAATGTGTTCTTCTTCCGCGTCGCGCTCCCATTCTTCGGCGGCGCCTTCTTTTTTCTTTTCCTCGCTGGTGAACGAGCGGATGACTTTCCCCTGACTGTCGAGAATTTCGAGTTTGGCGGGTTCCTTGGGCTCTTCCTTCAAATAGTAGTAGAGGAGCGCGCCATTGGGTGGATTCTCTCCGACGGGATAACGCCGCGGATTGAAGTGGCCCATGCGCGTTCGAACGGCAGTCCCAGGCGTGAAAAGATGCGCGGCTTCCGCCGCCACGGACGTGCCGGCCTGCCGCAAGGGGCCCACATCGTCCAGCACCCAGAACGAGCGGCCGTGAGTGGCGACCACCAGATCGTCGCCGTGAATAATCATGTCGTGGATGGGAGTCGTCGGAAGATTAAGCTGGAGCGGCTGCCAATTCGAACCGTCGTTGAAAGAAACCCAAATTCCAGTTTCCGTGCCGGCGTAGAGCAAGCCTTTGCGTTTGGGATCTTCGCGCACGGCGTGAACGTAAGAATTATCGGGTAGACCTGTGACGATTTTTGTCCAGGACTTGCCGAAGTCGCTGGTCTTGAAAATGAGAGGCTTGAAGTTGTCGAGTTTGTGGGCGTCGACGGCGACGTAAGCCGTTGCAGCGTCGAACGGCGAGGCATCAATGAGGCTCACCATGCCCCATTCCGGCATTTCTTTTGGCGTGACATTAGCCCACGATTTGCCGTCATCGCGGGTCAACTGAATCAGGCCATCATCTGTGCCGGCCCAGAGCAAGCCCTGCTGCTTTGGCGATTCCGCAAGACTGAAAATCACATCGTAGTATTCGACGGTGTACTGATCCTTCGTGAGAGGGCCGCCGGAATCCTGCTGCTTTGATTTGTCATTGCGCGTGAGGTCCGGACTGATGGTGGTCCAGGAGCGCCCAGCATCGTTCGAACGAAAAACAAATTGCGAAGTGTGATAGAGGACGTCCGGATTGTGCGAGGAGATTACGATCGGCATGGTCCAGGTGTAGCGATATTTTTGAATGGCGGCTGGATAGCCATTGGGATCCTCGGGCCACTCCTGAATGCTTTGGGCCTGGTTGGTGCGGCGATCGTAGCGCGTCAAAATCGGACCTTCGTCATCGGCGTAAACGATGTTCGAATCGCGCGGGTCGGGAACGATGTAGCCGCTTTCACCACCGCCAACAGCGTCCCAGTCACCGCCAACGATGGCGCCGTGGTCGCTTCGCGTGCGAATGCCGATGGAAGAGTTGTCCTGCTGTGAGCCGTAAACGCGATACTGAAAATCGTTATCAGCGGCGACGTGATAAAACTGCGCCGTCGGCTGGTTTCCTTGCGTAGTCCAGTTCTTGCCGCCATCGACGGAGATGGTGGCGCCGCCATCGTTTCCATTGATCATGCGGTTGGAATTGTGGGGATCCACCCAAAGGCCGTGGTGGTCGCCGTGGGGCGCGGAAAGGCGTTCGAATGTCTTGCCGCCATCGTTCGAGCGGTACAGGCCGGTGTTCGCGATGTAAACCTTGTTTGAATCTTTCGGGTCGGCCCAAACATGGGTGAAGTACCAAGCGCGCTGGCGGAAGCGGTGATCGTCATTGATGAGAGTCCAGTTTGTGCCGCCGTCATCACTGCGGTAGAGGCCACCTTTCTTCGCTTCAATCAGCGCGTAGACAACGTTTGAATCCGCGCCGGAAACGCCGACGCCGATTCTTCCCAGCGGGCCTTCGGGCATGCCGTTGCCTTCGATGCGCTTCCAGGTGGTGCCATCGTCGTTGGACCGGTAGAGGCCATCTTTTTCGCCGCCGCTATTGAGCGTCCACGGAGTGCGGTAGCCTTCCCACATGGCGGCGAAAAGAACGTGCGGATTCTGGGGATCGAAAACGATGTCGATGCCGCCAGTGCGGTCGTCGAGATAAAGAACTTTTTCCCAAGATTTTCCCCCGTCGCGGGTGCGGAAGATGCCGCGCTCGGTGTTCGCACCATAGGCGTGTCCCAAAGCGGCCACAAAGACGACCTCGGAATTCGTGGGATGGACGATGACTTTGCCGATGTGACGCGTGTCTTTCAATCCGACGTTGGTCCAAGTTTTGCCGCCGTCGTTCGAGCGATAGACGCCATCGCCGAAGGAGATGTTGCCGCGGATACAGGCTTCACCGCTGCCGACATAGATCACGTTGGGATCGGAATCGGACACAGCGATGCTGCCGATGGAGGAGGTGGTGGTCTGCTTATCGAAGAGAGGATCCCAGGTATTGCCACCGTCGGTGGTTTTCCAAACGCCGCCAGAGACTGCGCCAAAATAGTAAGTGTTCGGCTGGCTGGGGACGCCGGTCACAGCCAAGGCGCGTCCGCCGCGGAAGGGGCCGATAAGGCGCCACTTCATGCCGCCGTATGTTTTGGGATCGACCGTATTGGCAGCTTGTTGGGCACCGGCGGCATGGAGAAAGAAAAGAGAGAAAAGAAAAAACGAAATCATGATTCCAACGAGCCGGGAAAACATTTTCACGCGAACCTCCAAATGTCGTTCAACAAAGCGATGCATGTTATCACGGAGAAGAGCGAAGAATTAGTACAGTGTTCACGGAAATAGGGACACCGAGGACGCCGAGAGGATAAGAACGGCGGCGGACGTGCTTGTCACCTGCATGGAAGAGATTTTCGCGGAGTAGTTAGTCAGTCTTCTGTATGCCGGTCACCAAGCAAATGTCTAATTCTAAGGGGGCTTCTGCGAACTCAGCGACATCTCACTTATCCACTAAGCTCCTTTTCAGGTGTCACAATTTTGTTGGAGATAATCGCGTTCCAATTGTTATTGGGCCAGTTGCCCGACACCTGGATTCGGATCCCATATTGGTATAGCGCGCAGTAACTCTCGCCATCCGAAGGCCCGATCTTCCCGGAGAACGAGTGTCTTGGGTTCGAAATTGTTCAGCCGAATCGTTTCAGTGCGTTTTTTGCCGTTCTCATTGATTTCAAGAGTTATTTCGATTTCATTGCGTTGGACCCAACGGCTTCGTCCATCAATCGTTCTGAAGTAGACCTGCTTTCCTGAAGTGTCTTTTTCTCTTGTCGTATCTAGTCCGAACGGGCCGCCAACTGAACTCGTGCTCTTGCTACTCGCCCCAGGCAACCCGTCTTTCAGGTCGAGTATCTCTAGCTGCACAAAAATCTCGCCGCGATAATCCTTTCTTCGTTCCTGGGCAGTCGTGGTCATCCCAAGCAAGAAGCAGGTGAGAACTATAATGAAGTACCATCCTCGATTCATCGGGCACCTCGATATCCTGTTGGCACGTTGATTGTACATCTGAGCCACAGTCTAGTGTTAATGCCTGGCAGGTCGGTTAGGAATATCGAGGGAGTCAAACGCGGATGTGTAACAAGCTAATGCGGAGATTGACCTCACCTTCGTTTGGGTAGTGCATTTGATAAGATGCTTGCACAATGAGCGGGCAGAAGACATATGACGTTGCGGTCGTGGGAGCGGGCGTATTTGGCGCGTGGACGGCGTGGCATCTTGCCAAACGCCGGCAACGCGTCGTGCTGATTGACGCCTATGGACCAGCCAATGCGCGGGCCAGCTCGGGTGGGGAAACGCGCATCATCCGAATGGGCTACGGAGCGGATGAGCTGTACACGCTCTGGGCACAGCGTTCGCTGGAGCAGTGGAAAAGATTTTTTGAGGCTACGAAGGCGCCGCTGTTTCACGAGACGGGCGTGCTCTGGCTGGCCGGCGAAGATGATTCTCAATTGCTGCGGACCGCCACTACATTGAGGCACTGCAAGGTGCCGTTCGATAAATTCGATCGCGCAACGCTCGAAACAAAATATCCGCAGGTATCGTTTGAAGACATCAAAACAGGGATTTTTGAACCTCATAGCGGCGTTCTCATGGCACGCCGGGCAGTGGTCGCGGTAGTCGAAGACGCGCTGCGGCTGGGCGTGGAGTATCGCAGCGCTCAGATCGTCAAGCCGACAGGATCGGGCCGATTGGAACAGGTGGCAACAAACCAGGGTGAGCGGATCAGCGCGGAGCACTTTGTTTTTGCTTGCGGAGCATGGCTGGGCAAAATATTCCCGGAAGTTCTTGGGGAGCGGATCTTCCCAACTCGGCAGGAGGTTTTCTTTTTTGGCGTACCAGGCGGCGACACGCGGTTTGCCGCACCTGCGCTGCCAACGTGGTTATTTCAAGAGGATCTCTTCTACGGAATGCCGGACATTGAAAACCGAGGATTGAAGATTGCGTATGACGGGCATGGAGAGATCGTTGACCCGGACACGCAGTCGCGAATCGTTACACCGGTAGCGAGAGAAAGAGCCCGCGCGTATGTGGAGAAGAGATTCCCGGCGCTGAAGGATGCGCCGATCGTGGAAACTCGGGTGTGCCAGTATGAAAACACTTCGAATGGAGATTTTCTGATTGACCAGCATCCGGGAATGGAAAATGTCTGGTTCGTTGGCGGCGGGTCGGGGCACGGGTTCAAACATGGGCCGGCACTGGGAGAATATGTGGCGGGGCGGCTACTGGACAGAGGCGAGCCCGAGCGGCGGTTTTCGCTTGCGACCAAAGCGAGAACGCAGAACCGCGCGGTTTTCTGAGATTGCCCAAAAGAAC
>Ga0307479_10006139_pt1 | contig 11023 bp, 8 predicted proteins | sample atmos_gasesECM4C_FD_203743 | JGI IMG/M metagenome (GOLD analysis project Ga0307479, IMG submission 203743) | Hardwood forest soil microbial communities from Morgan-Monroe State Forest, Indiana, United States - atmos_gasesECM4C_515 | ecosystem: Environmental > Terrestrial > Soil > Temperate... | reverse complement strand
TGGCTGATTGGCTCGGTGGCGATCTCGGGGTGTTGCTTGCGCCATGCGATCACGCCGAGCCGGTTCTTCAGGGCGCGCATGATGTCGAGGTAAGCGATCTCGACACCGATGACCGATAGCCGCGCCTCACTGGTCAGTCCTTCGGTGAGATGGTGCAGCCCGAGGCGCCAGCCCTCATAACCAGAAGCGTCACCGAAGTCGTCGCTTCCCGCCTCATCGCAGGCGGTGGCGATGAGCCGTTCCGGTGTGAATCGCTCTTGCAGCGTCACGCCTGTGCCTCAGGCTGGCGCACCGACACCGTGACGTCGGGCGGGTTGGGGTTGTCCAGCCAGCGCACGACCACAAAGCCGCGATGTCGGCCACCGGTGTCGAGCCAATGGCCGAATCCGAGGTCCTGCGCGGAGATCGCGATGCGCACCCGCCCGTCGGCGTCTGGCTGCACCCCACGATTGGTCACCGAGCTGTGGCGACGGCGCGGCTCCAGGCACTCGTGCCAGATGTTTTCCAGCGTGACGTTCCAGTACCGGGTGTCGGGTGGCTCGATGTCGAGCACCAGCGCCTGGCCCGGGTCGAGCCGGAAGGTCCCCATCATGTACAGGTTGTCCGGGGTGGTGTCGGCCGCACCCAGATCGGCGGCCTCGGCTGTCAGCAGCGTGTTCGGGTTGTCCAGGAGTTCGGGCTTGATGGTGCGGTGCAGCGTGGTGAGCTTCATCAGTGACCACGCCATCGCGGTGAATTGGTCGGCGAGTTCGCTGTCGGTCAGCGGCGCTATCGGGTCGGGGTCGAGGGCCCCGATCCACATGGTGGCCAACTCTTCGCACCCGCGATCGCCGATGTACTCCCGGACGACGACCGACGATGCGTCGTCGGGAATCTCCACCCACTGGGCGCCGGCGAGATCGGCAGGTTCGTCCGCCGAGAGCACCAGCGCGAATTCGCCATCGCACAACGCCATGTCGACGTCGCTGACGTAATTAGCCATCCGCCGCGGAGTCAAGCCGGTGCCGGCGAGGATCTGAAATCCAAGGTAGGCACTGGTGCCGCGGGTGCCGGTGATGCGGTAGTTCCGGTCACCGCGGATCATCGCCAGGTAGTAATTGCCGTCGGGATTGGGACCACCGATCATCCGGGTCGGAGAGCACATATCGAAGAACGACGGCCGGTCGGGGTCGGCCTCGACGGACAGCTGCGAGCACAGCGAAGACACCCGGGCGATGACCCGCAGCCCTTCGATGAGTTCCCGTTCGGATTCGGCGTCCTCGGTCACGATCTTGGTGACGTCGGCGAGCATCTGCTGGAAGAACTGCCAGGCGGCGCGCGTCTTCGGGGCCAACTGATCCGAGGGCGCCTGATTTTGAGTCATAGCCTGAATATAGTGAGCGAAACCGCCTCAGCGATTGCACAATTCACGTGCCGCGGCCACACATGGTCGAAGGCGGTCTATGGGGCCCACGCCGGACTCGGCCAGGTCCCGCATCGGAATCTCCAGACCGATCACCACATCGGCCGGCACCGTCGCGAGGATTTCGGTTATCGGGAGCTCCCCGTCGCCCGGAGCCATCCGCTCGTACATCGCTTCGTCCATGTAGGGCTTCAGGCGTGGCTCCAGCGTGGTGTCGCTGAGCTGGACGTAGCCAACCTTCCCTGGTCCGAGTTCGCGAAGTTCGACCGCGCCGTAGCCCGCGCGCGCCCAGTGCATGGTGTCGAGCGCCAGTCGGAGGTCGGGCCTGCCGACGTGTTCGATGGCAGCCAACACCGTGGCCGGGTTACCGATCGTCATCCCGGGCGCCAGTTCGATTGTGGTACCGATGCCGCGCTCGGCGGCCACCTGCGTCAGCGTCGCCAGTTGGTCGAACGTGCGGTTGCGGTCCGGATCGAAGCTGAGGGTGTTGATCTGGGCGGCCCCGATCTCGGCCATGACGTCCAGATCGGCAGCCAGGTCGGACACGTCGGCGCCCGGAACGATCAGCATGCCCTCGCCCAGGGAAATACTGACGCCGCGGTCGTCCATCGCGGTGAGCAGGTGCTGCCGGAGCCGAGCGTCATCCTTGAGCGAGAATGCCTGATAGCCAAGGGATTTTAGCGGCCGTCCAATCAGTGCGGTGGAGATGTACCGACAGCCGAGGTCGGCGGCCAGGTGCACGAAGTCGACGGGGGGTAGCCCGAACACACTGATGAACTCGATGCCGAGATCACGCATGAACGCCTTTTAACCGCCCACCATGATCAAGCCGCCGTCCACCGCCAGCAGCTGCCCGGTAATGAAGCCCGAACCAGACCCGGCGAGAAAAACCAGTATTGGCCCGACATCCCGCGCGGGATTTCCTAGCGCCCCGCCGAGCGGAATCATCATTTTCATTTGTTGGTCGATGAGGGCTCCGGCCTCCGGACCGAGGAAAGCCCGCAATCGGTAGGCGCCGGATGTCTGCACCGCCGGCGCCAGCGCGTTGACGGTGACATTGTCGGCGGCCCAGGCGCGGGCGGCGGATCGGGTCCACGCCTGAACCGCGCCCTTCGTCGCGGCGTAGACAGCCGAGATCGGGCTGCCCATAACGGCTTCGGAGGATCCGAAGTTGACGATCCTGCCGCCTTTGCCGCCTTGGCCTTTCATCACGGCGTGCGCAGCCTGATTGGTGAGGATGGTCGCCTTGACGTTGGTGTCCAACAGGAACGAGATGTCGTCGGCGCTGATGAATCCGGGTATCCCGGCCTGCCATAACCCCGCGGCGTTGACCAACACGTCGAGCCCACCGAGGTGCTCGACGGCTTGTTGCACCATCGCCGAGACGGCCTCGGGATCGCGAGCATCGCACCGCAGCCAGTTGGCCGCCAGATCATCCGGTGGCGGGGTCTGATGGTACGTGGCGGCGATCTCGGCGCCCGCCTCTGTGAGGACCCGGACGGCGGCCGCACCGATACCGGTCGCTGCGCCGGTGACCAGGATCCGTCGGCCGAGCAGCGGCGGCGTGACGCTTGACGGGGCAGAAGACATGGCCAAGACGCTATATCGGCGAAAGCGATACTGCTCGACGCGGTATCCGCGGAATCGCGTCCGGGTCCCGCGGGACGGCGCGGATGACCGGAAACTGCTCGCGCGCAAGCCTCGGGCTTCAGCCCGGGCATGCTTGGCCGCGGATGTGCTGCTTGATGATGGACAGAGGTGCGCCTGCGCAGGAGACGGAGAAGTGCGACGGGGAGCAGATGTATTTGCGCCGGACCGCGTAGGCGGTGCCGTCTTTAAGCCGTTGCACCAACGTAGGAATGACCAGCGTGGGGGATAGGTGACGAGCAGATGCAAATGGTTGGCTTCGCCGTTGAACTCGGCCATCCGAACGCACACAGAGCGCATAGTGTGCTCGCAGAAGGTGAGCACCGCGTCGGTGAACATCGCCGACCGGTAGTTGGTCATCAACACCAGGTGCGCGTGCAGCAACGACGCTCTGTGTCGAAAGTGGCGATGCCTGTGGGTTGTCAGTGGCTGGCTGTACTTTGTGGACGTGCAGATGCGTTATCGGTATCGCATCCAACCGAGACCCAGCCAGCAGCGGATGCTAGCGCGGATCTTTGGGTGCTGCCGGGTGGTGTTCAACGACGCGCTGCGAATCCGCGACGAGACATGCCGCTCCGGAGTGAAATTGTCGGACAGCGAGGTTCAGCGCCGGGTGATCACCTACGCCAAGGCCACCGCCGAGCGGGGTTGGTTGGCCGAGGTACCCAGTGTGGCGCTGGTGCAGTCGGTCAACGATTCTCGTCGGGCCTGGCGCAACTTCTTCGACTCCCGCAGCGGGAAGCGGCGAGGTCGGCGGCTGGGCAGGCCGCGGATGAAATCCAGGAAGGATCACCGGCAGTCGTTTCGGCTGACCCGCAACGGTTTCAGCGTCCGGCCCAACGGGCAGCTGTTTGTGGCGAAGGTGGGCGAGCTGCGGGTGCGCTGGTCGCGCCCACTGCCCAGCGAGCCGTCCTCGGTCACGATCATCCGCGAACCCGACGGGCACTTCTACGCCAGCTTCGTCGTCGACGTAGCGGTGGTGCCGCTGGCGATGGTGGATCGGGAGGCCGGGATGGATGTGGGCATCGCCCGGTTCGCGACGATCGCCACCACCGATGGGGTGCGTACAGACATTGCGAATCCACAGCATTTGGGCCGCAAGCGGCGGAAGTTGCGGCGGTTGGAGCGGGAGAAGTCCCGCCGGCAGAAAGGATCGGCCAACAGGGACAAGACGCGGCGCAAGATTGCCATCGCGCACGGCAACGTGGCGCGCGCTCGGCGGGACTATCACCACAAGCAGGCTTTGGCGTTGGTTCGCGACAACCAAGTGATCCACGTCGAGGACCTCAACATTGTGGGCATGCTTGCCAATCGTCGGCTCGCTCGGGCCATCAGCGATGCGGGGTGGGGACAGTTGGTGCGGATCATCGCCGAAAAGGCCAACCGCTACGGGCGCACCGTGAGCGTGGTGTCGCGGTGGCTGGCGTCGAGCAAGACCGGCTCGGATGCGGGCACCGTGTCGACGAGCTGCCGCTGCAGATCCGGCAGTGGACGTGCCCGGTGTGCCGGACCATCCACGATCGCGACTACAACGCTGCCAAGGTCATTCTCGCCGCCGGGCGGGCGGAGAGACGAAACGCCTCCCACACCGGTGGGCGGGATCGCGCCAGCGGTTCCGGTGGAGCCCGTGTAAGACCGCAACCCATTGCGGCGATGGACGATGAAGCAGGAAGCAAAACCCAACGCGGCGTGAGCCGCCGCGGGAATCCTCGGACTTTGAGTCTGAGGAGCACGTCAAAATATCGGACGGTGATGACGCTTGATGAGGAAAGGCAGGTCGTCGCGTGGGACTGCGCGGATTGCCCGGAAGGATTGTCATCGTGGCCGGCGCAGCCACCGGTATCGGGGCCGCCACCGCCAATCGTCTGGGTGAGGAAGGGTGCTTCGTGGTGGTCGGGGACGTCGCGGCCGAGCAGGCCCAGCAGACCGCCCACGCCATCGTCGCCGCCGGCGGTCAAGCCGCTGCCAAAACGTTCGATCTTGTTGACCCCAGTTCGGTCGCCGGACTCATCGAGTTCGCCGCCGCCACCTACGGGGGCGTGGACGCAATCTTCAACGTCGGCGCGGACATGGGCGCTGTCCGCGCCGACACCGATGTCGTCGACATCGACCTTGATCTGTGGGACCGGGTCATGGCGGTGAATTTGCGCGGCTACGTCGCATGCATGAAATATGCTATCCCACAGATTCTTTCACGAGGCGGCGGTGCCATCGTTAACATGTCGTCGGCGGCCGCGTTCCAGGGCGAACCTGCCAGGCCGGCCTACGCGACCGCCAAGGCCGGCATCGGCGCACTTACCCGGCACGTCGCTGCCCGGTGGGGCAAGGACGGCATCCGCTGTAATGCCGTCGCCACCGGATTCACCGCCACCGAGGCGATCCGCGCTGTACCTCAGTGGCCCGACCTGGAAGCCGCCGCCTTGCGGCGTATGCGCGGCCCCCGCGTCGGCTCCCCCGACGACATCGCATCACTGGTCGCGTTCCTCATCTCCGACGAGGGCGCATGGATTAACGGCCAGGTCATCAATATCGACGGCGGCACCGTCCTGCGCTGACGGACGCTCTTATGCGGGCCCGGGGCGAGCGGATCAGGCGCGCACCGCGATCGTCGAGAGCAGGTCGGCGAGCCGGTCCGGCCGGTCCACCATCGAGAACGTCCGAGCACCCTCGATCACCTCGAGGCGGGCGTTCGGGATGGTCGCAGCCAGTCGTTCGCCGTCCCCGAGCTCGAAGAACGTGTCATCAGCCGACCACGCGATGAGCGCGGGCTTGTCGAACTCGGGCAGCCGGGCCGCGACGCCCATGGTCACCTCGGTGCGCAGCGACAGCGTGAACTGACGCAGGTCTTCGGCGACCGCCGGATCGGAGAGCACCGGGCGCACCCAGATCTCGGTGAGGTCGTCGATGTTGCGATGCGCCAGGCCGTCGAACGCGCGCTTGCGCGCAACCGGCGCCCGCATCGCCTGGATTCCGGTGCGGAACAGCGTCTTCGATTTGGCTGCCAGGATCAACGGCTTGAGGATCGGTGGCGGAAAGTGTTCGAACGCATCGCAACTCGTAAGCACAAGTGCGCCAAGCCGCTCGGGATGGTGCACCGCGACGAGTTGCGTGACGACCCCGCCGGTGTCGTTGCCGACCAGCACCACGTCCTCGAGGTCGAGGGCGGCAAGGGTATCGGCGACCATGCCGGCGACGCCGGTGATGGTTCGGTCGGCGCCGGGGCGCAACGGCTGCGGATGTGCGCCGAGCGGCCAGGTGGGGGCGATGCAACGCAAGCCAAGACCAGCTAGTCGTTCGCTGACCTGTCGCCACAATTCACGGCCCATCATGTACCCGTGCACGAACACGACAGGCCTGCCGTTTTCGTGTCCGGTTGCTTCGTAATGGATGGTTCCGGCATTAATGTCGATCGTCGGCATAGATAACTCCCAACTCCGATATATATTTACAAACAGACTGTCTGTTCGTAAGTTACCAACAGGTTGTATGGAAATCAAGAGACGCACTCAGGAGGAGCGCTCCGCGGCTACCCGCGATGCGCTGATCTCGGCTGCCCGCAGGCTGTGGGGCCTACGGGGTTATGCGGAGGTGGGAACGCCCGAGATCGCCAAAGAAGCGGGCGTCACCCGGGGCGCGATGTATCACCAGTTCGCCGACAAGGCAGCGCTATTCCGCGAGGTCGTCGAGACGGTGGAGCAGGATGTGATGGCCCGGATGGCCACCGTGGTGACCTCGTCGGGAGCCAAGACACCCGCGGACGCGATCCGGGCCGCGGTCGACGCATGGCTCGAGGTCTCCGCAGATCCGGAGGTACGTCAGCTGATCCTGCTGGATGCGCCCAGTGTGCTCGGCTGGGCCGCCTTCCGCGACGTCGCTCAGCGATACAGCCTGGGCATGACCGAACAATTGCTCACCGAGGCGATCCGGGCGGGCCAGCTGGCGCGCCAACCGACGCGACCGCTGGCCCACGTGCTGATCGGTGCGCTCGACGAGGCGGCCATGGCGATCGCGACCGCCGACGACCCGAAACGGGCACGCCGCGACACCAGGCAGGTACTCCACCGTCTTATCGACGGGATGCTGCACCACCCGGCGCGCTGATCAAGAGCCTTGACAGGTAAGTAAAACGCGACGGATCACCACCTGATCGCGCTCCGCGAGCTTGGCTACGATTAATCCAGGAGTGATCCGGAAACATGAGGCTAACTTCCACGCCATGCGCCGGTGTGACTCTTGTGGTGTGATCAGCGGTTATGAGTATCAAGGTCGCGCTGGAGCACCGCACCAGCTACACCTTTGACCGGCTGGTCCGGGTATATCCGCACGTCGTGCGGCTGCGCCCGGCGCCCCACTCGCGCACGCCCGTCGAGGCCTACTCGCTGCGGATCGAGCCGGCCGACCACTTCATCAACTGGCAGCAGGACGCGGTGGGAAACTTCCTGGCCCGGCTGGTCTTTCCGAATCCGATGCGCAAGCTGAGCATCACCGTCGGGCTCATCGCCGACCTGAAGGTGATCAACCCGTTCGACTTCTTCTTCGAGGATTGGGCCGAGACGTGGCCCGCATCGTCGGGGTTCAGCTACCCCGGGGAGTTGGCCGATGACCTCAAGCCGTACCTGCGACCCGTCGACGAGTACGACCCGGGCTCTGGTGGGGCCTCCGGCCCAGGCGAGCTGGTGCGGGCGTGGGTGCGCAACTTCTCGGTGCCTGATGGCACCCGCACCATCGACTTCCTGGTCGCGCTCAACCGCGCGATCAACGCCGACGTCGCCTACACCGTGCGCATGGAGCACGGTGTGCAGACACCGGATCTCACGCTGCGCGCCGGCATCGGCTCGTGTCGGGACTCGGCGTGGCTGCTCGTGTCGATCCTGCGCCAGCTGGGATTGGCCGCCCGGTTCGTGTCCGGTTACCTGGTGCAGCTGGCCTCCGACGTCGAGGCGCTCGACGGGCCGTCGGGTCCCGCCGCCGACTTCACCGACCTGCACGCCTGGGCCGAGGTGTACATGCCCGGTGCGGGCTGGATCGGGCTGGACCCGACGTCGGGGCTGTTCGCCGGCGAGGGGCACATCCCGCTGGCGGCCACGCCACACCCCGCGACCGCCGCCCCGATCACAGGTTCGACCGAGCCCTGCAACACTTTGCTGGACTTCTCCAACACCGTCACCCGCGTCCACGAGGACCCGCGCGTCACGCTGCCTTACACCGAGGCGGCCTGGCAGGCGATCTGTGCGGTCGGCGAGCGCGTCGACCAGCGGCTGGTCGCCAGTGATGTCCGGCTGACCGTCGGCGGCGAGCCGACGTTCGTGTCGGTGGACAACCAGGTCGACAAGGAGTGGACGACGGAGGCCGACGGCCCCCACAAGCGCCAGCGGGCGTCGGATTTGGCCGCCCGGCTGAAGACGTGCTGGGCGCCGCACGGGCTGGTCCATCGCGGGCAAGGCAGGTGGTATCCCGGAGAGCCGTTGCCGCGCTGGCAGATCGCGCTGTACTGGCGCACGGACGGGCGGCCGCTGTGGACCAACGACGCGCTGCTGGCCGATCCCTGGAGCGGCGAGCCGGCAGCTGAGCCCGTCGATCCCGACATGGCCCACCAGGTGCTCGCCGAGATCGCCGACGGTCTCGGACTGCCACTCGCGCAGGTGCGGCCCGCCTATGAGGATCCGCTGAGCCGGCTGGCGGGCAAAGTGCGAATGCCCGGCGGGGACCCGGTGGAATCGAGCGACGATCTCGCCGACGACAGCGCCGCCGCCCGCGCCGCGCTGCTGGCACGCCTCGGCGAGTCCGTCACCTCCCCGGCGACGTTCGTGCTGCCGCTGCACCGCCGAGACGACGATCTCGGTTGGGCCAGCGCCAACTGGCGGTTGCGCCGCGGCCGCATTGTGCTGATCGAGGGCGATTCGCCGGCGGGTATGCGGCTGCCGCTGGATTCGATCAGCTGGCGGCCGCCACGCATGTCGTTCGACCTCGACCCGATGACCGTGGGGCGTGCGCTGTCGGCGGAACCCGGCACCTTAGAAGCGGGAGCCGCAGAGATCGAGGACCCCGAGACCGCACCGAGGACCGCGATGGTCGCCGAGATTCGCGGTGGGTTGCTCTACATCTTCCTGCCGCCCACCGAGGCGCTCGAGCATTTCGTGGACCTCATCGCCCGAGTCGAGGCCGCGGTCGCTAAGGTCGGCTGCCCGGTCGTGGTCGAAGGCTACGGCCCCGCGCCGGACCCGCGGCTGAAGTCGATGACGATCACCCCCGACCCCGGTGTGATCGAGGTCAACATCGCGCCAACCGCCAGCTTCGCAGAACAAAAGCAGCAGCTGGAAACCCTCTACGAGCGGGCGAGGCTGGCCCGATTGTCCACCGAGTCGTTCGACATCGACGGCACCCACGGCGGCACCGGCGGCGGTAACCACATCACGCTCGGCGGCCTCACCCCGATCGACTCTCCGCTGCTGCGGCGCCCGGACCTGCTGGTCTCGCTGCTGACCTACTGGCAGCGGCACCCGTCGCTGTCCTACCTGTTCGCGGGCCGGTTCGTCGGCACCACGTCGCAAGCGCCGCGGGTTGACGAGGGCCGCGACGAGGCGCTCTACGAACTCGAGATCGCGTTCGCTGAGATCGCCCGCCTAGGTGGCGGGGGGACCGCAGAAAAGCGAGCTAAACCGTGGGTAACCGACCGCGCGCTGCGGCATCTGCTTATCGACATCACCGGCAACACCCATCGCGCCGAGTTTTGTATCGACAAGCTGTACAGCCCCGACAGCGCCCGTGGCAGGCTCGGCTTGTTGGAGCTGCGCGGCTTCGAGATGCCGCCGCATCTGCACATGGCGATGGTGCAGTCGCTGCTGGTGCGCTCGTTGGTGGCGTGGTTCTGGGACGAACCGCTGCGCGCCCCGCTAATCCGCCACGGTGCCAACTTGCACGGCCGATACTTGTTGCCGCACTTCTTGATTCATGACATCGCAACCGTGACGGCCGATCTACGGGAGCACGGCATCGCCTTCGAGACCAGCTGGCTGGACCCCTTCACCGAATTCCGCTTCCCCCGCATCGGCACCGCCGTCTTCGACGGTGTGGAGATCGAGCTACGTGGCGCGATCGAGCCGTGGAACACCCTGGGCGAGGAGGCCACCGCTACCGGCACCGCCCGCTATGTCGACTCGTCGGTCGAGCGCATCCAAGTCCGCATCATCGGCGCCGACCGCCATCGGTACATCGTGACGTGCAACGACTACCCGGTACCGCTGCTGGCCACCGACAACCCCGACATCCAGGTAGGGGGCGTGCGGTTCAGGGCCTGGCAACCACCCAGCGCGCTGCACCCGACCATCACGATCGACGCTCCGCTTCGGTTCGAGCTCATCGATGTCGCCACCGAGACTTCGCGCGGCGGCTGCACCTACCACGTCGCACACCCCGGCGGGCGCTCCTACGACGACCGACCGGTCAACGCCGTTGAGGCCGAGGCACGGCGGAGCCGCCGCTTTGAGGCCACCGGTTTCACCCCGGGCAAGGCCGACATGTCCGACATACGGGAAAAACAGGCCAGGATGTCCACCGACATCGGCGCGCCGGGCATCCTCGACCTGCGGCGCGTGCGTACCGTGCTGCGGTAATGGCATCCGCAGAAGCGTCGCTGAGCATCAGCGAATCGTCGGCGGTTTCCCACAACCGCCCCGATGTCGACCGCCTGCTGGCCGGGTACCGCACCGCGCGCGCCCAGCAAGCGCTGTTCGATCTGCGTGAGGGCCCGCGAATCGGTTACGACGAATTCGTCGATGAAGCCGGCAACGTGCGCCCCGCCTGGACCGACCTGGCTGACGCGGTCGGGGAGCGGGGACGGGCCGGGCTGGACCGGCTGCGCTCGGTGGTGCACAGCCTGATCGACAACGACGGCATCACCTACACCGAGGTCGACCCCGACCGCGGCGCGGTCGGCGACGGCCACGGCGCGGAAGCGGGTCCGTGGCGCCTGGA
>Ga0307479_10006138_pt1 | contig 11024 bp, 14 predicted proteins | sample atmos_gasesECM4C_FD_203743 | JGI IMG/M metagenome (GOLD analysis project Ga0307479, IMG submission 203743) | Hardwood forest soil microbial communities from Morgan-Monroe State Forest, Indiana, United States - atmos_gasesECM4C_515 | ecosystem: Environmental > Terrestrial > Soil > Temperate... | reverse complement strand
CGCCTGACCCTCAAGGCTCCGAAGCGCATCACCCACATCGCGAAGCTCAGGGACTGCGCGGATCTGCTCGGGTATTTCCTCAAGACCGCCGCGACTCTGGGGCCGAAGCTCGGCGCGATCCTCTTCCAGCTGCCGCCCTACTTCCGCAAGGACCTCGCGGTGCTCGACGGGTTTCTCGAGATGCTCCCGGACGGGACCTGTGCCGCGTTCGAGTTCCGCCACGCCTCGTGGATGGATGCGGAGGTGTTCGCGCGCCTGAAGGCCGCGAGCGTCGCCCTGTGCGTGGCGGACGGCGAGAAGTTCTCGACGCCGGTCGAGATCACGGCTCCCTACGCCTACTTCCGGCTTCGCGATGAGGGCTACACGCCCGAGGACCTCAGGCGCTGGGCCGGAACGATCCGTGCGAGCACCGCGCCGTGCAGCGATGTGTTCGTCTACTTCAAGCACGAGGAGGCCGGCAAGGGCCCGCAGTTCGCCCGGATCCTGCTCGAGGCGTTGGCCGGCGGCGGCTGAGCCCCGTATCCTTCGGCTGCATCCAAACGCCCCGCGCTCCGCATCTATACCGGTATCCCACCCCGGATAGAGGACAGCCTATGACGCCGCATCTGGTCCCCATTGCGTTCCTGCTCTTCCTGACCGTGTGCGCGGTCGCGGGCATCGTGGCCGACTACAAGAAACGCCGCGTAGCGCTCGAGCCGCTGCGCGCTGCCATCGAGCGCGGGCAGCAGATTGACCCGGCAGTGATCGAGCGGCTCATGACGCCCGATCGTGACCCCGGCCTCAACCCCTTGTACTTCAACATCGGCGGCATCATCGTCCTGTCGCTCGGCGTGGGCATTGCGCTCCTCTCGCTCTTTCTCAGGCAGGTGGATGAGGCCAGGATGGCACTCTATCCCCTGCTGGGCGCAGCCACCGTGGTCATCTGCCTGGGAGTTGGGCTCATGATCGCAGCGCGCGTCGTCGAGCGGCAGAACGCCATGCAAAGCGAGCGCAGACAGCAGGTGTCGCAGTCGAGACCGGGCGCCTGAGCGCGCGGGCGTGAAAGCGCGAGGCGACGCGCTGGGCAGCGCCGGCGAAGCGACCGTGGTCGCCCTCGCCATGGGAGGCGACCGCAGTGCCTTTTCCGAGCTGGTGTGGCGCCGGCAGAGCTGGCTGCGGAATCTCCTGCGGCGCCTCTCCCGCGACCCCGCGCTCGCCGACGACCTCGCCCAGCAGGTGTTCCTCAAGGCATGGCGCTCCCTGCCCCAACTGAAGTCAGTGGCCGCCTTTGGCGGCTGGCTGCGGCGCCTCGCCATCAACACCTGGCTCGCCGAAGTGCGCGCCGCGGATCCCGCGGAGTCGGCCTGCGATCCGGAGAGTCTGGCGGCGGCGACCGTGATGACACCTGCCGCCGCCGAGCAGCTCGACCTCGACCGGGCGCTCGCGCAGCTCACCCAAGCCGAGCGGCTGTGCGTCGTGCTCGCTTACAGCGAGGGGATGTCGCACGGCGAGATCAGCGCCGCGACCGCCCTGCCGCTCGGCACCGTCAAGTCACACGTGAGACGTGGCTCGCAGCGCCTGCGGGTGCTGCTGGGCGCTTATGAGTCTCCCGAGGAGGAGCACGCCCATGCTGGATGAGCGAGATCCAATGCTGCTGCGCGAGTTCGCACGGAGTCAGCGGCCGCTGGCCGACGCGCAGTTCGTGGCACGGGTAACGGAGCGACTGGAGGTGTTCTCCGCCCGCCGCCTGCTCGCAGTAGCGGTCGGCGGCCCGCTCCGGGCCATCTTCACCGGGCTTTCCCTGGGGGTCGTCGCGCCCCTGCGGATGCGCCATGCGGGGCTCGTCGCGCTCACCACGCTCGGGTTTGCGCTCTGGAGCCTCGTCACGAGTTCCCTTTAGAACCGGCGACCCGTTCCCCGCCACCTACCCTGCACCACGAACGCGGGTACACCTCCCGCACGGACAGCAGAAAGGGGAAGCAATCATGAGGATCTCCACCGTCGCGGCGCGCATCGCGCCCGCGCTCCTGGTCTTGGCGGCCGCGTTTCCGGTCTTTCCCGCGTTCGCGGGGGATGCGGTGCTGCCGCCGCTTACGATGAACTCGGTCATTGCCTCCACGGTTCCCGGAAACGGGGATATCAACCCGTACGGGATCGTGCAAGTGAAGCGCAGCACGGGTCGCCTCGTCGCGGGGAATATCCTGATCAGCAATTTCAATGCCTCGAGCAACTTCCAGGGCACGGGCACCACCATCGTGCAGGTGGCCCCGGACGGGACCGTGACCCTGTTCGCGGGGATCGACGCCGGAAGCCTCCCGGGCTCATGCCCCGGCGGCGTGGGACTCACGACCGCGCTCGCCGTGCTCCAGTCGGGATGGGTGATCGTGGGCAGCCTGCCCACCGCGGACGGCACCGCCGCCACCGCACAGGCGGGGTGCCTGATCGTGCTCGATAATATGGGGAACGCAGTCGAGACCTTCTCGGGCGGGCTCATCAACGGCCCGTGGGACATGACGGCTCTCGACGGCGACCGGCAGGCGATGCTGTTTGTCACCAACGTGCTGAACGGCACGGTGGCTGCCAACGGCGCGGTAGTGAATGGCGGCACGGTCCTGCGGCTCAACCTCAGGGTATCGACTTCCGCGATGCCGCGGCTCGAGGCCATCACCGTGATCGGATCCGGCTTCGCCGAGCACAGCGATCCGGCCGCGCTGGTCATCGGGCCGACGGGTGTCGGCCTACGCAGTGACTGCGGCACCGCGGACGACTGCATCGAGCAAGGCCAGGACGAGGGCGGCTCGACGCTTTATGTGGCGGACACGGCCAACAACCGGGTCGCCGCGATCGACAACCCGCTCGGACGCACCCATTCGGCCGGGATGGGACACACCCTCTCCGCCGGCGGCACCCTCAACGCTCCGCTGGGGCTGGTCGTGACCCCGGGCGGGGAAATCCTCACAGTCAACGGCGGTGACGGCTTCATCACCGAGATCAGCCCCGGCGGGAAGCAGGTGGCGCACGCGCAGCTTCAGTCGGGGGGCGCGCCGGCCGTCGCCGGCACCCTCTTCGGGCTGGTATTCGTTCCGAAGCGGGGAATCTATTACGTCGACGACGGCGCCAACATGCTGAACCTGTTGCACCACTGAAGCGACGCATGCTCCAGCGGGGCGGCAACGCCCCGCCGGACATGACTCAGTCGGTCCAGATGTCGGCGAACACGCGCGCGAAGTTCGCGCCGACGACTTTCTCGACCACCCCGGCCGGGTAGCCGCGCTTCAGCAGCCCGTCGGCGATGATCTCGATGCGCCGCGGCGTATTGAGGCCGACGACGTACGGTGGGCGATCCTCTTCGGGAGCCGCGAGGCCCGCCGCCCGCCGCTGCTCGAGCACCTTCCTGATCTCGGCCATCCCCTTCTCGCTCACATCCATCGGCAGGATGTCGGCGTCGCTGCCGATACCGACGTGATTCTCGCCGGCCACCATGAGCGCGTGCTCGAGATGCATCAGGTAATCCTCGACGGTCGGCTGTTTCGGCGAGGCCGTCAGGTACGGCAGGTCGTAGATTCCGACGACGCCACCGCGATCGGCGAGCGCCCGCAGCTGCTCGTCGGTCTTGTTGCGCGGGTGCGCGTGGATGGCGGCGCAGCCGGCGTGCGTCATGACCGGGGGCTTAGCGGCGAGGTCGAGCACCTCCACCGTCGTCGCGGAGTTCGCGTGGCTCAGATCGATCGCGATGCCGAGTCGGTTCATCTCGGCGACCGCCTGCCGGCCGAGAGGAGTCAGCCCGCCGCCCTCCGGCTCCATGACGCCCGCGGCGAACGGCGACTTGCGGTTGTAGGAGAGCTGCATGACGCGCACGCCGAGGTTGCGGAACAGCTCGAGCGACTCGAGCCGCCCCTGCAGCATCTCGGTGCTCTCGAAGGAAAGGATGATTCCGAGCTTGCCCTCGGCTTTGGCGCGGGCGAAATCGCCCGCGACCCGCACCTGGGTGAAATAGGCGGGATACATCTCGATGAGCCGCTGAACGTGGGCGATCCCGGCAAGAGTCGCCCCGAAGTCCTCGTTGATCCCGCCGAGGGAGTACTTGATGACGTCGATGCCGCTGCCTCGCACCGCCTCGAGGTCGGCCGGCGGCAGGGGCAGCCGCTCTTCCGGCGGAGAGGAGTTGCAGTCGAGGATCAGGGCGCCGTGGTACAGGGTCCGGGCGTTTGCCGAGACGGACGTGGCCGGCGGCGTTGTGCGCGCCGGTGGCGGCTCCGCACTCGCGAGAGAGCTCGCCGCGGCGGCGGCCGCGGCGCCCGCCAGACTCTGGTTAAACTCGCGGCGGTTCACGGGCGCGGGGCCTTCACTGCGACTCCCTGCAGCTCGAAACGCGCCCCGCGAACGAGCTTGCTCACGCCGATGAAGGCGCGCGCCGGATGACGGCCATGAAAGTAGCCGCCGTAAATGCCGTTGAAGGTGTCGTAGAGCGAGAGATCGGTGCAGTACACCGTCACCGACACGAAGTCATCCATCCTGAAGCCGGCGCGCTCGAGGGTGTGCTTCACCGCGTCCATCACCAGGCGCGCCTCGGTCTCGGGACTCGCGGCGGCGTTGCCGGTGCGCGGATCGATGCCGATGTGACCGGCGACATACAGCGTGTCGCCGAGGCGTACCGCGTCGCTGAAGGGGAGCGGGGGCCCGTTCGGGGAGGGCGGATGTTCGATGTAGCTGCGCTCGGCAGCGGCCGGAGCTGCGCTCGCCGGCGGCACTGCGGCCGCCAGTGCCAAAGCGGCGAGCAGCAGGCCGGACCCGAGCCTCATCGTCGCGAACACGTGATGCATGACCCCCTCCCCAAAAACAGCTCGCTCATGAAGCGCGGCTGAACAGATCGGAGACGCAAGCCGCCCCCTCGAGCTCGAGCAGTGCGCGCTTGATCGCGAGGCCTCCGCCGAATCCGGTCAGCGAGCCATCGGCGCCGATGACCCGGTGGCAGGGCACGATGATCGGCAGGGGATTCGCCCCGTTCGCAACTCCCACCGCCCGGGCGACGCTCCCGACCCGCCGCGCCAGCTCGCCATAGGAGATCGTCTCACCGTAGGGAATCGCCACGAGCGCCCGCCAGACCGAGCGCTGAAACTCGCTCCCCTCCATCGCAAGCGGCACGTCGAATGCGCGCCGCTCGCCGGCGAAGTATTCCGCCAGCTCGCGCGTGCTGGCCTCGAAGCGCTCGGCCTCGCGGCGCCACTCCCGCGGCGGCGTGAAGGGGTGCGGGCCTCTCTGAAAATACACGCGGGTGAGAGCGCGACCGTCTGCGGCGAGCAGCAAGGGTCCGACCGGACTGTCCGTCTCGTGCCAGAACATCGGGCGCATCGTGCGTCTATGTTACGCGGGTGGGGCGGCGCTTGCTGTGCGAGCGGACGCGCCGCGCGCTGCGTGCGAGCCGAGCTCCCCGGCGGCGTGCCACAGATGGATGGTCGCGTAGCCACGCCACGGCTGCCAGCGGCGCGCCCGCTCCGCGAGCTCCCGCACGCCGAGCGGCGGGGCACCCGGCGGTGCTGCCATTCGCCGCAGCACCCAGTCCCCATGCGGGAACGCGTCGGGCTCGCCGAGCGCGCGCAGCGCGACATACTGCGCCGTCCACGGACCGATTCCGGGGAGCGCGGCGAGCGCCGCCGTGACGTCCGCGGGCGGGGCGCTGAAGTCGACCCGCTGCTCGAGCACCGCCTGCGCGAGCGATCCGAGCGCCGCGGCGCGTGCCGTGGTGATGCCGAGTCCCGCGAGATTCGCGTGCGCGAGGCGCGCGGGTGTCGGAAACAGGTGCGTGAGCCCCTCTCCGCCACCGCGCAGCGGCTCGCCGCAGCGCCCGACGAGTCGCGCGGCAAAGGTGCGGCCCGCGGCGACGCTCACCTGCTGGCCCAGCACCGCCCGTACCGCGCACTCGAACGGGTCCCACGCCCCCGGGATGCGCAGCCCCGGATGCCGCGCCACCAGCGGCCCGAGCAGCGGGTCCGCGGCCAGCTGCGCGCCGACGCGCACCGGGTCGCCGGGCAGATCGAACACCCGGCGCGCGGTGCTCTCGAGCGGCGAGAGGACGGACGGTGGTGCGCCCGTGACGCGCAGCTCGAGCGCGTCCTCGCCCGTGAGCGGGCGAACCGCAATCACCACGTGTCGGTCCAGGCACGCGAGCGTGCGCGCGTAGCCTGCCGCGTCGACCCGCTCGACTCCGGCGAGCGCGCGGCGCGCGAGAAACGCGAGGCTGTGAGCCCAGTCGTACGGCGGCTGGCAGGCGAGGCGCAGCACGGCTTCAGTGGTCGCCATGCGCGCGGGCCTCAGCCGTTCTGCTTCGCCATTGCGCGGGCGAAGGCCGGCCGCGTCACGACCCGCTTGACGTAGTCCTCGATCACGGCCGACTGGGCCAATATCGGGCTCTTGGCGAACAGCGCAAACGAAGTCGCATACAGTACGTCCACGGCGGAGAAGCGCTCGCCGGTGAAGTACGGTGCCTGGGTGAGGCGCGCGATGATTGCCGCCATCACATCTTCCACCGGCGCCCAGCCGGCCGTGCCGCGCGGTACCTCCCAGCTCATGAGCTTCGACACGAATGCGGGCTCGAACACGCCGGTGTACCAGGCGAGCCAGCTCAAGTATGCGCCGCGTTCCGGCTCGCCCGGGAGCGGCCCGATGCGGTTCTTCGGGAACCTGTCGGTGAGATAAATCGCGATCGCCGCCGACTCGAACACCACGACGCCGTCGTCGGAGATCGCCGGCACCTTGCCGAGCGGATGGGGATTGGCGGGGTCGCGGGCGCCGCCGCCGTCGCGCAGCAGCGTGGTGACGAGCCGGATCTCGTAGGGCGTCTCGAGCTCCTCCAGCAGGAAGATGAAGCGCGTCGAGCGGGTGTTGGGACGATGGTAGAGCGTAATCAAGCGCACCTCCTCGTCAGCGCAGCGCGCGCAGCGTCGCGAGCGCTGCCTCGCGCAGCTTCCCGATCGCATCGTCGATGCGGTTGACCGCGGTCTCGTCGTTCTTGCCGAGGCCTTCCCAATTGTCGCCCCACACCTTGAGGAGCTCCGTCGCCCGCGCGGGCACCGGCCCCGGCACGAGCGCCGCGAGGTCGCGGATCGCCAGCACGTCGGTCCAGCCGGCGCGCGGACTGCCGCCGTTGCGGTCGTGGTCGTATTGCGCCAGGAACGTCACGCGCTCGAGATCGCCGGCGCGCATCAGCACCTCGAAGGCCGCCGTGCGCACGTTGCGGTTGTGCTCGGTGCGCTCGTTGCGCCAGGTATTGTAAGCGAGGCTGCTGATCGCCACGGCGAGGCTGATCAGCGCGACGGCGTTATTGCGCAGCTGCTGGCGGATCGTGGTCACGGCGAAATCATACGCCGCGGGGCTGGATCGTGCGCCCCGCGCGGGGGGACAATGAGGTCGTGAAGAAGGTCGTGAAGAAGAAGGCGTCGCCCGTGAAGAGCAGGCGGCCGCGCGCCAGGACCCGCCGCAGCGCAACGGTGACGGTCGGGGAATTGAGCTCGCCGGCGTGCTACCAGCACCAATTCGAAGCGGATGCGCCCCCTGCCGCGCCGCGCGACGTCGCCGTCAAGCGCATCTACGAGCGGGCTGAAATGCACGATGGCTATCGGGCGCTGATCGACCGCCTGTGGCCGCGCGGCGTCAGCCGTCAGCGGGCCGCGCTCGATGCCTGGCTGGTCGAGCTCGCTCCGAGCAACGAGCTGCGCACATGGTTCCACCGCGACCCGAAACGCTGGAGCGAATTCGCGCGCCGCTACCGCGCCGAGCTGCGCGCACAGGGCGAAGCGCTGGACGCCCTGCGGCACCGCGCCGAGCGCATGCGCGTGACGCTGCTCACCGCCACGCGCGAGCCGCGCAACAACCACGCCATGGTGCTGCGCGCGCTGCTGCTCAAGACCCCCGCCCACACCCGCCAATCTTAACGTCCGCTGAATGCACTCCGGGGGCGAGTCAGCCTCGGTACAGCTGCGCGCGGTTCCAATGGTCCCGCGAAGACGCGCGGCGCTGTCAGCGAACCGACTCCCGCCGCGTTCTTACACTCAGATGAGCTGGAGGATCGGACCATGCGCAGCATTGTCAAACTGATGATCGCTTTGGGCCTCGCCGCGGTCCTTGCGGGCTGCGTGGTCGTCCCGGTCGGACGCCCGCGCGCTTACGTCGGCGTGGGCGTGGTCGCACCCCCGGTAGTCGTGGTGCACGGCTACTACGGCGGCTACTGGCACCGCTGATTCAAGAACCTGCCGAGGCGGCGGGCGGCCTGCCGGGTGCGTACGGCAAGCCGCGTGATTCAAACCGCCGCCTCCGCTAGTATCGGGTCCTCCGCGACGCACCGCGAGGACCTCCTTGAAAGTCGGCACCAAGACTGACGCCTCTGCGCCGCGCGCGGCACCGCTTCGCTAGACCCGCGGTGTCGCTGCGCTCCTCCCAGATACGGACCGTGGTGCTGCTGTTCTGCGGCTACGCGGCCTGTTATTACTGCCGTGCGGATCTCTCGGTGGCGACGCCGCTGCTCGCAGACGAACTCGCGCTGCACGGCGTGAGCCACGCCGAAGCGCTGGTCCACATCGGCACGATCAGCTCCCTCGGCGTGTTCGCCTACGCGCTCGGAAAGCTGTTCCTGACGGGGCTCGGGGACTACTGGGGCGGGCGGCGCAACTTTCTCATCTGCGTGGGCGGCGCGGCGGTCTTCACGCTGCTGTTCGGCCTCGGTGGGGGGCTGCCGCTGTTCACGCTCGCCTGGAGCGCGAACCGCCTGACCCAGTCGATCGGCTGGGCGGGCCTCATCAAGGTCTCCTCGAAGTGGTTCAACTACTCCTCCTACGGCTCGATCGCGGGGATCCTCAGCATCAGCTACCTGGTCGGGGACGCGCTGGCGCGCCAGCAGATGGCGATGCTGCTCGCCCACGGCTACGGCTGGCGCGTGCTGTTCGTGTTCGCGGCAGCCGTGGCGGCCACGGCACTGCTCGCCAACTTCCTCTGGCTGCGCGAGACGCGCGTCGAGGAGGGTCACGCGGAAGCCGAGCCCAATCCTGCGCTCAACCTCTTCACCTCGGGCGAGGCGCGCCCGCCGAGCGTGGCGGCGCTGCTGCTGCCGCTGTTGCGCAGCCGCGCGTTCCTGCTCGTATGCCTGCTGTCTTTCGGCTGCACGATAATCCGCGAGACGTTCAACACCTGGTCGCCGGTGTACCTGCGGGACTTCCTCGGCTACAGCGTGAGCGACTCCGCCGGCACCAGCGCAATCTTTCCGGCGGTGGGAGCGGTGTCGGTGCTGCTCGCCGGCTGGCTGAGCGACCGCCTGGGCCCCACCGGCCGCTCGCTCCTAATGTTCCTCGGTCTCACCGGCGCCGCGCTCGCGCTGCTCGCACTCACTTCCGTTCCCTCCGGCCCGTCCGGATCGGTGCTGGCGGTGGTGTTGATCGCGCTCGTTTTCTTCGGCCTCCTCGGTCCCTACTCCTACCTCGGCGGCGCCTTCGCGCTCGACTTCGGCGGCAAGCAGGCGAGCGCCGCCTCCTCCGGCATCATCGACGGCATCGGCTATCTCGGCGGGGTGCTCGCCGGCGACAGCGTCGCGCGGCTGGCGATGGCTTACGGGTGGCGCGGCGTATTCGTCACGCTCGCAGTGGTGAGCGCCGCCGCGGCCGCGAGCGCCGCCTATCTCCATCTGTTGAATCTGCGGACCGCGGCGCTCAAAACCGCTCCGGCGGCGGCTGTCCATGGCTAGCTCCGCCAGCACGGCGATCGCGGCCCGGGTGTCCTCGACGCCGGAGGCGCTCATCATCGAGTGGCGCGCGGGCGGCGTGAGCGAGTTCGCGAGCCTGTGGTTGCGTGACAACGTGCGCGAGGACCGCGACGCGGCGAGCGGCCAGCGGCTGGTCGATGTCGTCGATCTGCCGGCCGCGCCGCGCATCCGCACGGTGCGCACCGATGACGGCCGCGTGCACATCGAGTGGGAAGGGGAAGCGCGCGGCGCCGCTTTCGAGCTCGGCTGGCTCGCGGCGCAGGCGGCCGGCGTCACCGCGCAGCGCCCGGAGCTCGAGCGCCGGCTGTGGCTCGAGGGCGCACGGCTCGATGCGCGGCGCGATTTCGCCTGGGCAGAGCTCGCCCTGGTGCGCAGCGACCCGCGCGCACGGCTCGGCTGGCTCACGCGCCTTGCGCAGGATGGCATCGCGTTCCTCGAGTCGGTGCCCTGCGATGCATCCGCGATTCTCGGTGCGGCATCTCTCATCGGGCGCGTCGCCGAGACCAACTACGGACTCCTGTTCGACGTGCGCACGGTGCCGCAGCCGGAGAACCTGGCGTATTCCGACTTGGGATTGGGCCTGCATACCGACAACCCCTATCGCGAGCCGGTGCCGGGCTTTCAGGCGCTGCACGCGCTCGTCACCTCGCCCGAAGGCGGCGACAGCCTGTTCGCGGACGGCTTCGCGCTCGCCGCGCATCTGCGCGAGAGCGACCCCGAGGCTTTCAGGCTCGTCACCACCACGGCGGTGCCGTTTCACTACCGATCGGCCGACGCGGAGCTCTACGCGGCGCGGCCGCTGATCCAGCTCTCCTGCGAGGGCGAGGTAACGGCGGTTCATTACAACAACCGCTCGATCCGCGTCGGCGCGCAGACTGCGCCCGACTTCTACCCGGCCTACCGGCGTTTCGCCGCGCTGCTGCGCGAGCCCCGTTTCCAGCTGCAACTGAAGCTCGCCGACGGCGATCTGGCCGTGTTCGACAATCTGCGGGTGCTCCACGGCCGCACCGCGTTCACCTCGGCGCAGCACCCGCGGCACCTCCAGGGTTGCTACCTGACGCGCGACAGCGTGTTCAGCGAAGCGGGCCTGCTGCGGCGCAAGCTGGCGGAGCGAACGTGAGCGTCGCCGACGAGGTCCTCGCGCTCTATGGGGCACGCGGCGCCGGCGCGTACTTCGGCGAGCGCGTGTCGATGACCGAGCACGGGCTGCAGGCGGCGTGGTTCGGCCAGGTCGAGGGGGCCCCCGAGCCGCTCATCATCGCGGGGCTCCTGCACGACGTCGGGCACCTGCTCGAGG
>Ga0307479_10006137_pt1 | contig 11024 bp, 8 predicted proteins | sample atmos_gasesECM4C_FD_203743 | JGI IMG/M metagenome (GOLD analysis project Ga0307479, IMG submission 203743) | Hardwood forest soil microbial communities from Morgan-Monroe State Forest, Indiana, United States - atmos_gasesECM4C_515 | ecosystem: Environmental > Terrestrial > Soil > Temperate... | reverse complement strand
CAGGTTGCAGATGAATGGGTATGGGGTAATGGACACCCGTGCTAATGCCACGGCTGGCGAGGTGTTCTCTCAGAGCATCGCGATGTCCTACCCGGATTACGTAAAGATGCCATGCTGACCTCGCATCAGCCACCTCGCTGGGAAGTCCGACCCCACTCCCGTTCAAGAGTTTGTGATAGAGAGCGGCGTTGCGCCGACGGGCTTCGTTCCACTGCTCCAAATATCTCAATTTCACGCGCAACACAGCAGCCTGCAGCGTGTCGAGTCGACGATTGTATCCGCGGAACAGGTGATGATATTTCTCCTGCTGTCCGTAGTTGCGAAGCATCTCAAGCCGCTGCGCGATCCGCTGATCATTGGTAACGACTATCCCGCCGTCTCCGTAGGCGCCCAAATTCTTGCCAGGGTAGAAGCTAAAGGCGGAGGCATGGCTCCAGGAGCCCACTCGCCTTCCTCGGTAGCGGGCACCGTGCGCCTGGCAGGCGTCTTCGATGACGACGAGTCGATGTCGCTCGGCAATCTCCTGAATCCGATCCATATAAGCCGGGTGACCATAAAGATGAACGGGAATGATGGCCTTGGTGCGTGGAGTGATTGCCTGCTCTATCACTGCCACGTCTATCGTGTAGGTGCGAGGATCGACATCGATGAGAACCGGAGTGGCGCCCGCATGGGAGACTGCGAGTGAGGTCGCGATGAAGCTGTTCGCGGCGGTAATGACCTCATGGCCGGCTCCTATTTCGCACGCACGGAGAGCAAGTTCGATTGCAGACGTGCCAGAATCGACCCCGACAGCATATCGACTTTCGCAGAACTGGGCGAACTCCTGTTCGAAGCGCTTCACTTCGCGCCCCAGGATGAAGTCCGCTTCGCGAAGGACTTTGGCAGCAGCTTGCTCCACTTCGGGAGCGATCGTGCGGTACTGAGCTGCCAGGTCAACGAGCGGCACTAACGGCTGATTCAAAGGCGTGACCAGGTTCGTGGACATAATGAGGTTGGCCCTCGACGGCCACCTGAATTCCTTTGCATTCGATGGATCGATTCGCCGCTTCGAGTACCCGGACCACGCCCAGGCCTTCCAGGCCGCCGCTGACGGGGCGCTTCTTTGCTCTGACACACTCCAGAAAATGACGGCACTGATCCTTTAGAGGCTCAACGGGCTCAATCCGCGGACTGATGATGTCACCCTCGCGGATCTGGAATCGGAGTTCGCCGTAATTGAGAGGCTCCTGATCGAGAGGCATCACGCCTTTTTCACATACCCGGACCTGCTCGACTCCGTTCAGATCGTCGAACACGATGCGCTTATCGCTCTTTACGACCACCACTTCGCGTGCCTTGTCGGGATCGGCCCAGCTGACATGGACGTGCGCGAGAACGTTGTCGGGATAACCAAGCGAAATGAATCCGACATCGTGGCGGCAGTTTCCCAGCACCTTGCCCCCGACCGCACTGACCCATATCGGAGATTCATCAAGAAGATGGTTAAAGATGGCAATGTCGTGAGGCGCGAGATCCCACAGGGCATCCACGTCGCGACGTATGGGTCCCAGATTTGTGCGGCGGGCGTAAAGGTAGTAGACGCGGCCGTTTCCATCCCTCAGGTATTCCTTGACTTTTCGGATGCCGGCATTAAAGACAAACGTATGTCCGACCATAAGGGTCGCCGAACGGGACTCTGCGAGTTCAATGAGCTCCTCGGCATCGGTGGAACGAGTAGTCAGCGGTTTTTCCACGAGGACGTGTTTTCCTGCCAGCAACAATCGACGCGTGATGTCATAGTGAGTAGTTGCCTCGGTGCAGACAATTACTGCATCCACCCCTGGGTGCGAAGTGATCTCATCAACTTCGCTGGTGAAGTAGACGTGGGGGAAGCGGCGAACAACCTCCCGGAGGCGCTCTGCTTTCTGGTCACAGACCGCACGCACCTGCGAATCCAAGAGTTCGTTGAATATCCGCACATAGTTCATTCCCCAATAACCACATCCTATGATGGCGATACCCAGTTGCGGTCTGATTCCGGAGATTTCGTTGAACTCCACCACCTTGGCTCCCGCGTTCATTCAGCACCTCGTCTTGATAAGACCGCTGGAATGGTAAGAAAGAGAATTTTGAGATCGAACAAGAGTGACGCGTTCCGGATGTAGTCGACATCCATGCGTACCATTTCTTCAAATGAAACGAGGCAGCGTCCGCGCACTTGCCAAATGCCAGTGATCCCGGGCAAGGCAGCCAAGCGCCTGCGATCGCCATTCCGGTAACAAGCGACTTCGTACGGCGGCACGGGACGGGGACCGACCAGGCTCATGTCACCTTTCAGAACGTTGAGGAGCTGAGGCAGTTCGTCCAAACTGAATTTGCGCAAGACACGGCCAAGGCGCGTAACCCGGGGATCGTTGGTGAGTTTGAATTTCCCTTCGGGAGCCAGCAGGGAGGCAGCGCGTCCGTCGACAAAGTCCCGGATGTACGCTTCATGCGGCGAGGGATCCGCGTCCGCTACCATGGAGCGGAATTTATACATGGTGAAATTTCGGATGGCCCAGATCGTCTTGTTGGCGAGCGACCGGCGTCTCGCTCCAACCCGTTCCTGACTGAAAAAAACGGGGCCTGGCGAATCAAGCTTGATCAGAAGAGCGATCACAACGAACAGGGGAAAGAGGAGAATGAGGAGCAGGGTCGCTAAGATGAGATCCAAGTATCGCTTGGAGACAAAATAGAAGGTATTTCCCAGTTGTTCGGCTGGCAAGCAGACAGGAGGCCAGCCATGGTGGTGTTTATGAGTTGCCCTGGGCGGCAACGCTCTGGGCTTTGCTGAGCTATTCGCAACGGTCAAGGTGGAGGATGCCATTTGTTTTTCTCGTAACGACATAACTTAACGCCGCGCGGGTGAAGAGTACGCGCTAGCTTCGAGAACCAACGGGATCGGAGGCCGTGAAGGAGTTTGTTCACACGTCTCGGCTGGGACACCGAGAGTGCAGACTAGAGCCTTTGGTAGATGGCCTCTGGAATCGGGAAGGTTCGATTGTTCAGCACAACCCCCAGTAGATTTACGTTGGCGGCGATGAGAGTTTCCTTTACCCGCTTCGCCGAATCGCGTCGAGTGCAATTGGCCTCCACCACAACCACAACGCCGTCGGTCCAACGACTTATATGCATAGCGCAGGTTTCCAGTCGGAGGGGACCAGCGTGAACGAGGACGTATCTGAACCTGTCACGCAGTTCGTTTATCCTTTCCCGCAACGCGTCTGTGATGGCGGAGAAGGTCAGTTGGGAGGCGGCCTGGCCGCATGGCATGAGCCATAAATCCGATTCCGAGACCTGCTGGAGAAAAGTCGAAAGTGGGGACGACTCAAGCGCAGCTTCCGAAAGTCCCTGTATATTCTCCGCCCCGAAGCATTGATGCAGAGATGGCGACTGGAAGTTTGCGTCGACAAGACAGACCGCCCCATCACCTCGGGCGGCGAGGATCTTCCCGGTACGAGCACAGATCGATGCACATCCCAGGTCACCTTCCAGTCCCGAGAAAAGAGCTATTCGCCGTGAGGCATCTACTGTTGCAGGAAAGACGCGTTGCACCAGCTTGGTTTCTTCCTCGCGAGCGACAGCGGCCCAGTCGACACCCTGATATCTGCTCCCTCCCGCGGTCTCTCGCATCCAGTGCCTGATGCCTGCCTTTAGCACATCCACCCAGGTCAGGCCGAAGGAACTCGTTGGGATTCGCTCCCCGATCCCCTTAGTCCCAGATAGAGATTCCTGATTTGGCGGGAACAACGAAAGGATGGATCGGTGCGCCTGCTGAGGGTCTTCGCGGGAGACAACGTTCTGATCGGTTTGTCGCTGGTCCTCGCTGCTCACGACAGGCGGAGCGGGAGGAACCGGGACTTCGGTTGTAGCAGCGGCAATCCTGTCGAATTGGAGAGAACCAACTGCGGGTTCAACGTCAAGTTCTGCCGCAACTTTTCCCGTGGATTCGAGATTTTCTGCAGGGTGCGGAGACGGGGAAGCCGGCGACTCTTCCACCGGCACCAGAACGTCAGGAAGCGATGCGTTACGCAGAACTCTCTCGCGCTCCACTTTGTCCACGTCCAGGCCGGCCGCGACGACGCCCGCCGAGAGTGTAGAGGTGGCTATCTCGGAGTCGGACGTTCGGAACAGCTCTTCGTCGCTACCGATTTCTTGCAGAAGCTCGAAATTCTTGCTCATAGGGTTGTGGACGATATGACGTTCTGGGAGTCAAGGTAGAAGAGCTTTGCTCGCCACAGGTCTCTGGGAAGTGCGCGGAAGACGAATCTCTTGACCTACTTCGAGATGATTGGGGTTCTTCAGGTGCGGATTAAGCCTGAGAATTTCACTGAGGGCGGCTTCGTCGTATCGTCCGTACGTCGACAGGCACAACTCGACCACCGTATCGTGCGGTTGAACTGTGTAAGAGATCACGGAGTCTGGAGATTTGTAATCCCTTCGCGCCGACTCAGGCGGCGCCACAGTGGCCGGGGCAGGTCCTGCAAGAGGCACGGCCGGAGTCTGCAAGACGGGAACTTCAGGGTGGAGCGTCGTAGCGGGCGCGTCAGTGCTCACCTTGCTTTCAATCGAACGATGAGCCGTCACGCTGCGGCTGTGTGCCGCCAGATAGAGAGCCGTTAGGCAAACCAGAAGATAAAGGGCCGACACCTGTACCAAGGGCCTTCGCACCGTCTTTGTAATCCGGGAGTACCAGGATGACACGGACTCCGGAAGCTCGGGACTAACGGTGTTCGGTTGCTTGACCGGTGCGGTTACCGGGGCGGGCTCAGGTGCAACCAGCGCCACGTCCTTGGCAGCTTCGCGGACGATGTCGGGACTGATTTGGTTGTGGCGACCGGCGAAGCCCAGCGAAAGTGAGTTGAAGCACAGAACGTTGATGAGCCGTGGTATGCCGCCACTGTATCGGGCAACCAAGTCAAGGGCCGGGGAGGTGAACAGTTCCTGGCCCTGATGACCTGCCACGTGAAGACGATGATTGACGTAGCGAGCAACCTCGGCGGGGGATAGCGGGTCCAATTGTGTCTGGACTGCAATGCGTTGGCGCAGTTGTGCGAGTTCCGGGTTCGATAGTCGCTGTGCAAGTTCGGGCTGTCCGGTTAGAACGATCTGCATCAGTTTTTTGTCCGGGGCCTCGAAGTTGGAAAGAAGACGCACCGTCTCCAGCACCGGGGTGGAAAGGTTATGAGCTTCGTCAATGAAAACCACGACTCGTCTGCCTGCTTTGGTTTCACGAAACAGAAAGTCGTTCAATTCCGAGTGCATCCGCACGATGTCTTCGCTATCGTTCTTAAGACCAAGATCGGCGAGCAGGTAGCGAACCAGTTCTCGGGAATTGCATTGCGTCTGGAATAAAAAGGCGCTGTGGACATGACCCTTCCACCGGCGCAGGAGTTGGAAGAGTAGAGTTGTCTTTCCCATGCCCGGTTGAGCCACCAGCGACAAAAAGCCGCGGCCCGTCTCAATACCATAAAAAAGCGAAGCGAGCGCTTCACGGTGGCCAGGACTAAAGTACAGATAGCGCGGGTCGGGAGTGACTCCGAACGGTTGTTCTCGCAGTTTCCAAAAGTCCAGGAACATAGCCTTATTCGACACCTTTCGGTAACGCCGCAAGCACCGGAGCGCCCAGGAATGCTTCCACCTCGTGGGGCGTTCGGAACGAAGGATCCCAACGGTCAGCAATCAGGGCCACGACCACGCTCACGATGACAGCCAAGAGGCCACCAAACACGAGAATCAGTAACCCGCGCGATTCTGGCTTGAGGGGCACGGTGGCGGGTTCGGCAACCACGACGTTGGAAAAACGCTGGCGGTCGAGGGCATCCGAAATCCGTGCCTCCTCTTCTTTACGGAGGTAGAGCAGGTAATTTTCCTCATCGGCCTTGGCGGTACGCAGCATGTCCTCGTGGATTACCTCTTTGCGGTTCAATTGCTGGTTCTCGGCGCGGTAGGAATGGATCAGCGTGGACATCGCGCTGTCGCGGGCCTGAGCGGCCGCAAGTTCGGTCTTGGCCTTGGCTAATTCAGTGCGCAGGGCCTCGTAGGTTGGATCTCGATCCGTGGTTTCATCCCGGAGCGGAGCCTTCTCCGCCGCATCGATTGCCGCGCGTGTTTGGGCAATTTGTTCCTCAACCTGCTGCACCGGCCGGTACGTCGGTTCGAACTTCGCGAGAAGCTCGGTGTGCTTCAATTCCAGCTCCAGGAGCTTGGACTTCAGGGTCTGCATGAGCTGCGGGTTGTCAGAGGTGCGGACTTCCGTAGTCTCGCGCTTGGGCAGGGCAGCCAACTGCGACTCGAGAGTCAGTATGCGCTGCCGCGTCTCAGCGATGGTCGTGCGCGCCGCCTTTGCCTCCGCTTCGAGTTCAGCGAGTTTGCGCACACTAATGTCGGCTTCGAGCGCCGGATTTACAACTCCTTGTTGCTGGGTGAAAGCTGTGAGTTTTTCCTGTGCACTGGCCAGAGCCTTACGATATTGCTCCGCCTGCTGATGGAAGAAGTCAAATTCTCCCGGGGCTCGGTGCATCGCAAGGTGTTTGTCGAGATACAAGCTAGCCAATGAGTTGAGCACCTTTGCGGCCAGTTGCGGATCGGTCGACTGGTAGGTGACGCCGATAAGATTCGTAAGCTTGATTGGTTCGACAGAAAGATCCTTCTCCAGCTTCAGGACCGCACGCGCAATTCGTTGGTCTTCAGTGTCATTGCCTTGACCCAAGAACGAGCTACCGCCGAGATTCTGCAGATTGCACGCAACCACGACTCTGCCGAGTAAATCCGAAGACTTGATCAGTTCCGCTTCCGATTGCAATTCCTCCTCGGTGACTTGGGTCGACCACTGCACGGGCGATTCGCGCTCAGCTGAGACTACGGACTCGGCGCGCTCGTGCCGGACCAGGATCTTCATCTGCGCAACGTATCGCTTGGGCAGAAGGAGAGCAAGCAAGAGCGCAATCGAAAAGATTCCCAGAAACCAGTGCATGATCAGGCGGCGCTGTCGAAAGCCAACCGCCAAGAGATCACGCAATGTTGGGGACTGTGGGCCTTCGGCCGTGCCGGCGTTCAGGGTTCCATCGATCAGTAGGTTGGTTCCGGTCACAGTTGCACCTAGTGGAGAGCTGGATTCGCGTACATTCCGAGAGAAGATGTGGGAATGAACCTCGAGAATTTCGACATGTTGTTTTTGGGCACGTACAGGAAATCGCTCGGCTGCAGATAGGCATCTTCGTCCAGGTTCGCGTGCTTGAGCATTTTTTTCATGTTGAGCTTTCTTGCTTGAATCCAGCCGTCTGGCGCTCGATGAAAGAGCAAAAGCTGGGAGTTTTTTGCGGAGTCTTTCAATCCGCCAGCGATGGCGACGGCTTCAGTTGTGGTCGTCTCGCCGCGCAAGTCGTACTTTCCAGGGTGGTCCACTTCTCCGCCGACAATGAAGTAAGGCTTCTGGAAGTCCTTCAACTCAACGTCGACTACCGGCTCATGCAGAATCCTCGCGTAAGCCTTTCGCAGCGAGGAAGACAGTTGAGGCAGCGTTTGACCTTGCACCGGAATGCTGTCAACACCTCGAAGGCTGATGAAACCGTCCGGCTGAACGGTTACGGTCTGGTTGAATTCGGGCGTGAAGGGAAACGTCAGTTCCAGCACATCGGCGGAGTGCAATTGATAACGCGGGTTGCGACTCTGCAGTTGCTCGTGACCACCGGCTCCGAGTTCTGTATGGGTGGCCGCTTCGCCCGGCCCGCAGCGGTGGGCGCTTACAGATTCTTGCGCCGGCGCAACAAGCATGGCACACGTCACAAGATATGCTGAAAGAAGCAAGCGTGCGATGGTGTGGTGCAACAAGAGAGCTCCTTGGTATCCCATGAAATCGGTCCACCACGCTCGGGCCGCCTTACGGCTCAAGGGCCGCAAGGTTGGATCAAGCGTGCAATCGACGCGAGACTAGCCGGTTCGTTTGTAGCGGATGGCGGCGTCTCCACATCGACAATCCAATCCCGGTCAATCTCGACCGCGACCGAGCGTTGCAACAGGCTGACGGACAGGATCAACTTCATCTCCGACTTGATTCTAGTTACGGCTCCCGTCAAGCCCTTGAGGGGGCCATCTCCAATTCTCGCGACGTCGCCGACCTCAATGTAGGGCCAGGGTATGGTTGGAAGGCCACTGCTCTCAACTCGCTGAAGAGCTGAAATCTCGCCTTCCTCAACTGGAGCGGGTGTTTTGCCAACGCTCACGATCTTAACGATACCCGGAGTTGTCAGTACCGGCAGGCGATCATGAGGGTTCATGCGGCAAAAGAGATAACCGGGGAAGAGCGGAGTTTCGACCTTTTTCCAGCGGTCAGACCACCTGCGAATCGAACAACTCATGGGCAAGTAGTACTCGTAACCCATATTCGCGAGAGACGTACCTGCATGGCGCTCTCTTCCTAACCTGGTCAAAAGAGCAAACCAGGGCCAACGTTGATGACAAGCGTCCATGCCGACTCCCGAGAAGCAAGCTACCGCCATCGCAGTCCCAGATTTCATGGGCTCCTGAGTCTTGTCCTTAAGACAGCCACGGACGAACTCGATCAGCTGTACCTAATTCGAGGACAGAGGCCAAGCTCGTCTCGCAAGGAAACTAGCTAACGAAGGGGTGCATCGCAATCCGGTCTAAACCTCAAATAATGCAGAGGGCAATGCCGGACAGAAACTGTAGTTGACGGCAGTCCCACAATCCGACGTGACCCATCATCTCAACCAATGCGAGACGATTGCGCCCCAACTCAATGAAGTGCGGTCTTGTTTGCCGTGTTGCAGAAGGCAAGCGGCTGATCGAGGACATCGATCACGATCAGCAACGAGATTTATTCCTCCACGCAGGGTCAAGGCTTCACCGAACGTCAATGCCAGAGTTTCACGGATTGCAGGCAGGGATTCGTCTAATTATGTTCGTGCACGTTATGTTCGTGCACGCTGCGTGAAGTGCAAACGAGAACGTCGCCGGGTTCGGTTGGCTTCCCATCATGCTTTTCGACTCTCCAATCTTCGTGGCCTTTCTGATTGTGGTCGTGGTGGTGTATTGGCGGCTGTCTCATCGCGCGCAAAACATCTTTCTGCTTGTTGCCAGCTATATTTTCTATGGATGGTGGGACTGGCGTTTTCTTGGATTGATGATCGCCAGCACCACGGTGGACTTTTTCGTCGCCCAGAGGATTTCTTCAAGCTCCCTGACCCGCCATCGCAAATGGTGGCTTTGGTGGTCGCTGGCGTGGAACTTCACGATTCTGGGGATATTCAAATACTACGACTTTTTCGCGGGATCACTGCTTGGCGGTCTCGATCAGCTGGGGATTCACAACGTTCCTCTGCCTCTGATCCGTATCATCCTTCCCCCCGGGATCTCCTTCTATACGTTTGAGGAAGTCGCGTACATCGTGGATGTCTATCAGGGCAAGATTCAGCCCGCGACTTCTTATCTAAACTACGCATTATTCATCAGTTTCTTCCCGCACCTGATCGCGGGCCCGATCCAAAGGCCGAACCAACTGCTTCCGCAGATTCAGAACGGAAGGGCATTTGAGGCCACCCAATTTTTCGATGGCCTGATGCTGATTGTCTCAGGACTGGTGCGGAAGTGCGTGATTGCGGACAATTGTGCTCTCCTGGCCAATGCTGCGTTCGGCGGTCAATTTGGCCAATCCAATTTCTGGATTGTGCTGATCGGAGCCTACGCATTCGCCTGGCAAGTGTACGGAGACTTCAGCGGCTACAGCGACATTGCACGTGGGTGTGCGCAGTTGCTGGGTTTTCGTCTCATGGTCAATTTTCGGCAGCCGTTCCTGGCGTACCGCCTTCAGGATTTCTGGCGGCGTTGGCATATCAGTTTGAGCACCTGGCTTCGTGACTACCTATACATTCCGCTCGGCGGCAGCGCCCACGGGCCGTGGAAGACTTCGCGAAATCTGTTGGTCACCATGGTTCTGGCGGGGTTGTGGCACGGCGCCAATTGGACGTTTGTCATATTCGGCGCCATCCATGGCGTCGTGCTCGCGGTGGAGCGCTATGTCTTTCCCTCCAAACCGAAGTCCGCGGCTGTGTCCCTGGGGCAGACTCCGGCAGGGACTTGCTCGTTGTGGGCGCGGAGGATTCTGACTTTCAACGTCCTATGTCTAAGCCTCGCGTTCTTCCGGGCAACCTCTCTTAGCGCTGCTGTCCATTTTCTTGCGGGGCTGTCCCATCTCGTCTGGCGGCCGGAATACCTCTCGGCATTTCTAATGCTTGGCCTCTTCACCCTTCCTTTGTTCTTCGTGGACCTGCTCCAGGAAGGTGGTAACCAGGAGTATCCCTTCGCAAGTGCGCCCTACGCGATTCGCACTGCGGGCGCCGTTCTCTGCATCGTCGTATTAGCGCTGTTTTCTGGGAGTAATCTGAATGCCTTCGTATATTTCCAGTTCTAGACGAGCGGCCCTCCACATCGGGTTGTTAGTGGGGAGTTGCGCTGTGCTTGTGACGGCATTTGAGACCTCTAGCAACTACTTGCTCGCGCGCCACTCGGAAACGTATGCACGCGTCTCGCAGCAGTATGCCGAGGCCGTCAAGATTCGTCCGGCAGAATCAGGCGAGCCATTTCCGGTGCTGATGGTGGGCAATTCTCTCCTGTTAGACGGAGTCGACGTCAAGCGATTGCAGCAGCTGACTTCCGCGAAGGTGAGAGTCTATCCCATCTTCCTTGAGGCGACTGGCTACTATGACTGGTTCTATGGTTTGCAGCGATTATTTCGAGAGGGAGCAAGACCACAGGTCGTAGTGCTCGGGGTCGGAGTGGACAGCTTCGTGACGAGTAGTGTGCGACAAGACTATGTTCCGTTGCTGTTGTTCGACCTGCAGGAGTCGCTCAATGCCGCGTCCGACTTGAAAATGGACCGCACAGCCACCAGTAACCTGGTGTTAGCACACTCGAGCGTATTTTGGGACACGCGCAGTGTCATTCGAAGCCAGGCTCTGCAGCATCTGGTGCCGCGCTATCGG
>Ga0307479_10006135_pt1 | contig 11026 bp, 10 predicted proteins | sample atmos_gasesECM4C_FD_203743 | JGI IMG/M metagenome (GOLD analysis project Ga0307479, IMG submission 203743) | Hardwood forest soil microbial communities from Morgan-Monroe State Forest, Indiana, United States - atmos_gasesECM4C_515 | ecosystem: Environmental > Terrestrial > Soil > Temperate... | reverse complement strand
GGTGGCACCGAGGAGACGACCACCGGGGTGATCCGGCTGCGGAGCATGGCCGAGCACAAGGTGCTGCGCTATCCGATCGTGGCGGTCAACGAAGCCATGACCAAGCACTTCTTCGACAACCGGTATGGCACCGGCCAGAGCACGATCGACGGCATCATCCGCGCCACCAACGTACTGCTCGCCGGCAAGGTCTTCGTCATCGCCGGCTACGGCTGGTGCGGCCGCGGTCTGGCGATGCGCGCGCGCGGAATGGGGGCGCACGTCATCGTGACTGAGATCGAACCCGTTCGGGCGCTAGAGGCGGTGATGGACGGCTACCGAGTGATGCCCATGAAGGACGCCGCCAAGGAAGGCGACATCTTCGTCACCGTGACGGGCGACATCAATGTGGTCGACGAACCGCACCTCAAGGCGATGAAGAGCGGCGCCATCCTGGCCAACTCTGGACACTTCAACGATGAGATCAACCTGAGCGCGCTCGATGGCCTGGCGGAAAGCGTCCGGACGATTCGCCCCTCGCTCGAGGAATACCGGCTGCGCGACGGCCGCAAGCTGTTCGTGCTCGGCGAGGGCCGGCTGGTCAACCTGGCGGCCGCCGAGGGACATCCCGCGGCCGTGATGGACATGAGCTTTGCCAACCAGGCGCTCAGTGCCGAGTACCTCGTTGCGCACGCCCGCGAGCTCCAGCCGAGGGTTTACCCGGTCCCCGACGACATCGATCGCGAGATTGCTCGGCTAAAATTGGCCGCGATGCACATCGCCATCGACTCCCTGACGACCGAACAGGCGGACTATCTGAGCGGCTGGGAGTCGGGGACGCGATGAAGCGGGGCAATCACCTCTTCACCTCCGAATCCGTCACCGAGGGCCATCCCGACAAGATCGCCGACCAGATCTCCGACGCGATCCTCGACGCCATCATGGCCAAGGATCCGCTCGGTCGGGTTGCCTGCGAGACGGCGGTCACCACCGGCCTGGCCTTCGTCATCGGCGAGATCACGACCGATACCTATGTCGAGATGCGCGACATCATCCGGGACACGATCGAGCAAGCTGGCTACGACCATCCCGGCTTCGGCTTCGACGCCGAGACCTGCGGGGTGATCGTCTCGATCCAGAAGCAATCGCCGGATATCGCTCGGGGCGTCGATACCGGCGGCGCCGGGGACCAGGGCATGATGTTCGGCTTTGCCTGCGATGAGACGCCGGAGTTGATGCCGATGCCGATTCAGCTCGCCCATCAGCTGGCGCGCCAGATGGCGCGCGTGCGGAAGGACAAAACGCTTGCCTACCTGGGCCCGGATGGCAAGACGCAGGTGACGATCGAGTACGTCGACGGGCGGCCGCGCCGGGTCGACACCGTGGTGCTATCGGCCCAGCACACCGAGGACGTCAGCCTGGAACGGATCCGCGACGACCTGCGGGAGCTCGTCCTGGATCAGGTGATTCCGGCCAAGATGCTGGACCAGCGATCGACCATCTACGTCAACCCAACCGGCCGCTTCGTGCTGGGCGGACCGCGGGCCGACGCCGGCGTCACCGGCCGCAAGATCATCGTCGACAGTTACGGTGGATATGCCCGGCACGGTGGCGGCTGCTTTTCCGGCAAGGATCCGTCGAAAGTCGATCGCTCGGGTGCGTACGCGGCGCGCTACGTGGCCAAGAATATCGTGGCCGCCGGCCTCGCCAGCCACTGTGAGATCCAGGTGGCGTACGCCATCGGGGTGCGCAAGCCGGTCTCGATCTTCGTCGAGACCTTCGGTACCGAGCGGGTCCCGGTGAGCACCATCGAGCACCTCGTCAACAAGCACTTCGACCTGAGCCCACTGGAGATCATCCGTGAGCTTGAGCTCAGGCGGCCAATCTACAAACAGACGGCAGCCTACGGGCACTTCGGACGCTCCGACCTGGACCTTCCGTGGGAGCGAACCGACAAGGCCGATCTTCTGGCTTCAGAGGCCGGGGTGCAGCGCTTGCAGGTGGTGGAGTCGCAGGACGGCTAGCGGCAAAACCGTCCTCGTTACCGGCATCGACGGTTTTGCCGGGAGCCACTTGAGTGACCTGCTGACCCGCCGCCGGCACACCGTCCACGGCACCACCCGACGCCTGAGCCCGGATCCTGGCGCGGAGCTGGCGGCGTCGGTGGTCACCCACCAGGTCGACCTGCTCCAGCAGGACCAGGTGGAAGGACTGGTTCGAGAGGTGCAGCCGCGCTGGGTCTTCCACCTTGCGGCACTGAGCAGTCCGGCCGCCTCCTGGGACGATCCCGGCGGAACCATCGCCACCAACGCCAGCATGCAGGCGAACCTGCTCGGCGCGCTGCTGTCGCTTCACCCGATGCCGCGCGTCCTGGTGGTCGGCTCCGGCGACGAGTACGGCCGGCCCCAGGGCCGCGCCGTCCGGCTGAACGAGGAGGCGGCGCTCCGACCGGTCACGCCCTACGGCGTCAGCAAGGTGACCCAGGACCTGATGGCGTTGCAGTACTTCCTGAGCCGTAACCTGCCCGCCATCCGGGTACGACCCTTCAACCACGCCGGGCCACGCCAGGCGCCGAACTTCGCCCTGGCGAGCTTCGCCCAACAGATCGCCCGGATCGAGCTCGACAAACAACCGCCGACGCTGCAGGTCGGCAACCTCGAGGCGCGCCGCGATTTCACCGACGTGCGTGACATCGCGCGCGCCTACCTGCTGGCGGTGGAGAAAGGGAAGCCGGGCGAGGTCTACAACATCGGCTCGGGCCGGGCGCCCCGCCTGCGTGAGCTGCTCACGCTGCTGCTGAAGATGACGCGGGCGAAGATCGCGCTCGAGGTCGATGCCGGCCGCAAGAGGACGGCGGAGGCCGATGTCTACGTCTGCAACGCGGGTCGCTTCCACCGCCTGACCGGCTGGCGGCCGAGGATCTCGCTGGAGAGGATGCTGCGCGACACGCTCGAGTACTGGCGCCGCCGGGAGCGGAGGGCCGCCTGATGGCCCGCCATGTCGTGATCCTTGCGGGTGGCAGCGGCACCCGCCTCTGGCCGCGCTCGCGGGAAAAGTCGCCCAAGCATCTGCTGACCCTGCACGGGCGGCAATCGTTGCTGCAGTCCACCTACGAGCGGGTGCACCGCTTGACGGAGAACGTCTACGTGGTCACCGAACAATCGCAGGTGGAGAGCATCAGGCAGCAGCTACCGACGCTGCCTTCGGAGCGCTTCATCATCGAGTCGGCTCGGCGAGGGACGGCCTCGGCGTTGGGCCTGGCGGCGCTCAGCATCGCTGAGCAGGACCCGCAGGCCACCATGCTCTCGGTCCACGCCGATCACTACCTCGGCCACGACGAGGACGCCTACCTCAAGACGCTCGAGACCGAGGCGCGCTGGGCCGAGACCCAGCGCTCGCTGGTGACGGTTGGGCTCCGACCACCGTATGCCTCCACCGCCTTCGGGTACATCCAGGTCGGCCCGGCGCTCGACACCCAGGCGGGCGCCGCGGTGCACCGGGTGAAAGCCTTCGTCGAAAAGCCAGACCTGCAGACCGCGGAGCGCTACCTCGAGACCGGCGACTTTCTCTGGAACCTCGGTCTCTTCGCATGGCCGATCGACGTGCTCTTCGACGAGATGGCCCACCATGCCCCGGGTCTCTACCAGGGGCTGGAGGCGGTGAAAGCTGCGCGGCGCGCCGGTCGCAAGGATGAGGCGGATGGCGCCTACCGGACGCTGCGTACCGAGGCCATCGATTACGCGGTGCTCGAGCGCACCAGCAACCTGCTGGTGGTCCAGGCCGCCTTCGAGTGGCACGACCTCGGGTCCTGGGCCGACCTGCACGACATCCTCGAGCAGGACCAGGCCGGCAACTTCGTGGAGGGCGAGTCGGTCCTGATCGACTCCAGGAATTGCATGATCCACTCGCCGAACAAGCTGGTGGCCGCGGTCGGCCTGGAAGACATGGTGGTGATCGAAACCGACGACGCCATCCTGATCTGTCCCAAGGCGCGTTCCCAGGACGTCAAGCTGATCGTGGACCGCCTCAAGCAGCTGGGCAAGACCGAGTACCTCTGAACGTCATTACACTGTGGCCGTGGCAAAGCGCGCCCTGATCACCGGGATCACCGGCCAGGATGGCTCCTACCTGGCGGAAATGCTGCTCGACAAGGGCTACGAGGTCCACGGCGTGGTGCGACGCTCGTCGACCATGAATCGCGGCCGGATCGACCACCTCGAGCACGCCCATCCGTCACACCTCGAGGGCGCTCGCTTCACGCTCCACTACGGCGACATGACCGACTCGGGCGGCCTTAACCGGCTGGTGATGACGGTCGAGCCCGACGAGATCTACAACCTGGCCGCCCAGAGCCAGGTCCACATCTCCTTCGACCAGCCCGAATACACGGGCAACACCGACGGACTCGGGACCATCCGGCTGCTGGAGGCGATTCGCGCCACCGGCCGACCGACCCGCTTCTACCAGGCGTCGACCTCGGAGATGTTCGGCCTGACGCCACCGCCGCAGAACGAGCAGACGCCCTTTCATCCGCGGAGCCCTTACGGCGTCGCCAAGGTCTACGCCCACTGGATGACGGTCAATTACCGCGAGGCTTATCAAATGTTTGCCTGCAGCGGCATCCTCTTCAATCACGAGTCGCCCCGGCGGGGCGAGAACTTCGTTACGCGCAAGGTCACCCGGGGCATCGCCGCCATCCTGGCGGGTCGCACCGGCAAGCTGCGCTTGGGCAACCTGGACGCCAAGCGCGACTGGGGGCATGCGCGTGATTACGTCGAGGCGATGTGGCTGATGCTGCAGCAGCCGGAGCCCGATGATTACGTGATCGCGACCGGCATCCAGTGGAGCATCCGTCAGCTGGCGGAGATTGCCTTCGGGCTGGTCGGACTCGACTGGCAGAAATACGTCGAGGTGGATCGGGCCTACTTCCGGCCGGCGGAGGTCCCGGACCTACGCGGCGACCCGACCAAGGCGCGCGCCAAGCTGGGTTGGCGGCCCAGGATCACTTTCGAGGAAATGATTCGCGAGATGCTCGAGTCCGACCTCGCCGCCGCCGGGCTCAGGCCCGACTCGCACCTGCGCACCTCCTCCGCAAAAGCCAGCTAGTCCGCCCCGGCTACGATTAGCGGAGAGTGACCGTCGAGATCAAGTTCGGCACCGACGGCTGGCGCGGCATCATCGCCGACGATTTCACGTACGAATCCGTACGGGTCGCGACCCAGGGGATCGCCCAGTACCTGGTGAGCCGGCCGAATCCGTCCGCCATCGTCGGCTACGACACGCGCTTCTCTTCCGATCTTTTTGCCCGCGAGGTAGCCCAGGTGCTGGCGGCCAATGGGGTCAAGGTGCACCTCATCGATGCCCCGGCGCCAACGCAGGTCTCGACGTACGCCATTCTCGACCGAAAGACCGCCGGAGGGCTCGTGATCACGGCCAGCCACAATCCCTACTACTTCAGCGGCCTCAAGTACAAGCCCGAGTACGCTGGTTCGGCGTCGCCAGAGGTGACGAACCGGCTCGAGGAAGAGATCCAGCGAGTCCAGCGGGGCGGCCGGGTGCGCTTGGTGCGCTACGAGGACGCCGCACGCGACGGGCGGATTGAGGTCTTCGATCCCAAGCCGCCGTATATCGCGCAGATCAACCGTCTGGTGAACCTCGACCGGGTCAAGGCGGCCGGGCTTCGCATCCTTCACGAGCCGATGTACGGTGCCAGCCAGGGATACGTCCGGGCTTTGCTCGACGGCGGGAAGACCACCGTCATTGAGATCCACGGCGAGCGCAACCCCGGCTTTGGCGGCATGCACCCGGAGCCGATCGCCCAGTACATGCCCGAAGCCCTCGAACTGATGCTGAAAGGCAAATTCGATCTGGGCATCGCGAATGATGGCGATGCCGACCGGGTCGGGATCATCGATGAGAAGGGGCAGTTCGTGAACCAGCTCCAGGTCATGGCGCTCTTGATGATGTACCTGGTGGAAAAACGGGGCCAGAAGGGCGATGTGGTCCGCTCGGTGACCTCGACCTCGATGGTCGACAAGCTCGGCGAGCGTTTTGGGATCACGGTGCACGAGTTGCCGGTTGGCTTCAAGTATCTCGGCCCGAAGATGCAGGAGGTCGATGGGTTGCTTGCCGGCGAGGAGAGTGGCGGGTTTGCCTTCCGCGGGCATATCCCGGAGCGCGACGGCGTGCTCTCCGGGATGATGTTCGCCGCCATGATCGTCGACTACGGTCTGCCGCTATCGAAAATTCTCGACCACCTGATCGAGCTGGTCGGGCCGCACGCCTACGCGCGCCACGACCTCCATCTTGATCGGGACGAATACGGTGCGCGCCGCACCGAGCTCTACGGCCGGTTGGAGAAAGAACCGCCGACGGAACTCGCGGGCAGCCGGGTGGTCCGATCGCGCACCGATGATGGCTTCAAGTACTACCTCGATGATGGCAGCTGGGTGCTGATCCGCTTCAGTGGGACGGAGCCGCTGATCCGCGTCTACAGCGAGGCGCCTTCGAAGGAGCGCGTCGAACAGCTGCTCGCGGCATTGGAAGAGCGACTCGGGCTGCGCCAGCTTGTCTGATCAATCGCCGGCGTTGGTCAAGAAGCCCTGGGGCTGGGAGAACCGCTTTGCCGTCACCGAGAAGTACCTCGGCAAGGTGATCCACATCGACCGCGGCGAGATGCTCAGCCTGCAGTACCACCGGCAGAAGGATGAGACGCTGCTGGTGGTCAAGGGCGCTATGGATCTCGAGCTGGAAGACGCGCAGGGCCGGATGGCGACCCACCGGTTGACCCCGGGCATGTCACAACGGATCGTGCCCGGGCGCAAGCACCGGATGATCGGGGTGGAGGAGTGCGAGTTCTTCGAGGTCTCGAGCCCTGAAATCGACGACGTGGTGAGGCTGGAGGACAAATACGGCCGGCAGGGTACGAGTACGGCCTAGCTTCAGCTTTCCACAGTTTCCACAGAAGCCGGCACCCGCGTCGAACATTTGTTTTTGAATACAGATTCGGGCTTGACGGCGGGTTCTTTCCCCAGCCCCAAACGTCCGTTTTGGCTGCTACACTAGCCGCCATGTCGGGAGCTCTGGCCTCTTCCGCGACCCTCCGGCCAGGGCAAGGACGGGCGCCGGCACGGGTGCGACCCGTGGCCCGCCCGGTCCAGCTCGGTACTCGCTACCTCGGCCTCCTATCGGCCTGGGCGGTCGCCATCGGGCTCGCCTTCAAGTCCGAGCTGCTGTCGCCCAACCAGGTCTGGCAGGCGACCGCGGGCCTGGTCTTGCTCGTCACCCTTGGGCTGGTCTTCCTGCACGCGCGCAATCGAACGCCCGCCTGGCTCAGCCTCGATCACTACATCACGCCCGTGCTCGTCATCTGCGCGGCCGCCGCCTTCTCCATCCTCGCGCCTGATTACCGGGTGCATGCCCTGGCGATGGTCACCATGGGGGCCTTCATCTTCATGAGCAGCTTCGTCGATCTGTCCCGGGGGATGGGACGCGAGCGACCGCTGCACCGTTTCCTGCGAGACGCCACCACCTTCTGCGTCCTGCTCGCGCTGTTCTTCCTCATCCTGCAATCGAATGACCTGCCCAACGCCCTGAAGTTCAGCGCCATCTTCGTCGTCGCGCTGTTGAGCGGCTATCGCAGCTTCCGCTTCGCCACCAAGCGCGAAGGGATCGCGCTCCTCTCGGCCTTCCTCACCGCGGGCACCGTGACCTTCGGCGCCTTCGGCATGGTGACCTATCTCAACCAGGGCAGCCAGTATGTCGCTGTCATCCTGGCGTTTGCCTGGTATGCGTGGCAGGGGTTGACCGTCCACGCGCTCGACGACTCGCTGACCCGGCGGATCATGTTCGAATACGGCCTGTTCGCCGTGATCTGCATCTACCTGATCGCGCTCGCCCTGGTGACCGGCCGGCCCATCACCTGATCCGCGGGCCAGCCCGATCAGCTGGCCGGCGTGACCCGTTCGATCCGACCAAAGATGTCGGTGACCCACAGCGAGCCGTAGCCGGCGCTGACGCTCGTGGTGTTGACATCGAGCGTTCCGCTGACGCGATTCGTTTGTGGGTCGATCCGTTGCAGGCTGATCCCGGACACCCAGAGCGCGCCGTCGATGACGGCCAGGTGGTCCTGCCCGTCGCGTCCAACCGAAAACGTGACGTCGAAGGCGGTGGCAACGCGGTTGGTTTGCGGATCGATGCGGACCAGCTGCCCATCGCCGACGGTGCGGACCCAGATCGCATCCGGCGTGGCGGCGATCGCCAGCGGCACGCTGCCCTGAGCGCAGTTGGACGGACAGGCGATCGGAATGCCGGCCATCACCCGGTTCGTCGCCGGATCGATTCGCGAGACCTGCCCGGCGATGCTGCTGGTCACCCAGACCGCCTGATCGGACGCCGCGATGCCGGCCGCGCCGTCGGGGAGCGTGATCCGGGCGACCAGCTGGTTGGTGGCAGGGTCGATGCGCGCCAGCTGGTCGTCGTAGTAGCCCGTGATCCAGACGGCGTGGTCAGTGGTGGCGATGTCGAACGGCGTAAAGCCGAGAGGAACCCGCGCCACCACCCGGCTGGTCCCGGGGTCGATCCGCACCGCCGTCTGGTCGTCGTTCTTCAACACCCAGACCGCTCCCGCGCCCGCCGCCAGAGCGCTTGGCAGGTCGCAGTCGCGCACGTGGAAGGATGGCCCCATGAAGGCGTGGACGTTCCACTTTTCCTCGCAACTCCGGTGATAGAAGGCCGGCTGGTCCCCGATCGGGATGGTGGCCATTACCCTGTTGGAGCTGGGATCGATCCGGGAGACGGTCCCGTCCCCGGTGTTCGGCACCCATACCGCCCCTTCGCCGGCGGACGGAACACCCGGGCGCTGGCCGACAGCGATGATGGCCTGCGCCGGCCCGGCTGGCCGCGCGGTCGGTGAGGGCGTTGACGTCGCCCCAATCGGCGAACAGGCGGCGAGCGAGAGGACCACGAGGGAAAGCCCAACGCGCCGCCGAGGTCTGACCCGTCCGAATCCCCACATGGCTAGCCGGCGAGCTGGGCGACGAAGTCGCCACTCGGCTGGGTCGATGCCAGCCACTGGTAGGTGGAAATCAGCTTCAAGGAGGTATCGCCGTGCGCGTCGAAGCTCATGACCCCCATCGCGCCGCTGTCGCCGCTGGTGCTGCCGATCTCGGTCAGCACCTGCTCGCGGGTCGGCACTCGGCCACCGGCGTCGTCGATGGCGCGCGCCACGGCGCGGATCACGACGTTGGTCGCGTCGAACGCGGCCAGGCTGACGGCGCTCGCCTCCTGGCCGTAGGTCCGCCGGTAATCGCGAAGGAAGGAGGCGGCCGAGCGGATGCTGGCGGGGTGGGGGCCGACGATGGTGTAGTAGCTGCCCCGTGCGCTGTCGCCGGCGAGCCGGGCGAACTGGCTGTTCGCCAGCGGGTGCGGTCCGACCAACGGTACCAGCAGGGCGCGGGCGATCATCGCCCGCCGGAGCGCGCCGGCCGAACCGATGTCCGCGCCGGCGTAGTAGACGACCTCGGCGGCCAGCTCCTTGGCGCGATCCACCCTGGCGTTGAAGTCGGGCGCCCGGTTGGGATCGAACGCGCCCAGATCCGAGGGATCGACGACGGTGCCGCCGTCCTTCGTGAATCGCTCGCCGAAGATTCGGCCGAGGCTCTGCCCGAAGGCACTCTGGTCGTTGACGATGAAGGCACTACGCTTGCCGAGCCGGTTGAAGGCGAGGTCGGCGGCGGCCGTCCCCTCGACGAGTTCCGTCGTCACCACCCGGAAGAAGTCGTTCATCCCTCGCGTGCGCAGCCTAGCCGACAGGCCTTTGCAGTGTCCGTCCGGCGGCTCTTGCGTGAGGCACTCGTCAGTGACCGCCGGACTCACCATGGCGAGGTTCGCGGCACTGGCAACCGGCAGCTCACTTCTCGCGAGGCTGTCGTACAGGGGGCCGATCACCCCGATGACGGCCGCATCGGCGGCCAGCGTCTGGACGTTGTTCGCGCCCCGAGCCGGATCGTGGATCCCCTTGTTGACGTCGTCGTACGGAGCGGCCTTGAGCTGAACGCATTGGTTGCGGTGGGAGGCCGCGCCGCAGACCAGTCCCGCCTGCGTGATCGCGAGATCGATGGCGTGCTCGACCGGCAGCCCGTCCTGCGCGTCGTCGCCGCTCAGCGGCAGATCGGCGCCCAGCTTGACGGAGCCGACAACCTGGCGGCCGTCACTTCCGGGAGCGACGCAACTCGACAACATGATCACGGCCAGGACCAACGGGGCGCCTGCGAATCGGTTCGCGCTCAGATCCCCAGGTAGGCGCGCTGGACGTCGGGACTCTCCAGCAGGGCTTTCGCGGTACCTTCCTGGACGATGCGCCCGGTCTCGAGCACATAGCCGCGGTTGGCGACCTGGAGGGCTTTGGCCGCGTTTTGTTCGATCAGGAGAATCGTGGTGCCCTGGCTGTTGATCTCCCGGATGACCTGGAAGATGGTGTCGACGAGGATCGGCGCCAGCCCCAGAGAGGGCTCATCGAGAAGCAGGATCTTCGGCCGTGACATCAGGGCCCGGCCGATGGCGAGCATCTGCTGCTCGCCGCCGGAGAGCGTCCCCGCGATCTGGTTACGTCGTTCGCGCAAGCGCGGAAAGAAGCCGAAGATGCGCTCCTCATCACTGCGGATGCCGGCCGCATCCTTGCGTACATAAGCGCCCAGAAAGAGGTTGTCCCGAACCGACATGCGTGCGAATACCCGCCGTCCCTCGGGGGCGTGCCCGATGCCGCGCATCACTACCCGGTTGGGCGGAAGTCCGCCGATGTCGGCCCCCCGCAGCCGTACTCGGCCGCGAGTCGGCCGGGCCAATCCCGATATGGTTCGCAGCGTCGTCGTCTTGCCGGCGCCGTTGCTGCCGATCAGGGTGACGATCTCGCCGTCGTCGATCGTGAGCGAGACGCCGCGGAGAGCCTGCACCCGGCCGTAATAGGTGTCAACCGCCTCGACTTCGAGCAGCGCCATGGCTCAGGCGCTCTTGCCGAGGTAGGCTTCGATCACGCGTGGGTTGGTGC
>Ga0307479_10006134_pt1 | contig 11028 bp, 10 predicted proteins | sample atmos_gasesECM4C_FD_203743 | JGI IMG/M metagenome (GOLD analysis project Ga0307479, IMG submission 203743) | Hardwood forest soil microbial communities from Morgan-Monroe State Forest, Indiana, United States - atmos_gasesECM4C_515 | ecosystem: Environmental > Terrestrial > Soil > Temperate... | reverse complement strand
TCATCCAATTTATGGACGGGCAGATCGAGTCCGAGAATAACTTCCAATAGGAGACGATGCGAGCAAATGTGGCGGGCGCGAATGGGCTCCTCTCGTCATATTTAGTGCTTCGTTACACACCGATTGAATTCACAAAAAACAGGGGAGGGGCCCGGCCGCGGAACCACTAAGAGCTAAAAACTATCAACCCATAACGAGTTCGTCAGGAGCGATGCCGGTCATCGGGAGCGGAGGCTATTCCCATGCGGCGCAATTCATCGAGATAGTATTTCCTATGCAGCACATCCCACTCCTCGCTGCCCTCGAGGATTTCTTTCTTCTGCGAAGTGATTTTTTTGCGCACTTCCAGTTCAATCTTTTCTTCGTCTTTCAACGTAGCCGTCAGGATCAGCACGATCTGCTGGCGAATGGTGTCGCGGTCATCCACAAACTCCACTTCAGCGCTGTCCACCAGCACGTCCGTGACCTGGTGCGAGAGCCGCACGATTTTTTCCCGTGTAAGACGCATCTTCCCTTTCCCAGCCTAAACCTCGCGAGCCCGAGTCGCTCGCATCCCGCTTACCTTCCAATTTCACTTTTCCAATTTCTATTTTCGACTTTCGATTTTCGAATTTCGGGTTTCGATTTTCCCGCCTCTACCGCAGGATCAGCTTGCGGTCCCTCGCCAGATGCTGTTTCACCTTCTTGTACATCTCCTGGTACGAAACGCCCGTGCTGCGCATCTCGTCCTGCCGATCGATCAGAATCTGCCGCACTTCGTCATTCAGCCGGTCTTCGACGGTCAATTCCTCCGTCATTCGCTGGCGCACGCGATTGGCCACTGCTTCGGCCGCTTTCGTCTCGATGTGCCCGCCTTCCACCAGGCGCTTTACGACTTCGCTGGCCATATAGGCCACATAATCCCGTACGATGAGCATCTCTACGCGTTTCCTTAACCTGAATGCAAGAGAGTGAGTTTACTGGCTGCGTGAATAAAGTGCAAGGAAAGGCGGCTGAAAGAGTGAAAAAACATACGCCATTGAAGGCGCCTGAGTGCCGGGCATCACAAAAGCGGACGCCGAAAAGAACTTCGCGCCGCCCAAAGTGAGCATCGAAAAGGAAAGCCCCTGAAAAAATCGTCGAGCCGCGTACGTTGACGCTCCTCGCCGCTTCCTGTAGGATTAATTGCGTAGGGCGCTTAGCTCAGCGGTTAGAGCGTTCGGTTTACACCCGAAAGGTCGAAGGTTCAAATCCTTCAGTGCCCACCATAGTGACGATTCACCCTTCAGCGGGGACGTAGTTCAGTTGGTTAGAACGCTGCCCTGTCACGGCAGAGGTCGCGAGTTCGAGTCTCGTCGTCCCCGCCATAACTTTCATCACTTACGGAGAGCCCAGAAAAGACCTGGGTCTTTTTGGGTCCAATAAGCCTCGAAGCACTCCGCCAGCCCCCTGCTGAGCAGCTACACATTCCTGCGTTGGGAGGAATCTGAGCGCTTCCATCATACTGGGGATTGTCGACGGGGCGGCTTGAGACAGGCGATTCACAACAACGCGCAGTTGGTTTTCTACCCTCGCTTGAGTACCCTTATTCTTCTGAGTTACGGGTTCTTACGAGCGATTGGATTGGGGAACGACTTCGCTTGAGGGTCGCATGAAGACAGGCGTCAAAAGCGAGAGTCGCTTCGAAAACGATGCGAGCCGGTATGCCGCATATCTCGAGACTCCCGAGGGCCGCCTACGGGCAGACCTGGCTTTTGCGAACCTGCAGGAATTTCTGCCCACATCGGCGGGAGTCAACTCGTGGCGCGCCCTCGATCTCGGGTGCGGAACAGGAGCTGCCGCCGTTCGTCTGGCGCGTCTCGGTATTTATGTCACCTTGCTCGATTCGTCTGCGACGATGCTGGCTCTGGCGGAGCGGACGATCGTCGAAGCCGGAGTAAGTGACAAGATCACGGTTAAACGCGGTGACGCCGCCCAGTTGGCGGACATTTTTCAGGCGGGATCGTTCGACATCATTCTTTGCCATAACCTTATGGAGTATGTGGATGACCCGGGTGCCGTGTTGCGCGGCGCGGCTCGCGCCTTGCGGGATTCGTCGGCAATACTGTCCGTGCTCGTACGCAATCAGGCAGGCGAAGTATTCAAGGCCGCTATCCAAGCCGGCGATTTGGCAGCGGCGGAAAATGGCCTCACCGCTGAGTGGGCGCAAGAATCCCTGTACGGAGACAGGGTGCGGCTATTTACGTCAGATAGTTTGCGAGCCCTGCTGACCGGTGCGTCGCTGGCGGCGTTTGCCGAGCGAGGTGTGCGCGTCCTTGCGGACTATTTGCCAGCGGGGATTTCTCGCAGCGCAGACTACGAACGCATTTTTGAACTGGAGCGGAAGCTGGGCAGCCGGCCAGAGTATGCCGCAGTCTCCCGCTATACACACTGCCTGGCACGTTGCCCAAGTTCGGTGGCGGAGGACAGCGCGTGACCAACGTTCCCGTCCAAGTTTCGGGGGCCGCATCCGGCGCGAAGGCACCTGATGCCACGATTGCGCTTGGGCTGGGGCTCACCAACGAGTGTAACCTCTCTTGCGCCTTCTGCTACCGCGACCCAACACGCACTGATCGCCTCTCTCTGGATCAGGTGAAGTCCGTCATGGAACGACTGCCGATCCGTTCGGTGAATCTGGGCACCGGCGAGAACGGCATGCATCCGGACTTTAAAGCGATTCTGGCGTACCTTCGCAAAAAACCCATCAAGCTTACGATCACTTCCAACGGCCGCAGTATTGCTGTGCTGGAAGACAACGAGTTGCGCGCCTTTCACGATATTGAGTTTTCTCTCGATTACCCAACGCAAGCGGAACAAGATGCGCAGCGCGGAAACGGCAATTGGGAGCTGATCCACCGGCAAGCAGAACGTTGCGTAAGGCTCAGCGTGCCGGTAACCATCATCGCGGTCATGATGAAGTCAAACTACTTGCGGCTGGCGGATGTCGCACGAGTCGCGAAACGGTTTGGCGCTCCCTTGCGTGTGAACGTCTATCAGGCAGTGCGGTCCGATCTCTACGCGCTCACGTACGAAGAATACTGGCAGGGGTTCCGTAGGCTTTTCGAGAGCACCGATGTAATCGCCATCGGCGAGCCTCTGGTGCGGGCGATGGCCGGCCTACCGCCACTCGAAGGAGGATGTGGCGTCAGCACGGTGCGAGTTACGCCCCGCGCCACAACGCAACCTTGCGTTTATTGGCCCGGCTCCGGAGAGCCGCTGTCAGAGTTGATTTTGTCAGGGTCCGGGATTCTGAACACTGCGCCGTTTGAGCAGGCTCGTACACTTCCAGGAGCGTGCCAGACCTGCGAGTTTCGAGGCGCGTGTCATGGAGGTTGTGCTGGACGACGGCGCCTGCAGGGGGCGCTATCGCAGCCGGATTTTTATTGTCCGATCATTCGGGGCGAGCGACCACGGCTCGACATCCGCATGGCCGCAAATCGCGATCTGCCCAAGTTCGGCAGCTCCTGCACCACCGTCGTGATTGCCCGAGAGTCTGAGTCGTGAAGATCGACATCGATTGACAAAACGGGCGGCGCGTTTCCTATTTCGCGTTCACCCACGTGTCCGACCTAGCCGGCACTGAATCAAATTGGACAGATCACGGAGTGGCGAAAAGAGATCGGGCTGCTCGAGCGATCGCCTTGAGAACTCGGAGACCATCGTCCCGTGAGCCGGTATCGAACTGCGGTCCCACATGATCGACGGCATTGCTGACCATGGCAATCGAGGCTACGGAAGCTTGCCTGGCTACGCCAAAGGCAAAAAGCGATGCGGCCTGCATCTCGACCGCGAGTACGCCCTCCCGGGTCCATATATTCAGTTGCGCCGCGGTCTCGCGATAAGGGGCATCTGTCGTCCACACCTTACCCGAGCGGACGGCCCATCCGGTGGCAATCAACTCCCGCTCGAGAAGCGGGACCACTGGCGACTTGCACACGACCTCATTGTCCGGCGGCAGGTAGTGATAAGAAGTTCCCTCGTCACGAATCGCGCTGGTTGCCACCACGAGACACGGGAGCGGTAAATCGGGAGACACGCGGCCGGCGGAAGTCAGCCCGATGATGAGTTTGGCCCCCGCAGCTTGCAGTTGCTCGGCAATCAGTACCGCGTAGGGTCCGCCGATGGTTCGCGCGATGATCCCGCAGGCGACACCTTCGAGATCCATCGTGAACATCGAGGTATGAAAACACGCCCAAGGCCCGAAGGGCTTGACTATGCCATCTCGAACCAGCCAGTCGGTGAGATCTCCATCGAACTCAAGGACACACAAAGGAGGAACGATTCCGAGCGGTATTTGCCGGCTCCGTCGCACATCATCGATCAAGTTCTCGGGGGTGAATGCGGACGCTTGATCCAGGGCATGACGGAGGATTGGAAGAGTCGAATCTTCCGTCATGTCCTGTGTCCACCACAGCGCTGTGTTCGGTTTAAGATGGTCTTCATTCCACGATGAAGGAGTACAGACGGCACCGATTTACGGAACGAGCCCGCGCGTTTTTATTGCGCGTCCGTCCACTTGTCCGACCCCGCCAGCTTGAAGGCCACATTCGAAAAGAAGATGTGCGCCGCCGCCCCGTCGGCCGTTCCGCGGTGTTCGGTTGAGACCAGCAGGGGGCCAGCCATCTTGTAGCCCGCCCAGGTGGTTGTGACGTTGCTCGGCTTCTTAGGTCCACCCCGATGATAGATGAATTGTGCAATTCGCCCATCCGACCCGACGTAAAGATCCCAAGTGTCTCCTGGCGTGTAGCCGCCAGCCTCCGCAGGGTATTTCACGGACACCAGCGTCGCCGTACCCTTGGCCAGGGGCAATTTTTGCTTTTCCTTAACCGTCACAACGGCGCTGGTATCCCAATAAACATGGAAGGGGAAAACGAACCAATAATTGTCATTGTTGAAACCCGCGTCAATTTCGTCTTTCACGTTTGCGGGTGCGTTGTTGAGCTGATTACGATTGTAGGTAACCTTCACCGGCTTGCCGTCCTTGTCTTTTGCTTCATACGTGACTTGTCCGGTCTTGGGCTCCCAGGTCCAGGTGCGTGAGAGGCTCACTTTCAAAGCAGGGAGCTCGAGGTTAAACGTATAGCGGACCGCATCTAATTGCCCATACGAATCAAGGCCATAGGTCTTGGCAAGCTGTTCGACAATGGGTGGGCGTGTCTGTGCCCAGGACGGTGCCGCAAGGAGCAGCACCCCCAAAAATAACCAAAGGATCGTTGTGGAACGGCGGAACTTGATCATGGAAGGTCCTCCTCAGTGAATGAAACGAACAACGTCTTGGATGATGTACAAAGGTCCCTGGATACGGTGAATCTCATATGGTGAAGTTGCCTTCACTGTGCCTGGTCCGCTGAGCATTGTAGTGCGGCCGATCGCGTGATCCTACGAAAAACGATAATGGCAGCAGCCACTGCTACGGATCCGTATTCCAGCAACATAATCCAGCCCGGAACTACCCACGGCCGTCCAAGTGTGCGCAGATGCCAGACATAATAAGTAGGAATAATGCTCAAAGTCCAGATCAGGATCGGCACCGTCGAGGACGACCTTATGAACGGCAGCATCCACAGCATGTACCATGGATATACAACCGGGGCACATAAAAGCGATGCTGTCATTGGCCAAGCAAACGCATCCGAAGATCCTTCCGCGGACTTTGTTCTCATCCAGACCGCGGTAAGAAAGCCTACAAGCACTGCCAGCCCAGCTACAAGCTGCGGAGCCGCCACTCGCTCAAGCGTTGCGAATACCGGATCATTAAAGCGGAATCTCTGCACATAGGTGCCGAGCGAGCCGATCGGAATCCGACCGTTGTTAAGAAATGGAACATATATGAGTCCGACCACGATTGCCGCCAGGGCGGCGTCGCGTATTCGAACACGCTTCCAGTACAGTGGCAGTAGTACGATCGGGAGGAATTTCACTGAAACAGCCAGCCCAAATGCCAGGGCTGCAACCGCGCGCCAGCGGTGCACCAGCGCGGCGACGGATACCAAAAGCAGAAGAACGCCGACAATATCGACGTGACCGCTGCCCGCTACCTCAATCGCTAGCAGCGGGTGCCAGGCATAAGCCAGAACCCAGTGCTCTCCCTGTCGGATACAACGCAAGACATCGAGCAACACAAACACAATCGCCAAATCACAAAGTACGAATGCTACTTTCAGCGCGAATATAGACTCGTGAATCCAAGTTACGGCGCGGAAGAAGAGCTGCGCCCCCGCTGGATATGGGCTCGGCACCTCTGGATTATTCAGCGTACGCGTCTCGGATGTGTGCAAGCTGGCAAGTACCGCGTCGCTCGGAACGACGATATAAGGGTTATAGCCGAGCCGCTGCACGCGGCCGTCCCAGACATATCGATGAATGTCGTCGTCTAAACCCGGTGGCATTCGCAGGAATTGAAAATGCCATAGAGCAGACAGGGCAAGGCCGAAGACGATGACGCGCTTCGGAAATTCTGGCGTGGAAAAGAGCTCGCGGATGGCCAGGAGGTACGCGACGCCAGCAACAGCCAGAGGAATAAAAAATGACGGTTCACCTATGCGGCTGAAGTTGCGTGAGCAGATGGTCAGCGCCGCAAGCAAGATGGCGCCGAGTCCGTACAGCCTGTGCGCGGGTGTGAGTTTCACAGGCCTCCATTCAATGGCGAAGTTGCGCCACGGCTTGCTGCCATTCGCCGAACCATCCTGCCGTCCTCGGCGCCTTCGCGGGAGCGAGCCGCAATTCCCGAGCCAGCAGAATCAAATCGTTTGCGACGTCGATGTCGTAGAAGGGCTCCGTGAAGCCGGTTGAGAGTTCAAGAACCTTCGTGCGCGTCAGCAATCTGTCGAGCGCACTCTTTGTCCCCATACGATCGCTTTCGAAGAGCGCCGGGTGAGCGGCCTTGGCGCCAACCAGATAGTAGCCTCCATCGTGGGTTGGCCCGACAACCACGTCATGCGTGCCGAGTAGTTCGAACGCGCTATCCAGAACCGAAGGTGCTAGGTGTGGACTGTCGCTATTGAATGCGATGACGTGCTGCTGGCCGGCGGCAGTGAAATGTCGAAAAACAGAGGTAAGTCCTGCTGCGAGACCTTCGCCTTTTTGCGATACGACCTGTACTGTATTGCCTACCAGGTGAGCCAACTCGTCTTGATCCGATTCAGGGCACATCACCGCGACCTCCACACCTGTCAATGACTCTGCCAACGCGAGGGTGTCCTCTAAAAGGCAGCGATACAGCGCTGTCACTGCGGGAGAAGGAAGGCTCTCAGTGAGACGGGTCTTGACCATGCCGGGCTTTGGGGCTTTCGCCATAATGACCAACGTGCGATTTGGGTGAGAAAAACACGCAGTGGTCTGGCTAGAGGATTCCATGAGAGACCGGTCTATCGGGACTTACGCCGGTCGCGGCGTTCCCGCCCTTCGACGTCGAATATAATAGCGCACGATCCGGCTCAGGATGAACCACGCTGCACCTACCGTCCCCTTCACCGTACCGCTAATTTTGGACTTTCCAATGCGCGGATAGTAGCTCACAGAGACTTCTACGATGCGAAATCCCGCAACGGCCCCTTTCACGATCATTTCCACCGCCCAGCCGTAGGTAGTCTCTTCCAGCGCGAGGGCGCGCAGCACATCGGCGCGGCCGGCGCGAAACGGACCGAGGTCACTGATCTTCACGCCGTATAAAAGGCTGATCAGACCGGCGGCGAGGCGATTGCCGAAGGATTGGTGCCACGGTAGCGCACCGGGGTTGCTTTTGCCGCCGAAGCGCGAACCGAGCGTAATGTCAGCGCGCCCCTCGATGATCGGAGCCAAGATAATCGGCAACTCCGAAGGCCGGTCGCTGTAGTCTCCGTCGAGGAAAACGACCACATCAGGATTTTGTGTATTCGCAAGCCCTGTCAAACAAGCGCGCCCGTATCCTCGGCGAGGCTCCTGGATGACTTGCGCCCCCATCTTTCGGGCGAGGTCGGGCGTTCCGTCGGTCGAATTGCTGTCGACAACGATGACCTCTGTAACTAGATCGGAAGGCAGATCGGCAAGCACGCGGCCAATGGCCTGCGCTTCGTTATGGGTAGGAATGATGACCGATACTCGCACGCAGTTTGGCTCATCACCACCACAGGGACGAGGGATTCCGCCGCGCCAGCAACGCGTCGATGCCCCAGGTTCGACCTGCGCGTCCCACCGCGAGTCCGAGCGATGCGACGACCGGAACCAGTAGTTCCCAAATCCAGGACGTGCCCAACTCCGTCACCCAAAGGCTGCCGAGGAACAGGAATGCCACCAAGGCGACCGGGCGCGTGAGCAAACCAATAACCAGCAGGATCCCCACGGAGATCTCCATCACTGCTTGCCCGGGCGCTGCCATGGCCGCGTGGCTCGACATGAAACCTAGAACCAGCTTCCATGCCGCGGGCGCGTGGCTGTTCTTGATGTAGAAGTTGATCACGCCTGCGTAACCGGCTGGTGTATAAGCGCCCTTCCCCAAATTCTCGAAGAAGACCGACACGAACATTGCGCCGACTATCAAGCGAACCAATGCCAAACCCTTCGCCGCATCGGGCTGGCCGGCGAAGCTGACTGTCGCATCTTGTGCCTGAGTTGCGTTCGTCGTCATTCTAAACCTCCGCGCAATAGATTCCACCCGCGACTAAGGGCGCAATCTTAGACTATCGGACCTGTCTGTGCCAGATGGATGCGCACGGGATAACTAAGTTGCAGCCAGGCTCATAGAACGGTTATGAAAACGCACAAGTGAGGACAGGGCGGCGCAGCAATCTAAGGATCCGTTAGTCGCACCGCCTCACGCGGATGCAGGGTGTGGTAAGTAGTATGTAGGACGGAGGACGTTCGCTCCGGACGAGGCCGCGGTGACGTTGACATCGGGGCGGATTGCTACCCATAGGCAACGGACGCTTTCGCATGGAGTGCCGCATCGTGATGTTACGGACCGCGATATGCAGACATCAAAGGAGTGAATCGCTTCGGCATGGAAGTCTGGTATGACAAGCATCTACACAGCTCCAACGATTGATGAATATCTGCGCAGACGGCTGATGCCGGTGGAAGGTACGATTCCGCATGTGGAAGGAATCGAGATGTACGGCAACTCGATTCCCGCGGGAGCGGTCGGCGGCGACCTATTTGAGTACATAAACTTCCAGCAGCGTTACGACATCGACGCGCGCATTCAGCGGGCCCTGAAGCGGTCGAACCAGTATTTAGAGCCGCTCCCGGCAGGCGCGATGCCGCGTAATTCGGTGGACGCTCATGTCCAATGGTTGAAATCAAGGTCCGGCTACAAGCCCGAAATGGAATCCGCGTACAGAGAGGCGCGAAGCTCGGAACAGGTGCGGGTCGCCGAAGACCTGCGCGAGTTGTATAGCACGGCGGGAGTTCTGTTGGTGGACGCTGAGGGACACGGAATCATTGCGGCGAAAATCGCTTCGACGGTCCACGACACGTTTCATGCCCTCATGCTTTCCGAACTCGATCATCGAGGGAAAACGACACCGGAGTTATTCGAGAGGATCAACCTGAGGTTGGCCCAATCAGTCAGCGCACGAAATGCTCTCGGAAGAAGCGAGCAGGAAAGCGCCCAGGAGATAGCGACCATGCTTTACGGCGAAGTGCACCCTTATGGCTACTTTCGATTCGTGAATTTTGGACATCCACCACCGCTGGTCTTCTCCGCCGAATACCGCAAGTTCATGGAGATTGATAAGAGCCGCATGGTGCAGTTTCTCCCGCTTGGCTTGCAGATCCCCGAAGATCATCCGGATCGTAACAGGTATCTTTCGCTGGAAGTCCGAGAGACGAGGGTGAACTCCTCCGATGTGGCGGAGCTCACGCTATTGAGTCCGGGGGACATTTTCTTCCTTTATACCGATGGAGTCTACGACGGCAGCGACAAAGAAGAACGCCAGCAACTTGAAGGGGTGATGCGTGAGCGCTATCGCCAGCCGGCAAAGGAAATCTGCAACGCTCTACTGGAATATGCGGTGGAAAAAGACGATCGTCTCCGCCAGATTGGCGAACAGGACCGTATTGACGATAAGACCGTCTTCATCATCAAGCGGAGCTGAAGAATACCGCGACAAACGGCTTGCAGGGTGGCGGAAGTTTCATGGAGTTCCAACCAACTGCAACTCAGTCACGGCAGAAAGCCGCGAGTTCGAGTCTGGTCGTCCCCGCCATTCTTCTTGAACGAATCAGATAGCGCGATCTTTCTACGGCGCGGATAATTCTTCGTGCTCGCAGCTGATTTCCCTCAGCCGAGACAAAGATAAGATATCGCCTATGGAAAAGTAATATCATAAGCACAGGTTTGCCTGCGCGTGACGGTCCCAGACCCGCCCATGAATTGGATGCAACAGATCGCTGGCAAAAAGCGCTTAGCTTTCGGCGCTTTAACCGCTGTTTTCGAAGCCGCCAGAAAGATCCGGCCAATGCGGCTCGCGGTTCTTACTCTGGCGTTCCTCGTTCCACAACATGCGATCGTCGCCGAGCAGCTTCCTATGCGGAGATACACAACTGCGGATGGATTGGGGAGCGACACCGTGGCTTGTGTCAAGCGGGACTCACACGGTTTTCTATGGTTTTGCACTTCGGAAGGGCTCTCGCGATTCGACGGATACAGCTTCACAAATTACTCTGTGGACCAAGGGTTGCCGGACCGCTTCGTGACCGCGTTTCTGGAGACGCGGAAAGGAGACTACTGGATCGGCACCTATCGAGGTATCGCCCATTTCAATCCTAAACCTGGAAAGAACCAGCCTTTTTTCACAGTGTATCGGCCGGGCGAAACGGAACATGACCAGCACGTGAACCATTTGTTTCAAGATCGGGAAGGCGCGATTTGGGTGGCAACGGATGACGGTATATTCCAAATAATCGAAGCGAATGAAAAGTGGGCTTTCCGGCGATTGGAGGCGGGAGCAGCCGCCAGAACGCAGGCAGACTCGATCCAAGAAGATCAAGAAGGCAACCTCTGGGTGGTATTGGGGGATTACGGCAGTGCTG
>Ga0307479_10006133_pt1 | contig 11028 bp, 11 predicted proteins | sample atmos_gasesECM4C_FD_203743 | JGI IMG/M metagenome (GOLD analysis project Ga0307479, IMG submission 203743) | Hardwood forest soil microbial communities from Morgan-Monroe State Forest, Indiana, United States - atmos_gasesECM4C_515 | ecosystem: Environmental > Terrestrial > Soil > Temperate... | reverse complement strand
TCCAGGCCGAAGGGGAGCCGCTGGTCGGCGGATAGAAGGTGGAGCTGAGGTTATAGGTGCCGCCGAGCAGGCAGACCACTGCGCCCGGCTGGGCGACGGCGGCGGCGCCGGAAAAGGTCCTGGGAGCGGAGGGGCTGGTGCCGGAATTGCTGTCATGTCCGGAAGAGGAAGCGTAGAGGGTGCAGTCAGCATTGGGGGAGGTGTTGTTGATGGTGAGCGCCAAGGGAGAGCTGCTGGCGGAAACGCCGGCGGCGTCGGTAACCTTGGCCGTGAACGTATGCGAGCCGTTCGCCAGCGAGGCGGTGTTAAGGCTGAAGGACCAGCTGTTGGTGCCGGACGCGTTGGAAAAACTGCCGCCGTCCACTGCCACTTGCACCGCAGTGAGGGCGACTGAGTCGGAAGCAGTGCCCGAAACGCTTATGGTGCCGGACACCGTCGAACCGTTGGCCGGGGAGGTGATAGCGACCGTCGGCACCGGAGAGCTGATCTGAATGGTGAAGGCGGCCGCCGCAGAATGCCCGGCTGCGTCTTTGACTTGTATGCTCAAGGGGAAGGAGCCAGCCACTGAGGGCGCTCCGGAGATAGTTCCACTCGAGCTTAGCGCAAGTCCGGGCGGCAGTGTGCCACTGGCCAGACTCCAGCTGTAGGGCGTGGTGCCGCCGCTGGCAGCGAAACTCGCGCTATACGTCCCCGCAATCGTCCCCCCAGGAACTTGTGATGTGGTGATTTGCAGGGGGTTATCTCCATTCACTGTGAGCACGGCCACGGCACTCGTCACACTTCCCGCCACATTGCTGATCACCACGGAGAACTGCTCTCCCTCATTTGCGGATGTCGTCGCGGCTGTCGTGTAACTGGGCAAGCTTGCGCCCGCGATGGCAGCTCCGTTTTTCTTCCACTGGTAGCGCAGAGGTGCCGTGCCCACCGCGGCCACGGTAAACGACGCAGCCTGCCCGACCGTAACGGACTGACTCGCAGGCTGGGCAGTGATCTTTGGCCCCGGGGGTGTGCTCATACTCCCTAGATTTAAGCTGCTGCAGCCGGTGATCACTACAGCGGGGAGCACCAACAACAAAATGTGGGCACAACGACTCATGATCGGTCTCTTCCTCGTCATATTTTCTGCGGCGAGTGCCGGATACAGGTAGGCCAGAGCAGTGTTCCGCCAGAGACCTAGTTAACGAGCTAGGTACAGCTGCGCGACTCGTCTAGGTTGGGAATTTAGGGAAGACATTAGCATGCCCGAGAAGGGGTACGCAGTCGGAAGGTCGGAAATCTGTGCGTCGGATCTAGGCGCCTGGCGTGTCGGTCAATGTCCTACAATGGGTGTTGGTCAGCGTCCTGCAATCGTGGGTGGGGGGGTGAGGAGGCTCGGTCGCGGCGGAGGTCCGGCACAGGGCCAAGCGCTTCCGCCCTAGATCCCCAGCCTGAGGACCTGACCCAGAGAACCATGCGAGCGCCGGACGACACGCAGGTCGTCTTCGTGGCGCGGGTCCCGTGAGCCGCCCCTCAGCGACGAGAAGCGGCTGTAGCCTCCTCAGCCGCGCAAACCGTTTTAGGTCTCACCAGGGGAAGGGGCGCGTCCATGGACGATGCCTTGGCCGCATGCGCAGGCAACCGGACCGACACCGAATCTTCCAGCCGGCAACCGAAGCCGTGGTATTCAAAGCCCATCTCCCTCATAAACGCAGGATCCAGCAGCTTACGGCCAGCGATCACCAGCGGCCGAGCCATCATGTCATAGATGCGTTCCCGCTCGAGTTGGCGAAACTCTTCCCACTCTGTGAGCACGAGCAGTGCGTGCGCGTCGCGAGCCACTTCGTAGGGATTCGAGCGATAGTTGACCTTGGGCAAGAGCGCGATGGTCCCTCGCCATGGCTTGGGGATCATGAGCGCTGACTTGTAGCACCATCCGTCATCAAGCGACGGATCACTTCCAGCGAAGGCGCAAAACGAATGTCGATCCATTCGCACACCGCGCAAAGATGCTCTAAACCGCCATGTTCGCTAGAATTTTGGGACGTCAGGCCTGCGGAGACCGGACGGACCCCACGCGTCAAGGCCGCACTGGGCTAGGTCTAAGGGTCTGGGCCACGGACGAGGTGGTGGGTTGACGCAACGAGAGCAGTGGAGGTGTGCACTGGTCCGCTGTCATCACCGTGTGCCGGGTGTTGAAGAATGCGTTGGAATCGATGTCGTTGGAGCCAGCCGCTGTTCCCAACAGGATGCCCGCACAAGCGTCGTTGAGAGTGTTTTCGCTGACCACATTGTTCATCACAGATCCACAACTGCTGTCCACATGAATGGCGGATTCGGCGCTGCCATTGATGGTGTTGTCATGAACAGTATTCGAACTGCTGCAGAGCTCAATCCCATCGAGGATATGGGTGGCAGTGATCTTGTTCCCCTTGATGATACCTCCGTCGGCGGTGCCGGAAATCGGGTCCGAGACGAACGCTATCCCGAATTGGGTATTGCCGACCGTGTTTCCGGAAACCGTTACCCCGGCTGAAGCGAAGACCAAAATGCCAGACGCGGCATCCGCCGTGTCGGAGAGAGTGTCGGGCGCCCAGATGTCATCCATCGCAGTGTTCGAACTGATTTTTCCCGTGGCTCCGAAGCCTATCTGGATGGAATTCTCAGCTGCGCCATTGGTGGGGCCCTGGCCAATCACGGTGTTTCTGGAGATGACGACTGTGGTGCCGACCTCATTCCCGGTGATTCCGTTCTTCTGATAGTTCTGGACGTGACTGTTCGTAACGGCTACGGTCGACGTCCCGCCATTACCGCTCTGCACGAAAATCCCCAGACCCACCTGGCAGCCGATGCTACTGCCGGTTAAAGCCTGATTGAGGGCAGCAACATGATTCACTCTTCCGGAAGCGTTTTGGTAATAAAGGCCGATCAGATTGAGAGGGGTACAGCCGTTGCTACTGATCCCATTGTTGCTGCCGTCGATGGTGAGGTTGCTAATACTCACGTCTGTGGTTCCGGTGACCAGAATCTGGGCCGCGATGGGATTGCCTGTAGCCAGGCTGGTAGTGTTCTGCACGACGCCGCCGGGAGGCGCCGCAATGACCGCTGCGCCCAGAGTTCCGCTCTGAACGCCTCTGAGGGTCAAAGCCTTTTTGATTACCACCTGCTCAGGATAGGTACCCGGGCAGACCAAGACTCTGGCACCCGCGGGAGTAGCATTCACCGCGGACTGGATGCTTGAGAACGTGGCTACGCCACTCCTACAAGTTCCGACCTGGACGGTCGCGGCCATCAGGTGTCCACCGAGAGCAACCAGGAAGACCGAGCTGGTGATCGCTGCCCTGATAGTATTCATAACGCATCCTCCTTCTCCCAAGACTATCACTGGGAACGACTGACTTGGTGTAACGCAAGGCTATCGTTCATTCCTAGAGAGCGGTGAAGACCCGTTATTGAGCATCTGCGTAAGAAGGCGAGCGTCCCTTTCGTCCCGGTCCGGCGCGTTCGCGGCTCTTCCTCGGGTTCACCTGCCCTTTCTCATAAGTCCTGTCAGCAACACGTACGCTGTCGCCGGAACCAGCGCATAGAGAGCTGCCATTTCGGCCATGATTAGGATCACACGAGGTGCGATTGGGCCGGCCTTGGCACGCTCGCGGAAATAGAAGACCAGGAGCAGAATCACCAATGATATGCAGTAGATCCTCAGCCAAATCACCACGGCGCCGCCTTATCTGGCCGGCGCCACGAAGCTTTGGCGCTGGCGATCCTGGTTATTGCCCCCACGACCATCGGCGGGCAATTCTCTTGGCGTAAGTTTAAACAAGAAGTGGAAATTCGCAAGACTTGCGACACTGGAAAATCGGCGGGCTTCGGTATCTGTCCCCGCAGGAAGGCGTAGCAGATGTTGACCGGAAACCCAGCCAGGCGCGGCGCGTACACTGAATCCCAGTCGGGTTCGATCGGGTGTCGTATGCACATCAGAGAAACGCGCCGGAATGCCTGGACGGTCGGAGGTTTTATCCAAGGGCGCCACAGCGTCGTGCCCAATGGCATCTCGTGCTCAATCCGCGCTTCCGATAGAACAGCATCATTCGCCCACGACCGATGGCAGGGTCCAGATAGGATTTCAATTTCCCACAGGCCGAGCACTGGACAACTTCCGACCATTATCCGGACCGCAGCGTGCAGAGTACAGCCCTTGGACTCTATGGGAGATAAGATGGCAGACGGTTTCGCTTCGAGCTGGATTGATTTCTGAGCTCTTAATTTATCGGGGCAAGAAAGAATTAAGAGTATGGGAAAAAGGCAACACAGCAGGTGGGGTTCCCTGATCGTCCTGTCTTGAAGCGCGTGGATACCGAAGGTCGTCGATCGCCGACCGCTGCATCCGCGCCTCTCGTCCGTTTTCACCGCGTCTCAGCAAATGGCCTTCCGATCGCGTTCGACTTACTCGCGTCATCTGACGGTGACCGAGATCCCGAGAATTGTGCTGCCCGGGCGCCAGCTTCGCCGATCTGAGCGTGCGTCATCACCCGCGAGAGGCTCTTCATTCTCACGCGAGCCTGGTCATCTCCTCCGGCCATCGCCAGCTTGTACCACATATAAGCACTGACATAATCCAAAGGAACTCCCTTTCCTTGCTCGTAAAGATACCCGAGGTCGATTTGCGCGCGGACGTATCCTTGTTCGGAGGCCCGGTGCACCCATTTCGCTGCTTCCGAATAGTCGCGTGTCACACCTGTGCCGGTGTAGTACATCCACGCAAGATCCTCTTGGGCGGGCTCATAGCCACGCTCGGCGGCGGCTCTAAACCAGGTCGCTGCTCTTGAATAATCTCGCGGCACACCGGCACCGCGAAAGTACAACGAGGCCAGATTACACTGCGCTGTAGGCTCTCCGTGCTCGGCTGCTGCGCGATACCAGCGGATTGCCTCCCGAGAATTTCTCCGCACGCCCCGGCCGTGCTGATACATCGAGGCAAGATTGTTTTCCGCCGTCGGGTGTCCCCTGTTGGCAGCGGCGGTGTAGTAGACCACGGCTAGTCGATAGTCGCGGGCAACACCTTTACCCTGTTCGTACAGGTAACCCAATGAAAATTCGGCGTCAGGCGAACCCTGCACGGCGGCTTGCTGATACCACGTTGCCGCCTCTTTATAGTTCTGAGAAACGCCTTGACCGCTCATGTAGCGCCAACCGAGCATGTACGCTGCGGTTGCGTCGCCACTCTGGGCCTGCTGCTTAAGCGCGGAAATGTCGAGCTGGACTTTCTCTCCAGCGTGCGTCGGCGCCGCATTTCCTTGGCCTTGTGCAACGTTCGTGAAAGCGCAGAACCAAACTAGCGCCAGCAACGTAACTGGAAAAGGCGGTCGCGAGTTCATCACCATGTCCTCCAAAGTCTTAACTGGGTCTTTCTCCGCGCAGCGAGTTGCCAGGGGACGCCTGCTTCCTTCCACGCGGGTCTCGTTCCAACTTTCGGGGGGAACAGGCTCGTCGGCAATGCAACAGCCCACACCGCTGCTACACCTGCAGGTAACGGCACAAGTTGCTGAGAACATTCGGGTTTATCTCGAGCTTATGGAAGCCCCAGTTGGTGTCTCCGACCCGAGTCACTAACGACGGTGATGTACTCGCGTCCAACTCACGGGGAGAGCATGCTAGATCCTGCGTTGTCTTCGGTCGTAGCTCGCTTCGATGTTTTTGAGGTCGATATTCGGGCAGGTGAACTGCGTAAGGCAGGCCGACGAGTCAGGCTACAAGAACAGCCCTTCCGTGTTCTGTCTGTGCTGTTGGAGCGACCGGGCGAGGTGGTCACGCGCGAGGAGCTCCGCCAAGAACTCTGGCCCGCCGACACATTTGTCGACTTCGACCACGGCCTGAACAGCGCGGTTGCCAGGCTGCGGGAAGCCCTAGGCGATTCTGCCGATAAGCCACGCTTCATCGAGACGATTGCTAAGCGGGGTTATCGATTCATCGCTCCGCTGGATGATACCCCCCCTTCGGCAACGGCACCCAGGGCCGAGCTAGCCGTTCCGGTCAAAACTCCGCTCGGAAGTGATAAGTGGGGGAAAATGCGGATGGGCGCTGCGGCATTTGTGGCTCTCGTCTGTGCCACTGGCGTGTGGGCGTTTTACCGGAACCATGCCGAGGGGTCGATTGCATTGATCGAAGTGGTGCCTCTGGTCGGTCTACGCGGATTCCAAGCCACGCCAGCTTTTGCGCCGGACGGTACCCTAGTCGCATTCCGTGAAAGCGATGGCGCGCATAACACGGGAATTTACACGGCGCTGGTCGGCGGCGAGAAGTCCATCCAGCTCACCAGTGATCCTGGTGACTGCTGTCCAACCTGGTCCCCCGACGGCCGGGATATCGCCTTTACTCGCTATTTTGACAAGACTGTCTCCATTTATATAGTGCCGGCTCTCGGCGGCACGGAACATCGCGTATACCGTGGGCCCGCTTCCATGGGAGCGGGCCTCGCCTGGTCACCCGACGGCAAGTTTCTCGCCTTTCCTGAAGGCCGCACAGCGGATCCGCCTCGCTCCTGGATCTCACTCCTTTCGCCCGCCGATTCCAGCACACGAGTGCTTACCTCGCCGCCAGCTGGGTCGCGCGACCACGAGCCGGCGTTTTCGCCGGACGGCACACTGATTGCGTTTATCCGTTCTACGGTAGCCGGTGTCTGTAATGACCTCTTTGTCATGCCGGCCACGGGCGGCGACGCCAAACGCCTCACCTTCGATAATCGTCCCATCATGGGGCCTCCAACCTGGACCGCAGACAGCCGTGAAATAGTGTTCTCTTCCGATCGGGGAGTTGCGACGGGTTTGTGGCGGGTATCGGCTGCTGGTGGCATCCCGCGTCCAGTCGCGGGTCCAGTCGGCGAAGCAGCGTGGCCCTCGATCCCATCAAGAGGGAACACGTTGGTATACGAGCAGGCAGTTGGCAAGCTTAATATCTGGCGGATTGACCTTAAAGACTCGAAACACCACCAAAGACCGCCGTCCCTCGCGATCTCTGAGAAAGGCGACAAGGCGCGCCCGGATTTGTCTGCCGACGGAAAGAAGATTGCCTTCGAGTCCAATCGTTTAGGCTTCTGGGAGATTTGGACATGCGACAGCGACGGGTCGAATTGCGAGCAGCTCACTTCACTGCACGGAACAGCCGGACGACCGCGTTGGTCCCCGAATAGACACGACATCGCCTTTGAATTTCATCCCAAGGAGCGAAGCGAGATCTACATTGTCGAGGTGCCGGGCGGAACTCCTCGCTTTCTCCCAACGGTTCCCGGCGCTGACAATCTCTCTCCCAGCTGGTCGCGGGACGGCAAGTGGCTTTATTTTGCCTCGAAGCGCGGCGGCGAACCTTTCCAGCTGTGGAAAATGCCCGTTCAGGGCGGTTCTCCTGCCAAGCTCACGATGAACGGCGGAATTTCTCCGGTCGAGTCGCCCGACGGGCGTTTCCTTTATTACTCCAAGTACGAAGAAGGAGGTGTGTGGCGAATGCCTTTGCAGGGCGGACCGGAGACTGAAGTACTGAGGGAGGTCGAGGGTGACGGCTGGCCGAATTGGGCGGTAAGCTCGGATGGAATTTATTTCCTCAGATTCGAGAAATTCCCTCACGTATCGATCCAGTTCTTCGAATTTGCAACCCAGAAAACAATTCCTATATGGAGTCTGGAGAAAGAACCCGGTTGGGGATTAAGCGTGTCGAGCGACGGGAAATCCATTGTCTACCTTCAGAAAGAATTTTCCGAATCAAACATCATGCTCGTGAAAAACTTCCGGTAAGCTTTGTGGGAGCAGCTCATAACTGCGCAGGAATGACGATTTTCCTGCGCGGCAGTTTGAGGTCGTACCTTCGAGTCTGTTCCATTCGTTCGCGACTCAAATCCAACCCGGCATAAAACATCGTCACTGGATGACCAAGCACGGATGCGAGAGGTGCAAAACGAGAGTCCGAGAAAAACGAAGCCAAGAAGTGCTTGGGTTTTCAACAAGTATCGATTTTCAAGGGCTCCTTTTCAGATTCACCAGGGACCTTCAGCATCCTCTGGCAAGCGGAGTGACCGAAATGGCCATTCACTTTGCAGTGATTCCGGTCCGGCGTACGTGCTGCGGACGGGACTTACCAGGAAGGGCAGGGGACCTGAGGAAGCGCGCCAATCTCAGCTGCAACCTGCCGGCGTGTCAAATGTACCGACGAAAGAAGCTCCGCGTCGGCGCGGAGCTTGCGCTCGCGCGTCGAAAGTGGCGCAAGACTAAGTCTCGCATTGACCACCAACAATCGGGTGAAGCCTCTAATGCTCCGCAGTCAGAAAGCGCGCCGCAACGCCTGGACGAATTCCATGAGGTCAGAGGGTGGGGCGGGTTGCCGATCCTCATGGCTATCGACCGTGCAACGGTGACGTGAGGGTCGAACCGGCAAGGCATCCTGCGCTGGCGGAGGGAGTATTATGCGGATGGCCATACGAAGGTAATGAAAATGAGGTGGAGCAGTGCCCGAGTCCATTGACTGGCCGCCGCAGCATCAGGCGTGGCCGCGCTCTCGCCGTCGCTTCCTTCTCATTATCGCCGTCCTTGCCGGCATCTTCTTCGGCGGTCCGCCCGCAGTGTCGTATTACGTGGCCCGAGGCCAGTCCGGCAAGTTTCAGAGACTTGCTTTTGAGCGAAGCACCTCAGTTGCCGCTGCACTTCATGGGGCATTGCTTGTAACGGCGATTGTTATCTTCCCTTCCTCCCCAAGCAACTCGAGCGCAGCGTAAGTGGACCGTGGCTCTTGCTTGGTCTCGGCTGATAGATGTCCGTTTCCCAATACCACACCCGTACAACGTTGTAGGGCTGCGTAGACTTCATCCGTGAGCCGTGATTGCCCTTTCGTTGTTCCTTGAATAGAATCCCGCACGCGATTGTCCCATCACTCGTCAAGGCGGATCTCGGCATTATCGCGCCGGTACGGATACGGTGCGCCGCTACTGGCTGGCAGCTTCAGCGTATCGGTTAGTATGTTGGCAGTAGTATGGCGTACCAGGTGATTCGAGGGTTCTCAGCGGCCAACTCCAAAAGGGGCACGGAGCCTTAGTGAATTCGCGACCTTCTTGTGTGACATTTCTCACAATGCGCAAACACCCTCAGATCAGAGCAGGAGCAGAAGGGAAGCTGAGGATAGGGTACCCATTTCCGTGTTCACAGTGAGCAAAGCGCGTATCATCTTTCCAAGCCGAAGAGACTCGTGAATGGAGGCCCAGCTTTGGGGGCCGGGGGTGCCCATGATGTATCGATCAATCCTGCCCACCGCCTTTGAACAGCAAGTCCGAAAACTCGGACTCACTGAGGCGACTTGCGCAACATCAACGCAGCTGCGGGAGTGGTGTGAACGCAACAGGAACCAGTTTTACGTTCCGGAGTGGCTGCTCAAGCGGTGGGGAATGCACGTTAACGCAGACACGGCGGTGTCGCTAGAATCTCAAACGCTCACTCGTGGTCGTCACGCGCAAGTCCACTAGGGCCTTAGACGATCTCGAACTCTTAATGTCAGTGGGACGCGGGTGTCCGAGAGCAGTTGTCCGTTGTTGAAATCGTCTTGTTTTCAACAGTCAGCCCGAAGTGGCCGAGTTCGGCGGACCGGTACTTGGACCCCTGATTGGACCCAAGTTTCTTGAACGAACAGTTGGGCAAAAATTCTGCGCTTTTCGCAAGGAGACAGCAGGGGCGCTGACCCACACTTCATCGTCCTGCACGGTTCGCGAAAGTTGGATCAGCCCTGCCGTCTACAACTCTTGAGTCATTTCTTTCTTGATTGTTCGTGGCGACGCTCTTGATCGTCGTCATCCCGGTCTTCTCTTTTCTTATGCTCTCGCTCTTTCGTGATTTCCTTCTTCTCGTGAACATCTTCCTTTTGCACCATTGAAGACAGCCGGTATACGCTGTTTTGCAGTCTCTTGATTTCTTCCTTCAGATCGCGAATCTCAGCATCGTGCGCACCATCCTCGTCGCAGCGGCAAGGTTCACCGCAGCGTTCGCAACAGGCCCGCCTGCAGCCGCACTCTTCGCGCTCCTCCTCGTGCTCGTGCCGTTTTCTCCGGTGAAGCGGGAAATCCACGCAGTGCGAGCTAATGCCGTTGGCCACCACACAGAGGTCATACGACCCGGGGGGGCAAGTTCGGCACGGTAAAACGAACTGACTCCAGCGATCCGCCCGTCGCCACGCCCATGGTGCTGAAATCGTAGGTTCGGCAATAGTAGACCTTGTGGGTCGCATCATTGCGCAGCCGGATTAGCGGATAGTTCGTCGCCGGATAACAGTCATCCCCGTAGATATTTGCCTGGGACAATCCGTTCAGCTGTGTCCCCTTCAAGCGGTAATGGCCACCGCCGAGCGGAGCGATCGCGTGGATGGTTGGCCTCCACGCATCGTGGGGTCCTCCCTGCGGCGTGTAGCACTGGATGTCCTTTCCCCCCACGCCAAACAGCACTTGTCCGCTCGGCAGCAGCATCATCCGGCTCATGTAAATGATATTTCCATTGTTGGTCGGCGTTGCCGCCGCAGCAATGCAGTTGCTGATGGGATCATATTCAAAGAATGAGACCGGCTGTCCCCAGTAGTTGTTCACAAAAGGTGCTGATGTGAACAGCAGCTGGCCATTCGGCAAAAGCGTTGCCGGACAGTCATTACAAACCATGGTCTGGCCCGCCACTTTCGGAATGTCGGGTCCTTTCGACCAAGTACCGGTACTGGTCGGAACTCCCGGCGGAGTGTAAATCACGGTTTTTCCGTTCCCGCCGTCATTCGCCGACCCGAAGAAGATGACCTTGCCGTTATACATCAGCATTCCCGGCCCCATCTCATGCATTAACTGGTCGACAATCTGGACGGGGAGAGCACCCTCGTTCTGCCACGTATTCGTGGAGAGAACATACTTCTCGGTCTGAAACGGAGCCCAGCACTGCACCGTCACAATAGTTTCATCGGGCAGCTGGATCCACCCCTCTTCGTTGGACGAAGTGGCCTTGCTCGCCGCCGGCGTCCAGGAGTTCGTGACCGGATCGTAAATCG
>Ga0307479_10006132_pt1 | contig 11028 bp, 11 predicted proteins | sample atmos_gasesECM4C_FD_203743 | JGI IMG/M metagenome (GOLD analysis project Ga0307479, IMG submission 203743) | Hardwood forest soil microbial communities from Morgan-Monroe State Forest, Indiana, United States - atmos_gasesECM4C_515 | ecosystem: Environmental > Terrestrial > Soil > Temperate... | reverse complement strand
GAGCGGCGCTGAATAAGGAGTGCGAGAATGAACCTACGCAAAAAATTTAGAGCGCTGATGAGCGGCAAGCAGCTCGTACTGATGCCGGGCGCCTATGACGGATTGTCGGCTCGCATCATGGAAGCGGAAGGGTTCGAGGCGCTGTGCGCCGGCGGCTATGCCGCGATCGGCTCGATGATGGCGCAAGCCGACATGGGCCAATCGAACATGCGCGACTATGCGGATCATTACGCGCGGATCTGCGCGGCCGTGGAGATTCCGGTTTTTGTCGATGCTGATACCGGTTTCGGCGGCGTCAACAATGTGCGCCAGATGATCCATGCCTTCGAGGCCGCGGGCGTGGCGGGAATGTTCTTCAGCGATCAGGTCTTTCCGAATCGCTGCGGCTACCTGCCTGGCAAGCAGGTAATCCCGGTCGAGCAGATGCTGGCAAAGATCAAAGCGGCGCTCGATGCCCGCCGCGATCCTGATTTTTTCATCGCCGCGCGTACCGACGCCGCCGGCGTCGACGGCCTCGATGCGGCGATCGAGCGTTGTCAGCTTTTCGTCGCCGCCGGCGCCGATCTGGCCAAGCCGCAAGGCGTAGATGCGATCGAGGATATCAAGCGCGTAATCCGCGAGGTTGATTGCCCGCACATGGCGACGTTGTCGCAAGCGGCGGGGGCGAAACGCAGAAGCCTTCAAGAGCTCCAAGCCGCCGGCGTGGTCGCGGCGACCTTTCCTTCGCTCGCGCTGTTTGCCGCCGCGCATGCGGTGCGCAATGTGCTGCGGATTCTCAAGCGTGAGAACTCGCTGACGGCCACGTTCGACCACCTGCTGCCGCTCGAGGATTATTACGCCCTGGTTGGACTGAAGGAGCAATTGGCGCGCGAGGAAGCCTACGATCAGGCGGCTGCGGCGCTCGCGCGCAAACGCGCGGCCGAATAGTCAGAACTCGAATTGCGGGTCCGCAAAAGAAAGGGGCCGGCACAAGGCCGGCCCTTCCCCCATACAATGCTGTACAGCATTTACCCCTTAGTAACGACCGGCGGAGGGGCTTTGCCCTTTCCGACGTATTGAGCGCAGCCGGCGATGCTGAGGAGAGCCAACACCGCGGCTGTTGCTAGAGCGATTTTCTTCATGAGAAGTACTCCCCCTTGTCATGACGAGCTAACCATACAGACGGCTGCCCCCCTTCCTCTAGTGCTGAAAAGACACAGTCACGATCAGATTGCATTGGGGTTCGGGTTCCCGACTTAGGCCCTGTTGGGACTCCATTAAGAACCGCGGCGCGCGATCATAATCGCCCCATTTGAGGGGTGATCGCCAACCCGCTGTCGAGAAGTGACCTCCAAACGCAGCGAATCTTTAGCAGTCGCGGCGTACAGTCAGGTCTGAGCCTGGGCCTCGCGGGGCGTTGCAAATATGCCGCACGAAAGAAAATCCGAAAAAGCTGCCGAACATTTGCCACTGGAGGGGGAGTCAATAGTTGGTAAATTCGGGGTGCTAAAGCAATTAAGGCAGACCGAAGTCGCGGCGAGGCCGGCCTTATCTGGCCAGTTTCGCCTTGTTGATGGGCCTGTTTCGGCACGCGGAGGGGCATATGCGGCGAAAGCTGACTGATATTGGCAGCTGGGCGGGGCTGGCAAGCCTGGGGATAGTGATCGTGGCCACCGGACTAGGCCTCGGCACAGCAAACGCGCAAACCAATGCGCAGCCACAAATCGCGCACGCCGCGGGCAACAAGACCCCGGTCGTCACAAGCGGTACGGGCCAGTATTACTTCGAATTCCGCTCACGGCAGGCCTGGGATTACGGCCACACCTTTGTGGTCTTCGGCCGTGTCGGCGAGGCGCCGAGCAAGAACAATGTTGCCGGGCTTTCGCCGAAGGGCGATGACCCCCAGATGTGGCTCATGGGCCATTATGTTCCGGTTCCCTCGGATACCGGCTGGACCGACGGCGACCTCGAGGACAAATACATCACCTCGCGTTACCGCGTTCTGGTGAGCAAGGAGCAGTACGACAGAACCGTCGCTTTTATCCGGCAGCTGCAGGCCAAATCGACGACCTGGAGCGTGGAGCTGTACAACTGCAACGCCTTCGTCGCCGACATCGCCAACTTCATGGGTCTTAAAGTACCGTCCTCAAGCTGGATTTATCCAAAAGTCTTCGTGAGCAATATGCGCAAGATCAATACCGGGCATCCGGAAGCCGCCAACGAGCTCGTCAGCGAGAATGTGAAGGAAATGAACAATCCGACCCGCGACGGCCGCGCCATGATCGCTAGCGGCATGATTCATCCGGACAGCGCGCCAACGGCCGGATCGGCGTCGCCGCCCCACGTCACTATCGGCGCTGTTCGCGTGACGAATCGTGCGGCGAATTCGGCAGTCGCATCCGAACCTCACACGCCCTGAGCAAGCGCGCCTTGAAAGTTTCGGTGTTCAGCGTAATCGTCGCAGTGGCGGCTGGCATCGTGCTTTCCAGCTGCGCCACCGGCACCACCGTCACGCAAAGCGGCGAAGGTGCGAACGGCGCGCCGGTCGTGCCGACCAGTGTCGCCCAGCGCGAGCTCACGCCCCAGGAAAAGAAAGTGATTGTCGACGCCGTCTCGCCGTCGCTGCGCAATGCCGGCGCGGCGAAATATCGATGGGCGAAATTCCCCACCGTCGTCAACGAGGAATCGGTCAATTATTGCGCCATGGTGGACGCGCAGAGTCCTTACGCCGCTTATAACGGCCGCCAGGCCTATATCATCGAAGCGCATTTGAGCGGCGGCCACGTATCGTCGGCGGTCATCGGCTTGATCGCCGGCGGCAAGGATATCGCGATCGTCAACGAAATGTGCGCCAAGTACGGACTCGATCCCAAGAACTCGAGCTGAACTCGAGCTGAATTCAAGCTGAACTCAAGGCGACAGGCATTGGCGCTTCAGCTCGGCTGTTTCCATTCCTCGGCGCTGGCGCCGGCAAGCGACTGCACCCGTGCCTCATCGGCTGCCAGCTCACGCGCAGGTCCCGAATAGACGACATGACCATCGTCGAGCACGTAAGCATGGTCGGCGATTTCGAGACTCATGCGCACATTCTGTTCGACCAACAACACCGTGATGCCTTCTGAGCGCATTTGCGCGACGATACGGAAGACTTCGCGCACGATGAGCGGCGCCAATCCCTGCGACGGCTCATCGAGAATGAGAAGCTTGGGATTGAGCAAAAGGGCGCGCGCGATCGACAGCATCTCCTGCTCGCCGCCGGAAAGCTGCCGCCCGCGGCTGGCCCGGCGCTCCTGCAGGCGCGGGAACAAGCGGTAAACCGTATCGGCGGTCCACGGCCCGGCCCGCTCGAGCGGCACCAACAGATTTTCGTCAACCGTGAGATTTGGAAAAATCCGGCGGCCTTCGGGAACGTAGCCGACGCCGAGCGCGGCAACCCGAAATGGCGGCCAGTCGGTGGTTTCCGTTCCAAATATCGCGACCCGGCCGTCGCGTGGCGGAGTGAGGCCCATCAGACTGCGCAAGGTCGTGGTTTTGCCAGCCCCGTTGCGCCCCAACAAGGCGGTCACCTGGCCTTCGGCCGCTTCCAGGCTGACGCCGTGTAGGATGTGGCTCTTGCCGTAAAACGTATGAAGCCCTTCGGCGACGAGCGCAGCGCTCATGCGGCCCTCAATGCGGCCTTCATGCCGCCTGGCCCAGATAGGCGGTTTGCACCGCCTTGTTGGCCGCGATTTCGGCCGGCGTGCCTTCGGCGAGGAACTTGCCTTGGTCGAGCACCATGATGCGGTCGGCGAGATGAAAGACCACCCGCATGTCGTGCTCGATCAGAACGATCGTCAGCTTGCCGTCCTTATGCAGCCGGCGAACGAGCTGGGTGATTTCGTAGGTTTCCTGGTCGCCCATGCCGGCGGTGGGCTCGTCGAGCAACAACAGGCGCGGCTTGAGCGCCAGCGCCATCATGATCTCGGTGGCGCGTTGATCGCCATGGGACAATTCGCCGACCTGGCGATCGGCTTTGGCGGCGAGACTGCCGAGGTCGATGAGTTCGCGCACCCGCGCGCGGATCTTTTCATCGTCCATTTGCGACAGCCACGCCCGCAGGCGCAGACCGGACGCGACCTCCACCGCAATGCGCAAATTCTCGCGCACTGTGAGCTCGGGAAAGACTTCCGTCACCTGAAACGTCCGGGCTATGCCGCACCACACGCGCCGCGCCGGCAGAAGATCGGTGACGTCTTGGCCGTCAAAGACGATGCGGCCCGCGGTCGGACGAAAGAACCCGGTAATCAGGTTGAAAAAAGTGGTCTTGCCGGCGCCGTTCGGGCCGATGATCGCGCGCAGCTCCCCCGGCTCGACCGTCATCGAAATATTGTTCAGGGCGATCAGACTGCCGAAACTCTTCGATACGCCCTGAACCTGCAGCAAACTCATGAGCTCACCCCACGCTCGGCGGGCGCATGATGACGAAATCTTCGGATTAAGTCCAATCCGCGTGCCATTACGGCGCCTGATAGACGGCGCGGGCGTCGGCGCTGAAAGCCTTGCGCGAATTTGGGTCGAGATAAAACATGTGGCCGCCGCGATAGAGCTTCAGCGTGGCGCGGCTTTCAAACGGCGGAAGGTGATCGAGCACGTAGCGTGACACGGCATAAGGCGTCACCATGTCGCTATAGCCGTGCGCGATCAAAAGCCGAAACGACGGCGTCAGCGCCAAGAGCACGCGCAGATCGTCGTTGACGCTGGGCTGACCGTGGCCCTGCTCCCAATCCCATTTTCCGGCGATGTCGCCGGCGAGCAGGTTGTAGGACATGTCGGTCTTAAATCCGAGTTCGTCGCGCGCATAGCCGACGAATGCGCCGCCGTAGGCGCGCACCAGCGCGTCAAGGATCGGGTCGGGCCCGCGCGGCACCGGGCTTGTCGGGTAGGGATCGTCCACGGCAAATGTTGCGTCGTAATGGCTGACAATCTTGCGGCTGCCAGCCTCGAAGCTTTTCACATAAGCGTCGTGGATGAAGCCGTTGGACTGGGTGATGGCTTCGATTGGCAGCCCGGTCATTTTCGCGACCCGCGCATAGAAGCTCTTGGCGGCTTCGCCCTGCGGCGGCGGACCGGCGAGCGTCGTGAGATAATCGGTCAGAGCAAAATGCTCAACCTCGGCAAGCGCTTCCTTGCTGAAGGCTCCTTCTCGCTCGAGCTCGGCCGCCGCGAGCGATGGCAATTGCAAGGCGGCGCCAAGCGCGAAGCGATCGCCGCCGAATTGAAATGCGCCTTCGAGCGTCGGCGACAGCATGAGGACGCCGGAGGCGACGATGCCCTGCTCGCTTTGCAGTACGCGCGCGACCTTGGCCGCGCGAAACCCGCCGTAGCTTTCGCCGAGGATGAATTTGGGCGAGCTGGCGCGCCCGTTCTTGGCGACGTAGAGCGCGATGACCTTGGCCATGGATTCCGCATCGCTATGAACGGACCAAAAGCCTCGGGCGCCGTCCGGCTTGGCCGCGCGGCTCCAGCCGGTGCCAACCGGATCGATCAGCACCAGGTCGGTGAACGGCAGCCAGGTGTCGGGATTGTCGATCAAGCGCACTTTGGAGCCGTCACGGCCGTCGGGACCGAACTGGGCGATCCGCGGCCCGACCACACCGAGATTGAGAAAGGCCGAAGCGGCGCCGGGCCCGCCGTTGAAGACGAAGGTCACCGGCCGCGCCGCGGTATTCGACGACTTCGCGACAAAGGCCGTGTAAAAAATCTGCGCCGAGCGTTCGCCGCTCTGGTCGAACAAGGCAAACGTGCCCGCGGTCGCGGTATAGGTGAGCTTGCCCGACGGCAGATCGATCATATGCTCGGTGACGGAGTCGCCTGGCAATAAAGCCAGCACGCCGGGCGCGTTCTGCTGATGGGCGTTCTGATCCTGGCCGCTCGGCTCGTGGTGCTCGCCCGCGCGCTGTCGCGCATCCTCATGCGCATTGTTGCGATCGGCATCGCGGTGTTCCTGCGCGAGGCCTGCAGGTGCGGCGATGGCGAGGACGATTACCGCGATCAGCGAACGAACAATTCCCGGCATATTTACACCCGCACGGGTCCCGACAATTGCGCCCCTATTCCAACTCGATCGCGCCGTCGATCTCGACCGCCAGCCCGACCGCGCCGACGGTAAGCGTCACCTTTGCCGGCAGCGCCTCGTGCCCTTTGAGCTTGCTATTGGCAAGCGCGGCGCGGACAGCCTTCTCGATTTCGCGCTGCGAGGTGATACCGACCTTCTTGAGAAATTTGCGTATGCTCACATTGAACGCTTCTTCATTCATGATCACTTCTCCAAAGCGCCGGAAAGATGGCGGCGGCGGGTTAGCTTATCCGATCTATTTTATCGTTCCTGCCGGACAAATGACGCATGCATCCGCACCGGTAGACAACACCGTCAGGATCGGTGAAGTTCGCACCCGCATAACGGGTATTTGATCCCGGTGAAGGCAGATCGGAGACTTCGGCAATGCCTTTTCCCCGTCCTTCGAAAGCTCTGGCACGCTTTACGGTGCTCGACCTCAGCCGCGTGCGTGCGGGCCCGACCTGCGTTCGCCAGCTCGCCGATTGGGGCGCCAACGTCATCAAGATCGAATCCCCGCCCGGCGTCGAAGATCAGATGGGAGGCCCGCGCGAGGGCTCTGATTTTCAGAACCTGCACCGCAACAAGCGCAGCATGACGCTCAACCTCAAGACGCCGGAGGGCCTGGCTGCGTTCAAGCGCATGGTCAAGAAAGCCGATGTCGTGGTCGAGAATTTCCGCCCCGACGTGAAGAAGCGGCTTGGCATCGACTACAAGACGCTGGCGAAGATCAACCCGCGGCTCGTTTATGCCAGCATTTCCGGCTTTGGGCAGACCGGCCCTTATGCCAACCGGCCCGGCTTCGATCAGATCGCCCAGGGCATGGGCGGGCTGATGTCGATCACCGGCCTGCCCGGCCAGGGCCCGGTTCGCGCCGGCATCCCGATCGCCGATCTCACCGCCGGCCTGTTTGCCGCGCTCGGCATTCTGGTCGCCCTTCTCGAGCGCGAGAAATCAAAGAAGGGTCAGTACGTCGAGAGCTCGCTGCTGCAGGCGCAGATTTTCATGCTCGACTTCCAAGGCTCGCGCTATCTGGTCAAGGGCGAAGTGGCCAAGCAGGCCGGCAACAATCATCCGACCAGCATTCCGACCGGCGTGTTCAAGACCAAGGACGGCTACATCAATATCGCCACGGCGGGCCAAAAGACCTGGCAGCGGTTCTGTGAAACCGTCGGCGCCACCGCGCTCATGGAGCGGCCCGAGTACAAGACCGCGGAAGCGCGTTCGAAGAACCGCGACGCGCTCAGCCCGGAAATCGACAACTACCTCGCCGCCGCAACCAGCGCCGAATGGGTCGAGCGTCTCAACAAAGCCGGCGTACCCTCCGGGCCGATCTATTCGATCGATCAGGTGTTTGCCGATCCGCAGGTGCAGCACCTCGGCATCGTCCAGAGCGTGACCATGAAGGACAAGAGCAAGATGCGCCTGCTTGGCCAGCCGGTCGGCCTGTCGCGCACGCCGTCACGTTTGGCGGCGCGGCCCCCCGATCTCGGCGAGCATACCAACGCGATCCTCAAAGAGTTCGGCTTTAGTGCGCGCGACATCGCGGCGCTGCACAAGGCGAAGGCGCTGTGAAGACTTTCCTTCGTCATCCTGAGGTGCCCGCACGTAGTGCGGGCCTCAGTACGACGGAGTTTCAGATAATTGGAGAGGAATGAATGTCTCAAACCGACAAAATGCTCGCGCGCAAGGAAGGCGGCGTCGGCATTGTTACCTTCAACAATCCCGAGCGGCACAACGCGGTGTCGCTGGAGATGTGGGATGCGACCAAGCGCATTCTCGACGGCTTCGCCGCGGACGACGACATTCGCGTGGTGGTGCTCACCGGCGCCGGCGGCAAAGCATTCGTCTCCGGCGCCGACATTTCCAAGTTCGCGAGCGAGCGCGCCACGGTCGAAGCGCAGCGCGCTTACAATTTGAAATCGGATGCCGCCTATTCGAGCATCGCTGAATTTCCTAAGCCGACGATCGCGATGATCAAGGGCTACTGCCTGGGCGGCGGCCTCGGGCTCGCCACCTGCTGCGACTTGCGTTTCTGCTCGGACAATTCGCGTTTCGCCGTGCCGGCGGCCAAGCTCGGCGTGGGCTACGGTCATAAGGGTCTCAAGCGGCTGGTCGATATTGTCGGCCCGGCTTTTGCCAAAGAGATTTTCTATACCGCGCGCCAGTTCGACGCCAACGAAGCGTTGGCAATGGGCCTCGTCAACCGCGTCGTGCCGGCCGCCGAGCTGGAGCCGTACGTTAAGAACATCACCGATATGATTTGCGCCAACGCGCCGCTCACCATCAAGGCGGTGAAATTCACGGTCGGCGAGATTCTCAAGGACGAGTCCAAACGCGACTTGGCGCGTTCCGCCGAACTCGTCGAGCAATGTTTCGCCAGCCGCGATTACACCGAAGGCCGCACCGCGTTCATGGAAAAACGCAAACCGGTATTTACCGGCAGCTGAGCCGGTGGGATTGCTGCCCACTTTTGCCCACTCCGAAATTTTGATCATGGACAAAGAATACAATCGCCCCTTATCAGCGGTCGAACTGGCTTGCTAAATTAGCAAGCCAGTCGCGCGAATAGCACGGCGCGAAGTCGGGGAGTGCTGACAATGTATCGGGCCACCAAGGACATTACGCTGCCGACGACGATCACCGGTTCGCTGCCGCGGCCGAGCTGGTACACCGAAAATCTCGGCACGCGCCACTTTCTTGAAGCGATGGTGAGCCGCCGGTTTCGCGAGCAATACGAAGACGCCCTGACCTGTTATTTACGCGATCAGGAGGTCGCCGGACTCGACATTCTCACCGACGGCGATTGCCGCTTCGACGACGATGTGGGCGGCCAGAGCTGGACCGCTTATCCGCCGAACCACATGAGCGGCCTCGATATCGCGCATCCGCAGGCGACGCCGGCCGGCCGCGGCGGCATCTGGTTTCCGCGCGGTCACATTCTGCACGATTATCTCGAATCGCGGGTGATGCCGGTGATCACCGGGCCGGTCGGGCGCGGCAATCTGCAATATACCGCGATGTGGAAGGCGGCGCAGCGCTTCACCACGCGGCCGGTGAAATTCGGCGCCGTGTCCGCCGAGATCGTCGCCTTCGCGCTGCAGGACCACCACTACAAGAGCGTGCCCGAGCGCATGTTCGCGATCGCCGACGCCTTCAACGAGGAATACCACGAGCTCGCCGATGCCGGCTGCCCGGTCATCCAGATCGAGGAGCCGCAGATCCACCTGATCGCGGTCCGCAAGATTCAGGACAAAGTAATCAACCCGCAGCTGATGGTCGAAGTGTTCAACCGCACCGTCAAAGGCCTGCGCGCCAAGACCGAAGTGTGGGCGCATTCCTGCTGGGGCAATCCTTCGCAGCAGCGCATGTTCGCGCAAGTGCAAAGTTACAAGCCGGCGCTCGAGACCTACAACACTGTCGATGCTGACCTCATCACCTTCGAATCGTCCAGCTCCGGCGGCATCGATCTCGAAGCGATCGGCAAGACGATCACCGGGAAGAAAATCACGATCGGCGTCATCGATCATCACACGCTGCAGGTCGAGAGCCCTGATGAAGTCGCGTCGCAGATTCGGGCGGCGCTGAAATTCATTCCGCCGGAGCGGCTGGTGATCTCGTCGGATTGCGGCATGGGCCGCGAAGGCATGAGCCGGCGGCACGCTTTCTACAAGATGGTGTCGCTCGTACTCGGCACCAACATGGTGCGCAAGGAGCTCGGCGTGCCGGAAGCGCAATGCCTCGCCGCCGATGAGCGTTATTCGCTGATCGTGCCGGCCAAATAAAAGCGCGTGAACTGCGGTCCATTTGCGATTAGGCTTGGGTAGCGCATAAGGGGACGGGACAATGGCGCAAGCACAGACTGAACCGAAACTTTTCCTGCCGTTCCTGCAACCGTTCTACGAGGCGGTCGCTCCGTTATCGTGGCTGATCATCCGCGTCGCGGTCGGTTGGAATCTGCTCATGCACGGCTATCCGAAATTCTTGAGCGGATTCACGGACGGCGCCGCTAAAGCTTTCGCCGATCTCGGCTACACGCCGCCGGCTTTCTGGTTTTGGGCGTCGACCTGTATCGAGACCTTTGCCGGCATTGCGCTCATCCTCGGGCTGTTCACCCGGATCTTCGCCGCGGCCGCCGCGATCGAGATGCTGTTCATCACCGTCACGTATTGGAGCAATGGATTCCCCTGGCTGAAACGCGGCTACGAATATGTGCTGCTGTGGGGCCTGTTGTGCTTTGCCATCGCGCTGCGCGGCGGCGGGCCCTATTCGCTCGACCGCAAGCTCGGCCGCGAACTGTAAGCGCCGATAACGCCTCCGGGTGCGAGCCGGCTATAGCCGGCTTGCGTCGTCTTGCCGTATCGCTTGTTTCCGTGACCGCCCACCGCTAAATACCGCGGGACCACTTGAGCGTATTCGCCTCGCGGAGAGGTGGCAGAGTGGTTGAATGCACCGCACTCGAAATGCGGTCTCGGCCATCCGAACACGTTTTGTCCTGTATCAGTCAGTATTGATTTTTCAGCGGAAATTGAATTGAACGGCTTTTCTTGTCACAGCCTGTATCGACTGGTGCTACCGAGTTGGGTAGCAAAATGGTAGCAAAGTGTTCACTCAATGTTCAGACAAGTTTCTTTCCACGCATCAGCGTTCGATTGAGTCTCCAGCAAAGATCGCGCTTGGAAGGTGACGGCGAAAGTGCGTGGAAACGGATGTACCGTTAATGCCGCAACGCGGTGATTTCGTACGGGTCCGAACTCGCCGTTGGCTAGTGGAGGACGAGCGCTCGGCCGGTGAGGGATTGACGGCACTTCGCCTGGCCTGCGTAGACGACGACGCACAGGGCGAGGTGGTTGAGGTTCTATGGGACGCTGAACTCGACGGCTCGGTTCTGAAGGACGAAGGTTGGGCGAGCGTCGCGAGGTTGGGAACCGACGAGCCGCGTGTATTTTCGGCTT
>Ga0307479_10006129_pt1 | contig 11031 bp, 11 predicted proteins | sample atmos_gasesECM4C_FD_203743 | JGI IMG/M metagenome (GOLD analysis project Ga0307479, IMG submission 203743) | Hardwood forest soil microbial communities from Morgan-Monroe State Forest, Indiana, United States - atmos_gasesECM4C_515 | ecosystem: Environmental > Terrestrial > Soil > Temperate... | reverse complement strand
GAGAATCTCCAAAGCACCCTACCTGAATTCGGAAGACCTCCTGGAAGAAATCAAGCTGAAAAAAATGAAGCTCCACTGCAAGGATGAGATGGAGAGGATTGCCCTGGGCATCCAGCGAGCCCGGGCACATTCCACCCAATAACGGCATCCGCGCAGAGAATTCTGTCGTAGAATGGCCACGTTCGCTCGACGCGAAGCAAGAGCGCGCGAGAATGCAGAGGTGTAGTTCGGGCAGCATGGTCAAAGAGGGATACTATTTTGGATTGCCGCCGCTGGCCCTGGGCGGCGCCGCTTTTCTGGTGCATTGGGTTGCCGCCGGGATCGTTCTTGTCTGTCTTGCCGCGTTCGTTTTCTGTTTTTTCCGCGATCCGGAACGTGAGATTCCGTCTGACGACGGAGCGGTGGTGTCTCCGGCGGACGGCCGCGTGGTTGTTGTGACGGAGGAAGAGAGCGGGGGACGTCCCGGAAAACGCATCAGCATTTTTCTGGCGATTTGGAACGTGCACGTGAACCGCGCACCGGCGGAGGGGATCATCAGGAAGCTGGAGTACCGGCCGGGGAAATTTCTGGCCGCGATGCGCGAGCGCGCGTCGGTGGAAAATGAGCAGAACGTGATCACACTTTCGACAGACGCGGGGGAGATCGTGTTCAAACAAATCGCGGGGTGGATCGCGAGGCGCGTGGTTTGCTGGAAGAAAGAAGGGGAACGAGTGGCGCGCGGAGAACGGATCGGACTTGTGCGGTTCGGATCGCGGGTGGATTTGTGGATGCCACGGGAAGCTGAGATTATGGTTTCACTGGGCGAGAATGTGAGGGGGGGATCGAGTGTTGTGGCGCGCTGGCCCGGGAAGCCGACGGCAAAAGTTTCCGAGGGCCAGCGAGCGGCTGCCGTGGATGCACATCTCGCAGCGGCAGGGAAACGGGCGTAACGATGCGAGAACTTGAGCAGCACGAAATACCGTTCGAGGAGCGGCGGTTTAAGAACCCAAAGCTGCGGCGGGGAGTCTTTCTTCTGCCGAGCCTTTTCACAGTTGGCAATCTCCTGTGCGGCTACTACGCCGTGGTGGCGTCGTTCGCAGGCACGCGAGATGACTTTGATCACGCGGCCAAGGCCGTTGGATTCGCCATCTTGTTTGATTCGCTGGACGGACGCGTCGCGCGTATGACGGGGACGAACACCGAGTTTGGGGTGCAATTCGATTCGCTGGCAGATGTAGTGAGTTTTGGGATTGCGCCTGCGGTGCTGGCTTATGCCTGGGGCGTGCGCAGCCTGCCGGGACAGGATACCGGCGTGGTCCAGCAACTTGGGGAAATGGGCTGGGTGCTCTGCTTGTGGTTTTTGATCAGCTGCGCCTGGAGGCTGGCGCGGTTCAACGTTCAGGGCATGGCGCCTGGCGGATCGAAATATTTCGTGGGCATGCCGACGCCGGCGGCCGCCGGGCTGATCGCGGCCATCGTGCATGGCTTCAAGGCGCCGTTGCACGACTGGCGCTGGTCGGTGGCGTGGCTTCTGCTGGCGGGTGCGCTGGGCGGATTGATGACCAGCACGATCCGCTACTACAGCTTCAAGGATTTGCCGTGGAAGCGAAAACAGCCGTCGCTGACCATCGTTTTGCTGGGATTGATGGTCGCGGCCATCTGGCGATACTCGGAATATGTGCTGGTGATTCTGGCGAGCGCTTACGCGATCACGGGCGTTGTGCTGCACGTGATACGGCTGCTGAGGCACCGGATGGTTTCGCGGACCGCGTGATTCATGTCTTCGCTTCAGCGGTACTCCCACCGGATCGTGATTGCGGATACATTTTTTCTGCTCAGCGCTGAGTTGCTTGGATGAAGCGAAGCGACTTGATTTGCGTGCTGGTGGCGGCTGCCTTAGCGGTGGGTTGCGGTTACCATGTTGCTGGCCGCAGCGATTCGCTGCCGAAGAGTATTCACGTCATTGCGGTGCCGGCGCTCGAAAACAGGACGACGAGCTATCGGATCGAGCAAAAATTGACGGCGGCAACGGTACATGAGTTTCTGGCCAAGACGCAGTACAGAGTGACCTCAAATCCCGCGCAGGGCGATGCGGTGTTGCGCGGAACAGTGGTCAGCGTGGAGGCGGTTCCGCTGCTATTCGATACGGCCACGGGGAGCGCTACGACGATGCTGGTGACGGTGAAGTGCGCCATTTCGCTTACGGAAACGGCGACACAGAAAGTGATGTATCAGACAGATAATTTTTTGTTCCGCAACGAATATGAGATTTCGACGAACGTGAAGAGCTTTTTTGAAGAGCAGGACCCGGCGCTGGACCGGGTGGCGCAAGACTTTGCGGCGCGATTGGTCGCCGCGGTGACTGAGAATTATTGATACAGCCTGCCGCGCGGAAGCCCGGCAGCCGCAGGAGTGAAGAGCAGATGGCGAGAGTTTCACCGGAAGAACTTCTGGCGCGGCTGGAAAAAGGGAAACCGATTTCCGCCTTGCTATTGCTGGGCGAAGAACGCTATTTGCGGGACACGTGCCGGGCGCAGTTGATTGAAAGATTTGTGCCGGAAGCCTCACGAACGTGGGGCGTATCGCGCTATTCGGCGGAGCGGGGGGAGACTCAGGCGGCCTTGGAGCAGGCGCAAACGCTGCCGATGCTTTCGCCGCTGCAGGTGGTGTTCCTGGAAGACGGCGAAGCCATTGAAAAGTTGGGGGAGAAAAACCGCGATCAAGCGGTGGGACTTCTAGAGAACTATCTTCGAAATCCGGCGCCGTTCACCGTGCTGGTAGTGGAGGCTACCGGGCTGGATCAGCGCATGAAGCTGGCAAGACTCCTGATGGAGGAGACGCTGGTCGTGGAAGTGGGTATCGGCGGGGACGCCGAGGACCGGCAGGCGGCCGCTGTGGCGTTGGCGCGTGCCATCGGGAAAGAACAAGGCGTGGAATTCGAGCAGGGCGCGGCGGAGGATTTGGCGGAGTTTGTTGCCGCGGATCTGATGCGCTTGAAGACGGAGATTGACAAGCTTGCGACATTTGCGGGCGCGCGAAAGCTGATCCGGCGCGCAGACGTGAGCGCCCTAGTGGTCTCGGAAAAAACGACAACGATCTGGGAGCTTGCCGACATGCTGGCGTCGCGCCAGTCGAAGATGGCTTTGGAGTTTCTGGATCGATTGCTTCGCGATGGCGAGGAGCCGCTGCCGATGCTGGGAGCGATGGCGTGGATGTACCGGAAACTGATCGAGGCGAGCGAAATTCAGGGCGCGACGAACGGCTGGCAGGCGGCGCGCCAGTTGGGGATGGGTCCGGAGCAGGCGGAATTGGCCTTGCAGAATGCGCGCAAAATACCGAAAGCGCGATTGCTGGACGGTTTGAGGGCGCTGCAAGAAGCGGATGACAGGCTCAAGCGCGGCAGGGAAGATGCTCGCGCGGTGATGGAGTTCCTGGTGACAAATTTGGCGACTGAAGAAACAAAAGCGGCGCACCGCTGAGGGTTTTAGGCTTTAGCGGTTTTGAGGCCGTTGTATGCCAAAGACAGGCGGGACTTGTAGCGGTTGCCGGTGTTCTCGTGCAACACGCCCTTGGTGATGGCACGGTCGATGGCCGACATGGCAGGTTGAAGAAGATTGCCCGCGGCGGTGGCGTCGCCCGCGGTGATTGCGGTGCGCAGACGCCTCATTAGTGTGCGGACCCGGGTGCGGTTCGAACGATTCACTTCGGCGCGTTGACGAGCTTGCGCCGCCCGCTTCAAAACCGACTTTTTCTTCTTCTTAACTTTGGTAGCCTGTCCCTGGGCCATCTATCGCTCCTTTTGGGTGTCACTCAAACTTCTAACGTTAAACGAGGCAGAAATCTTTGTCAAACGAGCCGAAGGGTCAAAATCCAGCGCCAGTGCTGCCTGCGACGTCGCCCCGAATTGCAGTGCAAGAGGCAGGGAGCGGAACCTCAAGTTTCTCGGCGCGAGGCGCATCGGCGGCGATCAACAAGCACGATGAGCTGCGCCTCTTGGTGAATTCGCGGCATCCGATCATCGCCGTGGAGACTCCCGAAGAGGAGCGCCTCGAAGCGCTTCTCTTCGATGTGGCGACGGGGATGAATGTGCCGCTGTATGAGTGGAGCGTCACCACGGGATTGGCGAAGGCTCATGGGGCGCCAATCTACAATACGGATCAACCCGAGATGGCACTGGCCAACATCGGCCTAATTCAGGGCGACGCGATTTTCCTACTGAAGGATTTTGCGCGTTACTGCGACAACGACCGCATTTGCCGGCGGCTTCGGGAGCTGGCGGAGAAATTTCGGACGACGCGGCGGTCCATCGTGGTCGCGGCCGCATCCATGGAGTTGCCGCCGGATCTGGCTGGAGACGCGGTGCCGTTTCAACTGGGTTTGCCATCTGCGGAAGAGCTGCTAACTGGTGTGAGGACCGTTTTGGCCGAAGTGAATCGCGAGCAGCAGATTCCTATTGCGCTGGATGCGAATGGGATTGGAACGCTCGCCCGAAACCTCGTCGGATTGACTCACGAAGAGGCTTCACGAACGGTGCGAATGTGCGTCCTGGCACGGCGACGCGCAGATGCCGGGCTGCCCGATGCGGTGCTGGACGCCAAGCGGCAGGCGATGCGCAGCGAGGGATTGCTCGAGGCGGTTCGACGGGATGCAACGTTTGACGACATTGCAGGATTGCGGCGGTTGCGAGAGTGGATCGATAAGCGGCGAAGCGCGCTCACACCGGAGGGAAAGCGTTTTGGGCTGGAGCCTCCCAAGGGGTTGCTGATCACCGGCGTGCAGGGGTGCGGGAAAAGCCTGGCGGCGCGCGCCGTAGCGGGAGAATGGGGATTCGAGCTGGCGAGGCTTGAAGCGGGCGCACTCTACGACAAGTACGTCGGCGAGAGCGAGAAGAAGCTGCACAAGGCGCTAGAGTTGGCGCAGAAGATGTCTCCGCTCGTGCTGTGGATCGACGAGATCGAAAAAGCGTTCGCGTCTGCCGGAGCGAGCGGGGATGCAGACGCGGGATTGTCGCAGCGCATACTGGCGACGCTTCTCACGTGGATGCAGGACCGCGAAAGCGGCGTGTTCCTTGCGGCCACTTCGAACAATATTTCCGCGCTGCCGCCTGAAATGCTGCGCAAGGGGCGATTTGACGAGATTTTCTTTGTGGACTTGCCCAACGCCGAGGTCGCACGTTACTGTTTGCACTGCATCTGAAAAAACGCGGCCGGGATACCGCCGCATTTGACCTGCCCAAATTAGCGGTGGCGAGCGAGGGTTTTTCTGGCGCGGAAATTGAGCAGGCCATCGTGGCGGGTTTGTTTACGGCATTTGGACAAAAGCAGCAGTTGACGACGGAAATCCTGCTCGGGGAATTGAAAGGAACGCAACCGCTCAGCGTGACGCGCGCGGAAGACATTCAGGCCATCCGCGAATGGGCAAGGACGCGCGCGGTTTCGGCGGATTGAGAGGCTCGCCGCGGCCGGCCTGGACGATCGTGCGGTGCCTTTTAGGACCGCAACAAGGCTGTAACTTGACCGTGAAGCAGGGGTGAGGTAGGGTGGAAGAAGCTTCGCTTTAAGTGCCCGCTTCAAGATAGTGCGTTAGCAGGAGGAATCTACTATCGGCCACTCCGTACCGTTAGCAGAAAAACCTTCCACTTGGATGCGACGTACCGTTCACATTTCCGGGAAAATTGAACCGTTCTTTGGCACGCTGGATGAAAATCTGCGGTTGCTTGAGGATTCCCTGCGTGTGCGGACGCACCTGAACGACACTCGGCTAACGATTGAGGGCGATCAAGAGAGCGTCGACCACGCCGTGAAAATCATTGAAGAGTACAACCACCTGACGCGGCACGGGCGAACACTTTCGAGCGCCGAAGTGAAATCGCTGATGCGTGTGGCGACCGAGGAGCCGCAGGAATCGCCGCGGGGAATGTTCGAGCACGGCCGGGTGCGATCGTTCGGAAAGAAAAGCGTCACGCCGAAAAACGCGAGCCAGCGGCGGTACATGGAAGAGATTGAAAAGCACGACATGATGTTCGGGATTGGCCCCGGCGGAACGGGGAAGACCTACATCGCGGTGGCCATGGCCGTCAGCGCGCTACTGACGAAACAGGTGAACCGCATCATTCTGGCGCGGCCGGCGGTGGAAGCCGGCGAGCGGCTGGGTTTCCTGCCGGGAACGCTGCAACAAAAGATCGATCCTTACATGCGGCCACTCTACGATGCGCTGTACGACATGCTGGATGCGGACAAGCTGGAGCGATTTCTGGAGAAGGGCATCATCGAAGTTGCGCCGCTGGCGTTTATGCGCGGCCGGACCTTAAACGATTCCTTCGTGATTCTGGACGAAGCGCAGAATACTACCAGCGAACAGATGAAGATGTTTCTAACGCGGCTAGGTTTCAATTCCAAGGCGGTCATTACAGGGGACGTGACGCAGATCGATCTGCCGGCAGGGAGGAAGTCCGGATTGATCGAGGCGCTGGAGGTCTGCGGAAAGATCGAAGGGATCGGCGTTGTGCAGTTCAGCGAGAAAGACGTGGTGCGGCACAACCTGGTGCAGCAGATCATCCGCGCGTACGAAGAGTTTGAAGTGGCGTACCCGCAGAAACGCGCGGCGGGCGAGAATGGCAAGGCCAATGGCCGCGGAAAAGAATCCGAAAAACCACCAGCGAAGGATCGGACCAAAGAAATTCAGCAAGGATGATCCTCAACCGCCAGAGAACGGCGCGCCTGGCGCGGCGGCCACTCGAATTATTTCTGCGCCATATAGGGGGTGAGCTCGGCTTCGAAGGCGCTGAGGTTACCGTCTGTCTGGTGAGCGATGCGGAGATCGCGCGCATGAATGCGGCCTTTCGCGGAAAGAAGGGGCCGACGGACGTGCTGTCGTTTCCGGCGACGGAGGAACGACGGCCGTTACGGATCAATCGCGGACGGCGCGGCCCCATCAAGAACAAATATCTAGGTGATGTCGCGATCTCTCCCGCGACGGCAGGTCGCAATGCCAAAACCTACGGACGAACGCTCGGCAACGAAATCCGAATTTTGATGCTCCACGGCGTCCTCCACCTGTTAGGCTATGACCACGAAACCGACCGTGGCAAGATGGATCGCCTGGAACGGAAGCTGAGGCGGCGCCTCGGACTGGCCTGACAATGTTTTCCTGGATCTACGCGCTGGGTGTTCTGCTTCTCGCCCTCGGGCTGCCCGTTTTTTCCTACCTGACGCTGATCTATCGCGAACTGGGCCGGATGACCACCGGCCGCGTCCACGAACATCTGGACATTTTCGAAGCAGAGATTGAACCCAAGCTGCACATCAATCGGCGCAGCGGCGGACGAACGTTCCGAATCCTGGGACATTTCTGGCTGGCATTTCTCGTGCTGGAGACGACTCGCGGAGTCGTTTATTTCGTGCCCGGCACGTGGGAGTCGTTCGTCGAGTTTTGTGTGTTTTTGACGCTCGAAGTCGTCATGGCCATGCATTTTATTCCTGACATGCTCCTATACAGGACAACGGGGCGTTGGTTGCTGCCTTTGTTACCGCTGATTCGCGCGGCGATGTGGCTGGTCTGGCCAGTGCGCGTGTTTCTGGAGGGCGCGGAATCCCTGGCGCGAATTTCCGAACACGAACCGGAGAAGACGGAAGAGCAGCGCACTGAAGAAGGCATCGAGGCACTTGTCGAGGCAGCGGAAGAAGAGGGCATCATCGAGCCGGAACAGGCGGATCTGATCGAGCAGGTGATGGAATTCAGCGACAAACGAGTGCGGGAAGTCATGACGCCGAGGCCCGACATTGTGGCTATCGCCGCGGATGCGTCGCTCGAAGAATTGCACGAGAAATTCATGGAGACGAGATTTGCGCGCATGCCGGTCTATGAAAAATCGCTGGACGATATTTTTGGAGTGGTGAATGCGCGGGACATGCTGCAAGTCGCGGACCAGGACCTACCCAATCGCAAAGTTCGCGAGCTAGCGAAGCCCGCGCTTTTCATGCCGGAGACAAAAGCTGGATCGGACCTTTTGCGGGAAATGCGGCAGAAAGGTCAAGAGATGGCAGTGGTTATCGACGAGCACGGATTGGTTGCGGGGATTGCCACCGTGGAAGATCTGGTGGAAGAGATCGTCGGCGAGAGCGGGTACAGCGGAAGACAGCCGGCCCCGGACGTTGTGCGTGAAGCCGACGGCGGGTTGCTGACGCGCGGGAGCATGGCGATTCGGGACCTCGAGGAATTGCTGGGTGTGCGATTCGGCGAGAATGCGGACGAGACAGTTACGACGATCGCCGGATTGTTGAGTCACGTATCCGGCAAAGTACCGGCTCCGGGTGAAAAAATTGACTTGGAGGGCTATCGCTTCGAAGTGGTGGAAGCGAACCAGCGCAAAGTGCTGCGCCTTCGCATCCGCAAACAAGCAGCCAGGAGCGCCGCTAAGCGGGAAGCATGATGTCGAGCAAGACAAATGAGGAGGAGAAAAAAGGAATTACGCAGCGGGCGGGCTTCGTCGCGATTGTGGGGAGGCCGAATGCGGGGAAATCCACTCTGCTGAACCGGTTGGTCGGACAAAAGATCGCGATTGTGACCGCCAAGCCGCAAACGACGCGGAACCGAATACAGGGGATCCTGACGCGTCCAGAAGGACAGATCGTTTTTATCGATACGCCCGGACTGCATGAAGCGAAATCGGCACTGGGCCGCCAGATGATGCAGGAAGTGGCGGCGGCACTGGAAGGAATCGACATCTTGCTCCTCATGGTGGATGCCAGTAGCGCGTTTCCCCAAGCAGACGAACTCCTGCTGGAGCGCGCCAAGCGCTTTCGAGGAAAGACAATCCTCGCACTGAACAAGGTCGACCGCGTGCCTAAGCCGAAGCTGCTCCCGTTGATCGATGCGTTTCAGAAAGCGTTTCCTTTTTCCGCGATCGTGCCGATCTCCGCCCTGAAGGGCGGCGGATGTGATGAACTTCTGGAGGAGATCCTGCGGCTGCTGCCCGAGGGAGATTCATACTTCCCCGAAGACCAGGTGACGGACCAGCCGGAACGCTTTCTCGCGGCCGAAATCGTGCGCGAAAAAGCGATTCAGGTGATGTACCACGAAGTGCCGTACGCGCTGGCTGTCATCATCGAAAAATTCGAAGAGTCGCCGCGGCTCTTGCGCATTGAGGCGACCATGAACGTGGAGCGAGACACGCAGAAGAAGATTCTGATTGGACACAAAGGGGAAATGTTGAAAAAAATCGGCACGGAAGCGCGGAGGGAATTGGAAGAGATCTTCAGCGTGAAGGTTTACTTGGGACTGTTTGTGAAAGTGGCGCCGGACTGGCGGGAGAATCCACAGAAGGTTCGGGAACTCGACTGGCATTTTCAGCTAGAAGGGCTCGCCGGAGATCAAAAAGAGTAGACCCGCTAATCGGGTGCGGTGATTCCGAGTGACTTCATTTTTCGGTAGAGGTGGCTGCGTTCGAGGCCCAGCGCGGATGCGGTTTGCGTCATGTTCCACCGGTGTTCCTGCAATTTCCGCAAAATAAATTCACGTTCGTAAGCGCTGCGAGCCTCGTGCAGCGTGGAATAGGGCTGCTGCGGGCTCTCTGGGACGCCCCGGAAGAGCTCGGGCGGGAGATGGTGTGGCTCGATGCGCGCATGCGGACAGACGATGACCAGGCGTTCGACTAGATTGCGCAGCTCGCGGACGTTCCCGGGCCAGGGGTAGCGCAGAAGAATATCCATTGCCGTTTCGCTGAGTTCCCTGATCCTCTTTCCATAGGCGGAGCTGAATTCATTGAGGAAATGGCGCGCCAGAATCGCAATGTCCTCCTTGCGATCGCGCAGAGGAGGCACGTAGAAAGGGATGACGTTGAGGCGATAGAAAAGGTCCTGGCGGAAAGCGCCCCGCGCGATCTCCTGTTCGAGATTCTTGTTGGTAGCGGCGATAACGCGAACGTCTGCGCTCACGGTTTGGTTGGACCCTACCGGCTCGAAGCGTTGCTCTTCGAGGACGCGCAGAACTTTGGATTGAGTGCGGAGGCTCATGTCGCCGATCTCGTCGAGGAAGAGCGTGCCGCCGTCGGCCTTTTGAAATTTGCCGATCTTGTCTTCCGACGCCCCGGTGAAACTGCCTTTGACGTGGCCGAAGAGCTCCGATTCGATCAATTCTTCCGGAATCGCGGCGCAGTTCACTTCCACAAATAGCCCACTGTTGCGCAGGCTGGCGGCGTGGAGGGAACGCGCCACAAGCTCCTTGCCTGTACCGCTTTCCCCGTAGATAAGCACGCGGCCGTTCGTTGGCGCAGTCACCGCAATCTGCTGGCGCATTGCCTTCATAGGAACGCTGTCGCCGATCACTTGATATCTTTGACCGAGTTCGGTGCGCAGAAGCTGATTCTCTTCCGCAAGACGCCTCTGCTGCACAGCATTGCGCACGAGAACAACAATTTTTTCGAGCGACAGCGGCTTCTCAATAAAATCGAACGCGCCGAGTTTCGTGGCGCGCACGGCAGTTTCAATGGTGCCGTGGCCGGAAATCATGATCACTGCGGGAGGCCGCTGCATGGCCTGAATGCGACTGAGGGTCTGGAGGCCGTCGATGCCGGGGAGCCAGACGTCCAGAAGAACAACATCGAAATCGCCGGAATTTGCGCGGGCCAGCGCTTCTTCTCCCGAGGCGACGGCATCAACCTGGTACCCCTCGTCCTTGAGAATGGAGGTGAGCGATTCGCGGATGCCGGCTTCGTCATCGACAACAAGGAGATAAGAGCGGCTGGTCATCGAGAGTTTTCGGCCCCGTTGTGCTCGGCGACGGAAGAAGGCGCCAATTCCGTTGCGGGCAATTCGACAAGAAAACGCGAGCCAACGGGATAGTTATCTTCTACGCGGATGGTGCCGCCGTGCTCCGCGACAATGCGCGCGGCAATCGCCAGGCCGAGTCCCGTACCGCGATCTTTGGTCGAGAATTGGGGAAGGAAGAGTTTGTCTTTGTCCTGGGGAGAAATCCCGTGGCCGGTGTCTTCGACGCGAATTTCAATCGTCTCTGCGTCGGGATTGGCGTGGGTCGAAACACAAATCTCCCGCA
>Ga0307479_10006128_pt1 | contig 11032 bp, 9 predicted proteins | sample atmos_gasesECM4C_FD_203743 | JGI IMG/M metagenome (GOLD analysis project Ga0307479, IMG submission 203743) | Hardwood forest soil microbial communities from Morgan-Monroe State Forest, Indiana, United States - atmos_gasesECM4C_515 | ecosystem: Environmental > Terrestrial > Soil > Temperate... | reverse complement strand
AGGCCGGCGCAGAACACCTGGAACATATCCACCAGGGACTGGACGCCTTCTTCCTGACCCACGATTTTTGCCCGCAAGGACGAATGAAAATCACGCGTGTCATTGCTGCGGATAGTTGGATCTAATTGCTGACGAACCGCTGCTTTCATCGCATCGACCCTTCTGCGCGTTTAGCTCCCCCAAACGCGTCGCGTGTCTCAGCCTCACGCCAGATTGAGATACTGCATGGAAGTGGCCAATCTCTTCCATAGGAAGGCGAACTGCGAAGCGGTCTAATCTCAATAAGATACAGGGTTCCAAATTTTGGAATGTGTCTCATCCCATGAGATTGTGTTTCAATCGCATCAAAATTGAGAGAGGCGGAACAGATTATGTCAGTCGCGAAACGACAAAAAGGGGCGCTCCCTTGCGACGGACACCCCGGCTTGAAGTTAAAGCGTTTCTTTAAGAATTGGTGCGATCTTGCTTTTTCCGCCCCTGTGGACTGGCGGCGGGACTGGCGGCGGGCTGCGCGGCCCGGGACTTTCGCTCTTCTGCTACTACTTCCGCAGGCGTATCGGCGGATTTGCCGTCTTTGGCTTCCGCTGCCGCGGCAGCGCTATCAGCTTTCCTGGAAGCGGATTCCACAAGTGCGCCTTCACCTTCGCGCACAAACGTAAGTTGGTTGTGGCTCTTGTCCCAATCAATGCATACCAAGTCGCCTAAGTTGACTTGATCGGTGGCCAGTAGGTTCGCCAGCGGATACACCACATGGCGCTCGATCGCTCGTTTCAGGTGCCGGGCCCCGTAGCGCTGGTCGGTGCCCTGCTCCAGGAGGAAGTCACGCCCCGCCGGAGTCACGCGGAAGAGAAACTGCCCTTTGGCCGTATCCAGGACGCGCTGCTGCACCTGGCCCAGCTCGATATCCAGCACTTCCTGCAACTGTTCGCGGTGTAGCGGGTGGAATACCACCACCTTGTCGAGGCGGTTCATGAATTCCGGAGAGAATTTCCGTCGCGCCGCTCCTACGGCCGTCTTTTCCACTTTTTCATCCAGGCCGGCAGCCGGTTTGTCCGTTGGCTGAACGAAACCCATGCCGCCCTCCATCAATTCGGTGATTTCGCCGCCGCCCAGATTAGAGGTCAAGAAAATAACTGTTTTGGAGAGATCCACCTTGCGGTTGTCGCCCAAAGTCAGGGTGGCTTTGTCCAACATGCCAAGGAGCAATTGCCACAGCGCGTCGCTGGCCTTTTCGATTTCGTCAAACAGCAGAAAGCTCAGCTTCAGATTGTCGGTATGGCTGGCCGCCAGCGTCTCTTGCGTGATCAGCGGATGAGTCTCTCGGTGCCCCAGATATCCAGGGGGCGAGCCAATCAGCTTGGCAATCTCGTGGGAGTGCTGGAACTCCGCACAGTCCACTTTGATCACCGCGCGGTGGTCTCCAAACAGAATCTCGGCGGCTGCTTCCACAATGCGCGTCTTGCCCGAACCCGTCGGTCCGAGAAAAAGGAGATTGCCAACCGGACGCCCGGGTGAATTTAACCCGGCACGAAAAACCTGATAGAGGTCCACCAGCGCCTGCACGCCTTCATCCTGCCCGACGATCTTGGATCGCAGGGCCGTCTGGAAATCCATCGTATCCGTGCTGCGCTTGCTCGGATCGAGTGGAAGGATGTAGTCACTCATGACCGCCTCCTAGCGAACCCGCGTGGGCGGGTTCGTGCTGCCGTATCTCCCGCGTCCACGGCCAAACTGGTCGAGCTTGACTTGAATGGTCGATTGCAAGAGCCGCAGTTGCACCAGCAGCTCCCGTGCGACGACGGGTGATTCAGAAATTCGGAGGAGCGGCGGAACAACATCCGCCAGGTCAAGATTGAGCGCTCGCAGGTTGGAAACGAGTTTTTGCACCGCCGGAGAGTCGGGGTCCGCGAGATCCACTCGATGATTCGCTTGCTCGCGCAGGGCTCTCCAGTTCAGTTCCACGAACGGATGCTTCTTCGACACTTCACGAACGACATCATCGGTAATCCGCGCACGATGTCCGAGGCGGGCCAGATGCAGCTGGCGCACTTTTTCGCCGCGGCGCACGTTGTGCACCAGGTAGAACGAATTCCCTTTGCGGCGGATGAAAGCCATGACGCCACCTCAAGCTCCCGTCATTCCGCGTAGTGTATTCTCCTTCCACTACGCTCTACAAGATTAGACGCAAAATTTCCGCAAAAGTTGCACCAATCAGTAACCCGTTAAAAATAAAGCTACCGGCGCGAAGAGCTTCATCAGTTTTTTTGCTGTGTTCCATTGAACTTTCGCGTCTTCGCTTCATCACGCTGTTCCATTTCGTAGTCCGCTCTTCAATTAGATGCTCGCACTTGCTTTCCGACTATCAAATCATTGTCAGCTTCCAGCTGTTTCATTAAACCCGGCTTAGCGATTTTTGTCTTGTTCTTGAGGCTGCAGGCACCTAGGATGTCGCACGAGTTCCTTTCTATCGCTCCTGGAGCATGATTTGAAATGTCTTGGGATCCTGTTTTTCGTTTCGTGAAACAAATTCCCCGCGGCCGGGTTCTAACCTATGGGGCGCTTGCTAAAGCCTTGCGCCTTCCCGGCGGGGCGCGCAGCGCCGGGCGCGCCATGGCCGCCACTCCTTCTGGAAAAGGTATTCCCTGGCATCGCGTCGTCGGTGAGCGCGGTAAAATCCTCATCCGCGAACCCTACGCTTCGCTCCAAAGAAAGCTCCTCGAAAGCGAAGGCGTTGCGATGATCGAGTCTCGCGTCAACCTTAAACGGCACCTTTGGAATCCACCAAAAAAATCCACGCTGAAACATGGAGCCACAAAAAAGCGTATTCAAAAGTGAAGCCGCCGGAGGACTGCTCCCACCTTAGAAGCCGGACGCCTATCTGCGGTATGCTATACGCTCTTTCTTGGAAGAAGCCCCGGTGAGTGCGGGCAACTGACCATGACGAATTCCATTCTTCAAGTCGAGAATCTCGTTAAGCGCTACGGCAATGTGGAAGCCGTGCGCGGCGTCAGCTTTGACGTGGAAGAGGGCGAAGTCTTTGGTCTGCTCGGACCGAACGGCGCCGGAAAAACGACAACCGTCGAGATTTTGGAAGGCCTTCGCGATCCAGATAGCGGACGGGTCTCCGTTTGCGGCCTTAATCCGCAACGCGAGTCCGCAGCCCTCAAGCACGAAATTGGCGCGGCACTGCAATCCACTTCGCTTCCGGACAAACTCCGCGTGATGGAAGCTCTGCGGCTCTTTGCCGGCTTCTACAAGCGCGGCCGAAAGCCCGAGGAGCTGCTCAGGCGCTTTGGCCTCGAAGAAAAGCGCAACACGTTTTACAACCAGCTCTCCGGCGGCCAGAAGCAGCGGCTGGCTCTCGCCATGGCTCTGGTCAACGATCCCAAGGTCATCTTCCTCGATGAACCCACTGCCGGCCTCGACCCGCAGGTCCGCCGCGAAATTTACGACATCATCGAGGAGCTGAAGCATGAGAAGAAAACCATTCTCATGACCACGCACTACATCGAGGAAGCGGAGCGCCTCTGTGACCGTGTCGCCATCGTGGATCACGGCAAAGTCATCGCCCTGGGGACGCCTCGCGAGCTGAAAGCGCACTCCGGCGGCACCACGCGCATCGAAGTGCGTCTCTCCAAACCCGAAACGAACGGCACGTTGAAGAATCTGGAAGGCGTGGCGGATGCGCGCGAGATCGACGGCAGTTATGTTCTCCACTCAAAACGTCCGCCGCAAACCATCGTTTCTCTCGTCAAACACCTGGAAGCCGAAGGCAATGAACTCATCAGCCTCGAAATCGCCACGCCTTCACTCGAAGATGTTTTCATTGAAATGACTGGAAGGAGGCTGCGCGATTGACAAACTTCGCCACATTGACGCGCATGCGCATTCAACTCACGCTGCGCAATAAGATGTTTTTATTCTTCAGCGTGATCATGCCTTTCGGTTTCTTCTTCCTCTATGCCGGAATCTTCGCGAAGGGCGAACCGCACGCGGTTCAGTACCTTCTGGGTCCTGTCGTCGCCTTGACGGTGATGGGCAGCTTCTGGGGACTCAGCGCCGCTCTGGTCATGTTCCGCGAACAGGGCATCCTGCGCCGCTTCCATGTCACTCCTGTGACGCCCAGCGATATGCTGGCTTCCAGCATTGTTGCCAACTTTGTCCTCACTCTGCCTACCGTCATCGTGGAGTTTCTCTTCGCTCGTTTTGTTTTTCACATTCCAAACTTCGGCAATCTTGTCTCCACTTTTCTTTTGATTGCGCTTGGCACAATGGCTTTTGCTTCGCTGGGGCTCGTCGTTGCCAGCGTGACCAATACCATGCAGGAAACTCAGGTCATCAATCAGATCATCTGGCTCCCTCTTATTTTTCTTTCGGGTGCGACTGTCCCTCTTGCCACCCTCCCTCAAGCCGTCCGCCGCGTGGGACTCTTCCTTCCGGCCACCTACCTTGTGACGGAACTTCAGGACGCCATCTACTGGAATGCAGCCCCATGGAGCCGCGACGTCTTGGTGGCCCTTGCTTCTCTGATCGTTTGGGCCTCGCTCACGTTTTTCTTGTCCGCCCAGCTCTTCCGCTGGGAGCCGGAATCCAAGGTTCCCGGCCGAGCCAAACTTCTCGTTGCCGCGACGGCCATACCGTTCCTGCTCCTGGGAATCTGGGAAAACAATTCCAGTCATACCATTTCGAAGGCCAAGGCCATGATGGAGCATACGGAAGCGCCTTCAAAGCCGGCCTCTTCGTCCGGTCAACCGCACTGAGCACCGCTTGAGTGTTGTACAGCTCGGCTGGTCTTCTTGGGCGACGAGCACGCGCCAATTTGGTTCCGAGCGCCAAGTTTCAGTTGTGTTTGGCGCATTGACGCTCTGTCTTGCGTACCGTATTCTGCAATTTCGAGCAGCACCACGGCGAGTGGCACTATCGAATAGGGAGCATTTATGCCGATTCAGGCGACCGAGAAAATCTGGCACAACGGAAAGTGGATCAACTGGGACGACGCCAAGTTGCACGTCCTCTCGCATGTCGTGAGTTACGGTTCCGCCGTGTTCGAAGGCATCCGCTGCTATGAAACGAAACAAGGTCCGGCCATCTTCCGTTTGCGCGAGCACATGCAGCGCCTGCTCAACTCCGCGAAGATTTATCGCATGGAGTTTCCCTACTCCGTCAACGATTTCTCAAACACAGCCTGCGAACTCGTCCGCTTGAACAAAATGAATTCCTGCTACGTGAAGCCGATCGTATTGCGCGGTTATGGCGAGGTGGGAGTCAATCCGCTGAATTCGCCCATCGACGTCTACATGGCCTGCTGGCACTGGGGCGCCTATCTTGGCCCGGATGCGGTGTCCAAGGGCGTCGATGTCGGCGTCAGCTCCTGGACGCGCATTGCCCCGAACACTTTGCCGGCTATGTCCAAAGCCGCGGCCAACTACATGAACTCACAACTCATTCGCATGGAAGCGTCCTTCAATGGATTTGCCGAGGGCATCGCGCTCGATTCTTCCGGCCATGTGAGTGAGGGTTCGGGCATGAACCTGTTCCTGGTACACGACGGCGTCCTTTACACACCGCCGCTGGCCACCAGTATTCTCCCCGGCATCACGCGCGACTCCGTCGTGAAGCTCGCCGCGGACCTGAACATTCCCTGCCAGGAATCCGTCATCCCGCGCGAGATGCTCTACATCGCCGACGAAGTTTTCTTTGTGGGCACCGCCGTCGAAGTGACGCCAATCCGCTCGGTCGATCACATCCAGGTCGGCATGGGTGTCGCCGGGCCGATCACCCGCAAGCTCCAGGATGAATTCTTCGCCCTCACCAGCGGCACGAAGCCCGACCGCCACAACTGGCTCACCCCTGTAAACGCTCCAGTCGCCGCGGCTTCTCGCTAGGAACAACCCAGGAATGTCTATAAGGGAATGACCTTCTCCGAAATCCATGGTTCCACCGGATTCCCGTTAGGGTACAAGTGAGACCATAATTTCCTGTTCTTCCGGGATGGAGAATGGAGGTCCGTTTCGTCCTTCCATTCTTGGTTTTACGCTATGGCCGGCAATTCTAGCAACGAATCCAGCGAGCACATTGGCCGGGCGGAGCATGCCCCTTCCTCCGCTCGTGAGAAGAATCACCGCCAGAGCGATCGTGTTTTTTTGACCTTACCCATTCGCGTCTCAGGTGTTCGCCGTAACGGTCAAGATTTCTTGGAGGAAGGACAGACAGTAGACATCAGCCGGCAAGGCGCTACCATCAAGGTGAACAGGGAGCTATTCGCTGGCGAGATCATCACCGTCCAGCGGCTTGACGGAGCTGGCAAAGAGGCCATGGCTCGAGTCGTTGGCCGCATTGCGGGGGGACCCGAGGGGCCTGTGTTTGGGCTGACGATGCTCGACCCTACTGCTGTAAACCTATGGGGCGTTGTATTCCCCGCCGTCACCGACATGGACGAGACGGTCCTGCGGGCCTTGCTGAGATGCGTTGCCTGCGACCGAACGGAGGTGTGTTACCTGAACGAATTCGAGGCTGACCTCCTCCTCTGCCACCATTACATCTCCCGGACCTGCGAGCATTGCGGTGGCTGGACCACTTGGGACCGCCCACATGGCCGTCCTCCCGCAGGGCCTATTGCCCCTGCGGTCCATGGAACGCAGAACCGACGCTCCCATGGTCGTATTCAAGTGGAGGCGGTTGGATGCGTGCGGCATCCCGCTAGTGGAAATGAAGTTGTGGTCGTCAAAGAATTGGCGCGTGGAGGGTTGAGCTTCTTCAGCGCTACCAAGTACCCGGAGGGATCACGCATAGAAATAGCAGTTCCCTACAGTTCCAAGGCTCCTAATATTTACTCGCCCGCGAGGATCGTAAGTTCGCGGCATGGAGCGGGCAAGGGTTTGTTGGAATACGAATATGGGGTCGCCTACCTGCAGTGATTCGGCGGGGAAGGACGCTTTCCAACTAAAACGCGAAGGGGTACCGCACACTTCGCGTTTACGTAGGGGATTTTAGAACCTGCGGCATTACTCTCAGTAAGTTGTTGAAGGGCTGTACCCTCGACCGCCCGGATTGACTGCCGCCTTTCAACCTCACTCCGCTTGCGTTGACTCTCTCGCTTCCGCCCCATATCATTTCGCAGCACCAATCCACACCATGACCGGCCTAACCGTCTCTCACTACCGCATCCTCGAGAAACTCGGCGGCGGCGGCATGGGCGTGGTCTACGCCGCCGAAGATTTGAAGCTCGGCCGCCGCGTCGCCCTCAAGTTCCTCCCGGAAGAACTAAACAAAAATCCTCAAGCCTTGGAACGCTTCCGCCGCGAAGCGCGCGCCGCCTCTGCTCTGAACCATCCCCATATCTGCACGATTCACGACATCGAGGAATACGAAGGCAAGTCCTTCCTGGTCATGGAGCTGCTCGAAGGCGAAACGCTGAAACAACGCATTACCGGCAGGCCGCTGCCCTTCGACCTGCTCCTCGACCTCGGCGTGCAAATCGCCGACGCTCTCGATGCCGCGCACAGAAAAAGCATAGTTCACCGCGACATCAAGCCCGCGAACATCTTCCTGACCGCGCGTGGGCCAGCAAAACTCATGGACTTTGGCTTGGCAAAGCTCGCGCCGGAAGGCAACGCCCCAGGAGCCGCGCTTAGATCGATGGAGGGTGTGACAACTGAGGCCGCACTCACCAGCCCGGGCATTGCCATGGGTACGGTTGCCTATATGTCCCCCGAACAAGCACGCGGGGAAGAACTCGACGCCCGCACTGATCTCTTCAGCTTTGGCACCGTCCTTTACGAAATGGCCACCGGCCGCGTCGCTTTCTCGGGACCAACTTCGGCCGTTATCTTCCATGCCATCCTTGAGCGCACTCCTCCCCATCCAAGCGGCATCAATCCGAATCTTCCGCCACGCCTCGATGAAATCGTTTCGAAAGCCCTCGAAAAAGATCGCGCGCTGCGCTACCAAAGCGCCGCCGAAATCGGCGCCGACCTGAAGCGTCTCAAGCGTGACACAGACTCGACACGCATTACTGCCGCTGCGCCGGCAGCCACAAGAACATCTACTCGCCCCAATCGAACCGTCCTGTATATCGGCCTTATGGTGGCGGTCGTGATTGCCGCGGCCGCAGGCTGGTACGCTTGGCATCGTAACAAACAAGAGCCGCCGAGCGCGGCCGTCACCGTGGTTTCCATCGATTCGCTCGCCGTCCTGCCGTTCGTCAACGCTAGTGGCGACCCAAGCGCGGAATACTTGAGCGAAGGCATCACGCAAGGACTCATTAACACCCTCTCGCAGCTGCCCGATCTGAAAGTCGTTTCCTTGATGTCCGCTTATCGTTACAAGGGTAAGGCCATCGACCCGCCTGCGGTCGCGCGCGAACTCGGCGTTCACGCCATCCTCACCGGCCGCATGACCCAACAAGCCGACAGCCTCTCGATTAGCGCCGAGTTGATCGACGCCGAGCATGACCGCGAACTTTGGGGCAAGCAGTATCAGCGCAAACTCTCCGATGTCAACGGCTTGCAGTCCGAGATCACTCAAGACATTACGGAAAATTTGAAACTGAAGCTCACCAGTGCCCAGCGGAATCTCTTGGCACAGCGCCCCACGCAGAACTCAGAGGCGTATCAATTGTATTTGCAGGGCAGATTCTATTGGAACCGTCGCACCGCCGGCGGCGTGAACAAAGCCATTGATTATTTTCAGCAGGCCATCGCCAAGGATTCCAATTTTGCCCTCGCCTACTCCGGTCTTTCCGATTCGTATTTTTCTCTCGCGCGCAATACGAGCGTGCTCTCGCCCAAAGAAGCCGGCGCAAAAGCTCGTCAAGCCGCGGACAAAGCTGTGGAGATCGATCCTACCCTGGCCGAGACCCACGCTTCGCTGGGCAACACTCTCCTTGTCTTCGAGTGGGATTTAGCGGGCGCGGAGCGCGAGTTCCGCCGTGCCATCGAACTCAATCCCAGTTACCCCTATGCCTACGTGTGGTACGCAGAACTCCTGCAGGCCACCGGCCGCTATGAAGAATCGATGCGCGAAAACCGCAAGGCTGTGGCTCTCGAGCCCTTCACACCTAGCATCCGCGTCAATTTGGCGCTGACCCTGATGTTTGGAAACCATGTTGAGGAATCTGAGCAGTTCCTTCGCCAGACCCTCGACATGGATCCAAACTACCCCATCGCCCACTATATCCACGCCGAGGCTCTGATCTTGCAAAAAAAATTTGATGAGGCCGTCACGGAAATGGAAAAGACAGTCCAGTCCTTGCCGGAATCCTCCTACTACCGCGGCTATCTCGGATATGCCTATGCCAAAGCCGGCAAGACCGTGGAAGCTCGAAAAATCCTAGGTGAGCTGATTGAGGAGGCAAAAACAAAGTATGTCTCCTGGCTGGGAATCGCAGACATCTATGCGGGACTCGGTGAGAAGGACCATTCGTTCGCCGCGCTCGAGCTTGCCTTCCAGCAGGGCGACACCCGAATGAACGTCATTCGTTCACGCACCGAGGTGGATTCCATGTGGGCCAGCGATCCGCGCTTCGCCAAACTCCTTAAAAAAATTGGCCTTCCTCCGCTCAATTAACGAATCCTTCGCCAGCGTTCAGAAACTTGCCGGTGAGGCTGGCGCTCCGCTCCGCATTCCAGATAGAATGCAGCCGTTCGAATCGGCCGCGCTCCCCTTTCCTTGCATGGAGGATCAACGATGTACAACACCGCACAAAAGCTAATCGCGGAATTCATCGGCACCTTTGCGCTGATTTTCTTTGGCGCCGGCTCGATCTGCGCGTATCAAAACTTGCATGCCGCAGAGGGTGTCAACCTCCTGGGCATCGCCCTGGCTCACGGTTTGGCCATCGGCATCATGGTCTCCGCGCTCGGCCACATTTCCGGCGGTCATTTTAACCCCGCGGTTACCATTGGTATCTGGGTAACCAAGCGCCTTAATACGGTCGACGCCTTCCTCTACTGGTTAGCGCAGCTGGCCGGCGCCACCGCTGCGGCATTTCTCCTGAAGGCCGTCGTTCCTGACGAAACCTGGCGCGCCGTCGCCCTTGGCACCCCGGCCCTCGCACGGGATTTTCCCAGTTGGGCCGCCATGTCCCTCGAAGCCGTAACGACGTTCTTCCTTGTATTCGTGGTTTTCGCGACCGCCGTGGATGAGCGAGGTACGTTCAAGTCCATCGCCGGCTTCGGCATTGGCCTAAGCATCACGCTCGGCATTCTTGTAGCCGGCCCGTACACGGGAGCCGCGCTGAATCCCGCGCGCGCCTTCGGTCCTGCCCTCGCCGCCACCCACTGGGCCAATTGGGGCGTTTACTGGGTAGGCCCCCTCGCCGGAGGTTTCCTGGCCGGCCTGCTCTACGATTCCCTCTTTTTGAAGAAAGCCTGATCTCGAACTGCAGTTCTCAGTTCTTAGTTGTAAGTTCTTAGCACCAAATTTCTGAATTCTTGTTTCGGCGTTAGATTTTCAACTTTCGCCTTTCAGGTTTACTCTATATATATACCGTCGCCCGACAAGAGCGGTCCTCGGAACGAAGAACCAATGACACTGTTGTCCGTTGCCTTTTTCCTGCCTATTCCCTGGCCCCTATTCCCTTTTCGCCTCTCAGCGACTAAGGACTTAAAACTAACAACTTAAAACTGAAGGTTGCCCGCCCTCCGTACAGTTAACTAGCGCGCAACCGCGCCGCGCGGCCTCCTTGCCCGCCTTTCCCGTGGGTGCTAGCGTTGCCTATTGACTGGATTCTCGCGGGGTTAACACATTATGGCCGTAAGCGTTGACGATCTCCTCCGCCGCGCGGTGGAAAACAAAGCCTCCGACTTGCACCTGAAAGTCGGCAATCACCCTTATTTGCGCGTGGACGGTTTGCTCACGCCGCTCGCCGACGTGCCGCGCGTCACGCCGGAAGAAATGCTTTCCATGGCGTTCAGCATGATGACCAACCGCCAGAAGCAAAAGTTCAAGGAGACAGCGGAGTTAGACATGGCCTACGGCGTCGCCGGCCTCGGGCGCTTCCGCGTCAACGTCTTCCAACAGCGCGGCAACG
>Ga0307479_10006127_pt1 | contig 11033 bp, 10 predicted proteins | sample atmos_gasesECM4C_FD_203743 | JGI IMG/M metagenome (GOLD analysis project Ga0307479, IMG submission 203743) | Hardwood forest soil microbial communities from Morgan-Monroe State Forest, Indiana, United States - atmos_gasesECM4C_515 | ecosystem: Environmental > Terrestrial > Soil > Temperate... | reverse complement strand
CGGGATGGCCGAAAAACCAGAACAGGTGCTGGAACAGGATCGGGCTTCCCCCGTTGTAGGCAAGGTGTTGTCCCCTCTCGACCAGGGCGGGCATGAAGAAACTCGTGCCCAGCGCCTGGTCCAGCGTCATCATGATGGCGCTGACGAACAGCGCGGGAAACGCCAGCAACGCCAGCACGGTGGCCATGAAGATGCCCCATACCGTCAATGGCAGACGCATCATCGTCATCCCGCGCGTGCGCGCCTGCAGCACGGTCACCACGTAATTCAAGCCGCCCATGGTGAATCCGATGATGAAGAACGCCAGCGAAATGAGCATCAGGATGATTCCCCAGTTCGCCCCGGGAGTGCCCGGGAGGATGGCCTGGGGCGGATACAGCGTCCAACCGGAGCCGGTAGGGCCGCCGGGTACGAAGAAGCTCGCCACGAGCAACAACACGGCGAACAGATAGACCCAGTAGCTCACCATGTTCACATAGGGGAAAACCATATCGCGCGCGCCGACCATCAGCGGGATGAGATAGTTGCCGAACCCCCCCAGGAACAGCGCGGTGAGCAGATAGATCACCATGATCATGCCGTGCATGGTGACAAACTGAAGGTAGTTGCTCGGGTTGATGAATGAAAACACGTGCGGGAACCCGAGTTGCAGCCGCATGATTCCCGACAACACCAGAGCTATCAGCCCGACGCCGATCGCCGTGATCGCATATTGGACGGCGATGACCTTTGCGTCCTGGCTCCAGATGTACTTTCCGATGAAAGTCTTCGGATGATAGAGCTCCGGCTCGTCGACTTCGGCAGGTGGCACGTAATCCGATTCGTCATGCGTAACGGAAGTCATTGCTATTTCCTCTTCGCTAACGCTTCAAGATGCCCGATTTGCCTGAGTCGCATCTTAAACGATAACCGTAAGAAACGTACGGCGCTCGGGTGGCCGATCAACGGAAGCTATCGATGTAGGCAACGAGGTCAGCGGTTGCCTGATCATCGGCCAGAATCGCGGCCATTGATGCCATCTGCCGACCATACAGGTCTTTGGGATGGGAGCCGCGAATACCCTGTTTGAAATTCTTCAATTGAGTGACCAGGTACCAGTCACTCATGCCCTTGAGCCGCGGGGCATTCGTCGCCCATATGCCCTGCCCGTCGGCGCCATGACAGGCCGCGCAGGTCACATAAGGATCTTGACCGTTCTTCACATTCCCGTTCACCGTGGCCGGGGCAGGATTGTCCGGCAGCGTCCTGATGTAAGCGACGACGTTATCGATGGCGGCATCATCGGCGAGCGTCGCGGCCATCGGCGCCATTATCTTACCAAATACATCTTTTTCATCCGTGCCGCGGGCACCGTCCTTGAAGTTTCTCAATTGCCGCTTCAGATACCAGCCTCCCTGGCCAGCCAATTTCGGCGCATTCAGCGCGGGGTTACCTTCCGCTTGCGCGCCGTGACACGCGCTGCACACCGCAAACAGCGGCTTGCCCGCCGCAGCATCTCCCGCAGCTCGGGCTTTGGTTTGTGCGTACGTCGGATAGCTGCTCAACCAGGCCTGAAACGCGGCTTCTTCTTCCACGACGACCTTGCCGCGCATCGCAAAATGGGCAACGCCGCATAACTGTTCGCAGAAGGAGTCGAAACTCCCGGTCCGCGTGGGGGTAAACCAGAGATAGGTGACCAGGCCCGGCACCATGTTCATCTTGGAGCGGAACTGCGGCACCGTGAAGTCGTGCAGGACATCCAACGAGCGGAGCTCCAGCTTGACCGGCTTGCCCAGGGGAAGATGCAGCTCCGGGCTCGATATCAGGACATCGTCCTGCCCGCTGGGATCGTCCGGGTTCATCCCGAAGGGGTTTTCCTCGCTGACGTACTTGGCATCGACCGTGCCCAGCACGCCGTCCTTCCCGGGGAAGCGATAGTTGAAGTTCCACTGCCGGCCGACAACCTCGAACACCGTCGCGTCTTTCGGCACCTCGATGAACTTCGCCCAAGCGAACAGGCCCGGGGCCAGCATCGCGACGACACCCACCGATGTCGCCAGGACAAGCGTCAGCTCCAGCTTTTTGTTCTCGGGCTCGTAATGCGCCAGCTGTCCCTTCCGGTGACGGTAGCGCCACACGCAATAGGCCATGAACAAATTGACGACGACGAAGACAAATCCGGTAACCCAGAAAGTGATCGTCACGGTCTCGTCGATCGTGTCCCAATTCGACGCGATCGGCGTGAAATACCAAGGACTGAGATAGTGAAACAGGACGGAGCCAACGACCAGCAAGACCAATGCAATTGCCATGACCATAACGGTGGCCCCGGTTGATTGGACAGGATTTCAAATGCGTCCGAGCAGAGGGGGTATTTTACCATTCCGGAGGACGCGCGGCGGACCGCCGCGCGCTCCGTGTCAACCGATCTGCGAGACGCGCAGCAGCCGCTCGAGATCCTTCGCCAGCCGCTGGATATCCGGATCACCGCCATAGCGCAGCACCAGGTTGCCGCGGGGATCGAGCAACAGAATGCCGGCGGCGCTGCCAGCGTCGATCGGCAGACGCACGAGCTCGCCCGGAGCTGCGCGCGCGGCGATGAGCCCTGGATTCCCGGCCAGCAATTCGGCCGGGGGCGGCGGCGCAGCTTCTGGCTGCAACCAGGCCCGCACGACGCGATCCCGCTCGCGGCCCTGGATCGTTTGCGCGATGCGCGTGGCGTGCAGCGCGCGCAGGCACGCGTCGCCGCAGTCGGTCCCGCTGACGACCAGCAGCACCCATTTGCCGCGCAACTCGGCGAGCGCGAACGGTTTCCCGTCCGGGTACGTGCCGGCGATCGCCGGCACCGGCCGCGGATCGAGAAGCTCGCCGTAATTCACGCGCGCGCTCGGCGCGAGCCAGTAATACGCGACGTACGCGGCGATGACCGGAGCGAGCGCGACCAGCGCGAGCAGCGACAACGTGCGCCGGCCCCGGCGCGGAGCGGGCGAAGATACGCCGCTCGACGAACCGTCGCGCGTCGGCCGCGACTCGACGCGCGATTCCTTCGCGCGCCAGTTGAGCGCAAGCCACAGGACGATCCCCAGTCCCGCGAGCGAATACCACTGCAGCATGTAGCCCCAATGTCGCTCGATCCCGAAATCCGGCGGCGGCCAGTCGCGGACAAGGTTGTCGTCGGCGTCGCTGCTTTGCTCGATCACGAACGGCAGCAGCGGTAACCCGGACGCCGCCGCGATGCGGTCGATGTCGAGGTTCTGACGGACCGGGCCCTGCCCCACGTCCATCTTGAGCTCCAGGTAATGCGCCGGCGGCAGATTGATCCGGCCCTCGACGCGGATCTCCCCCGGGGGCGCCGGCACCTGCGGCAATTCGGAGCGATGCACCCCTGAAGCGATCCAACCGCGGTCGACGAGGACATAGCGTTCGCTGCCGGCGATCTTGAGCGGGGTCACGACGTCAAACCCCGGACGGCCCGCATGGACCTTGTTGTCGATCAGAACCTGCTGGCGTCCGTCGAACTCGCCGCGCGTGCGAACCGGCCGAAAACGAAGCGCCGCGACGTCGGCCGAAGCCGGTGTCAACTCAAACGGCGGCTGGTGCGCGGCGAGCTCGTATTGATCGCGCAGCGCTTCCTTCTCGGCGCCGCGGTGCCGCTGCCAATTGCCCAGGCCCACCGTCGTCGCGACGAGGACTGCGAGGCCCAGCGTAGGCCACAGCGTCGGACGGAAACGCCTGCGCGCGAAGAATGAGCCTGCCGGGCTTGGCATCGCTTGAGTGTCTGCCCGCCTGCTAGACTGGCAGGTGATCCCTCTGCCCCGGTCGCGAGCGCAGCTTGATCAGAATCATCGTCATCACCGCCCTGGTCCTCATCGTCGCCAGCCTCGGGTCGGCGCTGTATTACCTTTACCACGACCGCGGACGCGGCACGCGGATGGTCAGGGCGCTGGCGATTCGCGTCGCGCTATCGGTATGCCTGCTGATCTTCCTGGTCGTCAGCTACAAGCTCGGCTGGATCGGCGCAAGCGGGCTGCGTTGATCAGAGCCAGTACACGAGAACGAAGAGAAGCAACCACACGACGTCGACGAAGTGCCAGTACCAGGTGGCCGCCTCGAACGCGAAATGATGCTGGGCGTCGAAGTGGCCGCGGAATGCGCGGCCGAGCATCACCGACAGCATGATCGCGCCGATCGTCACGTGGAGCCCGTGGAAGCCGGTCAACATGAAGAACGTCGAGCCGTAGACCCCCGTCGAAAGCTTGAGGTTCAGCTCGCTATACGCGTGCGCGTACTCATGTATCTGCAGCGCGAGGAACGTGAAGCCCAGCGCGATCGTGACGAACAGCCAGAATTTGAGCGCGCCGCGCTTGCCGGCGATGAGCGCGTGGTGCGCGACGGTCAGCGTCCCGCCCGAGGAAACAAGTATGATGGTGTTGATAAGCGGGATGCCGATGGCCGCCATCGGCGTGAACAGCTCGTTGAAGTATGGGCCGTCGGTCGGCCACATCGCGGTGAAGTCCGGCCACAACAGTCTCTGCTCCGGGCTGCCGAGGTCCGGAACCGACATGTTCCGCACGTAGAAGAGGGCGCCGAAGAACGCCGCGAAGAACATCACTTCGGAAAAAATGAACCAGCTCATGCCCCAGCGGAACGAGAAATCCACCCTCTTGTTGTAGAGGCGGCGCTCGGACTCGCCGATCACGGTGCCGAACCAGCCGAACAACATCGTGAGCAGCAGCGCGAAGCCGGCGAGCACCAGCCATGGGCCCATGGGGTACGCGTTGAACCACGCCGCGGCGCCAAACGCCATCAGCAGCAGCGCGCACGAGCCGACGATCGGCCAGTACGACGGCTGCGGCACGTAGTAGTAGGGCTTTGCGCCCGTGGGCGTAACGCTCATCGCCTGCTCCTCGTTCTTGCCTGTCTGTCCGTCGCCGCGATCAGTTGCCTTCGACCTCGAAAAACGTGTACGAGAGCGAGATCGTGTTGACGTCGCGCGGCAGCTCGGGATCGACGACGAACACGACCGGCATCTGCCGCTTCTCGTGAGGCCCGAAAGACTGCCTGGCGAAGCAGAAGCAGTCGAGCTTCTTGAAATACGCGGCGGCGAGCTGCGGCCCGTAGCTCGGAATCGCCTGACCCGTGATCGCGCGCTCGGTCCGGTTTTCAACTTCGTAGACGACCTGCGTCAACTCTCCGGGATGCACGCTGACGACCGGCGCCAGGGGCCGGAACGTCCAGGGCAGCTTGCGCACGTTGGCGTCGAGCTCCAGCCGCACCGTGCGCGCGCGGTCGACCTGCGAGCTCTCGAGGCGATCCGGACTGTCGATGTCGCGCAGCCCTGTCGCCTTGCAGATCTGGTCGTAGAACGGCACCAGCGCAAAGCCGAACCCGAACATGACGACGACAACGACGCCTAGCTTGAACAGCAGCGCTCGGTTCGCTTGCCGGGGATTGCTCATCTGCGCACGTTCCGCAATATCGCGACCAGCAGGAAGCCGATGATCGCCAGGCCCAGCACACCGATGCCCGCGGTCGACCCACCCCAGTGCTGAGCGAGGATGAAACCGCCGAAAAAAACCGCCGCGATCGACAGAAGAATGAGCGCCGTACGCACGTTGGCTTCGCGTTGCGCCCGCCGATCGGCTCTCGCCACGTGCTTCATGATCAACCACTCATTCCGTTCACGGTAAATCCGATCACTGGATGTGCGGGGGAGTTTCGAACGTGTGGTACGGCGCCGGAGACGGCAGCGTCCACTCCAGCGTGTCCGCACCCTCCCAGGGCCTGGCGGGCGCGGGCGGCCCACTGCGGATCGCCTTCAGCACCGCGTAAAGAAAAATCAGCTGGGACAAACCGAAGCCGAACGCGCCGATCGACGCCACTTCGTTCCAGTCGGTGAACTGCGTCGCGTAGTCAGGCACCCGGCGCGGCATGCCGGCCAAGCCGAGGAAGTGCATCGGAAAGAACGTGATGTTGAAGAAGACGAACGTCATCCAGAAGTGCCACTTGCCCAGGGTCTCGTCGTACATCCGGCCGCACCACTTCGGCAGCCAGAAATAAATCCCGCCGAAGAACGCGAACAGCGAGCCCGCGACTAGAACGTAGTGGAAATGCGCAACAACGTAGTATGTGTCGTGCAGAACGATATCGACCGGGACCAGCGACAGCACGAGGCCGGTAAAGCCGCCCACCGTGAACATGAAGATAAAGCCGATGGCGAACAGCATCGGTGTCTCGAGGGTCATCGATCCCCTCCACATCGTCGCCACCCAGTTGAAAACCTTGACTGCCGTCGGCACCGCGATGAGCATCGTCGCGTACATGAAGAAGACCTGGCCGGCCACCGGCATGCCGACGGTGAACATGTGGTGCGCCCAGACCAGGAACGACAGAATCGCGATCGAGCCGGTCGCATACACCATCGACGCATATCCGAATAGCGGCTTGCGCGCAAACGCCGGGATGATCGTCGACACGATCCCGAAGGACGGCAGGATCATGATGTACACCTCGGGGTGACCGAAGAACCAGAAGATGTGCTGGTACAGCACCGGGTCGCCGCCGCCGGCCGCGTTGAAAAAGCTGGTGCCGAAATGGCGGTCGGTGAGGAGCATCGTCACCGCGCCCGCGAGCACCGGCATCACCGCGATCAGCAGGTACGCGGTGATCAGCCACGTCCACACGAACAGCGGCATCTTCATCATCGTCATCCCGGGCGCGCGCATGTTCAGAATGGTGGTGATGATGTTGATCGAGCCCATGATCGACGACGCGCCCATGATGTGGATCGCGAAGATCGTCAGGTCCATGCCCATGCCGGTCTGAACCGACAGCGGCGCATAAAGCGTCCAGCCCGCGCTCGCCGCACCGCCGGGAACGAGGAACGACGAGAGCAGCAGGACCGCCGCGAAGGGCAGCAGCCAGAAGCTCCAGTTGTTCATGCGCGCGAATGCCATGTCCGGCGCGCCGATCATCAGCGGCACCTGCCAGTTCGCGAACCCCACCGCCGCCGGCATGATCGCGCCGAAGATCATGATCAGCCCGTGCACCGTATTGAGCTGATTGAAGAACTCAGGCTCGACGAGCTGCAGACCCGGCTCGAACAACTCCGCGCGGATCGCTAACGCCATCACGCCCCCGGTGAGGAACATGATGAACGAGAACCACAGGTAGAGCGTGCCGATGTCCTTGTGGTTGGTCGTCGTGATCCAGCGCATGATCCCGCCCGGGTGATGCGCGTGCTCATGATCGACGTCGTGACCTGCGGCGTGATCGTGGGGAATGCTGCTCATCGCTGCTCCTGGCTGCCTTCGCGGATCGCCGTGTCGGTATTCGCTACGACCGATCCGCTTTCACCTCGGCGGGCTGAATCGCCTCACCGGTGTGGTTGCTCCAGCTGTTGCGCGTGTAAGTGATCACGGCCGCGATGTCGATGTCGGAGAGCGTTCCCTTCCAGGCGACCATCGCCGTCGGCTGGCCGTTCCTCACGACTCCGTTCAGGACCGTCTTGATCTGGTCGTTCTTCGGGCCCGTGACGACCTTCGAGCCGTCGAGCGCCGGAAACGCGCCGGCCACGCCCTTGCCGGTCGGCTGGTGGCATGAAGCGCAGTTCGCCGCGTAGACCTTCTCGCCGCGTGCGATCAGGTCCTTCGCGTCCCAGACCTTGTTCGGATCGTCGGCCGCCGCCGCGGCGGCTTTCTTGTGCCCGGCGAGCCACTTCGCGTAATCGTCGGCGCTCTTCACCTCGACGACGATCGGCATGAAGCCGTGCTCCTTGCCGCAGATCTTCGCGCATTGGCCGCGGAAGATCCCCGGCTTGTCGAATCTCATCCAGTCGTCGCGCACGAAACCCGGAATCGCGTCCTGCTGCACGCCCGCCGCGGGCAGGAACCAGGCGTGGATGACGTCGCTCGAGGTGATGAGCAGGCGAATCTTCTTGCCGACCGGAACGACCATCGGCTCGTCGACTTCCAACAGGTAGTGCTCACCCTTCGGCGCCCCTTCCTCGATTTGCGCAAGCGGAGTGCTCAAATTGCTGTAGTAACCGAAGCCGTCGTCCAGATAGTCGTAACTCCATTTCCACTGCGAGCCGGTGATCTTGACCGTCAGATCGGGCACCGAGCTGTCCTTCATCGCCAGAATCGTTCTGGTCGCGGGAATGGCCATCACCACGAGGATGAGGAACGGGATCACGGTCCACACGATCTCGATCAGCGTGTTCTCGTGAAACTGTGCGGCCTGATGCCCCTTGGATTTGCGGTGCGCGAAAATCGAATAGAACATCACCGAGAACACGCCGACGAAGATCACGGCGCAGATCAACATGATGTAGACGTGCAGGTCGAAGATGTGCGTGGCGATCGGAGTCACCGGCGGCTGCAGGTTGTACTCCTTCGCGGCCTGCGCCAGCGTGGGCGCCAGCCCCGAGGCGAACGCCGCAGCGCCCGCGGCTCGCCTTGCCATCGCTCCCTTGCGGTCCATGCTTTCCCCGAGCACTTCGATGATCCCCGAGCTCTTTCGAGTGAGTTGCTAACGCACCGCCAGCGCGCGCCGCAGGTTTCGTGCGACGACAGCGCGCTCCGCCGCCGGCAGTTCAGTTCCGGCGCGAGACCACGCAGAATTCGGGTTCGACGGAAAGTGGAAGGATCCCGGCGCCCGGCATGAAAACCTCTTGGCCCGCGACTCGACGACAACGCCGCACAAACGCAGAAATCTTAACATGGATGGCGGCGCGGCAAAATGTTGGCGGCGCGTGAAAACGCATCACTCGAGCCCGAGCGTCGCGGCGCCCGGACCCCAATGCGGCGCCTCGGGACGTCCCCACGCGAGGGTTGCAATGCGCGGAGCGGGCAGCCGTTCGTCGAGCGCAAGCAGGTTGGCATCGATTCGCGCCATGTCGGGATCGACGAGGTTCGCGACCCAGCCTGCAAACGCGAGCCCGCGGGCGCGGATCGCGTGCGCCGAAAGCAACGCATGGTTGAGGCACCCGAGGCGAACCGCGACGACCAGCACCACCGGCAGCGACAGCGCCGACGCGATATCGAGCATATCCTGCCTCGCGTCGAGCGGTACGTACGCGCCTCCTGCGCCCTCGACGACAACGCGATCCGCGCGCGCGGCGAGCACGGCATACGCGTCGCGGATGCGCGCCAGTTCGATCCGGACCCCGGCCTCGGCCGCAGCGAGATGCGGAGCGATCGCGGGCGCGAATGCGAACGGATTGCGGAGGTCAAGCGGCGCGTCGACGTTGCCGGCCGCGGCGAGCGCGGCGACGTCTTCGTTGCATGCGGCACCGGCGGCGATCCCCGCTGCGACCGGTTTCATGCCCACTGCGAGCGCGCCCTTCGCGGCCCATCGGCGCAGCAGCGCGCAGGCGGCGACGGTCTTGCCGACGCCGGTGTCCGTTCCGGTTACAAAGATGCCGGCTGCGGAAGCGCCAGGCGGCATTCGCGGGCGCTCAGCGTTTGCCATGCGGCTCGAAGCGCACGATGGCGCGCCCGTCCGCGGCGAAGCGCGGCTCGGGCTTCCACGCATGGCCATAGACGACCTCGTACGTCGCGGGAAGCCGCCCCTCGCTCCTGAATGCCTCGAGCGCGTTCAATACGCGCCGCCAGCGCGCGCGGCCGGTCAGCCCCCGCGGCCGGCCGATCGTCGCGTTATGCGCGCCGATCGCTTTCAGCTCGCGCATCATCGTCGTCGCGTCTTCGTAGGTCAGCGTCAGCTTCTCCATGTCCATCACCGGGTCCGCGAAACCGGAATGCACCAGCATGTCGCCCAGGTCGTGCATGTCGATGAAACGGCTCACGTGAGTCGCGCCGTCGATGCCGGCGAACGCCGCACGCAGCTCCTTCAGCGTGTCGGGGCCGAAGGTCGTGAACATCAGCAATCCGCCGACGCGAAGGACGCGGTTGAACTCGTCGAACGCGACGGAAGGGTCGTTGATCCATTGCAGCGTCAGGTTGCTCCACACGAGGTCGACGCTGCCAGCGGCGAGCGGCAGGCGAGACGCGTCGCCGCAGACCAGCGCCGGCTCCGCGTTGCTCTTCGCCCACGCGCTGAACCATCGTCCGAGCAGCGAGCGCCTGGAGCCGGTCGCCGCGGCCGTGCGCGCACGCGCTTTGTCGAGCATTCCGCGGGCGATGTCGAGGCCGAGGAGGAAGGCCTCCGGATAACGCATGCAAAGCTCGCTCAGACCCTCTCCGGTCCCGCAACCCGCGTCGAGGATCGCCGCCGGCTGCAGCCTCACCAACGCGAGGCGCTCGGCCATTCGCTGCCCGACTTCGCGCTGCAGCGCCGCCGACGCGTCGTACGTCGCGGCGGCGCGCTCGAACGCGCGGCGCAGGCTTCGCGGATCGAGCCGGTACGGATCGACGCTAGACGCCATCGGCGATTGCGGAGACGAAGGCTTCGGGGTGCGAAAGGAACGGCGCGTGCGCCGCGCCGGGGATCAACCGGAAACTCGCTCGCGGGAGCGCACGCGCCAGCCATTCGCCGGCTTCCGGAGGCGTCAGCGTGTCGCGGCCACCCGCAATGACCACCGCGGGTTGCCGGATCGCCGCGACGTCGCGACGTAGATCGGTGCGCGCGAGCAGCTCCAGCGCGGCGCACAACACCGCGCGCGACGGCTCGCCGCGCGCAAACAACTCGCTGCGCAACTGCGCGAGAACGCTGCGCTCGTGCTCGCTTCCATGCACTTGCAGCGCGACGAAGCGTCGCAGCGTGAGCCGATAGGCGGCCGCGAGCTCGTCGCCGAATCTGGAGAGCGTCGCGGCCGCCATCGCCTGCGGCCAGTCGGGCCGCGCGACGAAGCACGGCGTGGTCCCGGTGAGAATCAGCCGGCCTATTCGTGCCGGTTCGGCGAGCGCCCAGCGCAGCGCAACCGTGCCGCCGAGCGACCAGCCGAGCAAGGTCATCGGCTCGCCTGCCACCGATTGCTCCAGCGCGCCTGCGATCGCCGCAATGATCGTGTCCAGCGCATAGGGCGAGACGGATTCGCTGCAACCGTGGCCCGGCAGATCGACTCGAAGGACGCGGAATCTGTCGACGAGCCGTGG
>Ga0307479_10006126_pt1 | contig 11033 bp, 8 predicted proteins | sample atmos_gasesECM4C_FD_203743 | JGI IMG/M metagenome (GOLD analysis project Ga0307479, IMG submission 203743) | Hardwood forest soil microbial communities from Morgan-Monroe State Forest, Indiana, United States - atmos_gasesECM4C_515 | ecosystem: Environmental > Terrestrial > Soil > Temperate... | reverse complement strand
GTCTGCCCGCTGACCGCCCAGCAGGTCGACGCGCTGCAGAAGCAGCAGTTCGCGGTGATCATCGCTTCGGTGGCGGCGGCGCTGAGCGGTCCGTTGCAGTGAGCGGGCGGGCCCGGGCCGCCCGGGCTCGCCACTTGCCTCCTCCCGAGGGCGCCGCGACGCCCGTCGGGTGACCACCGTCCATCGGGTGACAACCGCTTGACAAACGGGCGGCGGCGTCCGTACGATAGGCCATGTAAACGGTTACATCGTTAGTGGAGCGAAGACTGATGGCGGCGGGCGTGTCGATCTCTCTGCGGTGAGGAGGCAGGCGCCGATGAGCGCCACGATCAAGGAGGTTGCCCGGGAGGCTGGCGTCTCCGTAGCCACGGTCTCGCGCGTCTTCAACGACAAGGGGCCGGTCCGCGAGGAGACCCGCCGCCGCATCGTCGAGGTGGCCGAGCGCCTGCGCTACACCCCGCACGGCGCCGCCCGCAGCCTGATCACGCGCGAGACCCATGCCGTCAGCGTGCTGCTGCCGGACCTCCACGGCGAGTTCTTCTCCGAGGTGATGCGCGGCATCGATTCCACCGCGCACGGCAGCGGCTATCACCTGCTGGTCGCCAGCTCCCACAACGACCGCGCCGAGATCAAGGCCCTGCTGCGCGCCATGCGCGGCCGGGTCGACGGCCTGATCGTCATGTCCCCGGACGTCGACGCGCAGACGCTCGAGGCGAACCTGCCCGAGTCGCTGCCCATCCTGCTGCTCAACTGCCGGGTGGAGGGGACCTCCTTCGATTCGATCAACGTCGACAACCACGGCGGCGCCCAGGCCATGGTCCGCCACCTCGCCGGGCTCGGCCACCGGCGCATCGCCCTGATCAAGGGGGCGCCCAAGAACTACGACGCCCGCGAGCGCCTGCGCGGCTACCGCGACGCGGTCGCGGCGCTGGCGCTCGACGCCTCGCCGGAGCTCGAGCTCGACGGCGACTTCAGCGAGGAGGCCGGCTACCGTGCCGGCGTGCGCCTGCTGGGAATGGCCGATCGCCCGACCGCCATCTTCGCCGCCAACGACGCCATGGCCATCGGCTGCCTCTATGCGCTGCGCGAGGCCGGCGTCCGCGTCCCCGCCGATCTCGCGCTGGCGGGCTTCGACGACATCCCGATCGCCCGCTACATGACGCCGCCGCTGACCTCGGTCAGCGTCTCGATCGCCCGGCTCGGCGCCCGCGCCATGGAGCGCCTGCTGAGCGCGGTCAGGGAACGCAACGCCCACCAGCGCCGCCACGAGACCCTGCCGACCACGCTCTTGGTGCGCGGCTCCTGCGGCGGGGGAGGGTGACCTGCACATCCATACGGGGACACGCATGCGGCCTGACCGGACGCTGCGCCACCGAACCAAAGGAGAGGAGTCATGAGACCAACGTTGAAGACGTGTCTGTCAGCCCTGCTCGTCGGCGCTCTGTCGGTCTCCGCGGTCGCGCAGACGTCGACGGCAACCATCCACGGCAAGGTGACCAACGACCAGGGGGCGACGCTCGCCGGCGCCAAGATCCAGGCCGTCGGTACGGCGTCCGGGTTCGTCGAGACCGTCACCGCCGGCCCGGCCGGGACGTTCCAGCTCGGCGGGCTCACCCCCGGCGAGTACACCATCACGGTGTCGGCGGGCGGCTTCGAGCCGCGCTCGGAGACGGTCACCGTGCTCGTCGCGCAGAACCTCCCGATCATCTTCGTGCTGACGCCGACGGCGGTCTTGAACGAGGCGATCACCGTCGCCGGCGAGCAGGTCTTCGTCGACATGAAGACGCCGGAGGCGGCGACCAACGTCACCACGCAGCAGATCGAGAACCTGCCGCAGGACGACCGCAACTTCCTCAACTTCGCGGCGCTCGCGCCCGGCGTCCGGATATCGACCGACCCGCTGCGCAAGGTGTTCGCCGGCGACGCCCAGCCGTCCGAGCAGACCAACGTCTTCATCGACGGCGTCAGCCAGAAGAACGACGTGCTGATGGGAGGCCTCGTCGGCCAGGACTCGAGCCGCGGCAACCCCTTCCCGCAGAACGCCGTGCAGGAGTTCCGCGTCATCACCCAGAACTACGGCGCGCAGTACGAGAAGGCGTCGAGCGTCATCATCTCCGCGGTCACCAAGTCGGGCGGCAACACCTTGAAGGGGCAGGTCTTCGACTTCTACCAGCCGAAGGCCTGGGTGGCGCCGCTGCCCCAGGGCTTCTCGTTCAACACGCTGACCACCAACAAGGACTACCACCGCAATCAGGACGGCCTCTCGATCGGCGGGCCGATCATCAAGGACAAGCTCCACTTCTTCCTCGCCTACGAGGGTGATGACGAGCACGCCACGACGCCGGTCAACGTCGCCAACTCGACCTTCGCCAGCCAGTTCTCGCAGTTCGTCGGCGTCTTCGCCAGCCCCTTCAAGTCGAACCTCGGCTTCGGCAAGCTGAGCTGGCAGCCGGCGGACAATCAGGTCGTCGACGTGAGCGGCACCTACCGCCGCGAGCACGAGACCCGCGACTTCGGCACCTCTAACAACCCGCCGGCCTCGTTCCAGTCGGCCACCGACCTCAAGAACTGGGTCTATGGCGCGGCGGTGCGCCACCAGTGGAACAACGACAAGGCCTTGAACCAGGCGACGCTCAGCTGGCAGGACTACGCCTGGAACCCGACCCCGACCCATCCCGAGCTCGTCGGGCAGCTCTTCGAAGGCGTCCTCCGCATCGGCGGCAACTCGACCGAGCAGAAGTTCGACCAGCGGCGCATCGAGCTGCGCGACGACTACAACTTCATCGGCCCCAAGTGGTACGGCGACCACGGTTTCCAGTTTGGCGCCAACCTCGACTTCCTGCGCTACAACGTCACCAAGTTCCTGAACGGCAACCCGCAGTTCAACTTCCGCAACGATCCGGCGAACGGCCTGTCCTTCGCGCAGCCGTTCGAGGCGGTGTTCGGCTTCGGCAACCCGAACCGGCGGAGCACCAACCAGGAGTATGGCTTCTACGGCCAGGACAACTGGGCGGTCACCAACAACCTGACGGTGACCGTCGGCCTGCGCTGGGACTATGAGACGCATGGGCTCGACACCAGCTACGTGACGCCGGCGAACATCGCGGCGGGCCTGCAGGGCCACGTCGATCCCAGCTACATCTCGACCGGCTCCGAGCGCAGCCAGTTCACCGACGGCTTCCAGCCGCGCTTCGGGTTCTCGTACGACCTGCGCGGCGACGCCAAGTCGGTCATCTTCGGCGGCGTCGGCCGTTACTTCGACCGCATCTTCGAGAACGCCACCCTCGACGAGCGGTTCCGCCTGCAGTTCCCCGTCTACCGCATCGAGTTCTCGCCCGATGGCCGCCCGGGGACGGTCCAGTGGAACCCGAGCTATTTCTCGGTCGCCGGCCTCGACGCGCTCATCGCGTCAGGCATGGCCCATCCCGAGATCTACCTCCTCAACAACAACACCAAGCCGCCCTACTCGAACCAGTGGAACATCGGGTTCCGCCAGGCGCTCGGCTCGTGGATCGGCTCGCTCTCGTACAACGGCGTGCGCGGCTACCGCGGCTTCACCTGGCTGTCGGCGAGCGGCCTGTGCTGCGCGCCGATCGTGCCGGGCTTCGGCAACGTGATCATCTCCGACCCCCACGGCAAGCGGTACTGGTATAACGGCGTCTACCTCGCGATCGACCGGCCCTTCCGCTCGAACTGGGGCGCGCACCTCGCCTGGACGCACGGCATCGCCACCCAGACCGGCAACGACCTCTTCAGCCTCGACTATCCGAGCGCTTCCGCCTATCCGCGTCACGAGGTGGAAGGCACGGAGCGTGATCGCGTCGTCGCCAATGCCATGGTCGGCCTGCCCTGGGACCTGCACTTCGCGGTGCAGCTCGCCTTCGGCACCGGCCCGGCCACCAACGTGCTCGATTTCTCGCAGGGCTTCAGCCTGCAGGACCGCCTCATCACGCGACCGTTCTCGCAATCGATCCGGCCGCCGACCACCTGGGGCTTCGCCGACCGCACGGTCGATTTTCGCCTGGAGAAAGACATCAACGTCTGGAGCAGCGTCTCGGTCGGCCTCGTCGGCGAGATCTTCAACGCCTTCAACTGGGCGAGCTACGGCTGCCTCAACAACTTCATCCCGCCGGAGGGGAACCCGACCTTCGGCCAGCCGAACTGCGTGCTCAACCTCGGACGCCGGGAGCAGGTCGGCCTCAAGGTGAACTTCTGATCCGGTAGGGGGGCGGCGGGCGGTGGGGGAGGCGACAGCAGGTAGGATGAGGCGATGTCGCGCAGCTCACACAGCGGCCTCGCATCCGCCGCCGCTTCTGCCCCCCTCCGCGCGGTCCTGCTCGCCCTCGCCGCCTTCGCCGTCGCCGGCGGCGGACCGGCGCCCGCGGCCGCCCCCGCGCTCCGCACCGTCCCTGCCGGCGTAGCCGCGCCCGGCCAGACCGGCGCGGCGGCCGCCGCGCCGGCGCCGGGTCCGGCCACCGCGCCGGCCCCACCGCGCCCCTCGGCCGCGGCGGCGGCCGACGCCGACGCCCTGCTCGACGACGTCGAGCGCCGCGGCTTCCACTACTTCTGGGACCTGGCCGACGCGCACACGCTGCTCGTCCCCGACCGTGCGCCGACGCCGTCGTTCTCGAGCATCGCCGCCGTCGGCTTCGGCCTCACCGCCTACGGCATCGGCGCCGAGCGCGGCTACGTCACGCGCGCCGAGGCGGCGGCGCGCACGCTCGCCACCCTGCGCTCGCTGGGGGCGATGAAGCAGGGCCCCGCGCCGCACGGCGTCTCCGGCTATCACGGCTTTTTCTACCATTTCCTGGACATGCGCACCGGCGAGCGCTTCGCGACCATCGAGCTGTCCACCATCGACACCTCGCTGCTCCTCGCCGGCGCCCTCTTCGCGCAGTCGTACTTCGACCGCGACAACCCGACCGAGGTGGCGATCCGCGCCGCCGCCGAGGAGCTGTACGAGCGCGTCGACTGGCCGTGGGAGCAGGTGCGGGCGCCGGCGATCAGCATGGGCTGGACGCCCGAGGAGGGGTTTCACGGCTACGACTGGCGCGGCTACAACGAGGCGATGATCGTCATCGTGCTGGCGCTCGGCTCGCCGACCCACCCGGTCGCGGCGAGCGCCTGGGGCGAGTACACCAAGACCGACCGCTGGGGCACCTTCTACGGCCAGGACCACATCCTCTTCGCGCCGCTCTTCGGGCACCAGTACTCGCACGTCTGGATCGACTTCCGCGGCATCCAGGACGACCTGATGCGCGCCCACGGCATCGACTACTTCGAGAACTCCCGCCGCGCCTCGCTGGCGCAGCACGCCTTCGCCGTCGCCAACCCCAACCGCTACCGCGACTACGGCGACCGCATCTGGGGCCTCTCGGCGTGCGACGGCCCGATGGACGCGACGGTTACGATCGACGGCCGCGCGCGCGCCTTCCACGGCTATAGCGCGCGCGGCGCGACCGCGGGCGACGTGCGCGACGACGGCACCATCGCGCCCACCGCCGCCGCGTCGTCGATCGTCTTCACGCCGGAGCTGTCGATCCCCGCCATCCGCGAGATGAGCCGCCGCTACGGCAGCCGGCTGTATGCGGCCTACGGCTTCCTCGACGCCTTCAACCCGACGCTGCGCAGCGGCGCCCGGGTGCGCACCGGCCGCGTCGATCCGCGCCTGGGGTGGTTCGACGTCGACTACCTCGGCATCGATCTGGGCCCGATCGTGGCGATGATCGAGAACTATCGCAGCGGCCTGGTGTGGCGCGTCATGCGCGGCAACGCCAACCTGGTGCGGGGCCTGCGCCGCGCCGGCTTCGCGGGCGGCTGGCTCGGCGCCGCGGAGAGCGCGGCGCGGTGAGGCCGCGGCGTCCGAGCCTGGGCTCGCGCCGGGCCGTGCAGCGTCGTTGCGCGGCCGTCGCGGTCCTGGCCGCGCTCGGCGCGACGCAGGCTGGTTGCGGCGGCGGCGGCCGCGAGCGGCTCGAGCTGTGGGCGCTGGGGCGCGAGGGAGAGGTCGTGCAGCAGCTGCTGCCGGAGTTCGAGCGCCGGCACCCCGAGCTGCGGGTCGAGGTGCAGCAGATCCCGTTCGTCATGGCGCACGAGAAGCTGCTGACGGCGTTCGTCGGCCGCAGCACGCCGGACGTGGCGCAGCTCGGCAGCACCTGGATCCCGGAGCTCGCGGCGATCGGCGCCCTGGCGGCCTTGGACGGGCGCGTCGCGGAGAGCCGCGCCCTCTCGCCCGGCGACTTCTTTCCCGGCAGCTGGGACGGCGGCGTCATCGAGGGCCAGGTCTACGCCATTCCCTGGTACGTCGACACCCGCCTGCTCTTCTACCGCACCGACCTGCTCGCGGCCGCCGGCTGTGAGCTGCCGCCGCGCACCTGGAGCTCGTGGCGGCGCTGCATGGAGCGGCTCAAGGCTCGCGCCGGTCCCGACGGCTTCGCCATCCTGTTGCCCACCAACGAATGGCCGCCGCCGGTGGCCCTGCTGGTGGACGCCGGGTCGCCGCTGCTGCGCGACGGCGGCCGCTACGGCGCCTTCCGCGACCCGCGCAGCCGGCGTGCCATGTCCTTCTACGTGGACCTCTTCCGCGCCGGCCTGGCGCCGGTGGTCGTCGACTACCGCGTCGGCAACCTCTACCAGCTCTTCGCCCAGGGCTGGTTCGCCATGTACATCTCGGGTCCCTGGGACATGGGGGAGTTCCGACGGCGGCTGCCGCCGGCGCTGGCCGGCAGCTGGGCCACCGCGCCGCTGCCCGCGCCGGACGATGCCGCCGGCGGCGTCGGCACGGGGCTGGTCGGCGGCTCGAGCCTGGTGATCTTCCGCGCCTCGCGGCACCAGCGCGCGGCCTGGGAGCTTGTCGAGTACCTGTCGCAGCCGGCGCAGCAGGCGCGCTTCTACGCCCTGGTCGGCGACCTGCCGGCGCGCCGCGCCGCCTGGCAGGACCCGGCGCTGGCCGGCGACCGGCGGGCGCGGGCCTTTCAGGAGCAGCTGCAGCACGCAGTGGCCGCCCCCAAGGTGCCGGAGCTCGAGCAGATCGTCACCCGGCTCTGGGAGCGGAGCGAGGGGGTCATCGAAGGCCGGCAGGGCCTCGACCAGGCGCTCGTCGACCTCGACCGCGACGCCGACCGCATCCTCGAGAAGCGCCGCTGGCTGCTCGCGCGGCAGGCGGCGCGGCGGCCGGCGCGAGGCGGGCCATGAGCGGCGATCGGGCGGCGGCCGCTGCCGCCGGCGCGCGCGGCGCCGCGGCGCGGCGAGGGGTGCCGGCGGAGGCGCGCGCGGCACTCTGGCTCCTCGCTCCGGGGCTGGCGGTGATCGGCGTCTTCTTTTTGCTGCCGGCCGCCGCGGCCCTGCTGCTGTCCCTGACCGATTTCGACATCTACGCGCTCGCCGACCTCGGCAACCTGCGCTTCGTCGGCCTCGGCAACTACCGGCGGCTGCTGGCCGACCCGATCTTCTGGACGGCGCTGCGCAACACCTTCTACTTCGCCTTCGTCGGCGGTCCGCTGTCGGTGCTGGTGTCGCTCGTCGCGGCGCTGCTGCTCGACTCGCGGCTGGCGCGCTGGCGCGGGCTCTTCCGCACGGTCTTCTTCGCGCCGGTGGTGACGACGCTGGTGGCGGTGGCGGTGGTCTGGCGCTACCTTTACCATCCGCGCTTCGGCCTGCTCAACCGCTTCCTCGGCTGGGTCGGGCTGCCGGCGATCGACTGGCTGGGCGATCCGCGCTGGGCGATGCCGGCGATCATCCTGCTCGCGGTGTGGAAGAACTTCGGCTACAACATGATCGTCTTCCTGGCCGGCCTGCAGAACGTGCCGGCGACGCTCTACGAGGCGGCGCGCATCGACGGCGCCGGCTGGTGGCGCCAGCTGCGGCACATCACCCTGCCGATGCTCGCTCCCACCTTCTTGTTCGTCGCCGTGATCACCATGATCGGGTACTTCCAACTGTTCACCGAACCTTACGTGATGACGCGCGGCGAGGGTGGCCCGGTCAACAGCACGCTGTCGGTGGTGCTGCTCATGTACAAGCAGGGCTTCCGCTTCTGGAACATGGGTTACGGGGCGGCGGTGGCCTTCGTGCTGTTCGTGGTGATCGTTTGCGTCACGGCGCTGCAGCTGCTGCTGCGCCGCCGGGGAGGCGAGCGGGCATGAGGCGCGGCGCCGCCCGGCCTCGCCCCTCGCGGTGGCCGGCCCTGCTGGTGAACGCCGCGCTGGTCCTGGCGGCGGCGGCGACCCTGGTGCCGCTGCTGTGGATGGTCTCGGTGTCGCTGATGCCCACCGGGGAAGCCAACGTCTTCCCGCCGGCGTTCCTGCCCAGCCGCGTCACCTTCGAGCACTACCGCGCGCTGTTCAGCCGTCTCGCCCTGGGCCGATACCTGCTCAACAGCACCTTGATCGCATCGGCGGTGACGCTCGTCTCGCTGCTGCTCAACGCCATGGCGGGGTACGCCTTCGCCAAGCTCCGCTTCGCCGGCCGCGATCGCCTCTTCGGCCTGCTGCTCGCGGCGCTGGTGATCCCGACCCAGGTGGCCCTGCTGCCGCTCTTCCTGCTGATGCGCTGGCTCGGGCTCGTCAACACCTACTGGGGGGTGGTGGTGCCGGCCATGGCCAGCGTCTTCGGCATCTTCCTGGTGCGGCAGTTCGCGCTCTCCCTCCCCGACGAGCTGCTCGACGCCGCGCGCATCGACGGCGCCTCGGAGCTGCGCATCTTCCGGTCCCTGATCCTGCCCCTCTGCCGCCCGGTGCTGCTGACCCTCGCCATCTTCACCTTCCTCGCCACCTGGAACGATTTCACCTGGCCCCTGGTGGTGCTCAGCGACGGCTCCATGTACACCCTGCCGATCGCCCTGTCCAACCTCTCCGGCGAGCACTTCCGCGATACCGAGCTGATGATGGCCGGCGCCGTCCTGACCATCACCCCGGTCCTCTTGCTCTTCATCGCCCTGCAGCGCTACTACATCGAAGGTATCCTTCTCGGCAGCGTCAAGGAGTGAGCCCTCGCTGCCAGGTTGGCGAGGCGACGCCAGGCTGTCGCGGGGTCGGGGCTGGGTGCGCAACCGCCAGCGTTAGTTGCCAGGGTCGAACGACTGACGTGTTCTCGGTGCCTTGATGGCAAGCCTCGGCCATCGTCGCGTTCCTCAATCACGATCCAGGCCGCTGGGTTTCTGATCCTGCGCTGCGCGAACACGCGCCCAAAACTCCTCCACGTCTGTCGAGAGAGCGAGAGTCGCGGGTCCGAAAAAGGGCCGCGCCTTCGCCAACAGGCTTTCGCCGAGCAGACCCTCCAGGATCGTGTACGCAACGACCTCCTGAACATGAACGTCTGGATTCTTCGCCAACTCTTCGATCAAGGCGAACAGCTCCTGGAGGTCCTCGGCGTCATATGACGCCTTCAGCAGTGTGACCAGGTAAGGGACGAGAATATCGCCATAAACCACGTGCTGCCCAGGAACATCAGCTTCCGACAAGTGGCGGACGGCGTCTATCTGTTCGCGTAGCTCTGGCACGCGGGCAGCGAGCAAGTCAGTCAGGCCCTCGTAGGGCGTATGCTTCGCCTCGCGGCTCATCATCACTTCGCCATTGGGTAGTTCGTGATGCATCGATTGGCAGCGTCGATAAACTCAAACCCGGCCTAGTTGACCGATGAGGAGGCCAGGCTGTCGCTTTTCGATACTGGTGCGCAGAAGTGTCCAGTCTTCGGCTTTGAGAAGGACGCGTGGTCTGAAGGGACTCATCGGCCAATTGTCGAGGCGTGCGCTTTTGGACCGTTCCGAAACGCTGTGCCCAAGGGCTCGGTGGTGCATTCGGTGCAGCGAGCACCCCAGCTGCGTCGCTGAGCTACCACCGCTAGTCTAACACTTTGGAGGTGGCTGCTGACGCTTCTTGTCGTAGAAGTCCTGCCACCCTCTCTCGAGCTCGTAAGACATGGCCAGGGTAGTGGGTGCCATAAATTCCCGCGCCTTGGCGAACAGAGCAGGGTAGCCAAGTAGGTACTCTAAGACGGTAGCCACCACGACCTCTTGCACGTGGACATCCGGGTTCTTTGCTAGCTCTTCTAAGAACGCGAATAAGTCTCGCAAGCGTGAATCACTCTCGCCCGTCTCTAGTAGGCTTTCTAAGTATGGATTCAGCACATCTCCGTAGACAATGTGTTGTCCCGGTACTTCAGGAGCCCACCAGCGGCGCACTTCATCGATCTGTTCACGAAGCTCCGGAACCTTGGTAACAAGCAGGTCAGTCATGTCCTCGAACCTGACCTCGCTTCCAGAGGTAGCCATTGATTATTCTCCTGCGAGAGCCCTGCGCAGATCAGTCAGCAACCGCTGTGCAATGCCCGTCTCTCTTGTGTTTAGCTTACCACTGTTTATCAATTTCTCGAGCTGACGTGCGCGCTCCGTGCCCTTGATCGAGTGAAACGTGCCGCCAACTTGTTCACCGGTTCGTAGTTCTTGGCGGATTGCTCCAGCTGTACCGCCTTCAACCGTGTCAGTTGTCTTAAAAAGCTGTGCGATTATCTTCCCAAGAGGTCCCTCAGCGTCGACCTCGGCTAGCTCAGCCGGCAAGATGATGCCGAGTTTGAGTTCGAGGTGGCAGGGCTGCAAGCCCGCACTTAGGGGCGGGCACGCCTGTTGATCGTCAGGGTGGTACAGGTATGGGTTCATTACGTAGAACAGCATTCGGAGTTGGCCAAAGACACCCACGATACCCGCAGTGCTGAGAAGGTAGTTGTATTGGAGAGCGCCGAAGGCTAGTACATCAGCGCCGTTGAAACCTGGACCACCGCCGAAGACAGTGATTCCTTCGCCGACGCCATAGTCCGGAACAGGGGCCTGGGCATCAAGGCCTCGAGGGTCGACAAGCTTCAGCGGGTTGCCGACCACGTATGAGTAACGGTTCAACTCCTGAGGCGCGGTTTCGTCGCCGAGGCCAGGGTCGATGGACAAGAACCTCCCCGTCAAGAAATTGTAATGCCGGGCATGCATGTAGTCGAGGTCGTCGGCGGGCGAGGAGGGGTCTGCGAGGTCGCGCTCGTGGCCGGTGAAC
>Ga0307479_10006124_pt1 | contig 11038 bp, 10 predicted proteins | sample atmos_gasesECM4C_FD_203743 | JGI IMG/M metagenome (GOLD analysis project Ga0307479, IMG submission 203743) | Hardwood forest soil microbial communities from Morgan-Monroe State Forest, Indiana, United States - atmos_gasesECM4C_515 | ecosystem: Environmental > Terrestrial > Soil > Temperate... | reverse complement strand
TCTCGGACTCTCCCGCTCGCGCATGGAACCGGAATGGATTGGCGGAAAATTCGAGCCGCGGCTGATTCTGCCGCTCTCGCTCTCCTACGATCATCGCCTGATCGATGGCGCCGACGCCGCGCGTTTTCTGCGCTGGGTGGCGGAAGCGTTCGAGCAGCCCTTCCTGCTTTCCGTTCAAGGATAGCTGCCGGCTCAAACTCCAAAGAAAGTCACTTCATGAACGAACCTCTCACAGAAACAAGGAACGGAAATTCTGAAGACACTCGTAAACTGCGCGTCGCCGTAGTGGGCGGTGGGCCCGGCGGCTATGCGGCCGCCTTCCTCGCTGCCGATCTCGCCATGCAAGTAACGCTGATCGATCCCGAGGTGAATCCCGGCGGTGTGTGCCTCTACCGCGGCTGCATTCCCTCGAAGGCGCTGCTGCACGTGGCGAAGCTTATCGAAGAATCGCAGCAGGCGAAGAACTGGGGAATCGAATTTCCCGAACCCAGGATCGATCTCGCCCGCCTGCGCGCCTGGAAAGAAGGAGTTGTCAAAAGACTTACTGGCGGCCTGGGACAACTTTCCAAGCAGCGCCACGTGGAATTCATCCAAGGCCGCGCCGCGTTTGAGAATTCCACAACCTTACGCGTCACCAAAGCCGACGCTACCGAAACGTCTCTGACTTTTGACCGCATCATCCTCGCAACCGGATCGCGCCCCGCGATCATTCCAAAGTTCAAACTCGAATCTCCTCGCCTCATGGACTCAACCGGCGCCCTGAATCTCGAAGACATCCCCGGCACACTTCTGGTAGTTGGCGGCGGATACATTGGCCTCGAACTCGGCTCTGTCTACGCGGCACTGGGAACAAGAGTTACAGTCGTCGAGATGCTGCCCGGCCTGCTTCCTGGAGCGGATCGCGATCTTGTCCTTCCGCTGCACAAGCGCCTGGAAAAAATGTTCGAAGCGATCCTGCTGAACACGACCCTTGCTTCTCTCCAGGAAGAAGCTAACGGGATTCGCGCAACCTTCGAAGGCGCGGCGATCAGCGATGCAAACCGCGAGCAGGTGTTCGACCGCGTCCTCGTCTCTGTAGGACGCAAACCGAATTCCGAAATCCCAGGACTCGATAAAACGCAAGTGCAAGTCAACCCGCGCGGCTTCATCGAAGTGAACAAGCAACTGCAAACCGCCGATCCTGCCATCTACGCCATCGGCGACGTAGTCGGCGAACCCATGCTTGCGCATAAGGCTTCGCACGAAGGACGCGTTGCTGTAGAAGCCATCGCCGGGCACAAAGTCGCCTTCGAACCCGCCGCGATTCCCGCGGTCGTCTTCACCGATCCCGAACTTGCCTGGTGCGGCCTTACCGAAACCCAAGCGGAAAAAGAAGGTCGCGAAATCAAGATTGCGAAGTTTCCCTGGGGCGCATCGGGACGTGCCGTTACGCTTGATCGTCCCGAGGGCATGACCAAGCTGCTTATCGATCAGCGGACCGAGCGTGTGCTGGGAGTCGGCATCGTAGGTGCTGGGGCTGGCGAATTGATCGCCGAAGGCGTGCTGGCCGTCGAAATGGCTGCACTGGCGAGCGATGTCGCAATGACGATCCATCCGCATCCCACGCTTTCTGAAACCGTGATGGAGTCCGCGGAAGTGTTCTTTGGCACCAGCACGCACGTGCACCGTCCCAAGCGCGCATAATCTGGAAAGAATCCATGTCCACTTTTTCCAAAACAATCTGTTTTCTGATTCTCAGCCTTGCAGCCTGCCTGCCGCTTCCCGCGCAAAGCCTGCTCACTCAGATCGTGCCGGCCGCAGCCCCTGCGAGCACTCCGTCAAAGCCTTCCGATTCGCTCGACCGTGAAACTCCCGACGGCACGGTCTTTGGATTCCTGCGCGCGGCTGATGCGGACAATTACAGTCTCGCGGCTCAGTATCTTCAGCTCAGTCCGGCGCGCCGCCTGACCGAGGGCGACGCGCTGGCCATGAAGCTCGACGTGGTGATGAACCGCGCATTCGTCGGCAACCTCACGCCGAGCCACCAGCCCGAAGGCACGCCGCAGGAAGACGTTCCGCTCGACCGGCAGAAGGTGGGAAAGCTTTCCGCCGGCGACGTGGAAGCGGACCTCGAGCTGGTGCGCGTGACCGATCCCAACGCCGGCAAGATATGGCTCATCTCCTCCAACACTCTCGCCAAAGTCCCCGAACTCTACAATCAAGTCCAAGCGCGTCGGGTCGAGCCCCACTTACCCCTTTGGACCGTAAAACATGACTTCGCAGGCATGCCGTTGTGGCAATGGTTCGCTCTGCTGCTGCTGATTCCCGTGGCCGCGGCTCCTGCGTGGCTGCTCTTGGTGCTGGCGCAAATTCCCTTGCGGGTGTGGGCCAAGCGACGCGGCCATATGGACCTGGTTCGCTGGCGCTCGGTTTCCGCGCCAGTGTGGCTTTTCGGCGGCGCGATCGTTCACCGCATTCTGGCCAGCTATCTCGGACTGCCGCTGCTTCCGCGACACTACTACAACCAGCTCGTCGCGGTCGCCGTGATCGTCGGCGCGTTCTGGATTCTGTGGCGGGTCATTCGCTGGTCCCTGCAACGTGTGCGCAACCGCGCTCTCGCCCGCGGGCACTCTGGAACCGGCTCGCTGATGTTGCTGGGCGAACGCATCATCAAAGTAGTCGTCGTGATCATGGCGCTGTTCCTGATCCTCGGCGTGCTCGGCGTCAACATGAGCACGGCGCTGGCGGGAGTTGGAATCGGCACGCTGGCCGTCGGCTTTGGCGCGCAGAAAACTATTGAGAATTTATTCGGCGGCGTCTCGGTGCTGGGCGATGAAGTCATGCGCGTCGGCGACGTCTGCAAGTTCGGCGACAGAACCGGCGTGGTCGAAGATATCGGGCTGCGTTCCACCCTCATCCGCACCGAAGAAAGAACGCTGGTGGCGATTCCCAACGGCATAGTCGCGACCATCAACATCGAAAATCTGAGCCGCCGGGACAAGATCCTTTTCAAGACCGTACTCGGCCTGCACCTCGACACTGCGCCCGACCATCTTCGTTACGTGCTCACCGAAATCCGCGGCGTCTTATCTAGCAGTAAGAAAGTCGAGAGCGATACCATCCGCGTGCGGCTGATGGAATTAACTCCGGCTTCCCTCAACGTGGAACTCATGTGCTACATCCTGACCAGGGACTTCAACGAGTTCGCCGAAGTCCGCGAAGAGCTGCTGTTGCAGATCATGAAGTTTGTCGAGGATTCCGGAACCACACTCGCCACACCTTCGCAGACGCTCGTTCTGAGTGGCGAAGCAGGATTGAAGAAAGAGAAGCTCGATACGGCGGTGAAGAAAATTACACGCGATGAACAGCCGCCGCCTTCGCGGGACGTGCCCGGCAAGAATTCCTAGCGGCCTGCCCCGGCGTTTGTGGAATTCTCCATCAAAATAAATATTGAGCCGAAACCTGCGAAACAGATCGGCTAGGCAGATCAGGTGGATTTCGGGTGAAAAAAAAATTTTGCGGATCCGGCGGAAACCCTTGTCCAGCGCGGGTTTCGCAAATGTGGACTTCGCAAAATCTTGTTTTCAAAGAACTTAGATACCAAAATCTTGATAACAAACAGCTTAGTAGCGCAGGTTCCGCACTGGGCGGACCGTCACTGCCTCGACTATGATCGCTTGATTTGAAACTGGGCGCAAGGTCAGATGTCACAATGGGGCTGTGGAAAACTTCCGGGAGCCCTTCTGATTCAACGGGCACAAGGAAGGCCTTTATTCAAGAACACATTACGGAATCTGGTAAACGGAAAAACTCAAGCGTTTGGGGAATTGACAAAAGCTGCATAATTTAGCGCGATTTATTGAGCCAATCCCACATAGTTTTCTGAAGGTATCCATTCGACTTCCCCCGCTCAAAATCACACAGAAAAAAGGAGTCGGTATTCTTAATGGAGGGTAGATTGCGAATTCTATCCCTCCAGATTTCTAACTCCGTATTCGTATACAAAATCCAGCAGTGCGTGTCGTATCGCGCCCAGTCAAGAGCCTTGGAGAACAACTCCTCTAATTCAGTTACAACGGCTTGCTCGCCGGAAAAGTCGAATCCTACATGGACAAAGCGCGGAGGAACGGTCATAGATCAATATCCTCCGGGGGGTTTAACTGCGGGGGGTTCCCAGTTGGGTCTGGGATGACCGGCGACGGCGGTGATCCCGACATTCCTTTTGCTGCCCAGGCTTTCTGCCGGTGCATGACTACGACTTCCATGCCTTCAAGAGTTGCTTGGTCGGGGTATTTTGCGCTGTACCAGAGAATACCTCCGCCGAATGCAAGGGTTATCAGTGCCGCCAACGAAATGCACACAACTTGAACAGTAGCGTCTGAACTATGGATTCCGACTCCGCCAAGCCCCGCGAGGCAGACAATGCTAATGAGCGCTAGTTTCCCGACAGGACCTCTGAATCGGACCTTTTGCGCGAAGTCCGAGGAAATCCCTATTTGGGAGAGCAAGTCTTGGAATGAAGTGCGTTTTGGTTGGTCTGCCACTGAGCAGGAATTGTATAACAGCAATACCAACGTAGTTGCACGGCTTCCCTCTCGTGTGATGTTCAGAGACTGCGCAAGAGTTTGCGTATTGGCATCGTGGCCCCCTAGTAAGGAGGTGTACAATGAAGTAAGGAGCGTGCTGTTATGCAGAAACAGGCCCGCATCACCAGCAAGGGACAGATCACGGTACCGCACGAGATTCGCAGGTTGCTCGGCGTTAAACCGGGGGACGGGCTCGTTTTTGAAAGCGACGGCACGCGGACTCACGTCCGGCCGGTAAGAAGCAGCAGTCCCTTCGAAAAGTACCGGGGGATTGGCATCGGCAAAGCAGGCTCCGGCAAGAAGGCAGTGATTCGGGCAATTCGGGAACTGCGCGGCCGATGATGACAGTCCATGACCACAATCATAGACAGTAACGTAATCGCTGCGCTGTGGAATCTGGACGACGCCCTGAACTCAGTTGCGCGATCCGCTCTGGATGCTGCCCTCGCCAGAGGATCCCTGATTATCCCAGCGCCCGTTTACGCCGAGTTGATGGCATTTGCCGAACGCACCGAGTCTTTTCTGGACACCTTCCTTCGGGAAACCGGTATCGGAGTCGAATGGCAGTTGGATGAGCGCGTTTGGCGCGCGGCCGGACAAGCCTTTCAGAGCTACGCAGGCCGACGCCGCAGACAGCGCGAGCCCGGGCCTCGCCGCATCCTGGCGGACTTCCTGATTGGGGCGTATGCCGCCAAACACAACCATCCCTTGTTGACTCTCGACGAAGGAATCTATCGAACTGCATTCCCAACGCTAAGAATCCTCTCTGCCTAGATAGGTCTTCGACTTGCGTCATTGACCTGCCCACGCCATATCCTTGGCCGACCCCAAATGTCTTTATTCCCATCGCCGTGCCCATCGTGCCAACAGCAGGTGGGTGGGAAAATAAACCAAGGCGGGCACGGTCAGCAAGTACGCGAGCAGATATATAACTCCCGGCACAACGTGCTGCTCATGAAAGAACGGGCCGCGGGCCCAGTTCACATCGTATTCCGGACGCCAGAAGTAACTGATGGGAACGACGATCCATGCGGTCAGCGTTTGATTCTTCCAGCCTCGCGGATCGTAGCCTAAACGCCGAATCGCCCACAGCAATAACGGCGGCGTCACCACGTGAAACAGGCTGAGCAGGCGAATCGCCAGCGCGATGTGCGGATCGAACATAAATTCCGATCCGCCGATCAAGTGGCGTCCAGTTACTAACGCTCCCGCGAGGTCGATGGTAAATAACGTCTGGAATAGCAACAATCCCGTTGCCTGCCAGGAAAATATCAGCTGGCTCTCTAGCCAGAGAGCGACGCAGATAAACAGATTGCCTAGGTCGCAGAAGTAGAGGAAATTCTGCGGTCCGTATTGCCGCCAGTAGAGAGGGATCCAGGCGATCACGCACGCGGTCCAGACCAGTTTGAGCCAGAGGGGGAGGCGCATGAGAGGGTATTGTATGCGCTGGCGGCAGAACATCTAACACGGAGGCACGGAGACACGGAGAAAACCATCAAAAAATTCCTCCGTGTCTCCGTGCCTCCGTGGTGAATTTTTTCAGAAATCTGAAGCCTGAAAGCCTATTCCGGCAAGGCTTAGGCGGCGTTGGTGAGAGTACCGACGTAACTTGAGGAAGCTTACGGGTGTACCTACGATGACTCTAATATGGGTTATCAAGCACTCCTCTTCTGCCCTGACGAGAAGCTGGCTCGCACGGTTACGCAGGTACTCAGCGAGCTGGACTTCAGCGTCGTTCCCTGTACGGAGCCGTTCGCCGCGGTCAAGAAACTGATGAACGAGCGTTTCGACGCAGTGGTGGTGGACTGCGACAACGAGCAGAACGCCACGCTGCTGTTCAAGAGCGCGCGCAACACGGCGGAGAACCAGGCGGCGCTGGCGGTGGCGGTGGTTGAGGGACAGGCGGGAGTGGCAAAGGCGTTCCGCATCGGCGCCAATCTGGTTTTGACCAAACCGATCAACGTGGAGCAGGCGAAGGGCACGTTGCGAGTTGCGCGCGGATTGCTGCGCAAGAATGAAGGCGCCAAAACCGCGGCCAAGGCTGCGACTCCGGCGGTGAAACCTGCTGCGTCGGCGCCGCCAGCTCCGAAGCCCGCACCGCAACGTCCAGTTGTAACTGGGGATAAAGTCGCTTCAGCAGCTCCAGTTGTGCCTTTGGCGACGGCTAGTATTCCGGCTCATAAACCTGCGGCACAGCCGAGCATTGGGGCGTCGGGTACTGCCAATCAGACACAGGATGATGACGACATTTTTGAGCTGAGCGAAGCGGACGAGTCAGTGTCGATCGCGCCGCCTCCCGCGCAAGTTTCCTGGCCGACGATCTCTTCCGCTACTGCTGCGACTCCGCAGCCCAAGCCTGAGACCAGCGCTCAGCCGGCGAGTTCAGCGGTACCAGGAATGGGCGCGGCGAGCGCTGCTGCTCCAGCCCGTGAAGTGCCCGACGTTTCTATTAGTCACAAGCCTGCAGGTGAGAAATTTGAAGCCACAGACTCTGCGGAGGAAGAAACTTCCACGCCAGCTCCTGCATTTACATTTGGCGGCAATGTCGACGAAGCCAAATCCAGTGGAGGCGGAAGCAAGAAGGCGCTGCTGGCGGTGGCTGCGGTTGTGGTGATTGCCGCGATTGGTTATGCGGCTTGGATGCTGTGGGGACGCTCGAGCGCTGCCACGAATGTTCCGGCTCGCGTGGCGGCGCAGCCAGCAACAACTTCTGTGGCCAGTCCGCAAGTGACGCCGAACGCCGCTGCAGCGGCTCCGTCTTCGGGTGCATCTTCGGTTCAGGCTTCGATTCCGGATACGACAGCGCCGCGCGCGAACGCAACAGCAAAGACGAGTTCCGACACGCGAACCAGCGCGAGCGCGGAGAATGTGCCGAGTCATTCCAACAAGAGCGGCAGTGAAGGTGAGTTGTCAAAGCCTTCGGCTTCTGGTGCGACCAAAGCTGCGGCGCCGAAAGAGGAAGCCGCGCAGCCCATCGTGATCAAGAGCGGCAGCGCAAAGCCGATGGTCAAACCGGCCGCGAATGTTGATGCGCCGGCGCCGAGTTTGGCGGGCATTGCTCCGGCGAGCAACGCCGCCGCGTTGCCGAATCTAATGGAGAGCCAGGCTAAGACGCCGACACCTGTTCTGCAAACATTGAGCGTCTCGCAGGGAGTTTCGCAGGGCTTGTTGCTGAAGAAAGTGCAGCCAACTTATCCGGCAAACGCGTTGCGGCTGCGGCTGGAAGGCTCGGTGCAGCTCTTGGCGACGGTCTCGAAGAATGGCGACATATCCGCAGTGAAGGTTCTCAGCGGCGACGCGCAACTGGCGCACGCCGCGGCCGATGCGGTGAAGCAGTGGAAATATAAGCCGTACTTGCTGAACGGAACGCCGGTTGAAATTCAGACTCAGGTTACAGTCAACTTTAAGCTGCCGCGCTAGAACCGGCGACAGTCGTCAGTTGCGCCCGACGATTTCCAATTGTCGACTTCCGATTGTCGATTGAAAAACCCCCTGCGCTTTTCATCCCAGTTTACAACCACCTCTCAAAATCCTGCCCTCCATCACGGAGCCCGTAGTTTCTCAAGCATTTTCGCGGCGCCGACGTTCTTGGGGTTCAGTTGCAGCGATTTTTGATAGTTGGCGATAGCCTCGGGCTTGTTGCCGTCGTTCATGTGTGCCTCGCCGAGGCTGTCGTAAACGTTGCTGGATTGGGGATAGGCTTCGACGTTGAGCTGGAGAATGCGAATCGCGTCTTTGAACTTATTGGCACGAATGAGCCGGTAGCCTAAACCGTTGAGTTGGCCTTCATCGAAGTTGTAAGTGGCGGGTGCGGTGGTTTTCAAGTCGTGGTACTGCTGCACAGCAGCATCAAGTCCGCTGGAGGCGATGGTGGCGGAGAGAGTTTCGGCGATGGACTTGCGCGGATCGAAGGCGGCTTTGACCTGCGGCACCCAGATGACCGCGGTGACGGCAAAGAGTCCGGCGATCATGCTCAGGGTAAGGACAAAGAGCAGGCTGGCCGTAGCCATGCGCCGCAGAGCTCCGGGACGGTCTTGCGCGAGGAAATAGATTTCAAGAATGGCCAGCGGAAACAGGTAGTTGGCGAACGACATGAATGTGGGGAAGGGGCCGGTAAACGTTGTCGGATCAAATCCGAATGGACCTTTGTTTAGGACAATGGCCAGGAAAAATCCGATGCGGTAGAACCACGATCCGCTCACCGCGAGGAAAAGGCGAAGGGCCCAGCGGCGATGAATTCTGAAATTGCGAGCCAAGGCGTAGCGGAGTGCCAGGGCGGCAAATAGCCACATCAGGATGGCGTTCAGCGTACTGCCAAGGTGTTGCGGAAGATCGCCAACGCTTCCCCGGAACCAGGTCATATAGAGGCCGGCCGCGCTGAGGGTGACGACGGCCAGCATGTAAATGCGGCCATTCCAATGGTGGAAGACTGGGAAACGGCTGCGAATTTGGGGAACCAACTGCGCCGCTCCGGCGAGCATGATGACCGCGGCGGAAGCAATGTGCATGACCACCGCCCAGTTGCCCTTGGTAACTCCGGGTACAAAGCCGTGGGTAAAGTTCCATCCGTGATAATCGCCGCGTAGCGCGGTGAGCGTATAGAAGCTCGCTATGGCAAATGCGAAAAACAACTGGCCGACGACGGTCACAACAAACCAAGAGCGCGCGGCTACCGTCAACGTGGTGTTGGCAACGGAACTCAGCTGCCAACGGCGGGGTAATGAATTAGTTAATACAGCGGTGCTCATACTCGTTTCTCCTTAAGGACATGGACTTCAACGCACAGCCAGCGACTGCGCACTGGGGGGCGTCAGAGACGGTTTCCTTTTGTAGGCATTCGTAAAGCGAACCCGGATGCTCCAGAAAATCAGCAATAAGAGCGGCAGGATGGCCAGTGAGAAAAGCACTTCTTCGCGCAGTAAAGACCGGAATATCTGTTGTCGGAGTCCCATTGCCGAGAGCAATCGCAGTGGGCGATTGTCAGGTCCCAGGAAGAAGGACCCGGAAGCGATGAACCAGCCAAAGCACATGCGCCATAGGTGGCGGGCGATGCGTCGTCTGCCGGAAATACCGCGAACCAGCACGCGGAGATCTCCCGCGGCAGCTAGCAAAACTACGGATCCCATGAAAAAACTCATGAAGGTCGGGACACCGTCATCTGCCACCCGTCCAGTGGCTTTTTGCCAGCCATGCATAAGGCTGAAACTTCCGATGGCCAGCGCAAACAGAAACCCGCCCCACTCGAAAACGCGGGATCGCGTGTCATTGTCGTTGCGCCGGGCAGTCAACCACGCAGTTGAAACCAGATAGATGGTTAGAATGCCGCCGAAAAGATTGTTCATGTCGTGCTTCATAAGTGCGAGAGGAAACGCGCACGCACCCATGACCATCATGGAGACGACAAACACATCTCCCGCCCTGCGATGTCCCCTGGAGCCTTTTCGGAAAGACATTGCAGCAGCCCCGGAGAACAAGCCGACGATGCCACCACAGATGTGAAGTACCAATAAAGGCAACCGCATAACCTTACCGCTCCTTCCTGCCGCTCGGTCGGATTGACAAGGCATACAGCAGAGCGGTCACGGCCATGTAGAACACGCTCGCCACCAGATCCGCCGCAAACGCCGCCCTGCCGTGGAAGAGAAGAACGAATACTCCCGTCACTATGGCGAGCAGATAATAGGCAACGACAAAGCCTGCTCGAAAGCGCGGCCCCGAAATCCAGTGCGAGATTTCAGTGGTGCTCATACTCGTTTCTCCTTACCAGATCTGGTTTCAACGAACGGACAGCGACGGTTCCGGTCCGCTTACCAACGGTCTTTTTTTCTGCCACATTCGCTGCCATACGTTTGCCAGACGAACTCGGACCATCCAGAAAATCATCAGCAGCAGTGGCAGCACACTTAGGAAGACAAGCGCGCCACTATCGCGCATGAAAGCGGGGAACAAATGTTGCCGTGCCAGGAATATGGACGCTGCCGCCACGAACAGCGCAAAGCACATGCGCCAGAGATGGCGCGCAATCCGTTGCGAGCCGGAAATGCCACGGCGCACGAGCATGCGAATGTCTCCGGTCGCCGCAAGCAGAGCCACGAAACCGAAAGAAAAATAAGGACCGGGAGGATACCCATACTTCAACCCCGTCGGACTGCCCGCCGCTTCGAACCCATAGGTCCATTCGAATGCCCCGACCGCCAGCGCAACCAGAAGCGCACCCCTATCGAAAATGCCCGGCTCGCCCTCGCTGCGCCTGGCCGTGAGCCACGCCGTCGCCACGAGATAAAACGTTAGCGTGCCTCCCAAAATATTCCCCGGTTGGGATTTCATAACTGCCAGGAACGCCCCGCTGGCGGACAGGCACAACATTGATATGACGAATGCCTTTCCAGCGAGGGCATGCCGCCGGGAACCTTTGCGCAGAAACACCGCGACAAATCCAGACAGCATTCCCAGAGTGCCGGCAATAATGTGCA
>Ga0307479_10006123_pt1 | contig 11038 bp, 8 predicted proteins | sample atmos_gasesECM4C_FD_203743 | JGI IMG/M metagenome (GOLD analysis project Ga0307479, IMG submission 203743) | Hardwood forest soil microbial communities from Morgan-Monroe State Forest, Indiana, United States - atmos_gasesECM4C_515 | ecosystem: Environmental > Terrestrial > Soil > Temperate... | reverse complement strand
TGCTGGGAGGTGTAGCGAACCTGACCGATCGTCACTACTACTCCCGCGTGTTTATCTCGCGCGGGTTGCTCGAGCCCGGTAGGGACCGGACTTTTTTTGCGGGAGCGGCTTACGACCTTTAGAACTTCCGAGAAATGTACAAGCTCAGACTGTTGACGTCGTAGAAGCTGTCCGGACGGTTACCCTGCGGATCGGTGGGTAGATCGTGCTGACGTGCAATCTTCACGCCGTAGCGATAGTCGAGGCCCAGATCCCAACCCGGCAGTACGTCGCGCCACTGCACGCCCGTCCCCAGGTACCAACCGTAAGCGGGCGTAGCAACTGCGTATCGAGCCGCACCGATGAAGGCGTTCCAGGCGAGCGGCCAGCGGAACCGATAGCGGTAGTCCAGGGCCCGTACGGCTACGAACGCATGTCCGCGAATGTCATCCGCCTCTACGCGCACCCCAAGGTCCTGATGTTGCGAGACCTCGCGGCGCGCACCGAATCCAACGTGCGGTGCGAACTGCACGGGCGTGACATACTTCGGCAGGACGTTACTGAGGTCGACCGAGACCCGGTTGGCATTCACGCCTGCATCCACGAACAACTCAGCTCCATCTGCCCGGTGTGAGGTGAATGCGCCGTCGGAAGAGGATGAGCGCAATGCATCTCCATAACGCATGAATGCCGCAAGCCGCTCGTAATGGCCGCCGAAGACGTCCTGGCCCGCTTCGATCTCGGCACCGATGGCGTAGTCTCTCCATGGATAGGAGTAGGTGAGGGAACCCGAGTATCCGTGCTTATAAGGAACCGTTGAATACGTTTGATTGACAATAACCCGATACTGCGTCTCCAGGAGCCCACCGAACGACGGTTCCCATCCCACCCGCAGCATGTTGCTCTGACCACCGACGGCATCGCCGAATTGGCGCTGATCGCCGAACCAGTTGCCGATGATCCGGCCGTCATTGGTAATTCCATCGAGGTAGCCGACCTGCACTGGGCTTGGACCATGGACGTACCACGTCTCCTGCCATTCCTGGAATTCGTACGTGACGTCGAACCGTCCGAGGTGCGGAAAATGGATTCCGGCTGACAGGTCCGGCTTGCCAAGCAGATAGTTTTTGCCCTGCGAGGTGTCGTTACCGGCGTACTCGAAATACACCGCGAACGGGGTCTTGCCGGGAAAAATAAACCGGCTCGTGACGGAGGCCTCCTGCTTGCCAATGGGCTTGCCGCCCGCAAATCCAGTGCTCTGTCCCTTGCTGGGATTCAGGAGCGCATTCAGCAGATCCTGGACCGATTGTCCGCCCGCCGCGCCTCCGCCGAACACCAGCGCGCGATTCAGGCCCAGCGACCAGCCGCTGCTCGCGGGCTCGATGCCGAGGTGGACGCCCGCGAACTTGGGATTGCCTTGCGTGAGCTGCCCGTTGGTGAGCACGATGCCATCCGTATGCGACATCTGCGCCACGAACATCTCGTACTGGAAGCCGACACGTGTCAGAGGGCGATAGTTCGACAGAGTGATGGAAGGCATGGTCGCCGCTTCCGTGCTGATCAGCATGGCACTGTCGGTCATCGGTGACCACCAGTGATCGCGGTAGCCGATATCGAGCTGCGCAAAGTCGAACCCTGCGCTGAGCAGCGTTCCAGTCGCGGTTGCCCGGCCCTGGTAGGCGACACCCCCAAAGCTGACGAGCAGATGGTCCAAAGGCTGCGCGTACACCTGGCCTGCCAATTGGTAGTGACTTTGCTCCGTGCGGCCATGTTGATTGGGCATCACCGGATCGGCCCCGCTCGAGACGGAGCCCTCGATGCTCGAGAAAGCAATGCCGCTTCTGTGCATATAGCGGTTCAGAAACTTGCGTACGCTTTCACAGAGAACCGCATCAACCTCGCAGGCCTTGGGAAGCGCATCCAATACGGTGGCGGCTGCAATGGGTCGGGTCAGAACGGGCTTATCGGCGAGAATGAGCACACGCTCAATCTGCCGCTCGACCTCCGGATCCAGGTTCAGCGGCAAATAGGGCGTTGGGCCGCGGGCGTAAGCAGGCAACTGTAGCACTGACAGCAGTATCCCCAGCAGCCCGAAACTCTTGCGCATCATTTCACTTTATCTTGTGGCTGAATTCGAGACGAACCCGTCTGTTTACTTTACATCGCAAAGTAACGCAGCCGCCGCGGCGTGGCAAGCCGGAACGGTAATCTTTCGGCTTAGCTTTCCGCGCCTGGGCGCTGGGCGGTCACAGACTAGCTGACGTCAGAGTCATTGGATAGGTTCCATCGGTGGGCGATGATAGCCTGCAACGCCCTGCTCGATCAGGTGCAGCCGGCCGCCATCATTGTCCACGACTGTGATCGACCCATTGGCAGGTTGAAACGGCGCGAAGTCGTCACGTCCGAGTGCCGCACCCACGGCCGCGTTAATCGCAACGTAGTGCGAGAACACTACGACGTCCGCCTCGCATCCGATGAGAAAGTCGAGCAGCGTGCGGCGCCAGGCGCGCAGCCCCGGATCTGCGCTAGCCCAGCTTCCCTGCATCAGTCGCTTCAACCAGGCCGAACGCTCGCCCGGCGGAACGCGGGGTGAAGGAACCTCTGCCACCGCCTCAACGATGCTCGCGGCGGTCTGCCACGCCGTCTCGAGTGGCGCAGCGGTCTCGCGTGCGCGCCTCAGCGGACTTGAGACAATCGCCAATGGTCCGAGCGGAGCCAGCTTTACTGCGCCCGTGCGCGCCTGCTCGTGGCCGAGCACGCTGAGTCCAGGGTCGGCCGCATCGGTCCAGTGCGCGGACGCTTCGCCATGTCTCACCAGGTATATCCTCGCCACCCGCGTCACCGTGCCATCCGGGATTCGATCTGCGGCATCCTACACGCGCGCGCCCGGCGCAGGCAGCCGCGCGCGGCGATGACCTCCATCAACGTCTAACACCAACCCGGCCCGCCCGCTCGAGTACGTCGCGGTGACGTCGCTTGCGAGGGTCCCAGCGGGTACGGAGTCGATGGGACCCTCACGCGCGGCGGCTGGTGGGGATCGACCGCGAAATTTGCTTGACTTGGACGTGCAAAGACGGCAGCGTTCTGCCGATAATCAATATCGCGCCTTGCAAGGAGACCAGCTCATGGCAACGGCGAAATTGGGCATTGTCGATCCGAAGGAGTGGATGTCGCGCACGAGCCTGTTGTTGTCGCGAACCCGCAGCCCGACCTTGCGCAAGGTAGACGAGGCATACGCCAACTATTACAGCCTCCGGTCCGAACCCAACCAGCTGGCACTGCACCAGGCGCTGAACGACTACCTGATCGAGAAGGGCCGCAACTGGGAGAAGGTCGACCGCAACACCCGCAGCGGCGGCCTGATGGCGTATATGCACAACGTTACCCGGCCCGCGCCGGTAGCGAAGAACGTCCTCGCGAAGAGGATCCCGGAGTCGCGTCACGGTTTGCTGTACTTGTGGCAAAACGCGCAGATCAACACTCAGTGGGCGAAGATCGCTCTCGAAGGTGCTCTGAGCATCGGGGGCGCGACGACCAGCATGCTTCAGGCGAGCAACTATCAGCCAGGGCAGTCCCTCGAAGGGCTCGGAGTCATCGCAAACAAAACTCCCGGCAACACGGCGGCCACCGTGCTGGGTACCGGCGTGCCAGTGGCCGGCAAGCTGGCTTTGGCTCCGAAGGGCGACGCAAGCCGCAATCCTGATCCGATTCCCGAGGAGCGCGTTCCCGTCATCAAGCTCAAGGATCTTCCCGACGATCCGACAGTCATCCAGCGCGCCAAGCGGTTCTTCGGCGACAAGTTCAATACGGTATACGAGATCATCAGCACGAAGATCAAGGAGATGCTGCAACAGCTTGCCCTGAAGTATGCACGTGGCGGCTTCATCGGTACGCTCGGCGGGTTGGTCGCCAAGCTGGTCAACTTCGTTCTCGGCAAGATTCTCGTACACGCGGCGCCCTTCGCCGGGAATATCATTGTGATCACGCAAGGCATTTGTCAGGCGGTCATCGCGGCCAAGGACAGGATTACGGCCCATCAGCAGCGCGGCATGTTCGTTATCGCAGCCGGCCATCCCGCACTGATCGGCCATGAGATCGAGACCCAGCTGAACTGGGCGATCGGAAAGGGTGTCTACAACGCCGCAAAGGGAGGCGCCAAGCTCGCCGGCAACCTCCTGAGTCTCGGCGCCAGCGCGCTCATCGACGTCATCGCAGCCTGTATGGAATTCATCTGGAAATTCCTGTCGAGATTATTCGAGGGCCGTTGGATGAACGAGTGGATCAGCACAGTCAAGAGCTGCACGGGCAATCGCAACGATTGGAAGGCAGACCCGAAGGATGGCGTCTGGCGCCCGCGCATCGTTTACGACGACGCGGCATTCAAGTCCCTGTTCGCGCTGGGCTGCCAAGCAAGCGCTTGCGTGCCCATGCTGACGCTGAATTCGGGCATTTCCGGCGATCTGATGATGTTCATGAAGATGTTCGACGATACCGGCGGCATTCTCGGACAGGGCAGCGGCCAGAGCTCGGACGGGACCAGGCCGTCGGCCGGAGCGCAGAAGCAATTCGATGCGGGATCCGCTTACTGGACGCAGTTGAAGGAATTCGGCCGGAATTACCTCGAGAGCACGGGGTTCACATTCACGTCCTCGGACCCGGTTGCAAGCGGCCTCATGTGGCACGCGATCAAACATCACCAGGGCGGCCCGATGTCTACAGCGGACAAAGTGCTGCACTTCGTCGCTGGCGCTTGAGGCAGTACCCTGGCGTTGAAGAGCCGCTGATTCAGCCGCCACGGCCGGCCTCCTCAGAAACTGCCGGCTGTGCCCTGAGCCGCGCTGCCGTGCACGGTCGGCCGGGACCCGGTAAACTGTCCGTTCGCTGCGCCCGTAGCTCAGTTGGATAGAGCATCAGGCTTCGAACCTGAGGGTCGGGAGTTCGAATCTCTCCGGGCGCGCCAACCTCGTCAGCGGCTCAGTTCCCGCAGATCGCGGCCGCACGGAGCGGACCGCGCGATCAACCCGGCACCCGGGGCGCCGTTTCCAGCGGCTGCGCGCCCCGGGGGGACCCTCGCGTCGGGGCTATTGAATCAGATTCCAGACCACCGTCTGGTACAGGAATGTCCCGTCCGCCAGACCGACCTGCCAATACGACGTCGTTCTCATGCTTCCTCCCTGTGCTCGAGCGACAAAATGGGGTCTTTGAGATCGCAAGTTGCGCTCCGCGCCGGCGATCACTTCGGCTGCCGATTCCTCTTGATCTCCTCACTCAGCTTCCGCATGTCATCCAGCGTCCTGCGCGGCTTCCCGGACGGCCTCGGCGCCGTCGCCGTGCTGTAAGGATCGAAGCCTTCAACACGAGGCGCGGGCGAGGCTTCCTGAACATCGAAAGCAACACGGACAGACTGGGCATCGGGTTTCTTGGACATTCGAGCGTTCGCTCCGTGAACAGGAGGGTAGGAAATTGCGCGGCAGAATAGGTCAGCGCGAACACAACCGCAATGCGCCGCTCAGCACATTCCGTCCAACACCCGAAATAAACCAACACGGAAGCGAGCTTCTATGTAAAAACCCGCGATGAAAGTCGCTCTTCACAGCAGACCAAAGTCCGGGCATCACGAGCCCTGACGGCCCGCACAGCGGTCACGCGGCGGCGGCCCGCTTGCCCGCATACGCCCGCAATCCCTGGATAAACGCCTCAACCTCCGGCTCAGTCCCAATCGTAATCCGGCACCAATTGCTGTACGGCGGAAACAACCGACCCACCAGGATATTGCGCGTCTTCATGAAGCGGTCGAAACGCTCCAACGGCGCACCAGTGTCGAAGAACACGAAGTTGGTTTGCGGCTTGGCAAAGCTGAGCCCCAATCGCGTGAGCTCGCCGGTTATGCGCGTGCGGCTGGCGACGATGCGCCGCCGAGTGTCAGCGAGAAAGGCCTTGTCACCAAGACTTGCACGCGCCGCACGCATGGCAAAAATATTAGGGCTGCTCATACGCACACCCGCAATCTGCGCCGCAACATCAGCCCGGGCAATCCCATACCCGCACCGCACCCCAGCCATTCCGTGAATCTTCGAGAACGTCCTCAGCACGACCACGCGCTTCCCGGCCGTCACGAGGTCCGACACCGTTCGAACATCGCCACCTTCGGCAAAGTCGAGGTAGGCCTCGTCAACGATCGTCGTCACCGACTCCGGTACCGACTCCACGAATGACCGAATGGAGCCTGCGCTGATGGCCGTCCCCGTTGGATTGTTCGGATTGCATATGTAGATGGCGCGCGTACGCGAGGACACCGCGGCCCGCATCGCAGCCAGATCATGATTGAGCTGTTTATCAACAGGCACGAGCTTGAGTTCCGCCCCCGCGGCCTTGGCGTAGTTGGTGAGCTCCGCATAGGTTGGCTCCGCAGCGACGATCTCGCCGCCGTTGCGCCCGTGAAGAAGCCCAAGAGCACACAGCAACTCTCCCGACCCGGAGCCCACCACGATGTGGTCGGTTGGCACGCCTTCCGTATGGGCAAGTAACTCAATGAGCTGATTGATCTCCTCATCCGGATACCGGCAAGCGCTCGGGATCGTCCCGCTGATAACCGCACGCGCTGCCGGCGAGGGCCCGTAGGGATTCTCATTCCAGCACAGCACAATCGGTTTCGCGCCACTGGCAGGGGCACTGCCAGCGCCCGCCTCGGCAGCAACCCCCACAGCCTGGGCACTTCGGGAAAACGCTGCCTTCGGGCCCGCCAACAGCGCAGCAGAGGCAGTCAGCAATTCACGGCGACTCAAGTCCATGGCGACACTCCCGGACGGCGGCTAGTTATTTCGATGCTTGCCCTATGCGGGCCCCTATGCGGGCCGCCCCAGGCGGGCCACCCTACGCGGGCCGCCCTACGCGGACCGCCCTATGCGGGCCACCCTATTCTGCATACGCCGCCAACCCCGCAGCAAGCGCATCGGCAGCTTTCCCTGTCCGCTGGTCACACTGCTCTCACCCTTCGTGACCCTGTTTCGCGAAATGCAGGAGATGCGCTACCTGTGGCGCCAACCGCTGCAACTGAGCACCGAGCGTCTATCCAGTGTGCTCAAGGCAGAACCGCGCACATCACTGGAACAGGCTGTCAGAACAACGCTGAGTGGCCTAGGATGTCTGCCGGGTCGAGAGCCTGTCCGACAGGCTCTTTAGGGGGATCTCATGTCGCCAAGCTTCGTACACGGGCTGGACAGCGCGCCGCTGCGATTCGAAACGATCGGTCAGGCCTTGGACGCGAGTGTCGTCAAATGGGGCGCCAACGATGCACTCATCGTGCGCCACCAGGACATCCGCTGGACCTACACGGAATTCAAACAGCGTGTTGACGAGCTGGCGGCCGGGCTCCTCGCCTTGGGATTGTCGCCCGGCGAGCGCATCGGGATCTGGGCTCCCAACTGCTGCGAATGGGCCCTGACCCAGTTCGCCAGCGCCAAGGCCGGCCTGATTCTCGTCAACCTGAATCCCGCCTACCACACCCGCGAGCTGCAGTTCGCACTCAACAAGGCGGGCTGCCGCGCGCTCGTCCTCGCGGTGCGGTTCAAGAACACTGCGTGCATCGACGTGGTGCGCTCGGTCATGCCCGAGCTCGATGACTGCGAGCCGAACGAGCTTCGAGCAGCGCGGCTGCCGCAGCTGCGGTGCGTCATTCGCCTCGGCACCGAACCCAGCCGCGGCTGCTTCAACTTTGACGATGTCATGAAGCTCGGGCAGCCACAGGACTTCGCGCGGCTGCAAGAGCTCACGAGCCAGCTGCAGCCCGATGATGCCTGCAACATCCAGTTTACCAGCGGCACCACCGGCGCCCCGAAAGGCGCCACCCTCAGCCATTTCAACATCCTCAACAACGCCTATTTTGTCGCACGGGCCATCAACCTGGCGGCCAGCGACCGCATGTGCATCCCCGTTCCGCTCTATCACTGCTTCGGCATGGTCATGGGCAACCTGGCCTGTGTGTCGCATGGCGCGGCCATGGTCTACCCGGCCGAATGGTTCGATCCGAAATCGACCCTGCGCGCGGTCGAGGCAGAGCGCTGCAACGTCCTGTATGGCGTACCCACGATGTTCATCGCCGAGCTCGAGCATCCCGAATTTGCGAGCTTCGACCTGACGAGCCTGCGCACCGGCATCATGGCTGGCGCGCCCTGCCCCATAGAAGTCATGAAGCGTGTCATCCGTGACATGCACATGGAACAGGTCACCATCGCGTATGGAATGACCGAGACGAGCCCAGTCAGCTTCCAAAGCAGCACCGACGATCCCATCGAACGCCGGGTGTCCACTGTTGGCCGCATACACCCTCACGTTCAGGTGAAGATAGTGGACGCTGAAGGCAGAGTCGTGCCCATCGGCTCGCAAGGCGAGATACTGACCCGCGGTTATTCCGTCATGCAGGGATACTGGAACGACCCGGAACAGACCCGGGATGCGATCGATGACGCCGGTTGGATGCATACCGGCGATCTGGGCGTCATCGACGCGCAAGGCTATTGCAACATCACGGGCCGATTGAAAGACATGTTGATCCGTGGGGGCGAAAATGTCTTCCCGCGCGAGGTAGAAGAGTTCCTCTACCGGCACCCGAAAATCCAGGCGGTACAGGTGTTCGGCGTACCCGACAGGAAATACGGCGAGGAAGTCTGCGCCTGGGTGCAGCTCAGGCCCGGCACCGCCGCGACCGACCAGGAGATCCGCGACTTCTGCTGCGGCCAGATCGCCCAGCACAAGATCCCCCGCCACATCCGGTTCGTTACCGAGTTCCCACTGACTGTCACCGGCAAGGTACAAAAGTTCATCATGCGCGAGCAGATGTGCGCCGAGCTGTCGTTATGCGCGGAATTGACCGTAGCAGTCGTGTCCGAGGTTGGCTAGAGTCGCCCCCATGGCCGAAAAGAAACGTTGCCCTTGGGCGTCGGGACTCGACGACCCCGAATACATCCAATACCACGACGATGAATGGGGACGCCCGGTCCACGACGACCGCCACCTCTTCGAAATGCTCACCTTGGAAGGAGCCCAGGCCGGCCTTTCCTGGTCAACCATCCTGCACAAGCGCGCCAATTACCGAAAATCCTTCGCGTCCTTCGACCCCAAGAAGGTCGCCCGCTTCGATGCCCAGCGGCGCTCCGCCCTCATGCAGGACGCCGGAATTGTCCGCAATCGCCTCAAGATCGAGTCCACCGTCACCAACGCGCAGGCGTTCCTACAGGTTCAGAAAGAGATCGGCTCCTTCGATCGGTACTTGTGGAACTTTGTAGACGGCAAGCCGGTCGTCAATATTCGCGCCGCTGGTGAGCGTCTCCCAGCGAGCACGGATCTGAGCGACCGCATCTCCAAAGACCTCAAAAAACGGGGCTTTCGATTCGTTGGCAGTACGATCATCTATGCGTTCCTGCAGGCCGTCGGGGTGGTGAACGACCACAGCCAGGCCTGCTTTCTCGCTCCCAAGGCCGGCAAGGCCTCAGGCACGGCCGCCGCGCGCAAGAAGCGCGCTGCGTAGTCGCATAGGACCCGCACCCTAGCCGGGGGCGCCGCCACGCCTCTAAGATAGCGGTCCAACCACAAACGGGGATTTCCGGTATGAAAGTGTTCATTGCCATCGCGGCGACTGCCGTACTGTCGGCTGGAACGGCCTACGCAGACTGCAGTTATCCGACGCCGCCCGACCATATCCCGGATGGCAATACCGCGACGCTGCAGGAGATGGTCGAGGCGCAGAAGGCCGTCAAGGAATATGACAAAGCCATCAACGCCTACGTCGCCTGCATTCAGCTCGAACGGAACGATGCCGTCACCAAGTTAGCGCCGAAACCCGGCGAAAAGCCGACTGCCGAGCAGAAGAAGGCCATGGACGACCTGGAGCGAGTCGAGGTCCAGAAGCACAACGCCGCCATCGACCAGCTGCAGAGCGTGGCCGACCGCTTCAACGTGCAGGTCAAGGTCTACAAAGCCAAGTCGGCCGAGAAGTCCAAGGGGTGATGCGGCAGTGTTGAGTCCCGCACAGGCCGACGAGTTGATCGGACAGCATCTGAGCTGCCTCCCGATCGAATCGTTACCACTCGCACAATGTGCGGGCGCGGTGTTGCGCGAGAACATCTACGCGGAGCGGGACCAACCGCCTTTCGACCGGGTGGCGATGGACGGCATCGCCGTCGACAGCAACTCGGTCCAACACGGCCAGCGCCGTCTGCACATACAGGCAACACAGGCTGCGGGTGACCCGCCGTTGTCTCTCGCAGCCCCCACTGGCTGCATCGAAGTCATGACGGGCGCAGTCATCCCTTCGGGATGCGATAGCGTCGTGCCAGTCGAGCAGATCACGGTCCGCAGCAGCGAGGCCGAGCTCTCCTCCGGCGTAACCGTCGAGCCCTGGCAAAACGTGCACCGCCGCGGCACCGATACGCGCCAGGGCACCCTGTTACTCTCGGCGGGTGCCCGGCTGCGCGCGCCGGAGATAGCCATCGCCGCCTCCGCCGGCATGGCACGCATTCGTGTCAGCAGCCAACCCATGGTGGCGGTCATCTCAACAGGCAACGAATTGATCGAGCCGGGCGAGCCGATCCTCCCGCACCAGATCAGGCGTTCCAACGCCTATGCAATCGTCGCAGCGTTGCGCAGGCACGGCTTTCAGCGAGTTGCCGATGATCACCTGTTGGACGACAAGGCTGAGCTCAAACGAAGGTTGAAATTCCACCTCGAGACACATGACGTGCTCGTGCTGAGCGGCGGCGTGTCGATGGGCAAGCTCGACTTTGTCCCCAAAGTGTTGGACGAGCTTGGCGTGCAAAACGTGTTTCACAAGGTCGCGCAGCGCCCGGGCAAACCCATGTGGTTTGGTGTTGCGAGCTCAGGCGCGACGGTGTTCGCGCTGCCCGGTAACCCCGTCTCCACGTTCGTCTGCCTGTCCCGCTATGTACTGCCGGCGCTCTTCGCCGCAATGGGCCAAGACCCCCGCCCGCCAGAAAAGATGGCCCTCGGCGGCGAGGTCGCAAACAGCACCAGCCTCACGTTCTTCATGCCCATCCGCGTCGAA
>Ga0307479_10006122_pt1 | contig 11038 bp, 14 predicted proteins | sample atmos_gasesECM4C_FD_203743 | JGI IMG/M metagenome (GOLD analysis project Ga0307479, IMG submission 203743) | Hardwood forest soil microbial communities from Morgan-Monroe State Forest, Indiana, United States - atmos_gasesECM4C_515 | ecosystem: Environmental > Terrestrial > Soil > Temperate... | reverse complement strand
TCGACCGCGGGTTCGCTCGCCTGACTGCGGGTATTCCAGCACCGCGTCCTCGTGATAGATGCGGTGCTCCGTTTCAAAATCGTTGGCATCGGACGCCGCCCAATGCTGATCCAGTGCCGCACGGATCTCTTGATCTCGCACTCCAGAAAACTGCTGCTTCTTTTGTGAATCGTTCATCTTGAGCCTTCAATTTGGCAAGAAGCTAAACATGGTTGACCGAAATCGGAGTGTGCGAGTCGTCAATTCGCGCTGTTTCTTCGATCACCCTAAAGTCTACAAAAAGCTGTTCAGACTCCTGCTACGAGTTGTTATTCCTCGGATCGTCTTTCGCGCTGAGGTATTCCAGTCCAAGCGGCCCCATCGCGGTTACTTGCGTGACGTACTCGTCGGATTTCGCCCAGTGGAAGTAGGGCGCGTTGCCAGGGAGAATGATCACGGCACCGGGCGGATAGGCTTCCAACTTACTCGCGTCGAATTCATCACCCAGTCCAATATAAAAGACGCCGGAAATCACGTCCGACTCGCGCTCAGGCTCTAGCCGCTGCCTTCGCGCGTCGGGAGATCATGCCAACGTAAAAATTAGTTTTGTAAACGTCATAAATTAACCTTTCGTCCGAGCGACACCATTCAATGCGTCTGGTTTGTTCCTCGGCACTTCGCAGTTACGCGTAACGCCGTTCGAGTTCCTCCTCGGCACGCAGCCAATCTTCGACGTCGTGGCCATCTTGCCGGCCACGTGACTCGTACAGACTGAACGCGAGTTGGGCAATCTCGTCGTGGGTAGGGGCCCGTCGAACGCCGGTATATGTTCCCATCCCCCACTCACCTGCAGCCTCCGAAGTGACAAAATCAGTTGCTTTTGTCATAAGTCTCTTGTCTAATCCCCCACCAGCAACGACCAATCCGGTTGGCACCTCGCTGATGCGAACCTCGTTATCTGCCATGGTCTCAGGCTCCTTTCGCCGCAGCCGCCGCCGCGGACTTCTTGACCCAGTTTACAAAACGTGTCTCGCCGAGTTGCGCACCGTCGCCCGGAATGAGTGGGCGTTCACTTAGCTGCTCGCCGAAGTAGCGTGCGCGCGAGTCAGCGATAACCCCCCGGGGATCGTGGCGTGCGCTCAGGACCTTCCGGATGAAATCATCGAAGCGGAATTGTTCGGGCCCCGCCTATTTCAATCGTGCCGTTCAACGTAATAAATCTGCGTTCCGTCTCTGGCAGTAATCGTAGCCACGGAATCATCTCCTCCTTTTCGTGTTCTAGAATGCGGCAGCGAGGTTGTCCGGTAGGGATCGACATGGGAAGTGCCGCGACGATATTGGGGTTGATGTTTGTCTGGTGATTATATTTCCCTACGGTTGCCATCAGCGGATTATAGTCCCTTTGCTAAGCTTCCCCGTGTACATGGACTGTGAATAGACGCATCCCCTCCCTGTGACGCGCCGAACGTCGTCGCGATTATCACCCCAACGAAAACAGTGTGGCTCGGAAACATCTTACGGCGAGATCCTGGGCCTGGCGCAGCAAGAACCTGGGTTGCGCGGTTGACATTCCAAGCGAATTGCTGGTTCACCTGCTGGAGGACCCAGTGTCGCTTTGACGTGTCCGGGCATGGAAGTTACTTCCTCATGCTAGTCAATTCGGATGGTTGCGGGGTAATTGGAACCTATTGAGAAAACATGCGTTTCCGGTTGCGGAGGCTTGATTTGAACTGATGATCTCGAATGGGCAGAGCTCCTGCTCACGAGGCAGGCGTTCCACCTTGTACTCAGGAATCGATTTTCCGTACAGCAGCTTTGCGTGATTCAATGCTTGGAGATAGCGCCGCCGGTCCCAACGAGTTCCTGATCACGAGCAAATTAATTTTTGCCAGCTACAACGCGGCCTTGGCCTGCGCGAGGTTTGCTTGCGCCAAATCAAGCTGCGCCTTGAAAGAACGCGGAACGATTAGGAAAGGAAGCTGGCCTTTCTTCAGGTTTTCCCCGTCTCGAACGTGACGTTCCGTGATTCGCCCAGCCACCTGGGGCGTCACTGTCCACAGACTCGAAGGCAATTGCGCATCTCCGTACCTAACTCCCATTCAGCACACCCCCTTGCTGGGATTTCCACGTTGCTGCCGATCTCGTCCAAATACTTCGGAACATCCTGCGCGGTCGCCGTTGTCGGTTACGGGGGGAGGGGGCAGCGCCGCCGGACCAGCCGCCCGGGCACTTCCGCGGTTGCAGGAGACGCAAAGCATCGGCGGTAGGAGCAGCAGAAGCAAGGCACAAGCTCCGATCGAAGCCGTCGAAGCGCTTTTCACGCTTGGCTGCATCAACGATCTCCGGTCGACAAAGCCACTTTTGAGCACATTTTTGCTCTCCTCTGTCCATAATTTATCTTTGCGTTTCAATCGTGCGAGGATTGATCCATCGTGGTGTGTTCCGGTCCGCCTCTAGGATCGCCGATTAGGCGGTCGTCCTCTTGGATATTCCTGCCGTTCTTTTGAAGGGTCCTGTTCCACAGGTTGTATTTCTTGACGCGGCGAAAAAGAGGGATCTGTGAATTCGAGAAACGGAGCGCTTAGTGCAGCCGCTCTAGTCCCAGCATGCACATGCTCAATGGTCGAGACTACTTGACAGACTTCACAGTCGCGCTTGTGGTTTTGCAGCAGCGCCCAAGCTTTCACGAAATCCCGTTGCAGCGTCCGAAGTTTGTCATTTACGCCCCTTCCTCGATGACCAGAAATCTCGGCGTGTTCGTAGGCCCAACTAGTCAAGGCGACCTGCGATTCGTTGAATAGCCCTTCGTATTCCGCGCATACAACTTGGACCGATGACTGGTTCCCCATTTCTGCCTCCTGCGAATTTGGTCGATTCGTTGTGGATCAGCGCCCCTTAATGCGAATCAGCAAGTCCAGACCGTTATTCAGCGTGATCTTCTGACGTCCGTGGAAAGCTGCGGTTCCTAACTCACCGGGACCGCCGATCACGGAACCGATGCCCGCTCCTTTGCCGCCGCAGAAAATCCCGTCCGGCAACGCTACGGTAAGAACTTGTAGCCGGCCCCGTGTACCGTACGAAAGTGCGCGGGCTGTGAAGGATCGCGTTCGAGTTTTTGGCGCAACCTCAGAATGTGGTTGTCTACCGTTCGTGTACTGGGATAGTTCTCGTATCCCCACACTTCGTTGAGCATCTCATCGCGTGAAATCACTCGGCGCGCGTTCTGAATCAAGTATTGCAGCGTCTTGAACTCCATGGTCGTGAACACAACGCGCTCGCCGTTGCGGAGAGCTTCCATTGCCGAAAAACTGACGATGACGTCACCAAACACGAACGTACTTTCCGCAGCAGTGCTTTTGAACCGCTCCATGGCTTTTCCTAAGACTCCGAGGAGCGTTGTCGCGCCGGACCTTTCGCAGCTGATCGAGTGCGTCCTTTGCGATCGGGGTTTGCTTGCGGTCACTCTTGCCGTCTCGGACAAATTGTTCAGTGAAGAGTTCTTGCTCATGTTTTGCTTCCTTTGGTGTTTGTTTTAGGTTGCTTGAAAACTAGCCAAGACTTCGACCTCGGGATCCGCGAACGATCGAAGTCACCAGATTGCGCCTTACTATTAGGTGGAGCGCATCGATTTGAATGATGCGTTCCGCCTATCAACGCTTCGAATCACTGAAAGGATTACTGGTCATTCCCCTCGGTCAACTCCGTAGAAACCGCAGTCAAATAACCAAGCAACCCACCGGAGCCATGGTTTGGTCCGGCGGTGAAGTACACCTCTGTGGCAGGTGCGGCTGCGGCATCATTATTACTGGGGCTGACATTTCCCGGGCTGAGTGCCCAGACGCCATTGATGGCTAGCGGCTTTCCGCTGGCATCCTGCAGCAGTCCGTCAAATTTTCCGGTAGCCAAGTCATAGGCGGCGATGAAACCGCTCGACTCGGTATCCCCTCCACCCGCAAATTGCCCGATAAGCAGGTCGTGACTGAAGCGTCCGAAATCGAGCGGAGCCAGAGCCACGCCCCACGGAGCGTTCAGCCAATCACCATGTTCGAGACGCACCAAGAGGTCCCCCGTGGAACTGTATATGTCCACAAATCCTAAGCCGGGGCCGTCGGTTTCAAATTGCGAACCTTCCTCGTGGAGCGCATAGGTGACCACAATATCGTTGCCGATCGCTTGCACGTTGAAGGGCACGTAAGATTTCGGCAGCTTCTCATCCACGAAAGAATTTTGAGAAGAGTTGCCGTTGCCGTGATCGGAGGAATTCTGGTCGACCTGTCTTTTGGATAGGTTTACAGGCTGAAATGCATTGTCATAAACATCCACGCGGCCCTTGGTGAAGTTGGCTGCGTAGAGGTAGCGCTTGCCATCAATGAAAGCGCTGGTCAGGCCCGTGTAGCTGGATCCGTCGGCGGTTCTGGCCACGGTCACGGCATGCGTGGAAGGCGCTGCTTCTCCTTGAGCTATAGCAACAGTCGCGTTCCATCCGGCAATCGTTCCGTCGATTGTTGAGAACAGGAACGTCGCTGGTTTCCCCGGGGCCAGCAAAAAGTCTGTTTGACTGCCGTTGAAGATGGTGCCAGTGGGTGTGCCCGTCGGCGTCTTCTTGTTATTTGGATCGGCCGGGGGAACGGTAACGATTAAGGTCTGCTTCGCTCCTGCGCCGTTGTAGAGCGTACTGAAGCCCGTCGCCTTGTCAGAGACCCACCACGGACTGCCGGAGCCCCGGGATATTCCCCAGGGATTAATCAACTGGGGATCGGTAACAGGAGCGACTCCTGACTCGTTGGAAACAAGATTGGTCTGGGCGTAGTGCTGCGCAAAGCAACCGGCTCCCATGATCAGGGTCAATGCTGCACTCCCGGCAAAGCGTAGTACCGTCTTCATCTTCGAATCTCCTTTGTCAGTGGTCCTTCTCACAACGAAATCAGAAAACCACATCAGCGAGATTGAGTTGTGTCTGAACAGGCGTCGTTGGGCCGAATCTTTCGGAATTCTCGATTACGTGACACCCGTCCAAGGAGTTGGCAGGAGTGAGACAAAGATGAGGGGGCATTATCGGGTCGGCAAACGCGGAGGCAAGACAATGTTGCTGGCCCGGACCACTACATCCGGGCAGTCAATGCTAAGGTCCCAACCATTGCGAGGGCGAAGGAAGCTCGCGTTTTGTAGTTCGAGCAAAAATTGCTTTCAAAGGCTTTCGTTAACCTTCAATTAACCATGCTTAGCTCAAGCCTACGTCGCATCTTCCGTTAAGGCCAGGTCGCGTCTAACGCAGAAACTCTTGACGATATTCTGTAGGGCTGGCTCCGCACACACGACGGAACACCCGTGCAAAGTGCTGCTGCGTTTTGAACCCGCAAGCCACGGCAACATCCAGCACTCGCGCCTCGGCCGCGCGCAACATCTCCTTCGCACGCTCGACTCTATGGCGCAAGACAAACTGGTGCGGGCTCTCGCCTGTGGACCTACGAAACATCTGCGAGAAATGAGTCATGCTAAGTCCCGCCGCTTCCGCCATCTCCTGAAGCGTCAGCTCGTCTTCCACTTTCCCGAGCACCAACTCCGTAACCCTGCGCAAGCGTGCGGGACTTAATCCCCCACGGTACTTCCGGAGCGAAGGGCGCCTCACTGCATGGCCGTCAACCAGCGCGGCGGCAAGCGCCTGCTCGACGGAATCCAGAAACAGCCGCCCACTCGGAAATCCCGCGAGCCTTTCCGCATTCACGGCTGCGACCAACGCACTCACTCGGGCGTCCACCAGCTTGCACTCGTGGCGCAGCTCGACCTCGTCGCTCATTCCATCGCAGATGGCCATCAGCGCATCGTCCGAAATGCCGAGGCTCAAACGCTCTAGGTCGGCGGTTCCAACCCACTGCTGCATATGACTAGGGCACAGTCCTATTTCGCCCGTCTCGAGCGTAACCATCGTCATCTCAGAACGTCGCAAGCCCATTTCAATGAAGCCGGGCCGCAGCTGCATACCGACAACATGCTCATGGTGCACCTCCAAGTACGGCTCCCTGACAGATCCAAGCACATCGACCGCGACCCTCATCTTTTTCACCCTGTAAGTGTCTTCCAATACATCTTGTTGATTTCAAAAATCATACTCACATCTAGCGTAGCTGCACCGACTGGCTCGGCCGAAATTGGCCGCTAAATAGCGCTCTGGCCAATCGGCCACAACCGCCTGCCCGCCTCCGTGTTCAGCGACCATGTCCGTCTCCTGATTGTTTCTGGGTCGACTGGGCACCGCCAACACGCAATTGGGCTTCCCCTCAGATCTCGGAAGGCGGACTAAAAACGGAAGACCCTCGACCGTCCCGGGTCTTACACTAGAGACCTAAGCCGAAGTAGGTGTGAGGTTCCTGTCCGGATTCCGTGGATTCTTTGTGTGGCGTCCATATCGCTGAAAACACAGGGACTTATGATCCGCCGTGGACCTATAGGAAAGAGCGAGGGACACCTGTACCCGATGACAACGCTGAGCTACTCTATATCATGGCGGGCGTTGTACTTCCGCCATCCAGATGAACCAGATCCAGTAAATGAAATCCTTCCAGTCATTCCGCCTTGATACGCCAAACCAGTGCCTTTGGCGCGGGCAAGACCGCGTGCCAATTCCCCCGAAAGCTTACGACGTCCTGCGTCATTTGGTCGAAAATCCAGGACGGCTAGTCACCCCGGACGAGCTTCTGGAAAAGCTGTGGCCCGAAACCTACGTCAACCCGGAAATCCTCAGAAAATACATTCTGGATATCCGAAAAATCTTGGGGGACCGGCCTGATAAACCTGAATTTATCGAAACCGTCACCAAGCGCGGGTACCGGTTCATTGCTCCCGTCACAGATGAGAGCGTGGCCGAGCCGCCAGACTTGCCCATGTCAAATGCAGCAGAAGAGCACGCAACAGAAGTGAAGGTTGGACACGAAACGGCCCCTTCAGCACAGGAAAGTTCTTCTGGTAAAAGCAAGCTGTGGAGGCTCGCGATCATAGCGGTGCTAGCGGTGGTTACGGCGGCAGGGATAAGCGGTTTCTTCCGGCTCGCGCGAAATGGGCCGAATGCTCCCTCGATGAACAATACGTCCATCGCCGTGCTGCCCTTTGAGGACATGAGTCCGGCCAAAGACCAGGAATATTTTTCAGATGGATTCGCCGAGCAACTGATTAACGACCTTGCCAGAGTGGCAGGTCTAAAGGTGGTCGCACGTTCCTCGGCTTTTCAGTTCAAAGGGCGAAACGAAGACTTGCGCGACGTCGGACGGAAGCTCGGCGTGGCCAATGTTCTTGAGGGAAGTGTCCGCCGCGAGGGCAACCATGTACGCATCACGGCGGAACTGTTCAAGGCGGACGACGGTTTTCAGCTTTGGTCCCAGACATACGATCGCGAGATCAATGACATCATTGCCGTACAGGATGAAATCGCCCTGGCAGCTACCTCGGCATTGCAACTCAAGCTGCTGGGAAGCAACGGTCAGCCGGTCGCTTCGAACTTGCGTACCGTGATTCCGGAGGCATATCAGGCTTACCTGCAAGCTAAATACTTCAGAGTGCGGGGACAAACCAAAGAAGACCTCGGCAAGGCGCTCACCTATACGAATCAAGCCATCAAGCTGGATGCGAAATATGCGCCGGCCTGGGCTTTGCGATCGTCGGTGCAGAACATGATGGCGGAGGTCGGAGTGACCGATGCTACGGAAGGCTTTCGAAAGGCCCGCTACGACGCGGAGCAGGCGATTGCACTCGATCCTACCTCGGCCTCAGGCTATGTGGCGCTGGCGACAGTGCAAATCGACTGCGACTGGGACTGGGACGCCGCCGATACTTCCGTTATCAAAGCAGCGGGCTTAGAACCGGGCAGCGCCGAAGTCTTCGGCATACGTTCGAACCTGTCCAGGGTATTGGGCAATCTGAACCAGGCAATCAAGCTAAAGGAGCAGGCGGTCGCTCTCGACCCTCTTCGTACCGATTCTCATTCGGCCATGGGATACCTGTTGTACGTCGCTGGCCGATACGATGAAGGCCAGGCCGCGCTCCAAAAAGCTCTAGACCTGAACCCGCAGGCTGCCTTTGTCCATCTCACTCGGGGTAAAATTCTCATCGCGGAGGGAAAGCCGCAACCGGCGCTCGCGGAAATTGAGAAGGAACCGCTTGAGTGGGGGAAACTCACGGGCCAAGCACTCGCTTACCACGCGCTCGGCCGTGAACAGGTTTCAAATGCCGCTTTAACCAACCTTATCGCAAAGTATGACACCAATGCGGACTATCAGATCGCTCAGGTCTATGCGTATCGTGGGGAGTCCGACAAATCGTTCGAATGGCTGGAGCGTGCCTACAAACAACGAGACGCCGGACTGGCCGACATCAAGACCGATCCATTGTTCAAAAATCTTCGCCACGACCCGAGATATACGGAATTTCTCAAGAAAATGCGTCTGCCGACATAGAGCAGTTGGTTGTTACGTCGGCTACCAGCAGGCCGTAGCTCTTCATGTCTGAAGAAACCGTGACGGAATAATCTTCTCGAGTGGGAATCTCAGCGCTTTCATTTACGAGCGGCGCGGAGCTTTCTCACGGCCTGATTCCAACTTCTAACAGAAACATACAGTCTCCGGCAGTCAGCAGCAGCTCGTTCGGGTTTGCCGCCGGAGCCACGAGTACGCCGACCGCTTCTGTTTTGGCGACTGAATCCACGTGGGCGCGGTCTCGGTCTAGATTCAATCTCCACAGTTCATCGAAATTCATTGGCTTTCTCCTTTTAGCAGGCATTTCGAAAAACCATTGCTAACTCGATCAGCGAACTTCTCTTGTCACGGCAGCCTTCAGAGCCACTCCGCACTGCCACGTCTCGCGACTTTCTATTTTCCGTAACGAATGTTTGTGTTTACGCGGCTCTGGAGCATGCACCACCGTTCAGGGTTCGACCCATTCCGTGAAATACGAAGCCAAAGCTGTACGCCGGGAGGTCAGTCCGTCGTAGTAGTCCGCCCAGTCGGTAATCTTGCCGTTGTCTGTCCGCACGATGGAGGTTCCGCGCACCGAGACTGGAACCTTTCGTGAGAGTCCACCGTAGTAAAAAGGCTCTGTCAGAGTAGCTTGAAGTATCCATTCGATGATTACGTGATCACCACTCACGAGGATCGTGTCAGTCTGCAAGAAAGAGTGTGGATAAAGCTCCCGTGTCTTCTGGAAGAATTCACGCAAACGTTCCTTGTCCTTAAACTCCAGTCCAATCCCATGGTCTTTGAACCTGAATTCCTCGGCAAAACGAGTGACTGCGTCGTCGACCTCTCCGCTGTTTAACTGCGTCAGCACAGTCAATACCACCCCTTCCAGAGCTGCTACTCCAACTGGAATTTCACTCATCTCGGTCCTCCCTTTCATTTTGTTTCCTGCTTCATGGTTCTGTTTGCGCGGCTAGCGTTTCTTGGGGGCTGCTACGGCTTTTTCAAATCCTGCTCCAAGGGCCTTGAAAACGGCCACCATTGCGGTCGCGGTTTCCCTGCGACTTTCAACGAGAATATCTTCGGCTTCGAACTGGGCGCGTTCTGCGTCGAGAACTTCCGAGAACGTATCTATGCCCCGGTTGAAACGGATTGTGGTCGAGTCTGCGGCGTTCTTGCTGGCCAGTGCCGCTTGAGCGAGTCGCGCACATTGTGATCGCGCGTGGTCGAAGGACGTGAGCGTAATCTCTGTCTCCGCAACTGCTTGCAACACTGTCTGGCTGTAGCTCGCCAAGACCCGTTCGTCCGGAGAATCGCTTGAGAGAATCTGCGCGTTTATTCGGTTCAGGCGGAATTGCGGCCAGGAAATCATAGGCACAATGGAACTCGTGAATCGGTGTGACCATTGCACCTCGTCAAATGGCATCGCTCCTGGGTTAGTGTTCCCGGAAAGAACTACTCTTGGAAACAGATCTTCGACAGAAATGCCGACTTTGGCTGCGGGTCCCGCCAGAGGTCGTTCGGCGGTGGCGACGTCCGGCCGGCGGCGCAATAGTTGTTCAGGAGAGCCCACATCGATCTGTTGAGGTAACGCAGAAAGCTGGCCCGAATGGCTTAACTCTTCCGCAAGTGCGCTTGGAGAGCGGCCGAGCAACACTGCCAGGCAATCCAGCGCAACGACGCGCTCGGCCTCCATCCTGAGACTCGCCGTGCGAGTGTAAGCGAGTAGCACGCGGGAATGTTCGGCCTCAAATACTGTGCCTTTTCCCGCAGATCGACGCCCCTCAGCGATTTTCAAAATGCGTGCCAGGGTTTGCGCGTGTCTTTCCGCAACGTTCCATCGGCCCAGTGACGCTTGAAACTCAAAGTAGTTTCTTGCAATCTCCCCCTCAACACTCACCTGAATCGCATGGAGATCGTAAGCCCTGGTTCCATAAACTGCGTTCGCAATCTCGGTGGAGTTTCGATGCGCGCAAAAGAAATTGATCTCCCAAAGTGAGTCGAAACCCGGATCGAATAGGTCTCCTTCCAAAGGATTGGACCGAGCACCCACTCTGCGGGCTGTTATGAGCTGCAATTCTGCGATGCGTGTTGGATTTGTGGTCGAGGGAAATGGGCTCAATTCATAGCCCCGATGCATGGCCCTGGCTTCTCTGATTCTGAAAGCGAGGATCGCAGGGTCCTTAGTGGACCAGATTGCCTCCGCCATAAGTCGATCGAGCAGAGGGTCTTCAAACTGCCGCAAGAACTGCGGTACACCGTGGCGAAGACCGTGAATCTCCGTAGGTGCATTTCGGGAAGCTTTGGCTGGGCAGTTTGGGCGTGCGAAAAGCGGCACGCCCGCACACCCGAGCTGAATCGTTACCACAAACAAAAACAGCTTGAAGTTCAGTCGCATGGTTTGCACTTCTCCCGAGCGTATTTCCGGTTGAGCGTTTCGTCTTAGTCCGTCCGATGCGCCACCGACGATGTCTCAAACCTGTGCTCGTTCCGCAAAGCCTCTGCGGCACGCTCGCCGATGACGATGCACGGAGCCATGGTGTTGCCGGTCGTCACGCGCGGCATGATCGAGCCATCTGCGATGCGAAGGTTTTCGATTCCATAGACCTTAAGTT
>Ga0307479_10006121_pt1 | contig 11038 bp, 9 predicted proteins | sample atmos_gasesECM4C_FD_203743 | JGI IMG/M metagenome (GOLD analysis project Ga0307479, IMG submission 203743) | Hardwood forest soil microbial communities from Morgan-Monroe State Forest, Indiana, United States - atmos_gasesECM4C_515 | ecosystem: Environmental > Terrestrial > Soil > Temperate... | reverse complement strand
GGCGACGAGATCGGGAAGCCGGCCTCGATGACGTCGACACCGAGCTTCTCCAGCTGCCGCGCGATGCGGAGCTTGGAATTGGAGTCGAGGTGGAATCCCGGCGACTGCTCACCGTCGCGCAGGGTCGTGTCGAAGATGAATACGCGGTCCGGTGATGTATCCCTCATTTCTCTACCGGCTCCAGCCAGGTCATCATCGACCGCAGCTCGGCCCCAATCTGCTCGATCTGGTGATCCGCGTCCTTGCGGCGCATGGCGAGGAATCCCTCCCTTCCGTTTGAGTTCTCGTCGAGCCACCGCTCGGCAAACGTTCCGTCCTGGATCTCGGCCAGCACCTGGCGCATCTGCGTCCGCACGTGCTCATCGATGACTCGCGGTCCTGAGACGTAATCGCCGTACTCCGCGGTGTCGGAGACCGAGTAGCGCATGAAGCCAAGGCCGCCGCGATACATCAGGTCGACGATGAGCTTCAGCTCGTGCAAAACCTCGAAGTACGCGAGCTCGGGCTGGTACCCCGCTTCGACCAGCGTCTCGAAGCCGGTCTTGACGAGGTTCGCCACGCCGCCGCAAAGCACCGCCTGCTCGCCGAAGAGATCGGTCTCCGTCTCCTCTTTGAACGTCGTCTCGAGGATGCCCGCGCGTCCGGCGCCGAGAGCGCGCGCGTAAGCGAGCGCGCGCGGCCAGGCCTTCCCCGTCGCGTCCTGGTAGACCGCGATCAGCGCCGGCACGCCCTGGCCGTTGACGTACGTGCTGCGCACGAGGTGGCCCGGGCCTTTGGGCGCGATCATCGCCACGTCGATGTCCTGGTTCGGCTTGATCTGCGCAAAGTGGATCGAGAACCCGTGCGCGAACATGAGCATCGATCGCGGCTGCAGGTGCGCCTCGACCGACTCGCGGAACAGCTTGCCCTGCCCCGCGTCGGGCGTCAGGACCATGACGACCGTCGCTTCCGACACGGCTTCCGGGACCGGCACCGCACGCAGCCCATCGGCCTCGACGCGCTCGATCGACTTGCTGCCGGGGTAGAGACCGACGCGAACGTCCTCACCGGAATCGCGCAGGTTGAGCGCGTGGGCGCGTCCCTGGCTGCCGTATCCGATCACAGCAACCGGTTCGTCAAGCCGCGGCGGACAGTCGTCCTCGTAGTGGATCTTCATGCGGTTCTCCTCATCACGACGGGTCCCGATCGGACCACGTCGACGACTCCATGCCGGGCCAGCTCGTCGACGAATTCGCCGACCTCTTTGCTTTCTCCAGAAAATTCGACGGTCGTGCCGTCGGCGCCCTGCAGCAGAACTTTGGCGCCGCGCTCCAGAAGCCCGTTGAGCTCGGAACCCGCGACCTTCGCGACGACCAGCTCGCGAGTGTGCACGGCGTTTTCGGTGAGGTCTTCGACCTCGAGCACCTCGACGACTCGCTCGAGCTGCTTGCGCACCTGGTCCGCCTCCGCGTGCCCGTGGTCGATCTCCAGCGTGATCCGGGACTGGCCTGCCTCGCGCGCCGGGCCGACCGAGATCCCGCGCACGTGGAAGCCGCGGCGCCGGATCGCGCCGGCGACCTTGGTCAGCGTGTTGGGACCGTCCTCGACCAGCAGCGAGAGGACCCGCACCTTCTCACTCCTCCGGCCTGTCATTTTTCCGGCATCTCCCAGAACTCGTTGAGCGACTTGCCGAGCGGGACGATCGGGTAGACGTTGGCCTCGGGGTCGATCCGGAAGTCGATGAGGAACGGGCCGCGAGTCCGCTCGGCGGCGTCGAAGGCCGGCGCGATGTCCGCGAACTTCTCGACTCGCATCGCCGGCATGCCGTACGCCTCGCTCAGTTTCACGAAGTCGGGCATGTGCGTCAGGTCGACCTGGGAGCGGATCCCGCCGTAGAAGTCGTCCTGGAACTGGCGCACCATTCCGAGCGAGAAGTTGTTGAGGAGGACGATCTTGACGTCGAGCTGGTGCTCGACCGCGACCGACAGCTCCTGCGCGGTCATGACGAAACCACCTTCGCCGGCGACGCACCAGACCGGCAGGTCGGGCCGAGCGAACTTCGCGCCCAAGGCGGCCGGGAGGGCGAACCCCATCGTGCCCGCGCCGCCAGAGTTGATGAACAGACCCGGCCGGTCGTAGTTCCACCACAACGCCGCCCAGATCTGGTTCTGCCCGACGTCGGCGACCACGATCGCCTCGTTGTCCGCGCGGCGGTACATGTCGATCAGCACGTCCTGCGGCTGCAGGTGGCCGTTCGAGTGCTTGTAGCGAAGCGGGTGCTCCTCGCGCCAGCGGTCGATCTGGGTCAGCCACTCGGAGCGGCCGCCGTCCAGCGAGCCGACGTGGGGCTGCATCGCCGCCAGCGCTTGCTTCGCATCGGCGACTAGCTCGATTTGCGGGCGCACGTTCTTCCCCATCTCCGAGCCGTCGATGTCGATGTGGATGAAGGTCTTGACCTTCGGCGCGAAGTCGGCAAGCCGCGCGGTGACGCGGTCGTCGACGCGCATGCCGACCATCATCAGGACGTCGGCGTTCTGCACCGCCTTGAGGTTCCAGCCGGTGCCCATGAAACCGGTCATGTGCAGCGACAGCGGATGCTTCACTGGGAACGATCCGATGCCGAGGAGCGTCGTTCCGACCGGCGCGGCCGCCGCCTCCGCCAGGTCCTGGAGCTGCGCCTCGGCGTGGCTCAGAAGCACGCCATGGCCCGCGAGGATCACCGGGCGCTCGGCCCGCGACAGGGCCTCCGCGGCGCGGCGCGCCTCGCTGAGATTGACGTGCCCGTTGAGCCGGTAGCCCGGAATATCAAAATCCGCCTTGCGCGCGGCCGGCGAACGGTCCGGCGTGACGCCGTCGGCCTCGGCCTGCTGCACGTCCTTGCAGATGTCGATCAGGACCGGCCCGGGCCGGCCGGTGGTGGCGATGTGGAACGCCTCGTGGATGACGCGCGGCAACTGGTCGATCTTCGTCACCAGGTAGCTGTGCTTGGTCACCGAGCTCGTGGCACCAATGACGTCCGACTCCTGGAAGGCGTCGCGCCCGACCTGGGTCGACACCACCTGGCCGGTGATCGCGACCATCGGCACCGAGTCCATGTACGCGGTGCAGAGCCCGGTCACGAGGTTCAGCGCTCCAGGGCCGCTGGTCGCGAACACCACGCCCGGCCGGCCGCACGCGCGGGCGTAGCCGTCGGCCATGTGCGCCGCGCCCTGCTCGTGCCGGACCAGGATGTGCTTGAGCTTCGGGAACTCGGCCAGGTGCTGGTAGATGGGCAGGTTGGCGCCGCCGGGGTAGCCGAAGATGTAATCGACACCTTCGCGCTCCAGCGCCTCGAGCACCATCTGGGCTCCGGTCACTTTTCTGGCGAGCTCCTTGTTGAGATTTGCCGGCGGAAAAAGAAGAAGCCCCCGCCTCTCGGTCGGGGGCTTTTGCGATCTACCTGGTGGTCTGGCTAGGTCGCGCGTGCCCCCGATTCAATGCCAATAAGGCCCAGAAGGCCAAGTACTACGAGACCGAGCACGCGTGGTTGCGCCATGTGATCGGCAATGTTAACGAGCGAAGCGCTGCTTGGGGTTGTGTGCAAGTCACAAATTTCGCCACCGAGCGGGACGTAAAGTTGTCGACCGCGATGCCAAAGACGCTGGCCCAGAAGCTGTGGGACGCCCACGTCGTGCGCACGGCGCGGGGCGAACCGGACCTCCTTTTCGTCGACCTGCACCTCGTCCACGAGGTGACCTCGCCCCAGGCGTTCGAGGGTCTGCGGATGGCCGGCAGGCGCGTGCGACGACCCGACCTGACCGTGGCCACGATGGACCACAACGTCCCGACCCGGGGCGGAGTCCGGTCGGCAGACGAGCTGTCCCGGAAGCAGATGGAGGTGCTCGACGACAACTGCCGGCGCGAGGGCATCCCCCTCCACCGCATCGGCAGCCGGCGCCAGGGCATCGTCCACGTGATCGGCCCGGAGCTCGGCCTCACCCAGCCCGGGATGCTGATCGTCTGCGGCGACTCGCACACCTCGACCCACGGCGCGTTCGGTGCGCTGGCCTTTGGCATCGGGACGTCAGAGGTCGAGATCGTGCTCGCCACGCAGTGCCTGCCCCAGAAGCGGCAGCGTGACCTGGCGGTCAACGTGACCGGCGCACTGCCGATGGGGGTCACGGCGAAGGACATCGTGCTCGGACTCATCGGCCGGACGGGCACCTCGGCGGGCCAGGGACACCTGGTCGAGTACCGCGGCCCCGCCGTCCGCGCCCTGTCGATGGAAGGGCGGATGACCGTGTGCAACATGTCCATCGAGTGGGGCGCCAAGGCCGGGATGGTCGCGCCCGACGACACGACCTTCGCTTACGTCGAAGGACGGCCGTACGCGCCGAAGGGCGCGGCGTGGCAAACGGCGCTCGAGTCATGGCGTTCGCTGTCGACGGACGACGGCGCGGCGTTCGACGCCGAGATCGAGCTGGACGCGAGCCGGCTCGAGCCCCACGTCACCTGGGGCACGACCCCGGGGCAGGTCGTTCCGGTGACAGGCCGCGTGCCCGCGCCGCGGTCCGAGACGGACGAGCGGGCCCTGCGCTACATGGACCTGCAGCCAGGGACCGCGCTGGCCGACATCGCCATCGATCGCGTGTTCATAGGCTCGTGCACGAATGCCCGCATCGAGGACCTGCGGGCGGCGGCGAACGTGATCCAGGGCCGCCGCGTGCACCCGAAGGTCCGCGCCATGGTCGTGCCCGGGTCGACTTCGGTCAAGCGCGCGGCTGAGGACGAAGGGCTCGACGCGGTGTTCAAGGCCGCCGGCTTCGAGTGGCGCAACGCGGGGTGCTCGATGTGCCTGGGCATGAACCCGGACATCCTCGCCCCGGGCGAGCGGTGCGCGTCGACCTCGAACCGCAACTTCGAGGGGCGGCAGGGGTCCGGCGGACGGACGCACCTGATGTCGCCGCCGATGGCCGTGGCCGCGGCGCTGACCGGCCACCTGGTCGACGTGCGGGAGCTCCTGTAGCCGATGCAGCCGATCAAGCAAGTCTCGGGTCGCATGGCGCCGCTCGACCTCGCCGATGTCGACACCGACCAGATCATCCCCAAGCAGTTCCTGAAGCGCATCGAACGCACCGGGTACGGCCCCTTCCTTTTCTATGACTGGCGCGCCCGCGGTAGCTTCGTGCTCGACCGGCCCGAGTACGCGGGCGCGTCGGTGCTCGTCGCCGGCGCGAACTTCGGCTGCGGCTCCTCCCGCGAGCACGCGCCATGGGCGCTGCGAGACTTTGGATTCAGGGCGATCGTCGCGCCCTCCTTCGCCGACATCTTCCGCGCGAACTGCTACAAGACGGGGCTGCTCGCGGTCACGCTCCCCGACTCGCAGGTCCGCCACCTCATGGACCTCGTGTCCGAGGATCCGACCTCCGAGGTGGTGGTGGACCTGGCGGCGCAGCAGGTTCGCGGCGACGGCTTCGAATACCGGTTCGACATCGACCCGTTCGCGCGCGAGATGCTGCTCCAGGGCCTCGACGACATCTCGTTGATCGAGAGTCACGACGCCGACATCGCCGCGTTCGAGTCGCGCCGCGAGCCCTGGCTGCCGTCCGTCCGCTGACCCAAACGCCGGATCGTCCGGACAAAGCGGCATCTTCTCCCGACAAAACCCCGGATCGTCCGGACGATCCGGGCGGGTCAGGGTTTGAGGATCGCTCCCTCAGACGCCGAGCCGACAAGCGCCGCGTAACGCGCGAGCACGCCGCGCCGGTAGTGCGGCTCGGGCGGCGACCAGTCCTTCATCCGCGCCGCGATGTCCACCCCGTGCACGGCCAGGGTCCGGCTCTCGACACCGATCTCGATGTCGTCCCCGTCCTGCAGAGCCGCCAGCGGCCCGCCCGCCGCGGCCTCCGGTGCGACGTGGCCGATCATCAACCCGCGCGTGGCCCCCGAGAACCGCCCGTCGGTCACCATCGCGACCGTCTCGCCCAGGCCCTCACCGACGATCGCGGCGGTCACCTGCAGCATCTCGCGCATGCCCGGCCCGCCTTTCGGCCCTTCGTACCGGATCACGACCGTGTCGCCTGACTTGATGCGTCCGGCGGAAACCGCGGCGAAGGCGTCCTCCTCGCGGTTGAAAACCCGTGCCGGGCCTCGATGCGACGTCGGTGTGTGGTGCGTGACCTTGACGACCGATCCGTCGGGGGCAAGGTTGCCGCGCAAGATCACCAGGCCCCCCTCGTCACGGAGCGGCGACGACAGCGGCCGGACCACTTCCTGCCCCGCGGTCTCGTGCACCGACTCCACCTCTTCGCCGAGCGAGCGCCCGGTCACCGTGAGCGCGTCCCCGTCGATGTAACCGCCCTCGATCAGACGCTCCGTGAGGAGCGCAATGCCACCCGCCTTGTGGAGCTCGACCGCGGCGAAGCGCCCGCCCGGCTTGAGGTCGCAGAGCAATGGCGTGCGCCGGCTGATGCGGTCGATTTCGTCGATCGCAAGGTCCACGCCGACCTCGCGCGCCAGCGCCAGCAGGTGCAGCACCGCGTTCGTGGAGCCCCCGCTTGCAGCGACGGCGGCGATCGCGTTGTCGAAGGCGCGCCGGGTCAGGATCCGCGACGGTCGCAGGTCGCGATCGATCAGCTCCAGCGCCATCCGACCGACGCGCTCGGCGGCTCGGTGCTTCTCGGGATCGACCGCCGGGATCGAGTTGAAACCCACCGGCGAAAGGCCGATGACCTCGAGGACCATAGACATCGTGTTGGCCGTGTACTGGCCGCCGCACGCACCCGCCCCCGGACACGCGACCGCCTCGAGCTCGGCAAGGTCGGAGTCGGAGATCTTGCCGGCAGCCGCGGCGCCGATCGCCTCGTAGACCTCGCCCACAGCAACCTGCGCACCACGGAAATAACCCGGCATGATCGATCCGCCGTACAGCACCATCCCCGGCCGGTCCACGCGCGCGAGCGCCATGGCAGACCCGGGATTGGTCTTGTCGCACGCCGCGAGGCAGATGAGGGCGTCGAACATGTGACCGCGCACGACCAGCTCGATCGAGTCGGCGATGACCTCGCGGCTCACCAGCGAGGTCTTCATCCCCTCGGAGCCCATGGTGATGCCGTCCGAGATCGCGATCGTGTTGAACTCCATCGGGTTCGCGCCCGCGGCGCGAACGCCGGCTTTCAACGGCGCTGCCAGCTCGCGCAGCCCGAAGTTGCATGGCATCGTCTCGGTCCAGCAGTTGGAGACGCCGACGAACGGCTTGTCGATGTCCTCGGGCTTGAGCCCGATCGCGTAGAGAAATGATCGCGCCCCCGCGCGGTCTCGTCCTTTATATAGAGCGCGGCTGGGCAGGTCGCGATCAGGCACGGGCCGGATCAGCTTAAGGCGTTCTCCAGGTCGGCAATGAGGTCGGCGACGTCCTCGACGCCTATGGAAAGACGGATCAACCCGTCGCCCACGCCCGAGCGCTGTCGCTCCGCCGCTGGGATCGACGCATGCGTCATGCGTGCGGGGTGCTCGGCCAGCGACTCGACCGCGCCGAGCGACTCCGCCAGCGCGAAGATCTTCAGCCGTTCGAGCACGCGGAACGCGGTCGGTTCGTCCGCCACCTCGAAGCTCACCATCCCGCCGAACAACCGCATCTGTCGAGCGGCCACCGCGCGGTTGGGGTGAGATTCGAGCCCCGGATAGTAGACCCGTCTCACGCTCTTGTTGGCCGACAATGCGCGCGCGACCTCGCCGGCGTTAGCGCACTGTCGCTCGACGCGAAGGGCCAGCGTCTTGGTACCGCGCAGGAGAAGCCAGCAGTCGAAGGGCGAGGGCACCGCGCCGATCGCATTCTGGTGGAAGCGAAGCTGCGCCTCCAGCTCCTCGTTGTTCGTCATCAGGGCGCCGCCGACGACGTCGCTGTGGCCCCCGATGTACTTGGTCGAGCTGTGCACCACGACGTCGGCGCCGAGGTGCAGAGGCTGCTGGAGGTACGGAGTCGCGAACGTGTTGTCGACGCACACCATCGCTCCGTGGCTGTGCGCGATCTCGCTCACCGCGTCGATGTCGACGACCCGAAGCAACGGGTTGGTCGGGGACTCGAGCCACACCATGCGCGTCTTCTCGCTCAGGGCTGCTTCAACTGCGTCCAGGTCCGTCGCGTCGATGGCGCTGAACGTCAGCCCGTAGCGTTTCATGACCTTGTCGAAAAGGCGGAAGGTCCCGCCGTAGACGTCCTCCATGTAGACGACGTGGTCACCGGGGCTGAGGAGCAGCAGGAGCGTCGACTCCGCGCCGAGCCCGGACGCGAACGCGAGGCAGTGCCGGGCGTTCTCCAGCGCCGCGAGGTTTTCTTCCAGCGCCTTGCGTGTCGGATTTCCGCTGCGCCCGTACTCGAATCCCTTGTGCTTGCCGACGCCCTGCTGGGCGAAGGTCGTCGCCATGTGGATGGGCTGCACGACCGCGCCGGTCTCGGGATCCGGACCTTGCCCGACGTGGACGGCGCGGGTGGAAAAACCCCAGTCGCTCTCGGAGGGCAAATCAGCCCCGGCCGCGGTGCGCCACGAACTCGAGCAGGTCGGCCCGCGTGATCACCGCGACAGGCTGCTCGTTCTGCACTACGAGCACGGCCTGCTCGCCGCGCAGCAGCGGCTCGAATGCGTCGTCGAGCGAAGAATCGACCGCGACCTGGCTCATCGGCGGGTCCATCGCCGCCGACACGGCGGTCGTGACGACCGCGGGATCACGGTAGACACGGTCGAGCAAAGTGCGCTCCTGGAGAGTGCCGACGACACCCCGCCCGTTTGATTCTTCGACCACGGGCAGCTGCGAGATGCCGTAGCGCTGCATCAGGTCGATGGCCTCGCCCACCGACCTCGCCGCCTCCACGGTGACGAGCTGCGGCAGGCCCTTGGGGTGCGAGTCGAGCACCTCCTGGATCCGAACTGCGCCGAGCCGGGCGAGGTAGCCGTTCTGCCGCATCCACTCGTCGTTGAAGAGCTTGCTGAGGTAGTTGCGCCCAGTGTCCGGAAACAGCACCACGATCACGTCGTCCGCCTCGCGCTCGCGCGCGACCACCAGGGCTGCGTGCAGGGCCAGGCCGGAGGACCCGCCCACCAGGATGCCTTCCTCGCGCGCCAGGCGGCGGGCGGCCATGAACGACTCCTTGTCGCTGACCTGCACGATCTGGTCGACGATATCGATGTCCATCGTCCCCGGGATGAAGTCTTCGCCGACGCCCTCCACCTTGTACGGCGCGATCGGCCCCGAGTAGAGCGAACCCTCCGGGTCCGCACCGACGATATGCACAGAGGGCTTGCGCTCCTTCAGGTACCTGGCCACGCCGCTGATCGTGCCGCCGGTTCCCATGCCCGCCACGAACACGTCGATGCGCCCCTCGGTCTGGTCCCAGATCTCCGGACCCGTGGTCGCGTAGTGCGCCTCCGGGTTGCGCGGGTTGAAGTACTGGTTGGGCTGAAAGGCGCCGGGAATCTCACGCGCCAACCGGTCGGCCACGGAGTAATAGGACTGCGGCGACTCGCGCTCGACGTTGGTGGGGCACACCACGACCTCCGCCCCATACGCGCGCAGCAGGCTGATCTTCTCCGCCGACATCTTGTCCGGCATCACGAAGATCATCTTGTAGCCCTTGATGGCGGCCACCATCGCGAGGCCGTGGCCGGTGTTGCCCGAGGTCGGCTCGATGATCGTGCCGCCGGGTCGCAGCTTTCCGGTCCGTTCCGCGTCCTCGACCATGACCAGCCCGATCCGGTCCTTGACGCTGCCGCCGGGGTTCAGCTCCTCGAGCTTGGCCAGGATGGTGGGTCGGAATCCGGCGGTGACCTTGTGGAGGCGCACCAAAGGTGTGTTCCCGACGAGGTCGAGTATGGATTCGGAGAACTTCACCGCACCCTTATCGCGGATTCTATCCCTCGGTCCTGAGCTTGCTCGACGCCAAACCATCGGAAGAAGACGACCAGCGCGGCGATCGCCAGGGTCACCTTGCCGAAGATCATGAGCACCGCGCCGGCGATCGTCTGGTCGACCAGGGGCGTGAACCCGGCGATCAACCGCGGCGCATGCGTGTAGAACTCATAGAACGGCACGCGGGAGAAGATGAGCACCAGCGCGACTCCGTCCTGGGGCAGCGTCGCGAGCAGCATGTAGACGAGCTTGGCCCCTGCCGACATGCGCCAGCGCGCCTGGGACGAGGTGGCGTTGAGCATCGGCCAGTAGAGGAACACCCCGCTCGCGACGAACATCAGGTGCTCGACAACATGCAGTCCCTCGTTGCGCAGCGTCGCGTCGTACAGCGCGGGGACGTGCCAGACGATCATGACCAGCGCCGCTATCACCTGTGCCGGCACCGGCTCCGTCAGCGCGCGGATCCCGGGGATGCGCACGATCCGCCCAACCATCGCGGCCGAGAGCCCGAGCAACATGAGCGGAGGCGCGACGAACGCGAGCAGAACGTGCTGGAGCATGTGGACGCTGTCGAGGTAGTGGTCGCTCAGTGTGTCGATCGGGGTCTCCAGCGCGAGCCACACCACGAAGAGGCCTGCGAAGAAGTAGAGCGTGTGCTTGCGCTCCGCGTCAGGCGCCTGCCGGGCCAGCCAGGCGTGCGCGAAGAAGAGCACCACGAGCCCGGCGTAGACCGTGAGGTCGAACGGAAAGGTGATCACCGCCGCTCCCTCTCCCAGATTGTGACGGCGATGAGGACCTGCACCAGCACGAGGACGTGCGCGGCGGTGCACCAGAGACAGATCGCGCCCAGCAGGACGATCTCCGTGAACAGGAGCACGATCACAAAGGCGAGCCCGGCGCCGGTCCATGCGTAGATGGCTCGCCGCCACCCCGCAATCCACAGAGCCGCGCCCACCCCGAACCACACGATGCCGAGCGCAGACGTGGGGACCGACGTGCCGCCCAGCACGGCGTACCTGCTCGAAAGCACCGCGTCGCAGTTGATCGGACCGGTCGTCGGGCACCCGGGAACGACGCCCTGAAAGTGGAGCACCGTCAGGTAGGCGGACACGACTACGCCCGCCAGGCCGGCGACCACCGCGACGAGCCGAAGCCGCTCCACTACTTCAGGTTT
>Ga0307479_10006120_pt1 | contig 11039 bp, 9 predicted proteins | sample atmos_gasesECM4C_FD_203743 | JGI IMG/M metagenome (GOLD analysis project Ga0307479, IMG submission 203743) | Hardwood forest soil microbial communities from Morgan-Monroe State Forest, Indiana, United States - atmos_gasesECM4C_515 | ecosystem: Environmental > Terrestrial > Soil > Temperate... | reverse complement strand
ACCAGGTCCACGCGCCGGCCGAGAAGAGTGCCGTTCTTGTGACGTTCTCTCGCCAGATCTGGTGCGTTAGTGGAGCCGTTTTGCCGTTCGATGCGAGAGCACCAGAGAGCGACAGACAGCATCCGATTCTGACGGGTGATTGCTCCATAGGAGTTGTCTCCTCGCTGTGCCGAAGGCGGACGAGGTCTACACCTCGTCCGCCCGGAAGCTCTACGCGCCCTTGGCTACGGGGGCACGCAGCAGTTGCATCTCCCACGCGAGTGCAGCACCGGACCCGCCGGCATGGTCGAACAGGATCTGAGCAACCTCTCCTAGCTTCTCTGTGCGCGCCCAATCACGCTGAAGTTCTCCGTACATGCCAATCCAGGTAATCGGTTGGGCTCCTGCGGCCACGAGGCGGCGGATCGCCATGTCGTGTGATTCCCGAGAGACACCGCCCGAGGCGTCGGTAACGACGTACACGTCGTAGCCCTCACCCATCGCATGGATAGCGGGCATTGCAAGACACATCTCCGACCAGAGTGCGGCGATGACGAGCTTCTTCCGGCCGGTCTTCTTCACCGCCGCGGGCACGCGGCTGTCCTGCCAGGAGTTGATGAAAGTGCGGTCGATTGGCTTCTGATCCGGGAAGACCGCCTGGACCTGCTTGAAAATCTCACCGCCACGTTCCGCGACGACCGATGTGAGAATAGTCGGGACGCCATACACCTTCGCGACCTTGGCGAGACCTGTGACGTTGTTGATCACCATTGTGGGATCGTGACTGTTTACGTTGGCCAACTGGAACGGCTGATGATCGATCAGGAGAAGCGCGCAATTCTCCGGTGTCAGAAGAGCCTCGAGCCCGACTTTCGTGAAGGTTTGCACGATGTACTCCTCTCTACAAAGTTGAGTGATTTGGACCCTCCACGGGGGTCTGATACCGAATTCACTGATTCGAGTGAAGTTACGTGGCTTGCCGGACCCGGCGGTCAGCGTCCAGCTCGCCGTCAATGCCTACGCTGTTACTGTCGTGTTCGTTGATCATGACGACGGTGGTGCCCTTCGGGCCCATGCCTCATGTATGGCATCCGTTATGTACTTGATTATGGCTCTCTTCTGAGCCTTCGAAAGGCCGGTGGGTCCATTGACATCCACGACTGGCATGCATGCTCCCCTCCTTTTACTCGGTAAATCTATCTTCTCGGTCTGATGCACGAAGATACTGGCATATGTGTCGCCGGGACGATACGGCCAAAAGGGCGAAATACGACAGGTACCAAAGGACCCCCACGGAACACGCCGCCAGGGTTTCTTCGACAATGCCGGTATGATGGGGGCACGACGCAATGGCGGTCAACCCAGCCCAGCGGTTGGTCAACCGCAGGATCGTTTGTTCGTAGTGGCCATAGCTCGAGACGCGATAGAGTTCCGAACCGCGATCACCTACAGCCCGCCGGCCGACCGGTAACGAGCGCGCCGACCACCACCGGCCGGATGTCACACGGGGCCACGAATACGACGTGAAGCGCGCGGGTTTGCGTCCTAGCTCGCCTTCAGATATCGGTGCTCTCGACCGAACGCCGTGAGTAGACGGCGCATTGCGCAGCGGGTGCTTGTCGCGGCTCTCTCTGGCCTTCGGTGGGGAGAGCAGGTGGCCCTACGCGTTGAAGAAGATGTGGATTTTCGGCGCAACAAGATCCGCGTCACTCGTTCCCTCTATCAGCGGTCACCGCAGACCCCAAAGACCTCTCAGAGCGTTCGGGACGTGGACATGTCCCCGACTGTTCGGCGCATCTTCCACTTCCGTGGAAGGAGGGGCTGATCTTCTCTCCAGACGGCCGTAGTTCAATCGGTGGCGGGTTCTTATGTGAAGCGGCAATGGCATCAGGCACAGGTCGATGCAAAGATCAAACGTCCAATTCGCTGGCACGACCTCCGGCATCAGTTTGTGAGTCTCCTTATAGCGGCCGGGAAATCACCCAAATACATTCCCGAACAGGCCGGGCACGCCAGCGCGGGATTTACCTTCGACAGATATGGGCATCTCTTTGAAACGATTCAGGTAGCGCCTGTGGAATGGCTCGAGGATTTGCTCTGGCCCTCTGGTTGTCACCACAGTGTTACCGTGAGGGGTGTGGAAGGCAGTGGAAAGGCGAGGGAACAGGCGTCCGTTGGATCGCCGGAAACTCTAATAAACAAAGGTTCTAGTGACTAGCAGTGGTTAGCCGTAGAACCTCAAACTGAGGATTCGATTCCCGCCGCCTCCACCACTTTACTGCGACTGCTTCACTCGTCGATGTCGGTCGAGAGCGCGATGTCTTTCTGCGAATCGAGAACGGCGAGCCTGTCTACTAAGGCCGCACGGATCGAAGAGTAGGCATCGCTGCCCAGCGCGAGGCGCTTAGGCGAGGGCTGCGGTCTACGGAATCGATAATCACCTGAACCATCTTGGTGAGGTCGCCCTTCAGCATGAACGAGCGGGCCGCAATGGCGCGACGCATGTCGCCGGCCGGAGTGTGCCCATAGACGGCCATCGCCGGCGCAACGTCAAGACCCCGACCGAAGCTTGTCCGAGTGGGGCCCGGTTCGATGATAGTGAACTCGATATCGAGCGGCGCGACTTCTTTGGCGACTGCCTCGACGAAGCCCTCGATCCCCCATTTGGTTGCGTGGTACAAACTGAAATTCGGATAGGCGATCTGGCCGCCCTCTGAAGAGAACTGAAGGATGCGGCCGCCGCCTTGAGCCCGCAGATGCGGCAATGCCGCTCGGATAACCTGGATCGAACCGATGAGATTGGTATCGATTTGACGGCGAATCTGGTCGTCGTTCACTTCTTCCGCTGCACCAAAGAGACCGTAGCCCGCGTTGTTCACGACGACATCGATGCGTCCCAAGATCTCGAAGGCGCGATCAGTCTCCCGGCGCACGGCCTTCGTATCGGTCACATCCAGGGGAGCCATCAAGAGCGCATCGCCGTGGTGGGCTTTCAGATCGTCGAGGGGCCCCAGCTTGCGCAGGGTCGCCGCCACGCGATCCCCGCGAGTTAGGAGTTTCTCCGTCAGCGCCCGTCCGAAGCCGGATGAGGTGCCGGTGATAAACCATGTTTTCCGCATTTCTGCGTGGAGCCTCCCTTCGATACCTATCTGCTCCTTTATCGGGCGCCTCTGTGACTTGATCTTGTTTTTCCCACTCCACGGCCCCGTTCCTTGCTGTTCAGCACGGCAATGCGTGTTAGAGCCAGGCCATCGCCTTGGCCACCGTCTTGCCGCTCACGCCAAACCTTTTCGCGGTAGCCGGCAGGGTGAGGCCAAGTTGCTGGAGGTGAAGAGCCTGGGGAGCGATGTGCTGGAACACTGGGGCTGCGTTCGCGTTCACCGGGGCTGTTTCAACTGGAATCTCCGAGACGGTTCGAATTCTTTGCGTCCGGGTCCACCAACTCCAGCCCTTATGGGACACGACTCTCCTGTCGTGTCCTTCGTTTTGGGCACCATCGGGGCACCGTCCGCCCGATTTTGGCACTCCCTGACGAAGGGAGAAGTGAGTGCGGGAACGTACAACACAATCACCAAAAATTTGCAGTCTACTGTAGGAATTTGGAGGAATCCGCCCCATGAGCGTGCACGTCAGTATCTCGCCCGCTGAAGCTGCCGATCGTCTGGCCATTCGGGAGCTCGTCGAGGCCTATGCGCACTGCGCCGATCGACGCGATGCCGAAGGTCAGATGTCGCTATTTACTCCGGACGCTCACTTCGTCGTGTACATGAACGCCAAGGACCCGGCACCCTCTCAGGAGCTGCACTCCCGCGACGCGCTCGCCCCTGTCTTTGAGAATCTCAACCAGTACGTGGCGACCACGCACTTTGTTGGACAGACAACTGTCTCGGCGCTGACCGAGGACCGAGGTTCGGCGGAAAGCTACTGCCTGGCACATCACATAACGATTCAGGGTGCAAAGCGACGCCTGATGCTCGCCTCTCTTCGCTATCTCGACACGTTCGCAAAAATCAACGGCACGTGGCTGTTTGCCGAGCGCCTACTCTACGTCGATTGGCAGGAAGAACGTGAACTGTCATAATGTCGACGGGTTGACTTGAATCAGTCGCGATTTGAGAGCTTCTCGGACGGCGTCTTCGCCTTTGCGATCACGCTGTTGGTTCTAGGGGTCGCGCTACCCGACAGCCGTTACGCATCCGATCACGCGCTGACGTCCGCCTTGTTACGCTTGTGGCCGAACCTGATCGCATATGGTCTCAGCTTCGCCGTAATAGGCCTCATGTGGCAGAGTCATCACGCGCTCTTCCGCATTGTAGAACGGATCGATCGGCAAACCGTCCTCCTTAACCTCGTGCTCCTCGCGGGAACGGCGTTCATTCCATTTGCGACTAGCACCCTCGGATCGTATCCCACGATGCGTGCCTCCACATTTCTTTACGGGGGCGTGCTCTTGTTTTGCGCGTCGGCAAATAACCTGATGCTCACGCACCTCGTGCGCCGGCAAGCGTTTCGCGGCGACGTCGTTGATGTAGTGATCGCGCAGACGGTTCGCGCCTATCGCGGCGCTTGGGTTACCTACGCCCTCGCCACGTTGCTCGCGTTACTCGCACCGATTGCCAGCTTCGCAGCGTACCTTCTGATCGTGCTCTATTTTCTTATTCCGCGTGGTGCAGACGCTGATTTATGAGGTCTAGATTAAGGCTGTCCGCCCGCGGCCGGCCGACAGTAAGACCTCTACCAAGAGGAACTTCTGGGTCCGGGGAGTGGTCAGGTTTGGGTGGGTCGGGTGGACGATAAGGTGGTCGCCCCCGAACTCGAGCGCGCGCTGGAACCGGTCCGTGGCCGGAAACCCCGCCGTGGCGACCGCATCGTGAATGCTGTCGAGGACTGCGCGCCGGCAGGCGGGGGGTGGCCCGTGCGCATGGACCCCGTCACCAGTGGCACTGAAGCACCTCCTCAGATCCCACGGGTCCAACGGATGAGTCGGCCGCCGAGGGGCCTGGGGAGCAGCCGGGGAACCTGACGCGCAACGGGGGCCTGGCGGGTAGCCGGGAGGCCGGGGTTCAGCGGCGCGGCGAGGTCCCGAACCTGGCGACAGCCCTAGCGCGAGCCCGCTCGGCCTCGGTCGCGCGATCGCGCGGCGTGGCGTTTGTCACCAAGGAGTTGAGGAGAGTGCGGGCGGCCGCCGCAATCTCGTCTACGGCGCGGGTGAACGCGGCCTCGTTGGCCCTCGATGGCTTGGCGAACCCGGAGAGCTTTCTCACGAATTGGAGCGAGGCGTCCTGGATCTCCTCGGTGGTAGCGGGAGGATCGAAGTTGAACAGGTTCTTGATGTTCCGGCACATCGTTTGATCACCTGGGCACAACATTCGGTTCAACCGATCGCATTCCCTTGCAAACGGCGGCGATCCCGCAGCAAGGTGTCTCCGCGGCCTTCGCGAACGCCTGTAAACAACGACTGAGACCAACATACGGTATTAGGCAGTAGACCGAAGGCCGATGTTACGATTCCCGCCCCCTCCACCACGCTCCGCTTCATTTATCAAAGTCCAGCGCACATCCTAAGAAGCACAACCAACGCACTGGGGGGCGTTCCTAGGCACCGAAACCGGTCTGGAGATGTTGTTTCGTGGGTATCTCCGTGCCATGAGGCAAGTTCGCCCGCAAGATCACCAACCTATGCCGGTCGACTTGACCATGACGAGCGATGTTTCCGCCGACCACGTCGGCCTCCTCTCGACGTTGCCGGCAAGAGCCGACCAACGTCGCGCCGCGTCAGTCGTGGAGCTTGTTTCTTGCCTCGTGTTCTTCGCCTTGGTGCCGTTTGTACGCACGCAGCTTCCGAGGATCGACGCGTTCATTCCGGCCTACCAAGCGGCGCTCGTCGTCAGCGACCTCGTGACCGCAATTCTCCTGCTGGGGCAATTCGGCGTGCTGGGCTCACGCGCGCTGCTTGTGCTCGCCACCGGTTACTTGTTCACGGCATTCATGGCCACGGTACACGCCCTTACGTTCCCGGGGTTGTTCACGCCGACCGGCCTGCTGGACGCAGGCCCCGACAGTACGGCGTGGATTTATATGTTCTGGCACGCCGGATTCCCGGTCGCGGTGATTTTCTATGCGCTCTTGAAGCGCGCGGACACCGCGGGGGCGGGCACACCGGATGACATAGTTCGGCCGACGCGCCTCCGCATTCCGTTCGCCATTTTGACAGTCGCTGCAACCGCGACCGCGCTGACCGCGCTCGCCACCGCCGGCCGGGGTCTCCTTCCTGTCATCATGAACGGGAATCAGATGGCGCCGGGCAACGCGTATGTGGTCTACCCGGTCTGGGCGCTCTCCTTTGTGGCGCTCGGCGTGCTCTGGTCGTGCCGTCCGCATTCAGTGCTGGACACATGGCTGATGGCGGTCGTGTGCGCGTGGATTGCCGAGATTCCCCTGAGCGCGATCTTTAACGGCGGACGTTTCACCCTCGGCTATTATGCGGGCCGGCTCTACGGGCTTGCGGCGGCCACCTTCGTTCTCGCGGTGCTGCTGCTTGAGATCAGCGCGCTCTATGCGCGCCTGGCCCGCGCGTTTACGGCCGTCGCGCAACGCACGCGCGAGTTGACAGCAAAGAACGAGGAGCTCGATTCGTTCGCGCACACGGTTGCGCACGACCTCCGTACACCGCTCATCACCATCGCCGGCTACACTCAGATGCTCCTTGAAGACAGGGCCCCCAACCTTGACGATGAGGCGTGGCGCCGACTGCAAGTTGTCGCGGCCACCGCCAAGCGAATGGGGGGGTTGATCGACGGGCTGTTGGAGTTCGCGAGACTGGGCCGCCGGCACGTGGCCGAGCAGACGGTTCACCCCGCCGAGATCGCGCGCGATGCCTGGGCCGAGCTCGACGGCGTGCGCGGTGATCGGCCCGTCGAGCTGCGCATCGGCGCCCTGCCGCCGTGTCGCGGCGACGGCGCATTGCTCAAGCAGGTCTTTGTCAATTTGCTTTCCAACGCGGCCAAGTTCTCCCGGGGCTGCGACGCGCCGGTGATCGAAGTGGGCTGGCGCGCAACTGCCGAGGAACCTGGCTTCGGGACGTACTTCGTCAGGGACAACGGTGCCGGGTTCGACATGGCATACGCCAATAAGCTGTTTCGAATCTTCCAGCGTCTCCATTCGACCGAAGAGTTCGAGGGGACAGGAGTCGGTCTGGCAACCGTGCAGCGCATTGTGAACCGGCACGGCGGCCGCGTGTGGGCGGAGGGCGCCGTGGGCAAGGGAGCCACGTTCTTCTTCACATTACGACAGGACGGGGAGACCAAACACAATTGAGTCTCCACTTGGGATCGACAGCGAAAGGCTAGCGGGGGATCGCAGGAAGCGCCACATCAGGAGCGGCAAGATTGATCCGGGATTTTCGGCCGCGACCCCCGCGCTGTGGTCCCTGGTTTCACCGCCCGAAGCGGAGGGGACTTGGCTTACTTAAACAGGGCGCCGTAGGCGCTGAGCGCGGGAGCGCCGCCCAAGTGGACGTACAGCACTTTGGCCGACTCGGGGATGGCGCGCTGCTGGATGAGGCCGATGAGGCCGGCCATGGATTTGCCCTCGTACACCGGGTCGGTGATCATGCCCTCGAGTCGTGCGGCGAGTGTGATGGCCTCCAGAGTCGCGAGCGTGGGGGCGCCGTACCGCTCACCTGCGTAGGCGTCTTCCAGAATGACGTCATCGCCTGTGATCTCTCGGCCCAACTCGACCATCTCCGCGGTGTTCCGGGCGATCTTGAGTACTTGGGCTCGGGTCTCTTCTGGTTTGGCTGATGCATCGATGCCTATCACCCTACGCGGGCGGTCTTGAGCGGCGAAGCCGACGATCATGCCGGCCTGCGTACTGCCGGTGACGCTGCATGCGATGACGTGATCGAAGAACACCTCGTGCTCCTGTTCCTGACGGTGGACCTCTCGAGCGAAGTTCGCAAAGCCCAACCCCCCAAGCGGATGATCCGAGGCACCGGCCGGAATCGCATAGGGCTTCCCCCCGCGCTGGCGTACTGCTTCGAGGGCATGCTGCCAACTCTCGCGGATGCTTATGCTGAACCCCGACGGGTTCAGCTCGACGTGCGCTCCGAGGATGCGGCTCAGTTGAATGTTCCCGACCCGATCGTACACTACGTCGGGCCAGTCCACCCAATGCTCCTGCACCAGAAAGGCCTTGAGGCCCAGGTGCGCGGCCACCGCGGCCACCTGGCGCGTGTGATTCGACTGCACGCCCCCGATGGAGACGAGGGTGTCGCACCCTTGCCCAAGGGCATCGGGCACGAGGTACTCGAGCTTCCGGACCTTGTTGCCGCCATAGGCCAAGCCGCTGTTGCAGTCATCACGCTTGGCCCAGATCTGGGGGCCACCCAGGTACTCGCTCAGGCGCTTGAGGGGGTGGATGGGCGACGGCCCAAACATTAAGGGGTGACGTTCAAACCTGTCCAGGTTCATCCCATCTCCTCCTCCCGCCTGGCGGATACCGGTGGCTCGGAACGGCACCACCTCGACCTCGTCTGGGGCAGCGATGCAAGGCGTGACCGTTAGATCGCTTCGGCGGTGCCCGCGTCGGCTCCTCGGGGGGGGTGGCGTGCTTTGCCGCTCCCATGGCCCGCCGGTCAGAAAGGCATTTTTGCGAACGAAATCATATACCCCAGATGAGACATGGGACATCCATCCGATTCCACGACACTGATCCTCATCGTCGAGCTCGGGCTGCTGATGGTGGTGGGCCGGCTCATGGGCGAACTCATGCAGCGCGCCGGCCAGCCGGCCGTGATGGGCCAATTGATCGCGGGCGTGCTCCTCGGTCCGTCGGTGCTGGGCGCGGCGTGGCCAGCCGCTTACCACGCGATCTTCCCCCAGCAGCGTGAAATGCTCAAGGCCGTTTCAGAACTCGGGATCATATTGCTGTTGCTGTTGACGGGGATGGAGATCGACTTAGGGCTGGTCCAACACGCGCGGCGAGCTGCGGTCTTCATCTCGCTGACAGGCATCCTGGTCCCCTTCGCCGGCGGCTTTCTCCTTGGAGAGGTGCTGCCGAACGCCCTGTTGCCCGATCCGACCAGGCGCCTGGCGACCGCGCTGTTTTTGGGCACGGCATTGTCGATCTCGTCGGTGAAGATTGTCGGCGCGGTGATCCGTGAATTGGACTTCACGCGTCGCACGATCGGTCAGATCATCCTTGGGACCGCGATGCTCGACGACACGGTCGGTTGGATTATTGTCGCCGTGATCGCGAGTCTCGCGGCCCGCGGAGCGGTCAGTCTGACGAAGGTGGGCGTGGCCGTCCTTGGGACCGCGGCATTCCTTGCGGTGAGCTTCACCGTTGGGAAGATGTTTGTGACCTCCGTTATTCGCTGGAGCAACGATCGTCTCATCATCGAGAAGCCGGTCATCACGACGATCCTGGCGCTCACATTTGGCGCCGCCGTCCTGACGGATGTGATCGGCGTGCACTCGGTCCTGGGTGCGTTCGTCTCCGGGATCGTGATAGGGCAGACGCCTATTCTCACGAGGCATATTCAGGATCAACTGAGCGGGTTGATCGTCGCGCTGTTCATGCCCGTCTTCTTCGCGGCCGCCGGGCTGGGGATGGACCTCACCTTCCTCAAGAATCCGACGCTGGCCGGGCTCGTGGTCGGGTTCATCCTGATCGCGGGCGTCGGGAAGTTGGCGGGCGCGTACATCGGGGGCCGGCTCGGGAGCCTGACCACGCGCGAAGCCGTCGCCATCGCCGTGGGCATGAACGCCCGCGGCTCTACCGACGTGATTATCGCCACGATTGGCCTCTCGCTTGCCGTGTTGACCCAACACCTCTTCACGATGATCGTCATGATGGCCATCGTCACCACCCTGATCATGCCGCCCACGCTGCGCTGGGCGCTCGGCCGCCTGCCGCTCACGGAAGAGGAACGGAAGCGCCTGGACCGCGAGCGGAGCGAGGCCGGCGACTTTGTGCCCGGCCTCGAGCGCGTGCTGGTCGCCGTGGACCGGAGCGCCAATGGCCAGTTTGCGTCCCGCCTCGCCGGGCTGTTTGTCGGCTCTCGCCAGATCATGACCACGGTGCTGGCCGTGGGGGGACTGGCCGGTCGACAGGCCTCCGCGGGCCCACCCTCCGCGGACATCGTCCGGACGACCGCCGAGGCCGTCGCGGCCCAGGCGGCTGCCCAGACCTCGGGAAAGAACGCCGCGCGGGAACCGGTGAGCGTCGCCGCTCAGGACGTTGACGGGACCTCCGACGCCGTACTGCGGGAGGCGAAAAAGGGCTACGATCTCATGTTTGTCGGGATCGCCAGACCGCTCGGGCGCGGCTCCAGCGCCGCACCGTTCGATCCCGAAATCGAACACATCGCCAAGACGTTTGCAGGCGCCCTCGGCATCGTCATCGCGAACGGGGAGGATCTGCGCAAACCCCTTGACGCTCCGCTCGACATCCTCGTTCCCGTGATCGGCACCGACTACTCCCGGCGCGCCGCCGAGGTGGGACTTGCCATTAGCGCCGCCGCCCGCGCACCGGTGACCACCTTGTACGTCTCCCCACGCCCGCGGGGCCTGTTCTGGCTCGGGCGCGGGCGCGGTCCGGATCCCCGGGAGAGCGAGATTCTCAACGACATCACCCGGCTTGCCGCGAGGCAGAGCGTGAGCCTCACTGCGTCACTGACCGCCCGCGGGGCGCCCGAGGACGCCATTGCCCATCAGGTACGCAGAGGCAAACACACGCTTGTGGTGCTTGGCGTGAAGATGCGGCCGGGAGACCGGCTCTACTTCGGCCACGTCACCGTGGTCCTCCAAGGGGACTCGCTCTGTTCACTCCTGCTCGTCAGTTCCTGAGGCAGCTTACCTGTGTTATGTCTACCCCCGTGCCGAATCAGGGTCCCCGCACCACCTCAACGAAACGAACTTCATCCTTTTGATGGCGGTAAATAGTCTAGGCGAAGGATATGCCACACGAAAGCGGCCGCCGTACCCTGGAGAAGGTGGGGCTCGCGGTGCGCCCCGGGGGTGCTCGCATGAAGCTGGTCACAGGCGCGCTGGCCGTGG
>Ga0307479_10006119_pt1 | contig 11039 bp, 11 predicted proteins | sample atmos_gasesECM4C_FD_203743 | JGI IMG/M metagenome (GOLD analysis project Ga0307479, IMG submission 203743) | Hardwood forest soil microbial communities from Morgan-Monroe State Forest, Indiana, United States - atmos_gasesECM4C_515 | ecosystem: Environmental > Terrestrial > Soil > Temperate... | reverse complement strand
CAGGTCGCCAGCGAGATCGACCAGGAGATCCACCACCTCGTCGACAGCGCCTTCATGACCGCGAAGCAGACGCTGCGTGAGCGCGAGCACGTGCTCCGCGCCCTCGCCGCCCGGCTGGTCGAGGTCGAGACGATGGATGCGGCCGAGATGGACCGGATCATCGAGGAGGCGGAGCTCCTCCACCGGGTCGACTCGGCGCCGACCGCCGCCGCGGGGATGTAGCCCGGGGCCTCGCGGCCCCTCTGCCCGCCACCGAAAGGTCGCGCGCGCGTAAAGCGTTACCATTGGCGCGCGCACACCCCGCGTGAGGAGAACGGGCCGGCTCTCCCGTGGACGCCGATCGGCGCCGCGAGGAGCACAGGCGGACCGCTCCACACCCCTCGCGCGGGGCGAGGCGCACAGCGACGCTTGGATCACGAGGTGACCGAGACGTGAGACGCGCCCCACAGCGGGATCGGGTCCCGACCACCATGGGCGCGCTGCGCCTGTCCGGCGAGCATCCCCCGCCCCGCCCGCGGATCGCGGTCGTCGGCGCCGGGCGGTGCGGCTCCGCCCTCGCCGTAGCCGCCCACGACGCCGGCTACCGCATTACCGCGGTCGCCAGCCGCACCCCCGACCACGCCCGGGCCCTCGCCGCGAGGGTGGGGGCGGAGGCGGTCGAGTCCGCGGTCGCGGCCACACGGCGCGCCGACCTCATCCTGCTCACCGTCCCCGACTCCCAGATCACCCGCGTGGCGGCGACGATCGCCGCGAGCGGCGCCTCGCTCGGTGGGCGCGGCGTGGTCCACTGCAGCGGCGCGCATCCCTCCTCGGCCCTCGCCGCCGCGCGCCACAGCGCCGGCCTGGTCGGGAGCGTGCACCCGCTGCGCTCGCTCACCGGGGGTGACGCCGCGTGCCAGCTCCCCGGCACCTATTTCGCCATCGAGGCCGACGAGGCGCTGCGGCCGGTGCTCGAGCGGCTCGTCTGCGACCTCGGCGGCGTGCCCTTCACCGTGCCCGCCGGCGGGCGCGCCCTCTACCACGCGGCCGCGGTGCTCGCGGGCAACGCCCCGCTCGCCCTCGTCGTCCGCGCCACCGCGCTGCTCGAGAGCGCCGGCGTCGACCCGATGCTCGCCGGCGAGGCGCTCGCCAGCCTGCTCGAGGGCGCCGCGCAGAACGCCCGGCGGCTGGGGGCGCGCTCGGCGCTCACCGGGCCGGTGGTGCGCAACGACGCGGACACCGTCGAGCGCCACCTCGCGGCGCTGCGCCGCGATCCCGACACCCTGCGGCTCTACCGCGAGCTCGCCGCCGAGACCCTGCGCACCGCGGGCGCCACCGGCCGTGAGGCGGTCGCCGCGGTGCTCGCGTCGGCCGGCGCCGATCCTCGCGGGGGGCCCAGGCGACGCGCCGGAGGCCGCCGCGCGGCCGCCGCTCTCACCGGGCTCACCGCCGCCCGGGCGAAGGGCTGACCGTGCCCGCCAACGGCCGGGCCGTCAGCATCCACGACCTCGCGGAGTGCAAGCGGCAGGGACGGCGTTTCGCCGTGGTCACCGCCTACGACTACACGGCTGCTCGCATCCTCGACGCCGCCGGCATCCCCGTCCTGCTCGTCGGCGACTCGCTCGGGAACCTCATGCTCGGCTACGGCAGCACCCTCCCGGTGAGCATGGACGAGATGCTCCACCACGCCCGGGCGGTCGCCCGTGGCGCCCCCGGGCGGCTGCTCGTCGGCGACATGCCCTTCGACGCCTACCACGCCTCCGACACCGAGGCGGTCCACAACGCCGCCGCCTTCCTGAAGGCGGGGATGAACGCGGTGAAGATCGAGGGCGGCGGGCGGATCGTCCCGCTCACCCGCCTCCTCGTCGAGCGGGGGATCCCGGTGATGGGCCACCTCGGGCTCACCCCGCAGTTCGTCAACGCCTTCGGCGGGATGAGGGTGCAGGGGCGGAGCGCGGACGATCGCCGCAGGATCCTCGACGACGCCCTCGCCCTCCAGGACGCCGGCGCCTTCTCCCTCGTCCTCGAGGGGGTGCCGCGGGACCTCGGCGCCGAGGTGACCGCCGCGCTGCGCATCCCCACCATCGGCATCGGCGCCGGTCCCGACTGCGACGCCCAGGTGCTCGTGTTCCACGACGTCCTCGGGCTGACCCAGGACGCGATGCCGAAGTTCGTCCGCGCCTACGGCGACCTGGGGAACCAGGCCGTCGAAGCGCTCACCGCCTTCGCCGCCGACGTCGCCTCGGGGAGCTTCCCCGACGACGCGCACAGCTATCACTGAGAGGCCGACCGTGCACGACGTCGCCGACCTCCCCCGCGTGCTCGTCACCCCCCGAGAGCTCCGGCTCCAGTCCGAGCGCTGGCGCGCCGCGGGCCTCAGCGTGGCCCTGGTGCCGACGATGGGCGCGCTCCACGAGGGCCACCGCAGCCTGATCGCCCGCGCCCGCGGGGAGTGCGACCGGGTGGTGGTGAGCATCTTCGTCAACCCGACCCAGTTCAACTCCCGCGACGACCTCGCCCGCTATCCGCGCACCCTCGACGCCGACCTCGCCCTGCTCGCCTCCGTGGGGGTCGAGGCGGCCTACGTCCCCGACGTCGCCGCCATGTACGGCGAGGGGTTCGCCACCTCGGTGCAGGTGACGGGGCCGGTGACCGAGACGCTCGAGGGTGCCGCCCGCCCCGGCCATTTCGACGGGGTCGCCCTCGTCGTCGCCAAGCTGCTCGTCACCGCCCGCGCCGACCGCGCCTACTTCGGGGAGAAGGACGCCCAGCAGTGCGCGGTCGTCCGCCGCCTTGCGGAGGACCTCGACACCGGCACCGAGATCGTCGTCTGCCCGACGGTCCGCGATGCCGACGGGCTGGCGCTGAGCAGCCGCAACGTCCACCTCTCCGCCGCCGAGCGGGCCCAGGCGCTCGCCATCCCCGAGGGCCTCGCCGCGGCGGCCCGCAGTCTCGCCGCCGGGGAGCGGGGTGGCCACGCCCTGGCGGCCGCCGCGTCCGCGGTGATCGCCACCGCCCCCGACCTCGTGGTCGAGTACGTCGCCGTCGTCGACCCGGACACCTTCGAGCCCGTGGCGCGGGTGACCGGACGGGCGCGAATCCTGGTCGCTGCTAGAATAGGTGCGACCCGGTTGATCGACACCCTGTGCCTGGGAGTGGCGGACCCGCCGACGACCGCCTTCATCGTCGGTGGAACCTCGACGGACTCCGCCGAAGTCGCCGCGACCGGGAGGAGCCGCACGTGCAGCGTACCGTCATGAAGTCGAAGATCCACCGCGCCAGGGTGACGCGGGCGGATCTCCACTACGAGGGGTCCTGCAGCATCGACACCGAGCTGATGCGCGCCGCCGACATCGTCGTCGGCGAGCAGGTCCACATCGTCAACGTCACCAACGGCTCGCGTGCGATCACCTACGCGATCGAGGGTGCGCCCGGAGAGATCGCCCTCAACGGCGCCATGGCCCACATCGGCGAGGCCGGTGACACCGTCATCCTCATCACCTACGCGCAGTACGACGACGCCGAGCTGGCCACCCACACCCCGCGGGTGGTCCAGGTGGACGCCGCCAATCGCCAGCGGACCAAGGCAGGCGTCCACTGAACCGATCAATTGCGACGGAGACCTCGGACGGCGCAGCCGATCTCGTCGTGATCGGCAGCGGCATCGCCGGCCTCGTGGCTGCGCTCGCCGCCTCCACGCGGGCGCGGGTCACGGTGGTGACCAAGGGTGCCCTCGACGACGGCTGCAGCCGCTGGGCCCAGGGAGGGATCGCCGCCGCGGTCGCGTCCGACGACGCCCCCGACCTCCACTACGCCGACACCATCGCCGCGGGCCGCGGGCTCTGCGACGAGGCCGCGGTCCGGGTCCTCGTCGAGGAGGGGCCGCGGCGCGTCCGGGACCTCGTCGACTGGGGCGTGACCTTCGACACCCAGGACGGCGACCTCCTGCTCGGCCGCGAGGCCGCCCACACCCGCTCGCGCATCCTCCACGCCCGCGGCGACGCCACCGGTCTGGAGATCGAGTCCAGCCTCATCGCCCGGCTGCGGACGACCGGCGCCCGCCTGCTCGAGCGCCACCTCGTCACCCGGCTGCTGACCGACGGCGCCGGCCGCTGCCTCGGAGTGGAGGTCTGCGACGGAGACACCGGTGCGCTGCGGCGGCTGCTCGCCGGCGGCGTCGTCCTCGCCAGCGGCGGGGCGGGGCGGCTCTGGCGGCACACCACCAACCCGCCGCCCGCGACCGGGGACGGCGTCGCGCTCGCCCACGACGCCGGCGCCGAGTGCGCGAGCATGGAGTTCGTCCAGTTCCATCCCACCGCGCTCGCGCTCGACGGCGCGCCCCGCTTCCTGATCAGCGAGGCGGTCAGGGGCGAGGGCGCCCGGGTCGTCAACGCCCGGGGCGAGCGCTTCCTCCTCGACGCCGACCCGCGGGGCGAGCTCGCCCCCCGGGACACCGTCTCCCAGGCGATCTGGCACGAGCTCCAGCGCTCCGGGGAGACGTGCGTCTACCTCGACTGCTCACCGCTCGCCGACCGGGCGGCGGTGCGCTTCCCGACGATCCACCGCACCTGCATGGGCTTCGGGATCGACATGAGCAGGGACCTCGTCCCGATCGCTCCCGCCGCCCATTACCTGATCGGCGGGGTGCGCACCGACCTCGACGGCGCGACCAGCGTCGAGGGGCTGTACGCCTGCGGCGAGGTCGCGAGCAGCGGCGTCCACGGCGCCAACCGGCTCGCGAGCAACAGCCTGCTCGAGTCGGTCGTCTTCGCCCGCCGCGCCGCCGATGCGGCGCTGCGGCTGCGCGCCGAGGCGCCCCCGCCCCGAGCGTCGTCGGTCGTCGAGGCGCCGGCGGTCGCGTCCGGTCCGGGAGATGGGCGGGAGCGGGCGCGGCTCGACGAGCGGCTCCGCGACGCGATGTGGGACGGCGCCGGCCTGGTGCGCGACGCCGCCTCGCTGCGCGCGGCGCGTGCGGTCGCCGACGACGTCCGCGCCGGCTGCGAGACCGATGGCTCGGTCGGCGCCGCCGGCCTGCGCACGCGGGCGCTGACCGCCACACTGATCTGCGATTCCGCCCTGGCACGTGAGGAGAGCCGGGGCTGCCATCTGCGAGACGACTTCCCGGACAGCGGAGACGAATGGCTCGGTATCTGGGTCACAGACCGGAACAGGGGACTACGCTTTGACCGCAACGCTCGAACCCACCACCACTGACGCGCTCGCGCCCGACGTCCTCGATCCGCTCATCCAGGCGGCCCTGGCCGAGGACGTGGGGGACGGCGACATCACCACCGACGCGATCCTCCCGCCGGAGATGACCTGTCGCGGAAAGGTCGTCTGCAAGCAGGACGGTGTCATCGCGGGTCTCCCCGTCGCCCGGCGCGTCTTCCAGCTCGTCGACGAGCGTCTGCAGTTCGACGCCAAGACCCAGGACGGCCAGAAGGTCCAGGAGGACCAGATCGTCGCCCGTCTCTTCGGCCCGGCGCGGGCGATGCTGCGCGCCGAGCGCGTGGCCCTCAACTTCCTCCAGCACCTGAGCGGCATCGCCAGCCTCACGTCGCGCTACGTGAAGGCGGTCGAGGGCACCAAGACGCTGATCCTCGACACCCGCAAGACGACCCCCGGCCTGCGCACCCTCGAGAAGTACGCGACCCGGATGGGCGGCGCCGTGAACCATCGCATGGGCCTCTACGACCAGGTGCTCGTCAAGGACACCCACCTCGCCCTCGCCAACGGCGTCAGCCCGGCGCTGCGCGCGGTCCGCAAGGCCCATCCCGAGGCGCCGATCAACGTCGAGGTGAGCAACCTCCAGGAGCTCGAGCAGGCGCTCACCGACAAGGCGCCGCGCATCCTCCTCGACAACTTCGCCCCCGGCCAGGTCCGCGAGGCGATGCAGCTCATCCGTGGGCGCGCGAAGGTGGAGATCAGCGGTGGCGTGGTCCTCACCAATGCCCGCGCCTACGCTCTCGCCGGCGCCGACTACATCAGCGTCGGGGCGTTGACCCACTCGGCGACGGCCCTCGACTTCAGCCTCAAGGTCACCCGCTACTAGGGGCGGGGTCGCTCCCCGCGGAGCGTCCCGCTACGACCCCAGGGCGGCGACCACGTTCTCCTGCACCCACCCGAGGGTGACGAGCATCGCGTACTCCTCGCGCTCGAGCATCGAGGCGTCGCTTCGCTCCTCCCAGCCGTCGTCGTCGATCCCGAGGCGGGCGCCGGCGACCAGGCGGAGGTGGTTCAAGGCGCGGACCCAGGTGAGCGCCTCCTCCTCCGAGAGGCGGAAGCGGTCGTCGGAGCCGCTGAGGGCGGCGCGGACGGCGTCGATGTCGGCCGCGCGGACGTGCTCGACCTCGGGGCGGGAGTAGCGCTGGTACTCCTCGTCGAGGTTGGGGTCGTCGTAGGCGCGCAGCCGGGTGCGGGGGTCGTCGCCGAGACCGGGACGGAGCTCGTCGACGACCCGGAGCAGGATCTCGCGCTCGCGGCGGTCCAGGCGCAGCTCGACGCGGTTGAGGCGTCGGCGGACCCAGGCCATTCGCTGCGGGGGCTCTAGCCGCGGGCCAGGGTGGCCTGCAGACCGAAGGCGTGGAGACGGGTCACCGTCACCTCGGCCTGCTCCCGGGGCTGGCTGGCGACGATCGCCTTGCCCTCGTTGTGCACCTGGAGCATCAGCTTGGTGGCGGTGGTCTCGTCGTACCCGAAGAGCCGGCGGAAGACCAGGACGACGTACGACATCAGGGTGATCGGGTCGTTCCAGACGACCACGTTCCAGGGGACGTCGTGGCGTACGGTCTCGCGCCCGGCGGGCGCCTCGCGCCTGGTCGGGGCCTCGGTCGGCATGCCGACAGCTTAGTGCAGCGCCGCCGCCAGTTGGGGACGGTGGGTCTGGGTCAGCGGATGGGCGTCCCCGAGCTCGTTGAAGACGCCCACCGCCACCCGCCGGGCGAGGTCGCGAACCGGCCCGCCCCCACTGCTGCGCACCGTCTCCACGAGCGCCGGGAGGGCGGTCGACGGGTCGCCGGCACGCAGGGCGTCGAGGGCGGCGATCGCCGGCGCACCGGGCTCGGGCTCGGAGGCGAGAAGGACCCGGGCGAGCAGGCCGGCGGCGACGGGATCGTGCTCGGCCGGCGTCAGCAGCTCGGCGGCGGCCTCGGTGTCGCCGCGGTCGAGGAGGATCCGGGCCAGGGCCACCCGGGGCGCGGCCAGGCCGGGGTCGAGGTCGACGGCGCGGCGCAGCGAGGCCTCGTCGCCGGCCTGGGTCAGGCGCTCGGCGGGGGAGGGGAGGAGCGCCTCGACGAAGCGCTCGACCGCGGGTCGCGGCTGGGCGCCGACGAACTCCGAGACGACCTGGCCGCCGCGAAACGCCTTGACCGCGGGGATGCCGCGGACGCCGAAGCGCGCCTGGAGGCGGGGGTTGGCGTCGACGTCGACCTTGGCGAGCACCACCTCGCCGGCATGGGCCTCGACCACCTGCTCGAGGACGGGTCCCAGCGCACGGCAGGGCGCGCACCACGCGGCCCAGAAATCGACGACGACGGGGGTGGTGAGGGAGCGCTCCAGCACCTCGAGGGCGAAGGAGGACTCGGTGACGTCGATGACCATGCCGCGGTTGTACCCGAAACGCCGCCGTCCAATCCTCGCGCGCGGGCCCGCGCGAGCCTTAACAAACTTGGACCGGCGAAGCGGAGGCCGCTCGCCGGTCCGGGGGAGGGGGGGTCGAGGGAAGGGAGGGGACCGGCGGCTTGGGAGCCGCCGGTCCGGAGAGAGAGGGGTCTAGGCGGAGGTGCTCGTCGACACGTCCAGGGTCCCGGCCCAGGCGTCGACGAAGCTCTGAGTGGTCTCCGGCGCAGCCGGGGCGGCCGCGGCGGTGGAGGTCTCCAGGACGGCGCGGAGCGGAAGCTCGCAGTCGTGGCAGACGATCCAGATCGGACCGGCCTCGTCGATGGTCCGCTCGAGGCGGTGCCGCCGGCCGCATTCCTCGCAGGTGATGGTGATCCGCATCGGTCTGGTGTCCCGTCCTAGCGCTTCTGCTGCGTCTTTTCCGGTCCCCTGGGGGCCGGTTCCGGCAGCGAGAGGAGCGTCTCAGGAAACTCGAAAAGGGGGGGTGACATCGGGTTGAGAGATGTAAAGACCGCTTCGCGATGCTGACAAGGCGCCCCCCCGGCACCTGCCGGAGCGGGCGCAACGGTGGTGGTACACTCCGGCCCGCCGCGCAGGCACGGTGCGTTCGCGCCCGTCGGAGCCAAGGCGCGCGGTGGTACCGCGGACCGGGTCCGCAGCTTTCCGACCGGCGTCCCCGAGCACGCAGGCAGAGGCGAACAAAGGAGCGAGTTGCCCCAGACCACGACCGTCGACGAGCCCATGACCATGGAGGAGCTCCTGAACGAGCAGGAGCACAGCATCCGAGCCCTGTCCCACGGCGACATCGTCGACGGGATCGTGGTGCGCGTCGATCCGGACGAGGTGCTGGTCGACATCGGGGCGAAGTCGGAAGGGGTGATCTCCAACCGTGAGCTCGCCGCCCGCGGCGAGGCTCCGGTCGAGCTGACGCCGGGTGACGAGGTCAAGGTCTACGTCATCGAGCCCGAGAACGAGCACGGCAACGTCGTGCTCTCGCTCCGCAAGGCGCGCGCCGAGGGGATCTGGCAGAAGGCCGCGGAGAAGGAGTCCGAGGGCGAGATCATCGACGCCGAGGTCCGCGAGCAGAACAAGGGCGGCCTCATCGTCAACATCATGGGTCTGCGCGGCTTCCTGCCCTCGAGCCAGGTGGCCCGGCAGTACAGCGGCAACCTCATGGAGCTCGTCGGGACCAAGATCCCGGTGAAGATCCTCGAGGTCAACCGCAAGCGCAACCGGCTGATCGTCTCCCAGCGCGCCGCCCAGGACGAGGATCGGGCCCGCCAGCGCGAGGAGCTCTTCGAGAAGCTCCAGGTCGGCGACCTGGTCAGCGGCAAGGTGAGCGGCCTCACCTCCTACGGCGCCTTCGTCAACCTCGGCGGCGCCGACGGCCTCATCCACATCAGCGAGCTCAGCTGGGATCGCATCAACAACGTCAGCGACATGCTCGCCGTCGGCGACGAGGTCCAGGTCAAGGTCATCAAGCTCGACCCCGAGCTGAGCCGGATCAGCCTCTCCCTCCGCCAGATGAGCGCCGACCCCTGGGACACGATCGAGGACCGCTTCCCCCAGGGCAAGCCGGTCGAGGGCATCGTCACCAAGACGAAGAAGTACGGCGCCTTCCTCCAGATCGCCGACGGCGTCGAGGGCCTGCTCCACATCAGCGAGCTCTCCTGGGACCACGTCGAGCGCACCGAGGACGTCCTCAAGGTCGGCGACAAGGTCACCGTCATGGTGCTGAACGCCGACAAGGTGCGCCGCCGCATCAGTCTCTCCCTGCGCCAGCTGCAGGGGCGTGGGGCGGGGTCCGGGGACGTCGGCGAGGAGTACTACCCCGGCGCCGACTACGAGCCCGCTCAGGTGCGCGACGCCGTCCCGGAGCTCGGCGACCTCGAGACCGGTGGGGACGCCGAGGAGCCCGAGTCGGACGAGCGCGCGGTCGAGGAGCCCACCGCGGAGGAGCCCACGGCGGAGGAGCCCACGGCAGAGGAGCCCACGGCGGAGGAGCCCACCGCAGAGGAGGCCACCGCCGCCGCGTCCGCGCCGGCTCCGGCCGCCGTGCCCGCGGCCGCCGCCGAGGAGCCCGAGGCGGTCCACGAGCAGGCCGAGCCCGCCGCCGCCGGCCACGAGGACGCCGAGTAGGACGACTCCCGCGGCCGGTCGCGGGCGCCTTCCTCGACGGCTTCGCGACTCCTCGTCACGACCTCGTTCCGCGAGGTGAGGTTGCTGGGGGGCAACGCTGGGTATAGTGGTGGTCGCTGAGCGGCCTCGTCGGGGGGCTGTGCCGCCGCGGTCGACCCCGCGGAGGTTCTCCCGCCGGGTCTGCTTCGGCGGAGGAGAACGAGAGCTTGTACCCCTTCGAAAGGTTCACCGAGAGAGCGAAGAAGGTCCTCACCCTGGCTCAGGAGGAGGCGGAGCGCTCTCATCATTCGTACATCGGGACCGAGCACCTGCTGCTCGGCCTGCTGCGCGAGGGTGAGGGCCTGGCGGCCAAGGTGCTCAACAACCTTGGAGTCGAGATCAACAAGGTGCGCAGCACCATCGAGTCGGTCCTCGGTCGGAACGAGCGCATCATCATTCAGCAGATCATCCCGACGTCGCGCGTGAAGAAGGTCATCGAGATCTCCTTCGAGGAGGCGCGGCGCATGGGGAACAACTACGTGGGCACCGAGCACCTGCTGCTCGGCCTGCTCATCGAGGGGGAGGGCATCGCCGCCCACGTCCTCGAGGACCTCGGCGCGACCCTGGAGAAGGTTCGCGGTGAGATCGAGCGGCTGCTCCACGAGTCCGGACTTGAAGAGGAGTCGAAGGAGGCTCAGAAGAAGCCGTCCAAGACCCCCCTCCTCGACCAGTTCTGCCGTGACCTCACCGAGCTGGCCCAGAAGAACTCCCTCGACCCGGTCATCGGCCGCGAGATGGAGATCGAGCGGGTCATCCAGATCCTGAGCCGGCGGACCAAGAACAACCCCGCCCTCATCGGCGAGCCCGGCGTCGGCAAGACCGCCATCGCCGAGGGCCTCGCCCAGCACATCATCCTCGGGAACATCCCCGAGTCCCTGATGGGCAAGCGGGTCCTGACCCTGGACATGGGTGCGCTCGTCGCCGGCACCAAGTACCGCGGCGAGTTCGAGGAGCGGCTCAAGAAGATCCTCGACGAGATCCGCCAGTCCCGTGAGGTCGTGCTCTTCATCGACGAGCTCCACACCCTCGTGGGTGCGGGCGCCGCCGAGGGCGCGATCGACGCGGCGAACATCCTCAAGCCGGCCCTCGCGCGTGGCGAGATCCAGTGCATCGGCGCCACCACCCTCAACGAGTACCGCAAGTACATCGAGAAGGACGCCGCGCTCGAGCGGCGCTTCCAGCCGGTGTTCGTCGAGCAGCCGAGCCTCCAGGAGACCAAGGAGATCCTGCTCGGCATCCGCTCTCTGTACGAGAAGCACCACCGG
>Ga0307479_10006118_pt1 | contig 11041 bp, 12 predicted proteins | sample atmos_gasesECM4C_FD_203743 | JGI IMG/M metagenome (GOLD analysis project Ga0307479, IMG submission 203743) | Hardwood forest soil microbial communities from Morgan-Monroe State Forest, Indiana, United States - atmos_gasesECM4C_515 | ecosystem: Environmental > Terrestrial > Soil > Temperate... | reverse complement strand
GTGGAGTGGAAATCAACGAGCTTTCGACACTGGCGGAAAAGATTGCCGGTCTGCCTAAGTTGGAGCTTGCGGGACTGATGTGCATTCCTCCCTTTTTGGAAAAAACCACGCAGGTGCGGCCGTATTTCGGGCGTTTGCGAGAATTACGCGAGGACGTGGCGAAGAAACTTAGCGTCGCTTTGCCTGTGCTATCAATGGGAATGTCACATGATTTTGAGGCGGCGATCGAAGAGGGCGCGACGGAAGTGCGCGTCGGAACGGCGATCTTTGGAGCTCGCGAAACGAAATAGGCAACCGTCAGGAGTCTGATGCTGGAAATCCAAGAACGAGAAGGCGCGGTAAGCTTTCTCGTGAGAGTGCAGCCACGGGCGAGCAAGGACGAGATTGCCGGGGAAATAGGAGGAGCGGTAAAGGTGAGGCTGCAGGCGCCCGCTGTTGAAGACCGCGCGAACGAAGCGCTGGTGGAATTCCTGTCGCAACTTTTGAAAACGTCCAGGACGGCTGTTAGAATTCTGAGCGGTGAAAGAAGCCGTACGAAACGAATCGAAATCCGCGGAGTAACCCGGCAGCAGATCGTTGCCCTGTTGGTGCAAGACGCTTGAAGCGTGAAAGTTGAATCTCGCCCGAGCGATGGAGATAACTCCCCAATGAGCGCAGACATTCATGGAATCCAGACCGATTTACGGGCGGCGCGGATCGATGGCTGGCTTTTTTATGATTTTCGCGGGCGCGACCCCATTGCGCAGCACATCCTGAGTCTGCCGGACGGAATGAGGACGCGAAGGTGGTTCTACTTCGTTCCAGCGAATGGAACTCCAAAGAAGCTGGTACACAAGATTGAGACGCAATCGTTGGCATCGTTGCCCGGAGAGACCCTATATTACTCGGCGCAAGAGGAACTGCGAAAAAATCTGAAAAAGATTTTTGGGCGTGCAAAAAGCGTGGCGATGCAATATTCACCGAAAAACGTGATCCCTTATGTGGCCATGGTGGATGCTGGGACGATTGAATTGGTACGCAGCTCCGGGCCGAAGGTGGTCAGTTCGGCAGACCTGGTGCAGAAATACGAAGCGTGCTGGAGCGCCGGCCAGCTCGAATCGCATCTTGCGGCGGGAGTGGCGATCGACCGGATCGTGAGAGAAACTTTCCAACTTGCCGCGAAGGGTGTTCGCGAAAGAAAGACGCTGACGGAATTCGATGTGAAGAACTGGATATTGAAGGAATTCGATGCGGTGGGGATTTGGACCGAGGAAGGCCCCGACATCGCCGTGAACGCGCACGCCAGCGATCCGCACTATGGGCCGACGGCGGAATCCGCTGCGCCGATTCGCGAAGGCGACTTGCTCTTGTTGGACGTTTGGGGGAAGAAGAAAACGACGGGAAGCGTTTACTACGATGTTACCTGGATGGGTTATGTTGGCGCGAAAGTTCCGGAGAAATATGCGAAGGTCTTTCGCGTCGTGCGAGAAGCGCGTGAAACGGCTACCGACTTGATTCGCAAACACATTGCCGCAGGAAAGCCGCTGCAAGGATGGCAGGTGGACAAAGCGGCGCGCCGCGTCATTGAAAAAGCAGGCTACGGAAAATATTTCTTCCATCGCACCGGACACAGCATCGGAGAAAAAGTACACGGTAATGGCGTGAATATGGACGGACTCGAAACGCATGACGTGAGGCACTTGATCCCGAACACTTGTAATTCCGTGGAACCGGGAATTTATTTGCCGGAATTTGGCGTGCGCAGCGAGGTGAATGTGTTTATCGGTGAGGTTGAGGCGCGCGTGACGGGGGCGATTCAGAACGAAATTCTGGCGCTGCTGGCATAAGCTGGAAGCGGAAGGAAGATAGATGGCGGATGAGATGACAGCGCCGGAAGCTCCACAGCAGGACTCCGCCCCTGAGACAACGGCTCCGCAAACTCCGTCGCAGGACACGAGACGGGAGACGATGGCATACATCATCGGCGTGGCAGGGTGGCTCATGCCCGGGCTGGGTCACGCGCTCATGAAGATGTGGGGACGCGCGGCGATGTGTTTCCTGACCGTGGGTACACTCGTGATTCTTGGCGCTGGGATGCGCGGCAATGTTTTTAGTTCAACTGCGAACGATGCTTTCGATGCGCTCGGCTACCTGGCGGATCTGGGCGCTGGAACATTTTATCTGGTAGCCAGATCGCTCGAAAGGGGCGGCGCGGACGTCTCGCACGCGGGCGGCGATTACGGCACGCGCTTTCTGGCCACGGCCGGCGTGCTAAATCTGCTGTCAGCGTTGCATGCATATGAAGCTGCGCGAGGACGCAAAGCATGAACGCAGGAATGGGGTTCAAGCTCAGCCATTTGCAATCCATGCTGTTTTTCGCCTTGCTGATTTCCGTGGCGTTTGGCTTCCTGAGCCGGCGGCGGCCGATCGACCGTGTGAAGTACATTGTGTGGTCCCTGCTTCTTTTTCTTTTGATCGGCGTGGGAATTGGCTGGGCAATGTATCCGTTCTCACGCTGAAAGAACGCCACTTTGGAGGATGAATTATTTTCTACGGATGCTATTGTCATTAGAACGAGCCGAGGTAGCTCAGTGGTAGAGCAGCCGATTCGGAAACAGCGTCAACCCATTCTGAACAAACAGGATAGCTGAGAATTCAACAACTTAGCTGCCCGTCACAGCCCATCACTACGCATCATTTCCGATCTGACAACGCAACAAGAACGCAAATTGGGGCAGCACCAAGAAATGAAGACGGTGCCGCTCTCTCAATGGGAAGTCTCCGCGTAGTTGACAACTTCGCCGAGGTGGGTCTTCAATTCTTTCAACCAGACGCGCGGGTTACGTCCGTGGATAAGTCGGCTCAAAAAGCCCAGCCTTTCGGCGACGTTACAGTGGTTGTGGCGAATGTTGTCCTTCGTGACACTGCCATAGATGGCTAGAAACTCGGACATACTGGTGGGCTTGGAGAAGAGGTAAGTCGCATGGCCGAGTTGAGGCGTCTCCACGACCACAGCACTAGCAACATCGAAGATGTATTCAGAGCGAAAGAGGTAAAGACGACGAGCACGATTACACAGATGCCTGTAGTGAAAGGCGTCGTAATCTGGCTTCCATGTGATCTGCGCGACGTCGAAATCACTGGGCATTCCTAATCCAATACAGAGCCTCTGCAGATCCGCTCGCTCGACCGGTGCGGACTCGATTCGCGCGCGAATCAGGTCAAGCGCCTCGGAAAATTCGCCGAAGTGGTGGGGGCCCCTTCGGGCTTCGGCGATCTGTTCGGCAATGTTTGGGGCAGTGCGACTTCGATGCGGCTCGGAAGTGCTGTCTCCCACTGCGCCAGATGCCACGCGCCGGCGCGGTGCTGGTATTTGCCGCTCTGAACGAAGGTCGCTTTGATGCCGATCTTAGTGCCCAGCAGATGCTTCCATTGATTCCAACTCGAATCCCACAACAACGGTAAAGATGTTTGGTCGAAGAGTACTTCCAGTTTTCGGCGCGAATCTCGGTAGATTGCGCGGTCACTGTAAAAAGCAACGTTTCGCAGTGGTGCTCGGACGTGTTTGAACTTTTGCTCAGGGAGAAATGAAAGGATGCGCGAGGCATAGAATGTCGATCGGTCGCATGAGACATCGCCTGCAACTAGCAGGGAACCAAATCCGCCATAGGGGAAGAGTGCGGGTGACGCAGGGTCATAGAGCAGAGCGTTGTAACAAGCTCGCAATTCTGGATGGGCAAGGATGTTGAAGGCGCGCTTCAGCGCGCGAAGATCCCCAGTCGGCGCGTGTACAGTACTGAGCTCCAGCGTGCGGAGTTTGAAAGCGAGTCGCAACTCTGCCGGCGACACCTTCGGATTGACCCGCAGGAGTCCGTAGAAGGTCGGCTGCCGGTTCCACCCAAGGCGGCGATTGCCAACATAAAAGTAATCTCTCATTACCTCACAACGAAGGTTGATGGTGGAAATACCCAACTGAGAGTCAGGAAGTTCGGCGGAAACGAAGAGGTTATTGCGCTTATCTTTCCGCGGTTGCGTCGCGTAATCGATCTCGGCCTGAAAAACATCCCACCCTCTTTCCTCAGGATGGGTCTTGCGAATGTAGATTTGTGTGCCCGCTTGAGCAGCTTCATGGTCCAAAGGGAAGAGCAATTCGTCTCCAGCGCGAACAAAAGACGCCAGGAAATTCGAAACCAAGATAGAAGCGCCATCCGCAAACAGGCATTCTGTCTCCGATCCTTTTGGATTTGTCTTAACGACGTCCCGTTGGCACACGTTCTGTGGGGCACTTGGACTGACTGGAACGGCGGCACTCATTTCGTCGCGGACTTTAGCATCCGTCCACGGCAATGCCAAATAAGTGGGCGTCACCACATAGGTTTATGGAGCGGCGTAGTTTGTCTGCAGGATGCGGCGTTAAGTGAAATTGTTGGAGCGAAACGACTTACAGGAGTTCGTGCCAGAATTCCTGCCATTTAGTGTCCCAGTAAATCTCGTGTCAAGCCTTACTGTATTGGCAACCTTCTGTGGCAACAGGGAATCAACCCGCTGCAGCTGCGAGAAGCGATAGCCACTCGTCGTGGTCATTCAGGACGACGTTGTAATCAGCACCGCTGAGTTGGTTCTTAGACGGATTCAGCGCAATTATTTTAACCTTTGGATAGTTCGCTTTCAGCCAACCAACCATTTCCTTTCTTGTTCGTTCGGATGCTGTGTAGTCGACGATAAATAAGTCGACATTTCGAAACGAGCTTAGGGCAACTTTAGCAGCTTCGTTGTGAGTCACCGATATAACTTCGTGACCGAAACGCCGCAGCAGTTCAACCCTCGCGTTCAGTCCTTTTTCCTCATAGCTGACCTGAAACAGTATCCGTCTTGCTGCCGGCCTAATTGAAATCTTTTCGCCTGTTTTTTTGTTGACGATGATGTACTCGCCTGGCGAAGATGCCGCGAGCACTTTCACGCGCGCCTTAGCACGCTCCAAGTCTACTGCCACTTCCATCCAGTGAAGGCCAATGCCTTCCACCTTGAAAATGTCGAATGGCGGGATCATATGCGACCTTTCCATAGGGTTGTAAAGGGTGCGTTGATTCAATCACAAGGCTGAGTTCGTGTCCATTGAAGCCAGTGGTCTGCACTGAAGTCGCCACCGGAATCACCTGGGAGGAGAAATTCACCGCCATCAACTTCGCCGATGCCAGGCGAACAACTGACGTTGTTCTGAGTCAGTTGAAAAGACGCAAGTCATACCAAGCCAGAGACAGTCCAACCAGACAGAAAAGGAGGGCCCGATGGGCATTCTCGGATTGACACACGATGAGGACGGCGCGGCCCTCGAGAAGCTGCCAGTGACGATCAAGGTTGCCATCGGGGAAGGGCCGACGCCCGATGACGAAAATGGCAGCCCGCGAGCGCTATTTCATTTCGTTTTCAAGCGGAGAACCATGCGGGAACAAATGGTGTATTGGGAACCCACGCCAGATATCGCCCAAGTCTTCGGAGACAAACTTTTCTCCGGTGCCTTGGTTGATAGCTTGAACTTCTGCGCTAGAAACCACACCACCCGAGCCGTCTGTGACCTCCCCGCGATCCGTCCTGTCGTTTGCGCACGCGTGGAAACACCGAATGCGCTAATCACTAGGAAAAGCGACACCGGCATAAACAAAAGCGCATTCCGGAAGAGCATTGTTTCGATCTGGCGCGGGATGAATACGTAGCTCACGGCCAAAATGCTTAGAGCTTGGCCGTGTACTGCTCCCACTGTCTTTTCTGCTGAGTCAGAAACTCAATGAAGTGTGGATCTCTCCGCAAGCTATTCAGTATCGGATCGCTCTCAAACATGGGATAGCAGGGCAGCCCGTCATCTGCCGCCATCTGCAGCCATTTGAGCGCTTGCTGTGGGTTGTTCATTAGCGCGTACGCAGAGCCCACGGCGTAGGCAGTGTGATGAAAATGGCCGAAGCCTTCGCACTTTTTGATGGCGACCTGGATCATCCGTTCCGCCTCGCTCTTGTGCCCGCTGTCCGCCAGCAGCAAGGCCTGCATGGCGGTGACGACCCCTCCTTCGTCCTGCGGCTCGGTCCTTAGAAACTCGCTGATCATAGCCGCGGCTTCTTTCTTTCTGCCCAGGTGAAACAATGTCAACGAGGTCTGATAAGTCCACATCGATGGGATAAATTTTTGTGTGTCATTGAGAAAAACCAACGCCTCCTCATACTTTCCTTGGCTCAGTAGGTTGATCCCCAAGCGAAAGCGAGCACCGGTGTAGGTCGGGTTAATGGCCAGCGCCTGGTGTAACTCGTCCGCAGCTTTATCCAACAGACCAATGTGGTTGTAAACCGCGCCGAGTTGCTGATGCGCTTCCTCAAAGTTGGGGTTCAGCTCTATGGCGCGACGCAGAACGTTTCCGCATTGCGTCGGCGGGCTATTTCAGTACTCTGAGAATCCCCCTTCTGCAGGGTCGCGATTTCGACGAGTCCGATCTCGCTTCAGGCGCGATCATTATCAGCCGCTCGATGCGTGATCTGTACTGGCCGCAACGCTATCCGGTGGGTCATCACCTGCACCTTGTTCTCCCCGGTATGGAAACGCCCTGGCTGCCGATTGTTGGCGTCGTCGAAGACGCTCGGCAGTGGATCGTGACACCAGGGCAGCCGACGATCTACTGGCTGAACATGAGCCAGCCGGCATACGCACTCGCCGTCCGGACAGCTGGCGACCTGCTTGCGCTCGTTAATGCGGCACGAGAAACCGTGTGCCGCGTCGATCCGGATCAGCCGATGTTCGACGTAAGGACTCTCGAGGATCGCCTGACTCGCTCCCAACAGTTCGCGTACGAACGGTTTCGGACAGTCGTGATGACGACTTTTGGCCTCGCCACGCTCGCGCTCGCAGCTCTCGGGATTTATGGTGTCGTTCGGTATGCCGTTGCCCAGCGTACCCAAGAGTTCGGCATTCGCCTGGCTCTGGGCGCAACTCCCAATCAAGTGGTTCGAATGGTCCTGGCGCAATCCGTGCGTGCGGTTGCCATTGGCGCGAGCATTGGACTCGGGCTGTCATTCGCCCTTGGACGCGTGATCGCGGCTGCGTTGTACGGAGCACGCGGCACGGAACCAGCGATTATAGCGCTTGTGACTAGTGTGCTCGTTGCGACGACCACGTTGGCGGCGCTGGCCCCGGCGCGCCGTGCGGGACGTGCTGATCCGCTTGTCGCGCTTCGTACGGAATAACAAGCAGTTTCCGGAGATTGGTGTCGGCTCGAGGAGACGGCCAGTGATCTCCTCGAACCCTGTTTCGGGATAACTTCCGTCTAGCCGACGTCCATGATAAGTCTGTGAATCACCACAGGATTGATAAACACAGCAGCATGCTCGACAACTTTCCTGTTGTTTTCCCAAAGGAAGTGTGCCATCCTTCCTGTTGGAAACCAAAATGGCGGTGTTATGAAACAAAAAGCGGACGTCCTACAGGGCACGTTAGCATTGATGGTCCTCAAGACTCTCGATGTCCTAGGGCCGCAGCACGGCTATGGCATCGCCCGACGCATCGAGCAGATCAGCCGAGATGTGCTTGCGGTGAATCAAGGGACTCTGTATCCCGTGCTGCTGAAGCTGGAGCAAGAAGGCGCGATTGCGTCCGAGTGGGGTGCCTCACAGAATAATCGCAGAGCGCGCTTTTATCGACTGACACGGGAAGGGCGTAAGCAGTTGCAGGTCGAGACCCAAGATTGGGAACAAACGGCAGCGATCATCGGTCGGTTCTTCGAAGTGAAAGCGGAGGATTTGTCATGAGCTCTCTGAGGCGGTTCCTCACTCGTCTGCTCAACTCGGCGACAAGACGGGCACAAGACGAACGATTGAGGGAAGAGATTGAGGGACATATCGCTCTGCAGACCGAGGAAAACCTTCGCGCCGGTTTATCACCCGTTGAGGCTCGGCGGCAAGCCATGCTGAAGTTCGGCGGGGTGGAGGGGGTGAAACAAGATTATCGAGCCGAGCGAGGACTGCCACTGATCGAAGATTTGTTCCAGGATCTGCCCTACGCCCTGCGCATGTTGCGCAAATCGCCCGGCTTCACTGCCGTCGCCGTCCTCACCCTCGCCCTCGGCGTCGGCGCCAACACCGCCATCTTCAGCTTCATCGACGCCGTGCTCTTGCGCTCCATACCAGTGAAAGATCCGCAACAACTCTTTGTCTTCAACTGGAGCGTCCGTGCAAACCCGAAACTCCAAGGCCATAGCGACTATGGCGACTGCGCGGATCAAACCGACATCGGCGGTTGCTCCTTCTCCATACCGTTTTACAAAACCGTTCGCGCGCAAGCTGGCGCTTTCTCCGGCATGGCCGCGTTCGCCGGTCCGTTTGGCGTCGACCTTAGCGGCAACGGCGCCGCCAGCATCGTCCGCGGCCTGTACGTTTCCGGCGATTTCTTCCCCACTCTCTGCGTCGGCACTTTTATCGGCCGGCCGCTTACTCCCTCCGATGATTCGCCGTCCGCGCCGCCCGCCATCGTTTTGAATTACGATTATTGGGTCCGCGCTTTCGGAGCCGCTCCGTCCGTCGTCGGCCGGACCGTCCGCCTGGACAGCACCACTGTTACGATTGTCGGCGTCGCCGACCCGCATTTCACCAATCTCACGCCCGGCAAGCCGCTGGATTTTTTCATGCCGTTCTCTGTCGCTGATAGCGTCCGCGGCAAGTGGTACCGCAGCAAGGACCGCGTCGCTGACGCCACCTACTGGTGGGTCGTCATCCTCGGCCGTCTCAAGCCCGGCCTTTCCATCAGCCAGGCGCAGGCCGAAGCCACTACAATTTTCCGCAACGAAATGCTTTACGGCGCGGCTCCGCTCTCCAAGCCCGAGGACGCTCCCGCCATCACGCTTCGTCCGGCGCGGTCGGGCCTAAACGGTGAAACCAGCCAGATTGCTCCAGGCCTTTACGTCACCATGGTCATCGTCGCTTTCATTTTGCTGATCGCCTGCGCCAACGTTGCCGGACTCACGCTGGCTCGCTCTGCCTCGCGCCAAAAAGAGATGGCCGTTCGTCTTGCGCTCGGAGCCGGCCGAGCGCGCATCGTCCGCCAGCTTCTCACGGAAAGCATTTTGCTGGCCTGCGCCGGAGGAGCGCTCGGCGTGCTCGTAGCTATCTGGGGCGTCGACGCGATCGCCACTTTGCTTTCTAACGGATCCGGCCAGCCGTTTCCTTTCGCTGTCGCACCGGACTGGCGTGTGCTCCTCTTCACGCTCGCCATCACATTTCTTACCGGAATTCTTTTCGGCCTGGCGCCCTCGCTGCGCGGCTCGCGCGTCGATTTGACGCCATCCTTAAAAGAAAGCGCCTCTTTGCTCCCCGGTGCCGCGGCGCACTGCGGCCGCCGGTTTCGTCTCGGCGATGCGCTCGTCGTCGCGCAAGTCGCGCTCTCTATGGTCGTCCTCGTCGGTGCGGGACTCCTCGTCCGTACCTTGCGCAATCTTCACAGCATCAATCCCGGCTTCGACGCGCAGAATATCTTGCTCTTCGGCATTGTTCCGCATCTCGCCGGTTACACCGACCAGCAAACGCAGCAGCTTTACGCCAATCTGCAGCAGCGTTTCGCCGCGCTGCCCGGCGTAATTTCCGTTAGCTACTCCGAAGAGGCGCTTCTGAGCGGCGGATGGTCCGCCGGCGACGTTCACGTCGACAGCTCGCCGCCGAAGCAGAACGCGAATACGGGCGAGCTTCCTGTTGGGTTGGATTTCTTCGCCACCATGCACATTCCGATTCTCGCAGGCCGCAGCTTCACTTCCGCCGACTTTGCGATTGCCGCTGCGACCAACGCCGCTGAGAAAGCCCGCGACGCAGCCGCGGCAAAAACAAATCCTGGCTCGCCCTCGACACCCGCATCTGCTTCGCTCACGGCACTCGATGAGGCCTATTATCATTCCGCGCCCGTGCCTCTCATCATCAACGAGTCCTTCGCGCGGAAATATCTCGCGAATAAGAATCCCATCGGTTTGCACATGGGCGACGTCGAGCGCGACGAGGTTCGAAGTCCCGGCCCCGGCTACACTATCGTCGGTGTCGTGGGCGATACTAAGTACGCCCAATTGCGTAGGAAAACCGCGCCCATCATATTTTTGCCGCTTGTAAGCAACAGCGCGCATTTCGAATTGCGCATCGCCGCGAATCCCACTGCGCTGGTGAAAAACGTCCGCGAAATTGTTTCGCAGGCCGACAACAATTTGCCGCTCACCGACATTCGTACGCAGACTGAACAGATCGACCAAATTCTCTTTCACGAGCGCCTCATGTCCCGGCTCTCCAGTTTCTTCGCCGCCCTCGCGTTGGTGCTTGCCTGCATTGGCCTTTACGGTCTGCTGTCCTACGAAGTCGGGCGCCGCACTCGCGAACTCAGCATTCGCGTGGCCCTCGGGGCGCACCGTCGCGATCTCTCTCGCCTCGTCATCGGGCAGGGGATTTTGCTCGCGCTCATCGGTGCAGCCATCGGCATCGCCGCCGCCGTAGGCGTCACGCGTTTCATGTCTGCGATGCTGTATGACGTCCGCGCGAACGACCCGCTCACGACGGTGGCCGTCGCCGCCCTGCTGATTCTCGTCGCTTTCGCTGCTTGCTACATTCCCGCCCGCCGCGCGATGAAAGTCGATCCGATGGTCGCTCTGAGATACGAATAGTCATTCACGCAAGTCAGGGGCAACGCCTTCGTACGGCAACCTTATAGATGGATGTGCGGCACTTATCGACATTTCTGGCGATTGTTCCCGAGTGACAAGCAACCCAGAAGTAAATCCTCCGGGTTGGTCGTTTGGTACCGTTAAAACGCGCTAGTGTTGACCGAACCAATCAACTCCGAGATGGTCGGCAACCGTTCGGTGAGGTTTTCCCACGGCTGATGGCCGCGATGAAAACGTAGTACAGACGTAGTATCAATTGCGGCGAATGGCGGCTAAAAGCGAATAAAACGTGAACAAAAACTGAGGAAGCGACTCGCTGGATTTTGCTGCAATTCGTTAGCTTTCCTCGGTTTAGCTTAGCTCCGGCGAATCGTGATTAAAATACCCTGCTTGCTG
>Ga0307479_10006116_pt1 | contig 11042 bp, 7 predicted proteins | sample atmos_gasesECM4C_FD_203743 | JGI IMG/M metagenome (GOLD analysis project Ga0307479, IMG submission 203743) | Hardwood forest soil microbial communities from Morgan-Monroe State Forest, Indiana, United States - atmos_gasesECM4C_515 | ecosystem: Environmental > Terrestrial > Soil > Temperate... | reverse complement strand
CTTACGACTTTCTCCTCAGTGTGCCGCCGCGGTCGCAAATCCCAGCGCCTGCATTACCGCATCATGCAATGCGGGCCGCACCTGCGCAATCTTCATGTTCTCGCGCGTCGGATACACGCGATTGGTCAGCAGCACCACAAAAACCTGGCGGTCAGGATCGATCCAAATCGAGGTGCCCGTGAATCCCGTGTGGCCGAAGCTGTGCGCTGAAAAATAATGTCCGCTCGAGCCACCTTCGGTGGGCGCCGCCCAGCCCAGGGTGCGCTTTCCACCCGAAAGCTCCTGCGCAACGGTAAACTGCATCACGGTGGCGCGGCGCAGCACCCGCTGGTGCGCGTACACGCCGCCATTCAACAGCATCTGGCAAAACGCCGCCAAGTCCGGCGCCGTGCTGAACACTCCGGCGTGCCCGGAAACGCCTCCGATCGCGAACGCATTTTCATCATGCACTTCGCCTTGCACCTGCCTGTGCCGGAAGTTGTTGTCGATTTCCGTCGGCGCAATCTGCGGCCACAGTTTCTTGTCGGGCCGATACATCGAGTCTGTCATTCCCAGCGGCTCGAAAACAAAACTCTTTGCCAGATCGTCCAGAGTGCTCCCTGTCAGCCGCTCGATGATTTCCGCCATCAAGATAATGCCGAGGTCCGAATACACTTCCTTCGTCCCCGGTTCGCACTCCAATGGCTCGGCAAAAATCTTCTCGAGCGTGTCCTGCTTGCTCTTCGACGTGCGCCAGTATTCCTTGAACGGCGGCAATCCCGAAGTGTGCGTCAGCAAATGGCGCACCGTTACGCGATGCCGCCATTCCGGCTGCGGCCCGGCGGCCCATTCCGGCAGGTACCGCTCGATCTTGTTGTCCAAATCCAGCGGCACTGCGAAGTCGCCCTCGGCCAGTTTCGCTACCAGTGTCGTTGTCACCACCACTTTGGTGAGCGAGGCAATGTCGTACATCGTCTTCGGCGTCACCACCGCAGCTCTGGCGTCGTAGCTCAATTTCCCGAACGCGTGAATCGCCACTTTTCCACGATACCCAACTGCCAACGTTGCTCCAGGAAAAGCCTTGTCTTTCACCGCCTTCTCCAACACGTCATAGGCCGGCTGCAATTGCGCTTCGCCTCGCACATCCATCGGTTCGAGCGTCATTGGGTTGGCCGGAAGTTCGATCCCGAATCCTGCTTTCAGATTCGCTCCCGGCACCGTCACCGGCAAGTGCCCGCGCACCGGAATCTCTCCGAACAGCGAGCGCGCCGCGGAAATTTGCGTCACGTCGCAGATGCCAAACGCTCCGAGCCACGTCTCCGCCTGCGGAAATCTTTCGATCGCGTACGGGCTGCCAAGTCCTAGCGTGATCACCGGCTTACCCGTCTTGTAGACCTGCTCGGCGAGCGCCGCCTGCTCGGCGGGCACGTCGATATTTCCTTTGCGGTCGCTCACGCGCACAAAAAAAGCAACTACGGCAATGTCGTATGAATCGGGCGGCGGAAGCCTCAGGACGCTCGCGTTCACAAACCGCGTGTCGGCCCGCAAAGCAGTCACGGAATCGAAGCGCGCGCGCAATTCGCGCTCCAAGTCTTCCCCGGGATACGGCTGTGGATCCGAGTACAGCGCCAGCAGTAGCGCGCGCGCCGGCTTCGTTCCATCGAGCGGCAAACGGTGCGGCGTATCGCGCAGCAGTGTCACGCCGCGATCGGAAATTTCCTGCGCTTCTTTCTGCCACGCCACGCTTCCGAATTTGTGATTCAATGCATTCACATCCACCAGGCGGTTCTGCTGCAAGCCCAATCGGGCCTTCGCCCGGAGAATCCGCCGTACCGATTCGTCCAGCCGTTCCTTTGAGATTCGCCCCGACTTCACCGCGCCTTGCAGCGCCTCAAATGCGGCATCCGGGACCGGCGGCATCAGCACGCAGTCCGCGCCGGCAACCACCGCGCGCACGGCTGCTTCGCCAGGCGCATACCGCACGGTAATCCCGCCCATGTCCATTGCATCGGTGACCACCAAGCCTTGAAAGTCGAGTTGTTTGCGCAGCAAATCCGTCAGGATGTGGCGCGACAAAGTGGCGGGGGTGCTGGGGTCAGGCTCCAGCGCCGGCACCGACAGGTGTCCAGTCATGATGGTGTCCACGCCGGCGGTTATGGCCGCGCGGAAGGGAACTAGCTCTAAGTTTTCCAATCGCTCTCGATTTACGGAAATCACCGGCAAATCGATGTGCGAGTCCGCGGACGTGTCGCCGTGCCCGGGAAAGTGCTTCGCCGTGGCCAGCGCCCCGTTTTCTTGCACGCCGCGGATGAACTCGCTCACAAATTCCGCGACCCGCTGTGGATTCTCTCCGAACGAGCGCGTGTTGATGATGGGATTGCCGGGATTGTTGTTCACGTCCGAATCCGGCGCGTAAACCCAGTGCACGCCTATGGCGCGGGCCTCCAGCGCGGTGATTTTTCCCATCGTGTACGCATCTTTGAGATCGCCCCCTGCGGCCACAGCCATGGCCGTCGGAAAAGAAGTCCCTTCGTCTAAGCGCATGGGTGTGCCGCGCTCGAAATCCGATGCAATCAGCAGGGGCAGCTTCGATTTTGCCTGCATCTGATTGGCGAGCACGGCCGTGGGATATACCTGGCTCTTTACGACTCCGAGAGGAGAGCTATGCGTGATAACGATGAATCCGCCGACGTGCAGGTCCTGCACGTCGTGCAGGAGCTGGGCGTAGGCCGCAGAATCGGCGGCGGTAAAGCTGCCGTGATAGGTGCTGAGAAGAAGCTGGCCAACCTTTTCATCCACCGTCATCTTGCGCAGTGTGGATTCTACCCAGGCGCTTGCGGCTGTCGAGATGGTGGTCGGGCTGCTTTTGGCGCTTGCTGTGCTCTTTTGCACGGCGTTCTTCTTCGAAGACGGATTGCTGCTTTGGCTGTGCGCGTTGTGGGCCATAAAGACGAAGGAAAAGACGAGAATCACGAACAGAAAGCGGGCGAGGCGTCCTTCCATCGATTAAAATCTCCCAGCGCAGCCCGCAGTCTGCATTTATACATAGCACACGCACATCGCGCGCACAAAGCGGCCACGGCTCGCGCGTTCCAGAATATCATTGTATTGTTTTCGCGCAGGGGGACTATTTGACTCCAAAAAAGAGCGCACGCGCCGAGCTCGTCGCATTCGCTTTATTATTCGCTTTGTTCTTTTTGGTCCCCGCTGCGGGCGGTTCAGGCAAGCGTTCCGGCCGCGCGCCGCGTGTGCAGACAGGGCTCGACGTTCTGGAAACGCAGAAGTTTGCGCCATTGCGCGGGAAACACATTGGGCTAATCACCAACCACACCGGCGTGGACTCGCAAGGACGGAGCAATGTTGACCTGCTGGTGCATGCATCCGGCTTGCAGCTAGCGGCGCTGTTCAGTCCCGAGCACGGTCTGGCCGGCCGCAACAATGAAAATGTTACCTCCTCGAAAGATCCCGCAACCGGACTTCCCGTATACAGCTTATATGGCGAGACGCGCCGCCCCACCGGCGAAATGTTTCAGGGAATCGATGCGCTGGTCTTCGACATCCAGGACGCCGGCGTGCGGTTCTACACCTACACGGCAACTATGGGGTACTGCATGGAAGAAGCGGCAAAACGCCACATTCCTTTCTTCGTTCTCGACCGCCCAAATCCCATGGGTGGGGAGATCGTCGAGGGTCCCATGCTCGATCCGGACAAGACAAGTTTTGTCGCCTATTTTCCCGTTCCTGTGCGCTACGGCTTAACCATCGGCGAACTCGCGCAATTCTTTAACACAGAGAATCATATTGGCGCGGACCTGCACATCATCACCATGAAGAACTGGCATCGCAACTATTTTTTTGAAAGCACCGGAATCAAATGGATTCCCCCTTCCCCTGCGCTGCGCACCACGAAGGGCTCAGTTCTTTATCCGGGCATTGAAATCCTGCAAGACTCTGGCGTGTCCGTTGGCCGCGGCACGCAAGCGCCATTCGAGGTGTTCGGCGCCCCATGGATGAATGGCGACGAGGTTGCCGCTGCGCTGAACGAGCGCCATCTTCCCGGCCTGCGGTTTGCTGCGAAAGACTTCATTCCCATCGGTGGCCCTCATAGCGGCGAGCGCTGCGGCGGCGTAGGCATTCGCATTACGGAGCATGCTGCTGTGCGCTCGATGCGGATGGGTCTGGAAATCGCCGCGGTCTTGCAAAAACTCTACCCGCAGCAATTTGACACTGCCAAGCTGGTTGGTCTCCTGGGGAATGCAGAGACTGTTCAGCAAATCAAAGACGGTGTCGCCCCTGAAAAGATTGTCGCCAGTTGGTCAGACGCGCTCAGCGCTTTCGATCAAGTGCGCCGCAAATACTTTCTGTACAAATAACCAGCCTTCTTGCGGGTTGTGCTAGAGTTGGTTCAGCTATGCGCATCGTGTCACTACTGCCATCCGCGACCGAGATCCTCTTCGCGCTTGGGCTGGAGCGGGAAATCGTCGGTGTAAGCCACGAATGCGACTTTCCCCCGCAAGCCCTGGGCAAACCTTTAGTGATTCATTCGCGCTTGCCCCACGACGCCCCGGCAATCGAAATTGACCGCCTGGTGCGGGAGTATGTTGCGCGCGGTGAGAGCCTATATTCCGTGGATGCCGACATGCTGGAAGAACTGCAGCCGGATCTGATCGTCACTCAGGACTTATGCCACGTCTGTGCAGCCTCGCCCGACGATCTTGCCAGTGTGCTCACGCGCTTTGACCACTGCCCGAAAGTGCTTTGCCTCAACCCGCAGGATTTGGGCGACGTCTGGCGCGACATCCTTGCTGTTGGTGAGGCGACAAGCCGCAGCCCGCAGGCGGAGGCGTTGGTGGGAGAAATCGGTCTGGACCTGGGGTTTTTGGAACAACAACTGGATTCCTCCGCGCATCGCCCGCGGGTGGCCTTTCTCGAATGGCTCGAACCCTTCTACGTCGGAGGGCACTGGGTTCCGGAGATGATCCGCTTTGCAGGCGGAGAGGATGCCTTGGGAAGCCCTCGCAAGCCGTCCTTCCGAGTTCCCTTGCAGGACATCGTTGAAGCCGAGCCGGAGATTTTGCTCATCGCTCCATGCGGCTACGCGGCAAAACAGTCCAGAGACGAATATGAGACGCTCGACCTTCCCGATCAGTGGAACGCCATTCCCGCTGTGCGCGGCAACCGCGTCTACGCCCTGGAGGCTGGCAGTTATTTCTCGCGTCCCGGGCCGCGGCTCGTCACAGGCATCGAGATCCTCGCCAAGATTCTTCAGCCATCCGTCGCCGTTTCGCAAGAAGCCGAGGCCGCGATTCTTCGGATTCCGTCGGCGCCAGCCGCAAGACGCGCCGCCTCGGCATAGGGGCTCAACCTCCAACCATGCGCCGCGCACGATCCCCTTAAAGAGCGCACGCCTGTCCTTCGGGCCAGTTGACAGCCGCCGTGTAGATATATAAGAATCCTATATGTAAGGGAACAAGCGAATGATCACGCCCGGAGTCAAGCGCGGTACGGCGGAACTGGCGGTCCTCAGCGTTCTTCAGGACGGCCCATTGCACGGCTACGAGCTGGCGCGCCGCATCGAACAACAAACCAGTGGCGCGCTGCGTTTCACCCTTGCGGCGCTCTACCCGATGCTCTACCGCATGGAGCAGCAGCGGTGGATTCGGGGCGCATGGGAAACCGGTGCGAACGGCCGCCGCAGACGCTGTTATCGCCTGACGCCCGCGGGAAAGAAGAAGTTGTCGCCGTTGCAGCGCGAGTGGGCCGAGCTCTTCCGCGCCCTCAAGCAACTGACCAAGGTGGCCCATGCCTGATTGGGACAAACTCGTGCACCGACGGCTCTACGGGCTGGCGCTCGCCCCAGCCGAGAGAGACGAAGTCCACGCGGAACTTGCCGCGCATCTGGAGGAAGCATACGAAGGATTCCGCAAACAGGGCTTGCCTGAAAGAGAAGCGGTGCGTCGAACTCTCGAGCAAGTATCCGGCTGGAAGCACTTGCAGCTAAAAATTTATGCCGCAAAGAACGGAGGACATCTCATGCAGAAACGCCTTCACCAATTGTGGATTCCCGGGTTCCTCGCGTTGATCCTTTCTATGCTGTTTCTGGCGGCATTCCAGATACTCGGATTCCAGCCGCGCATCGCCAGCAGCAACCCGAACACTATTTTCTTTTACGTGCCGTGGCTGCTGTCGCTTCCTTTCTTCGGGGCTCTAGGAACCTACCTCTCGTCTCGAGCCGGAGGTTCGAGGGGAACCGCGCTTCTCGCCAGCGTCTTTCCCGTGCTCGCGCTTGCTGGGGCGTTTCTCTCGATGTTTCCGATAGGCTCGGTCCTCGGACGAATCATCGGAAGGCGAGTCGGTTTTAGTGATGTGGCAAGTACCCTTCTGAGGGATGGAATTGGCTGGCTCCTGGTTCCGGGCGCTGTTCTTCTCACGGGAGGTCTGCTCGCGCAGCTTTTCGCATCACCTCGACTGACTCAGCGCAACATTTCCCACCACTGAATTGGCCCGGCTCCAACGGCGGTAGAAAGGAAGCCCAGCCAAAATAAGTAGCAGGCCAATCGTGGACCTGACCGGGCGCTGAATGAACAAGTTCACCGTAAGCGCAAAGGCGCCTGCAACAAAAATCCCCGGAACTACCGGGTATCCCCAGGCACGGTACGGCCGCGGCAAGTTCGGTTCTTTGCGGCGCGAACCGTAAACCGACGCAACCGCAAGAGCATAGAAAATCCACTGGGCGAAGATAAACAGCGAGAAGAGATCCTCGAATTGGCCGGTCAGGACCATCAGGCAGGCCAGCACGGCTTGAAAAACGATGGCGCCCGAAGGTGTGCGGAAACGCGGGTTGATGCCGTCGGCCACGCGAAAGAACAAGCCGTCTCGCGCCATGGCGTACGGCACGCGTGCCCCGGTGAGAATCGAAGAATTCAGCGTGGTAAACGCGGAAACAACCATCGCCGCCGTGATCCATGCCGCTGCGCGCCCCCCGGCAAAAACGCGCACCGTTTCCGAAGCTACGTTCCGCGCCGCGGCTACCGCTTCGATGGGCAGCACCTTGAAATACACGGCATTCGCCAGCAGGTAGATCACGCCCACAGCCGCCGTGCCGCCAACTACCGCTCGAGGAATATTTTTCTGCGGCTCGATGATTTCGGAGCCCGCAAACGTCAAATCGATCCATCCGTCGTAGGCCCACAGCGCGCCGACCATGGCGGTTAGAAAACCTGTCAGCATTCCCAGGTTCAGTGAGGGAGGCAGAAACGGCTGCGTGCTCGGTGCGCGTTGCCCAGTGAACAGCAAGCCCAGAACCACGACTGCGAGGATCGCCCCGATCTTGATGCTCGTCAGCGCCACTTGCAACCTGCCCGCCAGCCGCACGCCCAGATAGTTGACTAAGCTGATGAACGCGATGGCCGCGGCTGCCGCGGGCTGCGCCCAGGTAAACACAAAGTCGGAGGCATGGCCGGTGAACGGCACGTGCATGTGCAGCGTGAAGATGGGTGTGCGCACCGCCGGCGCAAAAAAGCCCACAAAAATCAGGAAGCCCGCGGCAATCGTGGAAATCGAGGACGGCTTGCCGACCAGGTTATTCATCCAGCCAAACAGGAATCCCCAGACTGGCCCAAAGCTGCGCTTGAGATAAACGTACGCTCCGCCGGCCTCCGGCATGGCCGCGCCCAATTCAGCGATGGACAGCGCGCCGAAGAGGGAGAGCGCGCCGCCTACAATCCAAACCAGGAACACTAGCCCTACCGAACCGGTTGCGCCCGCCATAGTGCTCGGCACGAGAAACACGCCCGTGCCGATAATGTGCCCGACGACCATGGCCATGGCGGCCCACGCGCCCAGCCCTTGCACTAATTCGAGTCGTTTCTCGCTCACGTTTCTTGGCGTTCGTCCTTTTTTACCGCGACCCTGGATTCTTCCCGCTTTGCGTTCCTCCGCGTTCTCTGTGCCTCTGCGTTATTTTTATTCCCCCCGGAAGTCTTAAGTGGCGCTCTTTGTATCTGCGAGGCGACTCACGAGCGATCCCACGAAGAAGGTCACGCAGGCGCCGATAAGGAAATACCACGTATAGGCCACTTTCGTGAACTGAAATACGCTCAAAACGACGGCAAGTCCCGCGAACATGCCGGCGAGGGCGCCGCGGGCATTCGCACGGCCGTCGAAAGTCCCCAACAGAAACAATCCTAGCAAGCTGCCAAAGGGAAGTGAGACCACCGTCAGTCCCGCCTCGAGCAGTGGTCCCCACTTAACGAATCCGAAACCCATGAGTACGAGGCCCCATGCCAATGTCATTCCGCGCGACAAGCGCAGGAATTGCCGCGCGTCAGCGCTGCGTCCGCGCAATCGCGCAAAATCCAGCACGCTCGAGGCGGCCAGCGAATTCAGCGAGCCGCTGGCGTTGGACATGGCCACCGCCACAATCGACGCGAGCAGCAAGCCTGCAAGTCCGACCGGCATTTCTCGCACGAGAAACAACGGCAGGATGCGATCCGTCCTCTCGCCTGCAGCCAGCAGCGGCCAATGCTGCGCGAACACAAACAGCAGCACGCCAATGAGCAAGAACACCACGAATTGAACCAAAACAATCACCCCGCTTGAGAGTAGCGCCCAGCGGCTGTCCCGTTCCGATTTTGCAGCCAGCAAACGCTGCACGATAGTTTGGTCCGTGCCGTGAGTCGCCATGGTCAGGAACGCCCCGCCAATCAGCCCGGACCAGAACGTATACTTCGTCGCGAGATTCCAGGAGAAATCGATGAATTGAAATTTGTGTCCCTCCGCGGCGGCTACTTGCGACACTTCGCTCCAGCCACCGGGAATGCGCTGCAGCAACAGGAGCAGCGTTACGGCACTGCCAGTCATGTAGACGAATAGTTGCGCCACGTCGGTCCAAATCACCGCTTTCATGCCGCCTTCGAAGGTGTACAGGATGGTGAGCGCGATCACGATGACCACGGCGAGCTTTTCCGAAGTGCCGAGCACCACGCTTACCACCAGCGCGATTGCGGAAACGCGTACGCCTTCAGCGATCGCGCGGGTGATCAGGAAAGTGCTGGCCGCTACGGCGCGCATCCTCTCGCCAAAGCGCTTCTCGATCAGCGCGTAGGCGGTAAAAAACTCCCCGCGAAAGTAGCCGGGCAAAAGAAACAGCACGATCAGGACGCGCCCGATCAGGTAGCCAAACACCAGCTGAATGAAGGTCAGGTTGCCTGCATAGGAGATCGCCGGCGTCCCGATGATGGTCAGCGTGGAAGTTTCCGTGGCCACGATGGAGAACGCCAGCGCCCACCACGGAGCGCTCCGTCCGCCCAGGAAATATTCGCGGCCCGCCGTCGTGCTGTCCGTGGTGGCGCTGTGGTGCGTGCGCCGGAAGCGCATTCCCAGCGCGGTCACGCCAAGCAGGTAGACGATGACAATCGCCAGGTCCAGCGGATGGATGCGCATGGCGCAGTGATTATAGGTATCTGGGGCCTTTTCTTCGCGGGTTTTCTTGCGCGCGCTTTCGGCGGGCAGAAGCCTATTTCAAAATCGCAAACAAGCTGCTGTAGGAGTTGGTCCAAAGTCTTACGCGGACGTTTGCGGTGAGCGGTCTTCCCACTCCCTCGATGTTGGAAAGCTGCGCGAAGGTACCGCGGTTGGCAAGCAAAGCCCATCGTGCTAGGTAGATTTCGTTCGCTCGGTCATCCGGGCTGTTGATGAGCACCGCGTCTTTATTCAGTTTCTTGGCCGCTGCCGCCACCACCGGCTCCAGATGTAAATATCGGTTGGAAATATGAACCGCCAAAATTCCGTCACGACGCAGATGACGAAAGTACAACTGAAAAGCCTCGACGGTCAGCAGATGAACGGGGATGGAATCGCTGGAAAAAGCATCCACGGCCAGCAGGTCAAACTCCCGCGGCGGTTGACGCTCCAGCGTAAGGCGCGCGTCCCCTAATTCTAGGGCGATACGTGCTTTCGAGTCGCGCAAGAAGCTGAAGTCTTGCTGCGCGATCTGCGCGACCAGCGGATTGATCTCGTAAAACGTAAATTCATCGCCGGCGCGGCCGTACGCCGCAATCGTGCCGGCGCCGAGGCCAATCACGCCGGCGCGCAACGGATGACGCGGGGCCAGGGCGGCGAGCGCCAAGCCAACGCCGGAATTAGGGCCGTAATACGAAGTGGGTTGGCCAAGCCGGGCAAGGGCTAGAAACTGCAGCCCGTGCGTGATCGTTCCGTTCATGAGCCTTCGGAACTGCACAGTATTGCCGGAACTTGGTTGCTCATCGCCTTTCAGCACCACCACATTCGGCGCCACTTCGTCACTCAGGCGGAGAACGCCGTAGAAATTTCGCGCCGTTCGTTTCGAGGAGGCCGATTCGGCGCGCGCCAGAAACACAAGGCTTACGATCACCGTACCCGCCAACGCATAAGCAATCCAGAGCGCTGGCTTCCAATTCTTCTGTTGAAAGGGGCTTGCGGGATCCATGCGATGCACCATCACCGCAAGCAGCGCGCAAGCTCCCAGCGCCGTGTGCAATTCGTAAAACCCGGGGAAAATCTGCGGCGCGAGGATGGCTACAAATGCCGCGCCGGCTACGCTGCCCAGCGAGCTGAGAAAATAAAACGAAGTGAGCTGCGACGGATCCGGTTTCAAACGCGCCAATTCTCCGTGACAGAACATGCAGCAAACGAAAAGACCCGAACAGAAGACGGAAACCAATATCCAGAGAGGAAGGGAACTGAGCGAAGAAGACAGCGCATACGCCATACAACCCAACGCCAAGCCCAGCAGGCGCAGAAAAAACATGCGGTGGTACCAATGCCCGCCGGCGAAGCACAGAATGAAGCTCAGCATGTACAGACTGAGGGGGATGATCCACAGAAATGGAACGGCCGCGATGTTTTGCGAAATGTGATTGGTGATGGCCAGCAGCAACGCCGAACTGCACGCGGGAAGGGCCACCCAGAGCGCCCGCGTACTCCAGCCGACCCGTACGGCTTCTGCATCCTTAGCGCGTGGCGCGTACCTGCTGCGCTGAGCCAGTGCAATGGTTCCGCACGCCACCGCGAAGATGACGTAT
>Ga0307479_10006115_pt1 | contig 11042 bp, 11 predicted proteins | sample atmos_gasesECM4C_FD_203743 | JGI IMG/M metagenome (GOLD analysis project Ga0307479, IMG submission 203743) | Hardwood forest soil microbial communities from Morgan-Monroe State Forest, Indiana, United States - atmos_gasesECM4C_515 | ecosystem: Environmental > Terrestrial > Soil > Temperate... | reverse complement strand
TGTGGAGGCGCCAGGGGGGGGGGGGACACAGGAGTTCGGGACGCGATTGCGCGCGCACCGGTATGCCGCAGGGCTGTCCCAGCATGAGCTGGCCAGCAGGTCCGGGCTGAGCGCCAAGACGATCGGGAACCTCGAACGCGGCCAGGCCAAGTGGCCGCACCCCCACTCCGTTCTCCGGCTGGCGGACGCACTGGGCCTGAACGGCCCGGAGCGCGAGGAGTTTACCGCTGCCCCCGGCCGTCGGCTCGCCCGGGCGGGCGAGCCAGCCATCCCAGAGGAGCCGGCCGTCCGGCACGAGACGCCGCGGACGCTGCCCGCGTCAGTCCGGTCGTTCGTCGGCAGGCAAGCCGAGGTCAGCCGTCTCGGTAACCTGGTGAGGCAAGCACTTTACCCGGCCGGCGCCGCGGGCACGGTAGTCATCTCGGCCATCAACGGGATGGCTGGTGTCGGCAAGACTGCCCTCGCCCTGCACGCTACGCACCAGCTGGCCGGAGAGTTCCCCGACGGGCAGCTGTTCATCGACATGCACGGCTACACCCAGGGGCATGAGCCCCGGCCGGCGAGCGAGGCACTCGAGATGTTCCTGCGTGCGCTCGGCGTCCCGCCGCAACGGGTCCCGGCCGGCACGGATGAACGTGCCGCGATGTTCCGGCACCGGCTGTCCGGCACCAGGACCATGATCGTGCTGGACAACGTGGCTAGCGAGGCGCAGATCCGCCCACTGGTACCGGCCTCGGCCGGGTGCCTAGTACTAGTCACCAGCCGCCGCCGGCTCAGGGCCCTGGACGAGGCGTACCAGCTGAGCCTGGACGTGCTGCCGCGCGCGGACGCGCTCGAGCTTTTCGTTGCCGTGGCCGGCCGAGGGCAAGTACCGCCGGACGATCCCGCTCTGGCCGAGATCGTCGAGCTGTGCGGCCAGCTCCCGCTGGCCGTGCGGATCGCCGCCGCGCTGCTGCGCCACCGTCCCGTGTGGACGGCGGATCACCTGGCCCGGCTGCTGCGTGCCCAGCAGGGGCGGATCAGCACGCTGTCCGACGGAGAGCGCGACCTGGACGCGGCCCTGGACCTGTCCTACCATAGCCTCACCGCCGCCGAGCAGCTGACCTTCCGCTGCCTGGGGCTGATCCCCGGGCCGGACTTCGATGTATACGCCGCCGCTGCGCTGACCGGCAGCGGCCCGGCCGCCGCAGCCCGCCTGCTTGAGGACCTGGTGGACCACAACCTGGTGATCCAGCACCTTCCGGGCCGTTACCGGCTGCACGACCTGATCCGCCTGCACGCCCGCGCCCTCGCCGTCCGTGACCCGGCGCCCGCCCGCGGCGCCGCGCTCGGCCGGCTCATGGACTACTACCAGCACACGGCGGGCCGCGCCGACGTGCTCATTTCCTCTTTCCCGCGGCACGCCCCAGCCGGTCCCGTGCCCGCCCACGCACCCGCCCTCCCGGACGCGGACGCGGGTCGGGCGTGGCTGCGGACCGAACGCCTCAACCTGCTCGCCGCTCTCCGGTATGCCACCAGCCACGCCTGGTACGAGCGCGGCATCCTCCTGACCTTCGGTCTCGCCAGCTTGCTGCGCGACGATGGTCCCTGGTCCGAGGCCGTCGCCCTGCACACCGGCGCTATCGCCGCCGCCCGTGCCCTCGCCGACCGCGCGGGCCAGGCCACCGCGCTAACCCAGCGGGGCGTCATACGGGACCTGACCAGCGACTGCCCGGGCGCGATCGATGACCTCGAACAGGCCACCCAGCTGTACCAGCAGCTAGGCGACCCGCTGGGGCAGGCCAACGCCCTGACTCAGCTCGGAGCCGTACAGGGCTTTGTCGACGACTGCCCGGCCGCGATCGATTGCCTCGAACAGGCGCTGACGCTGTACCAGCAGCTGGGTGACCCGCTGGGGCAGGCCAACGCGCTCAACCGGCTGGGGAACATCCGGCGTTACACCGGCGACTACCCGGGCGCGATACCTGACCTGGAGGAGGCCCTGCGGCTGTACCAGCAGCTAGGCGACCATAAAGGTCAAGGCAACATGCTGATCTCCCTAGGTAACGGGCAACGGCTCACGGGCGATTTCGCGGGCGCGGCCCGGAACCTGGAGGAGGCCTTGCGGCTGTACGGTCACCTGAACCATCAGCTCGGCCGGGCCAACGCGCTGTCCGAACTCGGAGAACTGCGACGGCTCAGCGGTGACTATCCGGACGCGGCCCGCCACCTGGAAGAAGGCCTGCAGATCTACCAGAACCTGGGCAACCGGATGGGCCAGGCCAACGCCCAGGTCTGGCTGGGAAGCGTACGGCAATCCACAGGTGATCTTGCGGGCGCGGCCCAGCTGCTCAAGGCAGCTATGGACACGTTCCGCCGTATAAACAGCCGAGGCAGTGAAGCCTGGGCGCTGAACCGCTACGCGGCCGTGATCAGCGCGTCCGGCGACCCCGCGCACGCTCAGACCCTCTACCTGGAGGCACTGCGCCTGACCCGGGAGACACACCAGCTCGATGACGAAGCCATCGCGCTGGAGGGCAGTGCCGAATGCCAGCTGCGCTGCGGCGAGACCGAGACCGCCGTCAGCCACCTGAGACAGGCCCAGGAAATCTTCCAGCGGATGGCCATGCACACCGACGCAGACCGGGTCCGGACCCGGCTGGCCAACCTCACCAACCGCTCGGCGTAGCGACAACCGCCGACGGCTCCAGCGAACAGCCCGCCACAGCCCTGGAGGGCCGTCGATGACAACAGCCCGGCTCCCGGCCCAGACGTGCCTGCTCGCCGGACGCAACCTGCGCCGACTGCCTCGCAGCCCCGACCAGATCGCCGGGATCCTGGCGCAGGCGGTCAGGTTCACCCTGCTGTTCAACTACGTGTTCGGCCCGGCCATCCATGTGCCAGGCGGTGGAAGCTACACCCAGTACCGGTGCCGGGCATCATGGTCCAGGTCATGGCCTTCGCATCCATCGCAAGCGCAGGGCGGCGCGATTAACGCCAAAGCAACTCCACGGCTGCCGCCCCCAGCCGCTCACATCAACGATCTCTCGGGCCGCAACAGCTAGAGCGTCGGGTCTACGCCTTTCACTGCTGATCTTTGCCAAGCGTCTCGGGCGGTCACCGGGGGATGTAGTCATGCGCAACGCCGATCTTGCTCGCGAGCATGACCCACTCTCAACGTCGGCGGAATTTAGATGTGACCCGCATTTTCTCGTGACCGTCTCCCCCCCTGTCGCGGCACGGTCTCTAGCTGACCAGTAATGCTCATGCGGTTCTGAGCGCTTCGGTGGGTGATAGGCGGGCGGCGCGCAGAGCGGGGATGAGACCGGCGATAGCGCCGATGGCGATGGCGGCGCCGAGGCCGCCTGCCCAGGCGATGGCGGGGATGACCACGGTTTCGTTCCTGTCCGTGGCGTAGCCGATGGTGGCGAGGATGCCAGCGGCGACGCCTGCCGCGCCGCCGAGGACGGAGAGCAGGATGGCCTCGGACAGGAACTGGATGCGGATGTGGCCCCTGGTGGCGCCTAGTGCCCGGCGCAGTCCGATCTCGGAGCGGCGTTCGAGGACGGAGATGACCATGATGTTGGCGACCCCGACGGCGCCGACGAGAAGGGCGATCGCGCCGAGGCCGAGGAACAGGCCGTTGAAGGCGCCCTGGGCGTCGGCTTGGGCGGTGAGGGCGGCCGAGGGCTGGGAGACGTTGACCTGGCTGGGGTTTTCCGGGCTGGCCTGGGCTGCCAGCAGGCCGTCCACGGTGGTGACCTGCCTGTTGACGGCGCGGAGGTAGACGGTGGAGGGGTGGCCGTCGAAGTGCAGGTAATGCTGCGCGGCGGGGTAGCCGACCAGGACGGAGGAGTCGATGGCGGACGCCAGGATGGAGGGGTTGAGGATGCCGGCCACGTAGAACCACTGGCCGCCGACCCAGATCCTCATCCCGCGCCAGATCCTGTCGATGCCGAGCCGCTGGGCGGCAGCCGCGCCGAGCACCGCGACTGGCTCTCGGGCGGTGGCGGCGTTGAGGTAGCTGCCCTGGGCGATGCTGGTTCCCGCGGTGGCGGGCAGGGCGAGGGTGGCGGCGTCCACCGAGAGGGCGTTGGTGTCGATCGCGGGGATCAGCGGGCTGCGGTAGGCGCTGGCCCCGCTGACCGTGCCGGTGGACTGGACCTGGTAGACGCCCGGCAGCCGTCCGATCATGGCGGGCGCGGTGAGTGGCAGCTCGGCGGTGCCGCCAGTGAGGTTCTGCCCGTTGGTGACGGTGAGCAGGTTGGTGCCCAGGGCGTTGATCTCGTCGATCAGCCCGGCCTGGGCGGACCGGGACAGGCCGAGCACGGCGACGATGGCGGCGACGCCGATGCCGATGCCGATGCCGGACAGGGCAGCCCGCAGCTTGCGGGTGCGCATGCCGACTGCGGCGAGGCGGGCAAGGTCGGCGGCGCGCAGCCCGGCTGCGCCGGGTCCCTGGTGGCTGGCGGCGTGCGGTGACCTCATCGCGCGCCGTCCAGGGTAGCGTGCGCCGCCCGGCGCGCAGCTGCAGGGGGCGTGGTGGTGTCGGCCACGATGCGCCCGTCGAGTACCTGGATCTGGCGCGGCATGGCGGCGGCGATGGCGTGGTCGTGGGTGATCACCACGATGGTGGCTCCTTCGGCGTTGAGTTCGTGGAGCAGCGCCAGGATGGACTGGCCGGTGGCGCTGTCGAGGTTGCCGGTCGGCTCGTCGGCCAGCACGATGGCTGGCCTGCCGACCAGGGCGCGGGCGATAGCGACCCGCTGCCGCTGCCCGCCGGAAAGCTGGGTGGGGCGGGCGCCAGTGCGGTCGCCGAGCCCGACCATGGCCAGCGCGTCGCTTGCCTGCCGGCGTCGTTCGGCCTGCCCGATGCTCGTGTACAGCAGCCCGTCGGCGACGTTGTCCAGGACGGTCTGGTGCTCGGCCAGGAAGAACTGCTGGAACACGAACCCGATGGCCGTGGCCCGCAGCGCGGAAAGGTCACGGTCGCCCATCGCGGCGACGTCCAGTCCGGTGACCCGGACCGTTCCAGTGCTGGGCTTTTCCAGGGTGCCCATCAGGTGCAGCAGGGTCGACTTTCCCGATCCGGATGGGCCGACGATGGCGGTCAGCTCGCCCTCGCGCACGGTGAAGCTCACGCCGCGCAGCGCGGGGACGGGCGGGCTGGCCGGGTAGGTCTTGGTCACCTCTGCGAGCTCGAGAACCGGGCGGCTCATAGGGCGGGCACCACCACTCGCTGTCCGGCGGACAGGCCGGGACCGGTCACCTGGACCACTCCGGCCGCGTCGTCGAACAGCCCGACCGAGACCCGCACGAGATGATGCGATCCGCCGGCCCCGGCGACTTCCACCGCGTACCCCCCGCCGGCCTGCGCCAGCAGGGCGTCCACCGGTACCGACAGCGCGTTCGTGACGCTGGCGGTGGTGATGGTGACCTGGACGGGTGCCTGGTCCAGGCCGTGGACCGCCGCCGGGTCGGACAGGGTGACCTGCACGCTGATGGTGGCGGTGCCGGAGGAATTGACCGTGGCGACCGTGCCGACTGAGGACACGACGCCCGGGGTGGTGGCGCCGTCCGGCAGGGTGATGGTGACGTTGTCGCCAGCCTTGACTTCGGTCTGAAGGTCCGCGTTCAGCGGCACCGTGACCGCCAGCGCGGTGGAGGTCGCCTGCATGATGGCCTGCCCGGGCGGGGCGTCGGCCCCGAGCGTTCCGGAGATGCTGGTGATCCTGGCCTCCGCGGGCAGGAAGGCGGCCGCGCCCAGGGCGAGCGTGCCGGTCTGCGTGACGCCGAGATGTTTCTGTAGCCGCTCGAGGCCGTACCGGGTCTCCCAGCTAAAGTAGTCCCGGCCCAGCTCGGCGATGTTCGCGGTGTCGGCGTAGCCCAGCACCACCAGGTCATCGTTGAGCTGGCGGACGTCGGCGCCGCTGTCGCCCACCGCCAGGTTCCGGTACGTCGGGGTCCGGCCGTACAGCAAGATGACCGGGTTGCCGTCGACCCGGTACAGCACCTGGGCCTGGCCGATCACCTTCCCCGGCGCGGGCAGCCAGGTGAACGTGCCCGTGGCCTGGTTGACCACGCTGTAGCTGCCCGTGAATCCCAGCGTGGCGTTCACCTGGGTCTGCGACGACAACGGCCCGCTGGTCAGGGTCGCCAGCGAGGTCGCGGCGCCGCTGCCTGCCGCAGACGGCCGTACGGCGGCGAACGGGTCGGTGACCGCCACCGCTCCCCCGCCCGCGACCAGGACGAGCACCAGCAGACCGATGAGCAGCCTGTAGCGCCGGCGCCAGCCAGGCCCGCCGTAGCGGCCGGCCGGCTGGCCGGAGGCCTCGCTCGCCTTCGGCGTGGCAGCGCTGGTCACGAGGCGCCTCCCTGGAATGGCATGAGCTTCAGGCACGCCTGCTGAGCGGACTTGAACTGCGGGGAGGAGGGATTGATGTCCCCGCCTACCGGTAGCGAAAGGCTCCCGTTGCTGCCCGGGTCCGGCATGTCCGGGACGCCGTGGGCGCGCATGCAGGTGACGTACTTCAGCAGCTCCTGCATGATCTGCGGCGATACCGAGGGGGCGGTGTTGATCCCGCCGGCCCCCCCGTACTTGGCGCAGGCCTTCTGGGCGGCCAGGAACTGCGGCGACGACAGGTTGATCGGGCCGCCGGTCTGCGGCTGGCCCTGGCTGCTGGACTCGGGGAAGTTCGTGACGCCGTGAGCGCGCATGCAGTTGCCGTACCTGAGTCCCGCTGCCGCCTGCGCGTCCGCCGACGACTGCTGGCTGGCTGAGCTCGACGAGCCGCCGCAGGCTGCAGCGAGCAGCATGCTGCCCGCCGCAATGGCCAGCAGGGTTCCCGCCCGTACCGTGCGGGCGGAAACCCGCCTGGTGCCGTAACGCCTGGCTTTCATGATCGTTGTCCTCCTCCGGAGCGGTTGTTCGTTCGCCGGTAACCGTAGGAGGCCGGGCAGAACACGGCTGTTACACGGTTATACCGGTGTAACAGCTGGTGAGGCATCCTGGAAGCATGAGAGTGCTCTTGGTCGAGGACCACGTGAAGCTGGCCACCACGGTGGCCGGCGTCCTGCGGCGCGATGGCATGGCCGTCGACCTGGCCTTCGACGGGCAGGACGCCGTCGACCATGTCATCGGCACCGGCTACGACGTGATCGTGCTGGACCGGGACCTGCCGAAGGTGCACGGCGACGAGGTCTGCCGCCGCCTGGTCGCCGACGGCTGCGACAGCCGCATCCTGATGCTCACCGCGGCAGGCACGATCGAGGACCGGGTAGACGGGCTGGACCTGGGCGCCGACGACTACCTGCCCAAGCCCTTCGCGATGGCCGAACTGACCGCGCGCATCAGGGCGCTGGCCCGGCGCGCCCGCCCTGCCGTCCCCCCGGTCCTTGTCCGCGGGGACCTGCGGCTGGACCCCGCACACCGGGAAGCCAGCCGAGGCGAGCGTCGCCTGGCCCTGCGGCCCAAGGAGTTCGCCGTACTCGAGCTGCTGCTGGCCGCCCGCGGTGCCGTGGTGCCCGTGGACGAGCTAATGGAGAAGGCATGGGACGAGATGGCCGACCCGTTCACCAGCACCGTCCGGGTGACCGTCAGCCGGCTGCGGGCCAAGCTCGGCGACCCGCCGCTCATTGAGACGGTCTCCCCGGTCGGCTACCGGATCGCATGATGCCACCCCCGTTCCGGCTGCCGCAGCTGCGCGGCACCCTGCGGCTGCGGCTGACCCTCATCTACGGCGGGCTCTTCCTCGCCTCCGGCGCCGCCCTGCTCGCCATCACCTACGCGCTGACGGCGTCCCTGCCGCAGGCCTTCCCGATCGCCGCCGTCAAGCACGGTTCAGCGACCTTGACGCCCGTCGGCATCCCGCTGGGTCAGGTCCCGCCGGCCGCCCAGTGGGCGCGCGCGGCCACCCTCCACCAGCTCCTGACCCAGTCCGGGATCGCCCTGGCCATCATGACGGCCGCCTCCATCGGCCTAGGCTGGCTGATGGCCGGCCGGGCGCTGCGCCCGCTGCAGGCCATGACCGCCACCACCGAGCGCATCTCGGCCGACAGCCTGCACCAGCGGCTTGCCGTGCCCAGACCACGCGAGCTGCGAGAACTCGGCGACACCATCGACGGCCTGCTCGCCCGGCTGGATGACGCCTTCGACGCCGAGCGCGCGTTTGTCGCCAACGCTTCCCACGAGCTGCGCACCCCGCTGACCCTCACCCGGGCGCTGATCGAGGCGGCCCTCGGCGACCCCGCCGCCACCGCCCGCACGTTCCGGTCCGCCTGCCAGGACGTCCTCGCCGCCAGCGAGCAGCAAGAGCACCTGATCGAGGCGCTGCTCACCCTCGCCCGCAGCCAGCGGGCCCTCCGCCACCGTGACCCCGTCGACCTCCACGAGATCACCGCCGACGTGCTGCGTGCCGTCGGCCCGGAAGCGGCCATGCGGCAATTGAAGGTCGACGCCGGAATCAGCCCAGCGTTCCTCCTCGGCGACGCCCGCCTGATCGAGCGCCTGATCTTCAACCTGATGCAGAACACGCTGCGCTACAACACGCCAGGCGGCCTCGTGCAGGTGACCACCGGGATCCGGGAAGGCCAGGCCTCCATTAGGGTGATCAATACCGGCCCGGTCGTGCCCGCCGGAGAGATCGAGCGCCTGCTCCAGCCCTTCCAGCGCCTCGGTCCCGTCCGGGCAGGCCAGCACGACGGGCACGGCCTGGGTCTGTCCATCGTCGCCGCCATCGCCCGCGCCCACGATGCCCGCCTCAGCATCCACTCCGCGCCAGGCGGAGGACTCGACATCGAGGTAACCTTCCCAGTAGCCAGCTCCAGACCGTGATCAAGCGGCCAGTCCCGCATGTCCGGGGCAAGATCCGGGCCAGCGCGGCGAGCACCGCCCGATCCGCCCAGTACATCCTCGGCCTGGGGTTGCCGCGGCGCAGCAACCGCCACCTCGCAAGACCAGGATCTCGGCGTTCTTCGACGCCGGCGACCGAGCCGACAGCGCAAGCCACGACAGCAACGTGGCCAGGGAGCGATAGATCAGGCGAACCAGCACGACCACCCATCATCCCAGGTCACACTAATCGTCGAGTTCCGGGAGTACTACAGGGCTTGTCAGGGGATGCGGATTACTTCTGGACGGACGCCGGCGAGCTGGCCGAACTCGGCTTTGGCGTCGGTGGTGAGCAGGATGCGGCTCGTTGCCGCAGCAGTGGCTGCGATCATCAGGTCGTAGGCGGATCTCTTCTTGCCCATTGACATTGCTTCCACTGCCAGCCGGGCGTGGATCCTGGCTACGGCGAGGGTGTAGTCCTCGATCGGGAGGCTGGCCAGCACTGCCTCGACATGGACGGACCGGGCCTGCTTGTGCGTGTCGTCGGCCCGCTCGACCCCGACCAGCAGTTCCATGGCGGTGACTGAGGCGATGGCGGCGTCGTCTGCGCCCAGGACCGCGTCGACATCGAGCCTGCCGCGCTCGATCGCGATGAGGGTGCCGGTGTCAAGGATTACTCGGCGGGCCATCCGCGCACCTCGTCTGTGAACGCTGCCCGGAGGCCGGCATGGGCCGCCTCGAGGTCGTCAGCGAACCCCTCATCGGCGGGGTTGTCTCGCAGCGCGGACTTGAGCCGCTCGGCGGATGTGCGCCGTTCCGGGGTGAGACGGCCGACAGGCACTCCGTCGCGAGTGATGACAATAGTCTCGCCGCGCTCGACCTGGTCAAGGATGTTCGCGAAGTTCCGGGCCGCCTGGGTGGCCGTCACCGCAATCATGGATACATGCTATCGGATCAAATCTGAGTATACGTATAGCCCTTTCGTTCAGGGCGCATCGAAGGTGATCGGCGCTGAGGGCGGAGGAACTGATCGAGGCGCTGCTGACCTTGGCCCGCTCCGACCGCGGACCAGGCCCGGGCGAACTCGTCGACCTGCCCACCGCGGTCGAAGACGCCATCGACCTGATCGCCCCGGCCGCCGCGGCCAGGCAGATCCGGATCGACACCGCGCTGCAGGACGCCCAGGTCACCGGGGACCGGGTGCTGATCGAACGGCTGGCCAGCAACCTCATCGACAACGCCGTCAAGCACAACGTGACTGGCGGCTGGGTCCTGGCCAGCACCAGGACCGACGCGGGCACCGCCGAGCTCACCGTCGCCAACGGCGGCGAGCACATTCCCGGCGACCAGGTACCCGGACTGTTCGAGCCGTTCCGCCGCCTCTGCGGCCGGACCGGCACCCGCCCAGGCACCGGCCTTGGCCTGTCCATCGTGGCATCGATCGCCCATACCCACGGCGGCCACGCCCAGGCATGCGCCAGGCCAGACGGCGGACTAAACGTGCAGATCACGCTGCCTGCCACGGCAAACGGGCACAGGCCTGCGTACGAGGAGGAGTTAGGTCATATGCCTCAGCGCAAATCCAAGATTGCCGTGCGCGCGGAGACGGCTGGGTGGCGCGAAGAGAAGCGCTCTCTCAAGCAGTCACGTTGAGTCGCCGGACGGAAGTTACGTAACCCGCATAAAACGGAAATTGCGCGCTGGAGCAGTTGTTCGGCTTGTTCCGCTTGTTCGGATTCGGTCTAGACCGAATCCGAGCGGATGATTGCGGGCTGAGTCGTACCTATAACCGAAAATTACTGCCGACTACTGCGTCCGGTTCGTGAGAAAATTCTTGCGAGATGATCGATCCGGCGGGAGGGGTGGATGATGGCTCGTGTGCTTAGCCAGCTCCCTCTCCCGCTGCTCCGGAACCAAACCATCGCCACTGTGTCGGCGTCGGCCCTCACCTTGGCGGATGGGATTTTCGGAACGGGCAAGGCTGCGGGTCTACATCTCTATTTAACAAACTACTGCTAGACGATCAGGAGCGGCGGGAAGGGCTGGGCCTCCCCGCCGCCTCGGGCCGGTACTGCCGCGAGCTAACAGCTAGCCGAATTGTTTGACATCTGGCGGCGTGGCGAAATGGTTCCGAGGTCGTCCAGTCACCCAGCAGCCTCGCTGAACAGATGGCTTCGCCGCCTCGTGCTTATTAGTAGGTCCCAAGATGCGGCCTAAATCCAAGCAGGAAAGG
>Ga0307479_10006114_pt1 | contig 11043 bp, 8 predicted proteins | sample atmos_gasesECM4C_FD_203743 | JGI IMG/M metagenome (GOLD analysis project Ga0307479, IMG submission 203743) | Hardwood forest soil microbial communities from Morgan-Monroe State Forest, Indiana, United States - atmos_gasesECM4C_515 | ecosystem: Environmental > Terrestrial > Soil > Temperate... | reverse complement strand
CGGATATTTTTTTGTCGCGTCAAATTTTGGCGGCCGGATCAGCATGGCTTGAATTTTCGTTCCTTCGGCGCCGTCGAACCAGAAAGTTTCCGGCGCGTTCATCTCCAGCGTCGCGAGGATCGCGTCATTTTGATGCGTTAGTTGCCGTACGTTCGAACCATCGCCAGCCGCGGCGAAAAGTTCCGTGGGCATGGTCAAGCTGGTGCGTTCGAACACCAGCGTCTTGCCGTCCGCGCTGAAGGAAATCGCGGTGTTGTATGTGTCCGCGATGATCTTTTTCGATTCTGCTCCGACGCGCGCGGCCATGGCGTACACCGGCTGCTGCGTTTCGTTTTCCGCCGTGAAATAAATCGTCTTGCTGTCGGGCGACCAGGCCAACTCGTTCGCGCTGCGGTCGAAGGCTTCGGAGAGATTTTCGTTTTTCCCTGTCTGACGGTCGTAGAGCATCACGCGCCAGCGGTCGGATTCATATTCCGGCTTGAGCTGAGCGTGATAGGCGATGAATCTCCCATCGGGCGAATACACCGGATTGCCATCAAATCCCGGCTGCGTAGTGATGCGCTTAGCTTCACCTCCGGCGACAGGAACGATAAAGAGATCGGCGTTGGTGCTGACCGCTTCCATCTTGTCCGTCACCGCGGTGAAGCAGAGTTCCTGCGAATCCGGAGAGAAATTAATGTCGCCAGGCCCACCTCGCTCATCAGGCGGCACGTCGTATTCCGCGCCCGCAGTGAGATCGCGTGGCACCGCGCTTCCGTCGGCGGGGACAACGAACAAGTGGCCGCGCTTGCCTTCATTCCAGTGGGTCCAGTGGCGATAGAGAAGATGCTCCGCAACATGCGCTTTCACTTTACTTTTTTCTTTTTCCGCATCGCGCTTGCTGTTGCAATCGTCGTCTTTGCACTCGGGGTACACGGAAGATGTAAACGCAATGGTCTTTCCATCCGGCGACCATTTCACGATGTCCGTGCCAGTCGAGAGTTTCGTGAGTACGTGCGATTCGCCGCCTTCCATCGAGAGCAAATAAACTTGCGACTCGCCGCTGCGGGAAGAGAGAAATGCCAGCGTTTTGCCATCGGGAGACCATACCGGCGAGGAATCGTGCCCGCTCTGCGTCAATTGCAATTCAGCGCCGCCGGCTGTCGCGACCAGCCAGATGTTGCTCGCGCCGCGATTCGCATCCATGTCCGGAGTGGACACGGTGTAAGCCACCCACTTGCCATCCGGCGACACTTGTGGCTCGCCGAGGCGGTGCATTTTGATGAGGTCGTCGAAGGTGATGGGATGCTTCGCCGCTTCCTGCGCCGAGAGGTTAGTTCCGGCACTCAGCAGCAACGCGCCAGCGAAACCACAACGCAGAATCATGCGATTCATTTCTCTCTTCTCCTGTGAAACACGGCGAGCGGCAACACAACTTGCAGAATAACGGATATTGTCACGTTTTTGCAGTGAATCCAATAGGCCGCGCGGCCGTTCGCGGCTCAAGGAATCGCCACGCCCACGGCCCAGATGTAGCCGTCCGGATCTTCAAGCATCACGTCGCGCCAGCCGTGCGGAAAGTCCATTGCTGGCTGAATGATTTTTGCGCGAGCTGCTTTCGCTCTTTGCTCTGCCGCATCCGGATCGATCCCCATGACGCGCAGTTCCGCTCCGGTGCCTCGCATTCCCCCGGTTTTCAACCGTTCGAACAGCGGATGGTGATCATAGGTGTAGTCGGAATGCAGCATGAAGTCCACGCCTTGCAGATTCAGGGCGGTGAAATCCGCGTCGGCGTAACGCACCGTCGCGCCGAGAACGTCTCGATAAAAGGGAAGTGACTTCTGCACGTCGCGCACCAGCAGGTTCACGGTAAATTGCGGCATGGCGCGGCCATAATCGCCTGCGGGCATCCAGGCGTCGCCCATTCGTGTTTTTGTCATCGTGTTTTCTCCCGCGGACCGCTCGTTTGCAGCACCGAGATTCTACTCGGCGCTCATGCATGCAACTGCCAAAATGGCTCTGGTTTCTTATATCGCTAAAGCAGCGCTTCGTTTTTTGTTTTGGACGCGTCCGCACGTTTTCTCGCCCACAGCCAATTGACGAAAGCAAGACCTGCCGTGATGGAGATGACGATGAGTTCGCCGAAGTGCATGCGTGTCACCATCACTCCCGTAAAAATCAGGGCGAGCACGGCAATCGTGATGCCGAACGGAAGGCGAAAGCGATCCGCGTCAGGCTGCTTTCTTCGCAACACTGACAGCGCTGCGGCCACGGAGCCATAAACGAAAAGCCGCGCGACACTGGACAGCATGGCATTCCACCTGAAATTTCCAGCGATCGAAAAAAACAAAAGAATTGCGGCAAAGATCATGATGGACACGTGCGGCGTGCGAAAGCGCGGATGGACTTTGCCGAAAAACGCAGGAAAATCGCCGCGTTCGCCCATGGCAAAAGTGATTCGCGGGGTGTGCAGCATGTTCGCGCTGAGATAGCCGTAGGCGGAAACCAGCGTCCCTGCGGCCACAACCTGCACGCCCAGCGGAGACAGAAACCGTCGCGCGGAATCCACCACGGGCGCACTCGAGGCGCCGGCATTCGGAATCGTGTGGATGACAAGATACTGCACAGCGATATACAAAAGCGTGGTGGCTGCGATGGCCGTGAACAGCGCGAAGGGAATGTCTTTGCGCGCGTCGCGCGTTTCACCGGAAGCAATCAGGGCGGCTTCAAAACCTCCATAGGAATAGATCATCAACAACAAGGCCTCGAACCAGTCCGCAGCAGTTGTTGGCGTAGCGGGCGGCGTGACACGGATTGCAGGATGCAGCAGGAGCGCGGCGAGTCCGGCGAGGATGAAAAAGGAGAGGAGCGTTACTTTTGTGACGGTAAAGAAATTGCTGACCCAGTTTCCGCCGGTCACGCCGCGATAGTTCACCGCGGCGAGAAAACCGATCAGAATCGTCAGGACGGCGGCCCTTGCCAGTGGCTGTTTCACGCTGGGAAAAAATTCGCCGAGATAGGTGATGAATAAATTGGCCACCGCGGATACCGCGGCGATCCTCGAAAGCCAGGTCAGCCAGCCGTTCTGAATGGCAAGAAATGGTCCGAACGCCGCGCGCGCGTAAAGGTACGGTCCGCCAGCCTCGCGGAATTGGGACGCCACTTCCGCCATGCACGCCGCGATGACAGCGATTCCCGCGAAGGCCGCGAGAAAACCGAGCGGGCTCCATCTCCCGAGGCGCGCCGCGATCAAAGCCGGCAGCCCGAAAATGCTCGCGCCGATCATCGTGTTGATGATCAGCGCCACCAGGCTCCAGCGCCCGATGGTCCGAACGAGCCGGGTCGGTTGCTCGGTCACGCGCGCTTCCGCAGCTTCATGGATTTTCCGGAGAGTTTTCGCATCATTATCAAAGGAAGTGGCGCCAGCGTAGCACAACTCTGCATCGGACACGTTGTCTGGGTAGTTGGTGAGTATCTGGGCGGCGGTTTTATCCGAGCCTAGCTCGGACTGGAACTTGCATCCCTCCGATTCGTACATAATGTATTCTTCTGGGCGGTCCTTGGCGCACGCTCTTGAAGGACATCTTCGAAATGCTTAGCTGAGGAATTTGCGATGGGAGCTTGGGGCACGGGCATTCTTTCCGACGATACGGTTCGTGACGTTCACGGCAGCTATCTTGACCTATTTAATCGTGGCAACTCTCCAGAAGCGATTCGCCAGAAGCTTTTAGAAGACTATGCAGAATCCGTCGGTGACTCCGATGAGGGTCCGCTCATTTGGCTCGGAATCGCGAAAGCACAGTGGGATTGCGCTCAACTCGAACCGGTAGTGCTTTCAAAGATTCGCGAGATCGTTTCGGACGGTCTTGGTCTGGATCTTTGGGCTGAACAGGGAGAGCGTTTGCTGCAGAGTAGAAAGGCAGCACTGAGCCAGTTTCTCGCTAAGCTAGAGACTCCCAATCCGCGTCCACGGACACCTCGAAAAGCGATCAAACGTAAGGCTATCTTTCAGCCTGGCGATTGCCTTGCCGTTCGCCTCGAAGACGGCGACTGGGGAGCAATTCTTGTTTTGGAGGATGAACCAGAGTCTGACGATCCATACAAAGAGACCTACGGAAAGAACCTCGTTGTTACTTTGCGCTATAAGAGCCCTGAGATGCCAAGCCTAAGCGTGTTCGAGAAACGCGAGTGGCTCTATCTGACGCACCATTCTTGGAAAGGTCAACTCGAACTATGTTACGTAACGGCCGTTCGGTTCAGGAAGGTGAAGGACCGCTTCGTCCGTGTGGGAGCCATTCAGCTTCGACCCACAGACCCGCGAACAGCAAACATGTACTCGTCATGGCCTAACAAGCTTGACGATATGTACCTGCAAGATCGATGGGATCGCGGAATCCGCGACTGATAGTGTCTGCCCAGTCGGATAAAAACGGTAAAGAATAATTTTCGTTCACAAGTGTCCGCACGGTTTGCGGCGGGCAGTTGTGAGTCTGCTACAATCTTTGCCCGGGTATCTCATGGCGACGAAGAGCGGGCTGTTCTCGCGCAATTTCAAAAAGACGTATCCTATCGCGGCGCGGGGCGAAGGCTGCTGGATTGTTGACCAGAGCGGACGCCGCTATCTGGATGCTTCGGGCCAGGCCGCGGTCGTTAGCATTGGTCACGGCGTTCCTGAAATCGGGCGGGCGATGGCGGAACAGTCTTCGCAAATCGCTTTCGCGCACACTTCGCAATTTCACACCGCTCCCGCCGAAAAACTTGCAGCGCGCCTTTTGGCGCTCGCTCCTGCGAATTTCCGCGATGGCGGGCGCGTTTATTTTACTTCCGGGGGCAGCGAAGCTACGGAAACGGCGATAAAACTGGTCCGCCAGTTTCATCTCGAAACCGGGCAGAAAAATCGTTATCGCGTCATTTCCCGGAGGCAGAGTTACCACGGCAGCACGCTGGGCGCGATGACCCTCAGCGGAAATGTGGCGCGGCGCGCACCTTACGAGCCGCTGATTGCCGAATGGGGGCATATCGCTCCTTGTTTTTGCTATAACTGCCCGTTCGAAAAGACTTTCCCGGAATGCGGGCTTGCCTGCGCCGACGATCTCGAAGTTTATTTGCTCGAACATGAAGCAGATCAGGCTGCGGCGTTCATTTTCGAACCGGTCGTTGGCGCGACTCTCGGCGCTGCTGTGCCACCCGAAGGCTACGTGGCGCGCATCGCGGAAATCTGCCGAAAGCACGGCATCCTGCTGATCGCCGACGAAATCATGACCGGGATGGGCCGAACGGGAAAGCCGTTCGCCGTGCAGCACTGGGGCGTCGAGCCGGACATTATTTTGGTGGGGAAGGGTGTGGCGAGCGGCTACGTGCCGCTTGGTGCGGTTCTCGTTTCCGCGCCAGTCGTTGAAGCGTTCCAACGCGGCTCCGGCGCTTTCATGCATGGCTTCACGTACCAATCTCATCCGGTCTGCACTGCGGCGGGAAACGCGGTTTTCGACTACCTCGAAGCGCACAAACTTTTCGAACGCGTAACTCCGGCGGGGAAAATCCTGCGCGACGCACTTGCCCCGCTGCTAACGCATCCCAACGTGGGTGACATTCGCGGGCTCGGACTTCTTCTTGGAATCGAGTTCGTGAAAAACAAAGCCACGCGCGAGCCTTTCGCCAAAGCCGAAAACATTGGGGAACGCATCCGACAGGCAGGCGTCGCGGAAGGTGTGCTCACTTATCCAACGCAAGGATGCGTTGACGGCCAGCGCGGCGATCATATCCTGCTTGCGCCGCCGTTCACGATTTCGCCGGAAGAATCCGCGCTGATTGCTCGCGCGCTCCAAACGGCTTTGGCAAAGGTGTTTCCGTCTTGATACGCTGTCGGGCTCGTTTTTTCATTGACGTCTGATCGTTCCTATCCGGGGAGATAAAATGCGCCGTTATTGTTGCACACTGCTGCTCGCACTTTGTTTCGGTCTTTCCTTTGCCCGGGTTCTCGCCGCGCAAGAAAAGTCCGCGGCCAAGCCTCGCGCGCGCGACCTCGGCGTTCCGTTTGACGGGACGCCCGGCCCGCTTAACGCCATCACCGACGTTTCCGGTGTCATGGTGGGGCACACCACGCTGATTTCCGGTGAAGGAAAACTGCAGGTTGGCAAAGGCCCGGTGCGCACGGGAGTGACAGCGGTCCTCCCACGTGGAAAAGATTCGATGAACAATCCCGTTTTTGCCGGATGGTTTTCGCAGAATGGAAACGGAGAAATGACCGGGACGACCTGGATCGAGGAGTCCGGTTTTCTGGAAGGCCCGGTGATGATCACCAACACGCACAGCGTGGGCGTAGTGCGCGACGCGGTGATTCAATGGCGCGTGGCGCACGGCCAGCCCGATCCCACGGGCTACTGGTGGTCGCTGCCGGTTGTCGCGGAAACGTGGGATGGCTGGCTGAACGACATCAATGGATTCCACGTGAAGCCCGAGCACGCGTTTCACGCGATCGACTCCGCGTCGTCCGGTCCTGTCGAAGAAGGCGCGGTGGGCGGCGGCACGGGAATGATCTGCAATGAATTCAAAGGCGGCATCGGCACTTCTTCGCGAAAAGTCGAGACGAAATTTGGCGGCTACGCGGTTGGCGTGCTGGTGCAGTGCAATTATGGTGTCCGGCGGAATCTGAAAATTGCGGGAGTGCCGGTGGGAAGGGAAATTTCCGAGGACCCCGCTTATAGCATGGGGGCATTCGCCGAGGATGACTGGGGTTCCATCATCGTTGTCGTTGCCACGGATGCTCCGCTGGTTTCTCATCAATTGAAGCGGCTTGCCAGGCGCGTGTCGCTTGGCCTCGGACGGGATGGAAGCATTTCCGGCAACGGCTCTGGCGATATTTTTATCGCATTCTCGACGGCCAATTCCGGCGGGGCCAAACCGGATGGGCCCGTGCAACTCACGATGCTGCCAAACGAACGGATGGATCCGATTTTTGCCGCGACCGTACAGGCGACCGAAGAGGCCGTGATCAACGCCATGGTCGCCGCAGAAACCATGACTGGGATCAATGACCACAAAGTTATCGCGCTGCCGCACGAAAAACTTCGCGCCGTCCTGAAAAAATACAACCGGCTGAATCAATAAGCGGAATCAGGAAGGGTTAGCCCGGCGAGTCTGCCTTTGGTTTTTCTTTGAGAATTTCAAATAGGACGGTAACCATGGTGTCCGATTGGACGGCAACGCCGTTTAGCATTACCGGTTTGTATTTCCACTGCGCTACGGCCGTTTTTGCAGCTTGGATGAAAGGTTCCTTCCCCTTGATGACATAGATTTCTCCGACTGAACCATCCTTCTATACAATGTATTGCAAAACGACTTTTCCTTCGATCCCAGCATCCTTGGCCTCCTTGGGATACTTAAGTCGCACCTGGAACACAAGTTGAAGTTGGGGATGGGGTGGACAAGCGATCTTCACTCGTTGCCGCTGTTTCTCTTGCGCCGCGATTCCGAAAGGCAACAGCAGCACCAAGACCAATATGGAGAGAAGTGCAGACCTCACGATACTGTTAGACACCGACAGAAGGAATTCGTTCCAATCGCTGACGTAATTGTTTGCGGAGCCAACGTAACTTATTTCCTGGGCACTACGAACCGGCGGCGGCTAAGTGACCGGCGCCGCGGTCTTTCGCGGCGGATTGAAGAAGGGGAGCGCGACGACCTTGGCGGAGACGGTGTGGCGGACGGCTTCGACGGTCATTTCCATGCTGAGGGTGGTGCCGAGGGAAGCGTTCTCGCGATTCACGCAGGCTAGGGCGATCATTTTTTTCAGCGTGGGCGACCAGGTCGTGGACGTGCCTCTCCCGACGTGGCGGCCGCGGCTATAGACCGGCACGGCTACGCGCGAGGCCATGCTTGGCACTTGCGGCGCCATTTTCAATTTGTCGTATAGCGCTTCGACTTCGTTCCAGTTGATTTCCAATCCAACCAGCGCGCGCGCCGCGCCTAATTTCGACTCCTGCGCGAGCGCTTCGCGGCCCACGAAATTCTCTTTCTTCAAATCCACGAGTTTTCCCAGCCCAATCTCTGACGGCGAGTACTTTTGCGATTCGATGAGCGCTTTCTTGCTGGAAATATAATCCACTTCGATCAAGATGAGGCCGGCTTCAATGCGCGCGACGTCCAATGCAATCATTCCTGCCGGATGAATATCGAACGCTTTGCCTTTTGCGACCAGTGCGTCCCAGACTTTCACGGCGTCTTTCCATGGCATCCAGACTTCGAAGCCAAGATCGCCGGTATAGCCGGTGCGGGAAATATCCACGGGCACGCCGGCGATTTTTCCGTGAGTCACGCGAAAATATTTCAAGTTGGTGATGTCGGCGTCCGCGGCGGCATGCAAGAGCTTGCCCGAGGTTGGCCCTTGCAGCGCAAGCGCCGCAGTTTGCTCGGAGATGTCTTCGATTGTTACGTCCAGCCCCAGCGCATTCTGGCGAAACCAGCGCAAGCTGGGGTCCGCGGCCGTCCAGCGATAATCGTTTTCGCCCAGGCGCGTGATCGTTCCGTCGTCGATCACTTTTCCTTCGGGGTCGCACCAGCAACAGTAGATGACCTGGTCCACGGCGACTTTGTTAATGTCTCGCGAAATCACGCGATTCACGAACTTCGTGGCGTCCTTTCCCGTAACGCGGTATTTGAAGAGCGGTGAGATATCGATCAGCGCGGCGGAATTGCGGATGGCGTTGTACTCGTGCTCGTGGTGCATCTCGTAGACGCTGACGGTGTAGTAGCCCGACCATTCGCGGTAGTTGAGGCTCTCGCAGAGCGCGAGCGTTCGCTCGTGAAACGCAGTTCCTACCGGCACGATTCCTCCCCCGATACCCCCGCCCCCCAGTTTTTTGTAAGTGTTGCATCTAAAGGAGTTAGAGTCTGCGTAAGTTCTCTAGAATCAACACTTGTGGGCATCCTTGTAAGTGTTGCCGATAAAGGACTTAGGGCGAGATGAGGTTGAAGGCTCACAGTCGAAAGTTGAGAGGAAAGCCGGGAATGACGGCACGGAACGCGCTGAGGCGTGGCCTGTCGGCTACACTCATGGTAAACGAGTGGCGAGTCCCAGAATGGGAAGAATACCTCCACACCCCCGGTGTTTTCGTAAGAGTGGCAATCAAAGGATTTAGGGTATACGGAACTTGGAAGGGTGTACGGAGAATGGAATGTGGGCAGACCATGGAGTAGGGGGCAGCGGATAGGCGTATAGCCCGAGAAAAAGTCGAGAGGTTCACGCGTCAGCATAGGACCAAATACAGGAGAAGACTAGCGCACTAGTATCGAAAGGTCAAGTATTTTGCAGTAAAACGTAGAAATTGAGCATCGAACTGCTGAAGGGCGAATTAAACGGTGCGGTGGAAGGGAGGATCCGGACGGTCTGAGTGTCTATTTCAGCGCCTACCTCGCGACCGCTTTCCCAAAAAGAAGACCATGGAGACAGTTGTCCTAATATTGTCCTGGCCCCGAATCGCTTGCGAGGGATCGAAATACTCTGTCCTCAAATAGTCCGCGCCGGTGCGGATGGCCATAGAATCGGTGATCCAGTATTCAGCCCCTCCACCGGCTGCCCAAGCAAATTTATTTGCGAACCCCCCGGCAGGCAGTCCGCCGCCCTTAATGAAAATGGGACCTGTAACCCTGGCGGCCCCCACCAACCCATGAAGATAGGTAACAAAATGGCGATGAGTCGTGAGATAGAGGACTGGCCCGGCCACGTAGCTTAACACATCACTATGGCGCCCCGAGGCGAGTACGTTCGCGGCCCGGGCATAGCCCAAATCAGCTCTTACAGCCAGACGAGGGTTTATACCCATCGTGAAACTTGCATCCGCGCCGCTTAAGCCCACTCGATTGGAGAGACTGGCCCGATGACCTATGTAGGAGTACCCAAGACTTACATCAATGACACGACCGGTCGCAGTGGGGACGGGCGATTGTGCCGAGGCAGGAATCCCGCACAGCATGAAACAAAAGAATATTGTGAATGGGACCCGCATGGGTGGCTGCGCCAGCGTTTTAGGCTTTGCCAAGTAGGACCTATTGGGTTGCTTGGTCGAAAGCAGCTCGACCATCAGCAGCCTCAAATTGGCGTTCTCCTTCTCTAATTCTTTGAGTTGTTTGCAAAGATCTTTACTCGACTGCTGAATAACTGATAGTCCGTAAACTGGCCGCGACACCAATAAAGGTGCTTTTTGTCGCGAGCCTCCGTGAAAATGGTTAGTGGAACTAGCCGAGGAGGCTCGTCCGCCAGCTTGGCCCAACCGTAGGTAAGTACAACATGGGCGTCCTGCCATCCTCGATAGGCCTTCATTTTGTCGGAGAGGTCCAGGTGCTCCGATATTCGGATTATGTTCGTATTCTCGTCCGTCCAGACTTCCCCGAAACATGCGACGGCGACAATCTTTCTGATTGTGAAGAGCCCATAATCATCGACTGGTTCAAATGGGCACAGGTTATCTTCGACGCTGGCGTAATACTGAAAGACCTTCGTCCGTTGCTCGTTCGCAACTACGTCGGTGGCCTGACGAACTTTTAATCGGAATTCCGTTCCAACCATCTTAGGCAGCTTCGACCATTCGTCGGCGGAAAGCACCCAACCGTTAAGACGAGGGTAAGGTGGCTGCTGTAACTCTTTACTTCCGTCGGGATACTCGCGGAATCGTTGAAGGCCGTCGATATCGCGGACTTGATACTCTGCCCGAGTAGCAGGCTCCTTGTCTCCCGAGCCCCAGGCAAAACTCTGCACCGCGATAAGGTTGCGCATGCTATCGGCCAGAAGTTGAGCTTTGCTCCGTAGCAACTTGACTTCGGGGGGTTCCTCGGGTCGGTGCTGTAGCTCATCAGAATGAAGCGGTAGAAATCTCGGATTGTGATCAGCGGGTGGCATGAATTTTGGGTAGAGGTCTGCCGAAACTGGTGAGACGTCCTTGGATGTGGGAAATATTTTCTGCGCAAGGAAGGGTTGTACCTTGCTCACGAAGTCGGCCAAGGTTTGAACCGGCACAGCCACTGCCATCGATTCAGTGGTTCCGCACAGAATACCTAAAATCTTTTCAG
>Ga0307479_10006112_pt1 | contig 11043 bp, 6 predicted proteins | sample atmos_gasesECM4C_FD_203743 | JGI IMG/M metagenome (GOLD analysis project Ga0307479, IMG submission 203743) | Hardwood forest soil microbial communities from Morgan-Monroe State Forest, Indiana, United States - atmos_gasesECM4C_515 | ecosystem: Environmental > Terrestrial > Soil > Temperate... | reverse complement strand
CATAGTTGGAGAACGAGGAGCGTTTGTCCCAATCCGTCGTCGAAGCGACGCCGACAACCTGCCCGCTGAATGCGGCCGGATAGACGCGCGCACTGGTGTTTTCATTGCCAGCGGCGGCGACGAGGACCACACCCGCTTTGTTCGCATAAGACACAGCCCGCGAAAGGGCGGACGAAGAAGAAGAAAGGTCGAAGCTCATGTTCACGACGTTCGCGTTATGCTGCACGGCATAGTAAAGCGCAGCGATGATGTTGGCGAGGTAGCCCGTGCCGTTCGCCGAGAAGGCCTTGAGGGGAAGAATGTTGGCCTCGGGAGCGACCAGGTGAACGAGCCCGGCAGTCATGGTGCCGTGACCGAAGGCGACATAGGGCGAGTCATCCAGAACCGCTGCGGTGGACTGATCCAGAACGGCGGCAGTGGACTGCTGGACGTAGGCCGGCTGCTGATTCTGAATGCCAGTGTCGGTGTAACCGCTCTGCATCCCGGTCACATCAAGCCATTCGGAAGCGCCCGGCTGGTTTCGCGTGAAATCATAGCCCTGTAGAAGTTCGGGATATAGAACGGGGTGATTTGGGTCGACGCCGGTGTCAATTACAGCAATGGTGCCAGTGCCGCTGATGCGAAAGCCGTTCTGCGCATCCTGAAGCCTGATGATTTGGGCGGCAGGCTGGGCCACATAACCGTGCCAAGCGACCGTGTCGTAATACTGGACCGGCCACGTATCGTACAGCCCGGCTGGAATGCTCGGAAGCGGCGTGTGTGGGACAGGGAGGAGGTGGTCCGCTTCAATACTGACGATCCCTAACAGCGACTCTACCAGATTCAGCACAGTGCTCAAGGGATTGAGAGACTTCACGAGAAAAGTCTGGCCAACCTGGCCGTCCAAGTTGCCTTGCACCTGACACCCAAGCAGGGAGCAGAGATTCAAAACAGAGGAAAGCCCGCCATTGGAGACGACGATATAGCGCTGCTGAGCGGCTGCCGGCTTGGAACTGGCCAGCATAAGGACGATCATAGCGACAAGTAAGGTGATCCTGCGTTTCATAGGTTTTGGCCCTCGAAGGGCTCTCCTCAAGTGAATTCCTCAGTTCTTGGCGAGATGAATGCCCGCTTAGCTTCGCTGGGCAGACGGTCGGAGCCAATAGTACCGGTGCCGTCACTCTGCCGATGGGTAGTACTGTCGCTCTGCGGTACTTCCTTACCATCCGGCAAATACCTGAAAATTCGTTAGGGCGATTGCCTGTCATCCTCTGGCTCCCGGCAGGCGGCCAAGCGCATCCCGAAGCGAAATCACGATCGGTTTGTCACCGGGGCTGTCGAACGTAATCTGCAAGTCGCCGGTATTTTCGACCTCGGTGCTAAACTCACCGAACTGATTCGTTACCGCGTGCGTCACGTTTCCGCGCAGGTTGGAAAGAGCCACGCGAACGTCCCGGCTGACAATCGCGGGATTGCTCAAATCCATGAGCTGGCCGGTCACGACGAGGCGGTTGCCACTCGACTTCGCCTCAATTTGCACATCGATCTGAAATGGATCCGCGCGATAGAGCATTTGTCTCGTTCCAGTGCCCGCCGATCGGGCACCTGCAAATACGGGCTGCAAAAAGCTGTCGAAGAGAACTTTGATCCGGCTTTCCTTTGCTTTACGTGGAGTCGTCAACCCAGCTCCGGCAAAAGCTGCCTTGGCAAGCCTGACGATCTCCTCTGGTGGCTGGTACTTCTCTTCCGCAACCGCCGATTGCCGAATTCTCTGCCACAGCGAAACCGTTTTCTCACAGCGTTTGCAGCCTTGCTTCAGATGCTTCTCCATCAACTGATTCTCGTTAGCAGTAACGACCTGGTTCACGAAGTCGATCCACTTCTCCGTAGTAAAGTGTTCCATCTCTCCCCCCAATTCCATTCTGCGTCCCAAGCACTCCCCAGTGGATAGGACGATTCATGTGCGTTCAAGACATAAGGGGACGCCGGCGATGAATAAATAGGGAAGCTTGAAAAATTAGTTAAGTCTCGTGGAATCAGAGAGTTTACCGACCAAGACGAAAGGCGCCCAGAAGTAAGGATGAGGGTTTTGCTGTCGAAGTTGTCGCATGGCGAGCTGAAGCGCGCCTGCCATGTTAGCGGTTCGCAAGTACTCTCGATAGAAATACTGCATCAGCACCGAAGTGCTTTGATCGTGGACGTCCCACAAAGACAGCAACAATGTCGTCGCCCCGGCACAGAAAAGGCCTCGCTGAAGCCCGAGCAATTCGTCGCCGGCGGCAACGAAATTCATGCCTGTGGCGCAGCCGCTCAGGGTAACCAGCTTTGCGCCCAAGCGCATCTGGTAGAGGTCATACAGATTCAAGTACCCATCTCCCAGCCGGATGCCCGAGAACATGGGGTTGTCTTGACGGTAGAAGCCGTGCGTAGCGACATGAAGCAGGCCGCTCTGTGGACCCTTTTCGCGAAGCACGGAGGATGTGGCCTGGTCTCCAACGTAGAGCGATGGGTGCGGCAGGAGCGCCGTCACGGATTGGACTTCATCGAGGATCTGGGGCGCACGCTCGTCAGCGACTCCAAGAACGAGAGAGCTCGCGCTCACGCTCGCCGACTTTTCCTGGCACAGAGAGAAAACAGTCGCGCTGGGAGCGTAGGAAACCGTGAAGGCGTCGCAGAGATACTCTTCACCTTTTTGCAGGGCGTGGAATGGCAAGAAATGGAGGGGACCGTGGGGCACGACAATGAGGTGCTTTCCCCGAAAAAATGGGCACAGGGGCGCGATGAGTTCGCCGTAGAGAGACTCCAGATGACTTTGAGTGGCCCGCAAGAGTGGCTGTTCAAATCGCCGGAGATATTCGCTTCCCATGCGAAACTTCGACAATTGAAATCGGAGCAATTGCAAAAAGTGAGTGACCCGAGACAATACAGTTACAGGTAGAATGTGGATTTCCTGGTGGGTAATGACCGCCGCTACGATTTGGTCCCCCGTCGAAAAGTATTCAACGAGGGTTGCGTCTTGCGGAAGACTGGCTTGCAGCCTTTTGACGGAGAAGTCAGCCGGGGCTCCTAACCTGGCGGTTTCTCGTTCGTGCGCTGGCAACTCGCGCAGAGTTCGCAGCAGCTCTTTCTCATGGAATTGAGCCTTTTGCTGCAAATTCTCGAGCCTCTGGCGAGACTTTTCTTCAGGACGAAGCTGCTCGAGCTCGATGCGGTGATAGTACCAGTTGAGTTCCTCGCGCAGGTCTCTGATTCTGCGCACAAGATCGCTCTGCCCCGCTTCTCCCAGCGGAAGACTTTGGCCGCTTTGAAAAATCATTTCGATCATACTGCGAGATTTCGCAGCTTCCATGCAGGCGAGTGCTTCTTCGGTGGAGCTGTCGGTTCTATCTCCGGTGATGTACAAATCCACTAAAGCTTCGTAGACCTGCATTCTGTTTTGAAGAAAGGAAATTTTCAGTTCTTCGCCTTGCAACCGGCTGCGCAAGGCTTCCAGCGCTTTCCTTGCTTCCAAGTAGGCCTGGTGAGCCGCATGGCGGTCGTTGCGAGCTTGCGCGATCTGTCCTTCAAGCAAGCGCGCCTGATAGACAAGCATTGGCGTCTCAAGGCCTTTCAGCCGCGCGAGAGCTTCGTCTGTCTCCTTTTGTGCTTCCCCGGCGTCCCCTACTTGCAGAGCGATCCGCGCGAGCAGCAGGTGCGTGAGAACAGCTTTTCCAAAGAGGGCCGATTGATCGAAAAAAGCGGCGGCCGCAACGCAGAGCCGCCGAGCTTCAAAGTACCGCCCTTCATGGAAGAGCATCAAGCCTTGGTACAAGTCTATGAGCCAGGGCCAAACGAGATTTTTTTCCCGACCAAACATTTCTCGCGCTTTTGTGAAGCGCTCCAGGGCCTGGACCGTCTTCCCCTGCTGGCCATAAGCGATCGCTTCGTTCGCGAGTGTTTTCGCGGCCTCATAGCCCATCCCGAGCTTTTCGAATCGGAGGAATCCTTCATGCGCTATTTCCCGGGCTTCTTCGCCAAGGTTCAGCTCGAGATAGATGTCGGAAAGGTCCAAATGGCATAGCGCGAAGTGATAGGCATCCCCAGTCGCTTCACAAGCGCGGCGAGCCGCGTAGAGCGCCTCGATGGCGCGGCTGTACTCGCCGCGAAGATAATAGAGATACGCAATGTTGTAATCAGCCTGCGCCACGAGAAGAGGCATGTTGTTCTGCTGGCAGAAGGAGCGGGCTCTCTGGTAGGTGGCCAGGGCGTGCGGAAAATCATTCAGACTGATCAGGCAGACAGCCATATTGCTGAGGACGACAGCCATTCCTTCGGTGTCCTTGTATGGCATCAGTTCCGTATAAGCGCGCTCGTAGTGCGCGATCGACTCTTCGAACCGGTCTTGGCGGTGATAGATGTTGCCGACGTTGATTTCCAGTCGGGCCAAGCGCCAAGGGTCGTTTAGACGCGTAAATATCTCGCGGGCGCGTTCCGCAGCTTGAAACGCTTGTTCGTACTCCCCGAGGAGGATCAGGGGCTGGATAGAGCTGCTCAAAGTTCGCGCGGCTTCGTCCCCGGCGCCCAGTGATTCGTAAAGCCGGAAAGCCTGCTGATGGTGCTCGACGGCGGCGCGATTATCGCCGGAGGAATAGAGAGCGTTAGCCATTGCGCGCAATCCAAGCGCAAGGGCGTCTTTGCGGCGCAGGCGTTTCGCGATGAGCACCGCGGCCTCAGCCAAGTGGAGCGCTTCTTGCGTGCTTACTCGGACTTTCTGGACGACCAATTGCGCGAGCCGCTCGACAAACTCCTGACGAATCAATGCCTTGTGTTTCGCAAGGAATTTGCGACGGGCGGGTTGGCTGGATAGTTGCCCCAGCTCGGCGATAAGTGTGTCGTTTGAATTCTTCGTGAGGGTTGCGGGCATTTAGCAAAAACCCAGCTTGTCAAGCAGCCCGCGCAGCCGCTCGAGACATTTCTGGCGGGTAAAGCCGATGGAGCCCACGGCGAGGCCCAGTTCCGCGGCCACCTCTGTGTAAGGCCGCGGAGGTGTTTCAAAGAACAGCAGCTCTACCAACCGGCGGCATTGAGGCCTCAGTGCCGTCATTGCCTCTCGCAGCATCTGCTCATCCTGAGTCTGTTCAACAAGGCTTTCGGCGATAGCAGGCGTTTCCGGCTCGGGTAAATCCGGCTCCGCATCCCGGCTTACCACGCGTTGGTTGCGCCTCTTCAACCGATAACACTCGTGATGAGCGACTTGCATTAGCCACTTAGGCAAAGCGCGGGGTTCTCGCAATTGCGGCAAGCGAACGAGAAGCTCGAGGCACGTCGCCTGAAAAACATCCGCGGCCTCCTGGTGCGACAAACTGTATTTCACCGGGATCGAGTAGATGAGCGCCTTGTATTTTTCAATCAGCAGCGACCAGGCTTCTTCATTGCCGGAAAGGCATTCTTCCACGAGACGCGCGTCATTCCACGCGACGGGTTGCTTTCTCGGAGCTTTGCTCGTCACCGGATTCATGGAGTGACGTTTTCCCGTGCGCTCTTGAGATAAATCTGTTCGACATTCCAGAGTACGTAGGGTTCCAGAACAGCAGGATGGAAGTTACCTACCGAATTCTTTGCGCCGGCGAGAATGTCCGGACTCGCAAGAAAAATCATCGGTTGGTACTCGGCGAGAATCTCCTGTGCGCGGTCATAGAGCTTCTTCCGTTGCCCGAACGTGCGTGCGAACATCTGCTCCTCGATCAACCGGTCGATCTCCGCCTCCCAGGGGGTGGCGGGGTGCGCCTGCGACGGGTTCCAGAGGTGCGTCCCGCCGCTCGATAGCCAAACGTTGATGTCGGAATTTGGGTCGGCGTCGTAGCTTGCTATCCCCATCACGCAAGCATCGTATTCCTTGGTCTGTGTAACGCGATCAAGAAGGGAGCGAAATTCGAGAGGCACGACTTGAACACGCATTCCAAGCTGCTTCAGATCGTCCTGAATGAGCGCCGCCATCTTGGCGCGGTCGGCATTCGAAGAACTCGTGAGGATGGAGAATTCCACAGGCTTCCCGTCCGAATCCTGAAGCAGGGATTCACCGTCCGGTCCATTGCTCCAGGAGAAACCGGCTTCCTTCAGCAGTGTACGCGCCCGTTCGAGCGACCGTGACGGATGAGCGAGTTTTTCATTCCCCCATCGGCGGTTGCCCGTCGCTACCAGCCCCCAGAGGGGGGCGCCGCGCCCCTGGTAGACCAGCCGCACGATCGCTTCGCGATCCACGGCGGCCGAAACCGCCTGGCGGAACTTCACTTCGCGGAACCATTTTTGCTTCCTTTGCGTTTCGAGCGATGTCTTCTCGCCGGCATCGTTCAGATTGAAAAAGAGAAAGTTGTACTCCAGCCCTGGTCCGGCATCCACCATCGTGTAGCTGCGCTGACGCGATAACACAGAAAAATTCTCTGCGCCCAGTTGGCTGATCACGTCGGTCTCGCCTGATTGAAATTTCAAAACCTGCGCGTCCGCGTTGGGCACGAATAGAAACACGAGTTCATCTAGATAGGGCAAGCGGTTGCCCTGCGCATCCGTTTTCCAGAAATAAGGATTACGCTCCAGAACCAAACGTTGGCCTACGACGTACTCCTTCAGACGAAACGGGCCGAGTCCCGCCCATTGATTCGCGGCTGTCGCCAAGGTTCCAATCTGCCCGAGCTTCCCTTCCAGGTAGGGTTTCTCCAGCAGATGCCTGGGGAGAATTGCCCAGCCATCGAACATCCTTTCGCCTACCCCGTAAGTTTTCTCCAGCCGAAAGACGACGGTATGCGCGTTTACTTTGCGCACAGCAATCGGTTTTCCGCCGACAATCAAGAGGTCCCGCTGCGGGGCATGCACCTTTTCGTCGAGATACACCTGGAAGGTAAAAAGCACGTCGTCCGCATCGAAGGGCTGCCCATCCGAAAAACTTAATCCTTGCCGGAGTACGAGTGTGTATTCAAGCCCATCGGGGGAAATCTTCCAGGACTTGGCCAGCGCAGGTTCCGTCAATTGCGTTGCGCGGTCGATATGGACGAGGTCGGCATGCATAACGCCGATGACCTCGCGAGAACGCACATCTGCTGCAATCACGGGATTCAAGGTCTTCGGTTCACCACGGAGCGACATGACAAGGCGCCCTCCCGAACGGCCCACTTCTCCCGGGAGCGCGAGTAATTCCTCTTTTGTGCTCTTCTGTCGGGGAGCGGCAGCAGCAGCATGGCCGAGAATGACGAGAAGGGGCAGGAGTAAACCCGGGAGAATCTGACAGCAAGATGACTTTGCTCTTCTGTTTTTCACGTCAGATTCCCTAGGCTCCGTGTTTCTATCTTGTACGCCTCGCCTCGCTCTTGCAACGACCCCGCTAAACCCAAGTATCCCAGGAAGAACGGCACCATTATCAAGGAGGGTAAGTACATCCACCAGAAAGAAACTAGAACACTGTATTGCTGGAGGCTTGAGAGCAGGTTTCCCCAGCTCGGCAGGGGTTCGGGCACGCCTAACCCGAGAAACGAAAGAGCCATCTCCGCCAACACGTATTGCGGGATAAGTATCGCAGCCTGTGTCAAAAGCACACTGGAGGTCTCGGGCAGGACGTGGCGCCGGAGCAAGTATCCATCAGTTGCTCCAAACCCCCGCGCGGCGCGAACGAAGTCGCGCTCTTTGGCGCTCAGTACCACGCCACGAACCAGCCGTGCCGGACGTGCCCAACCCACTGCTCCGATGACCGCAATGATGAGAAAAAACGCCTCAAGCGGGCTGACCGCCAGGGGCAGGAACGCGCGAAGAGCGAAAAGGAGATACAGCCACGGCAAAGCCAGAAAGAGCTCGGCGAGGCGCATGAGCACGGTATCTCTCCAACCGCCGTAGTAGCCCGCCATCGCGCCAATGCACAAGCCGATGAATAAGGTGAGCCCCGCGCCCAAAAGGCCAGCGGCCAGCGACACCTGGCCACCAACGAGAAATCTCGAAAACTGGTCGCGGCCATAAGCATCGCTGCCGAGAAGATAGATCCGCGTGTGCTCGGCGCCGAAAAAGTGTATTCGGCACGGCAGGAACCCCAACAACCGGTAGCGTGCCCCGCGCAGGAAAAACCTTACGGGATGGGTCTGCGCCGGGTCTTCCTCGTATTGGTCGAACGAGCCCTCGCGCAATCTCAGCGAATACACAAAGGGGCGCACATGGAGATGGCCGTGCATATCCACGAGATGAAAGCGCATAGGAGGCAGATACGGGCTCTTGCGGTCCTGCTCGACGGGATCGTAAGGGGCGAAGAAACCCGCAAATACCACAATTCCATGCAGCAAGCCCAGTGCGACCAGCCATCTCGCGAACGTGCGCCGCGCTCTCATCTGGCGCCACTCTCCGTCCGGATCCGGGGATCAGCCCAGTAAAGAACCAAGTCGGCCAACAAATTTCCTCCGACCAGGAAAAGCGTCGAAAAAACGATTCCGCCGACCACTACATATAGATCGCGCGCCAGGATGGCCTCCAATAAGATCGGCCCCAGCCCCGGCCAGCTCATCACGACCTCGATGAGAAGCGACCCGCTCAACAACGTACCGATGCTGAAACCAAAAAGTGAGATTAATGGATTCGCCGCCGCCGGAAGCGCATAGCGATATAGAAGCGTGCGTCTCGGGATGCCATGCCCCGCTGCCGCCAATAGAAATGGAGCGTTGAGCACATCCGCCACTGCTGCGCGCACATGACGCACGAGCAGCGGCAGAGCCGAGAGCACGAGCGCCGTCACAGGCAGAATCATGTGCAACGCCAGATCGCGCAGCTTTTGGATGGTTGAAAAGGCTTCAAAATCGACTGAAGCCATGCCTCCCGTGGGCAACCAACCGGTTCTCACCGCAAACACCAGGAGTCCCAGCGCAAGCGCCAGGTCGGGAATTACCAGGAGCGCTGCGGTCGCCCACGAAAGCAAACGGTCCGGCAGGCGCCCGAGACGCTCCGCGCTCCAAACACCGAGTGGCAGAGCGATCGCCCAGGCGAGCAGCGTGGCCGTAACTGTAAGCAACAGGGTGTTCCGGGCGCGCACCAGCAGCAGCGGCGCTACGGGACTGTCATAGGCAAACGAAAATCCCATTTCGCCGTGAATGATGGAGTTGACCCATGACGCATAGCGAGCGGGCAGCGGCCTGTCAAAACCATATTGGGCACGCAGGGCCGCAACCGTTTCCGGCGCAATCTGCGGATTCAAACGCATTTCGTCGAAATAATTTCCAGGTGCCAGCGTGCTGAAGAGAAAGGCAAGAATGGACACGCCGACAAGTAGAAAGAAAGCGTGACCTAGCCTGCGCAGCAGGTAGCGCATTATTGCTCCAACGCAGGTGGCGCCGCGCGGGTCATTCTCGGCACGGCCGCCAGCAGTTGGCGCGTCGTTTCATTCTGCGGTTGGCGCAAGATTTTTTCAGCCGGTCCCTGCTCCACGATCCGGCCGCGGTTCATCACCGCGATCTCGTCAGCAAGATGAGCGGCCATGGCCAGATCATGCGTAATGAACAAATACGTCATGCCCAGAGAGCTTTGCAGCTCCATGAGGAGATTTGCGATCTGCGCCTGCACCGAACAATCGAGGGCCGAAAGGGCTTCATCTAGAATCAAGAGCTTAGGCTCGAGCGCAAAGGCTCGAGCTATGGCCAGCCGCTGTCGCTGACCGCCGCTCAACTCCACGGGTGACCTCCCTAGGATTTCCGGGGAAAGACCAACCCGTTCCAGCAACGAATGGGCGCGCTGTTTCATTTCTTCACGCTCGAATTTGCGCTGCAAGACAAACGGTTCAATGAGTATCTCAAGCGTGTTCCATCTTGGGTTCAGGGAATTCGCAGGGTCCTGGTAAATGAGCTGAATCTGTGGGCGTAATCTGCGCCGCTCGTTTTCGGCAAGCTTGACGACGTCTCTTCCTTCAAACCAGATACTCCCCGACGTCGGATACTCCAGGCAGGCAACGCACAATGCCAGCGTACTCTTGCCTGATCCGGATTCACCGACGACCGCCAGGGTGGTCTCCGGGAGGATTGTGAAGGAGAGACCATCCAGAGCGGGCAGTTCTTCCCGTGTGCCAGCGAGACTCCGCTGCGCGTAGCGTTTCACGAGATTTTCGACCTTCAAAAGTGGCTGCATGTCCCCGTAGCTGCCGGATCTTTCACCTTTCGTATTTGTAACAAGAAACCTTGTGGGTCTCACTCACGTTCACCAGTGCGGGCTCGCGCCCTCTGCAGATGGCCATTCTTTCTGCGCACCTTGGCTCGAAGCAACAGCCTTCCCGCGGCAAAGACGAGAGCGACGAATCACCGGCGATTGCCGGTAGTTTTGTCTTCCGATGGGTTCCACTTTCCTCAAAACTCGCAGGAACGGATTGAAAGAGAGCTTTTGTATATGGATGCCGAGGCGCAGCAAGCACAGTTGCGGCTGGGCCCCATTCGACGACGCGCCCGCCGTACAAAACCAACACACGATCAGCGAACCCGGCGAGCAGAGCCGGGTTGTGTGTAATGAAGATCATCGCGAGACCCAGTTTTTCCCTGAGCGTTCGAAATAGGCCGAGAATTTCCATTTGCGTTGTGGGGTCGAGCGATGCTGTCGGCTCGTCCGCAATGATCACGCACGGACGGCAGGCAATGGCTTGGGCGATCAGCACGCGCTGCCGCTGCCCTCCACTGAGCTGGTGGGGATACGACTGCGAAAGGCGGTCTGCTTCTTCAGGAAAAACCGCTCCGAAGACTTGTCGCGCCTTTTCGTTCAAGGCGCGCTTTCCTGGCGAACCGTGCGCGGCCAGCACCTGGCGAACCTGTTCGCCGGCGCGCATCGTTGGATGGAGCGCTAGAGACGGCTCCTGAAAGATCAGCGCGATGCGCGCGCCGCGGATTTGTCGCAACTCTTCGGGCTTTGACCGAAGGAGATCCTTCCCTTCAAGAAGGATAGCTCCCCCTGTGATGTGGCCATTCGCGGGAAGGAGCCGGACAGCCGCCGCCGCGAGCGTGCTCTTGCCCGATCCGGATTCGCCGAGGACGCCCAGTATTTCACCCGGCAGGAGACTAAGACTGACGCCAGCCAACGCTGGGC
>Ga0307479_10006110_pt1 | contig 11044 bp, 11 predicted proteins | sample atmos_gasesECM4C_FD_203743 | JGI IMG/M metagenome (GOLD analysis project Ga0307479, IMG submission 203743) | Hardwood forest soil microbial communities from Morgan-Monroe State Forest, Indiana, United States - atmos_gasesECM4C_515 | ecosystem: Environmental > Terrestrial > Soil > Temperate... | reverse complement strand
GGGGCGAGCGAATGGACCGAGCGCCTGCACGCCAACCGCGCCTTCCGGGCCGCGGGCGCCCTGGCTGGCGCCTGGCCCTTGCGGCTGGTCTTCGGCAATGACATGTTCGCCCTGATCACAAAGACCGATGAGACCAGCCGAGGACCTGGACCGGCCCGCTCCCTCTGAGCGGGCCAGGGACCGGCTGGTCGCAGCTGGGATCTTCGCCGCCGTAACCGGCGTTGGGCTGCTGCTGTCGCGTTCGGTCTGGGACAGCTACGACGCCCGCATCATGGGCAGCGTCGCGACGAGCATCGTCAACCACGGGTCGATCACCGTCCCCTACGACAGCTACCACCTCAACTCGCCGCACTCGTTCTACGGAATCGGCCTGTCGCTTCTGATGATCCCGCCGATGCAGCTGTTCAAGCTGGCCGGCAGCACCCAGATGGCCGGCCAGATGCTGACCAACGCTGTCCTACTCGGCGTGCTGGCCGTCGTGCTCTACACGTGGGCCCGTATCCGGTCGTTTTCCGCCGGCGCGTCGGCGGCGGTGGCGCTCTCGGTCGCGTTAGGAGGAGGGCTCCTCGCCTACTCCGCCACCGGGATGTCGGAGATCGGCCTGGCTGTGTCGGTGGCCGTGGGCCTGCTGGCCGTCACCCAGATCCGGCTCGGGCACCGGGCCGGGCCGTGGCTCCTCGGGACGGCGGTAGGAGCGTCGGTGATCATGCGGGACGACTCCGCTCTCCTGGTAGCGCCGTGGCTCCTGGCCGGCGCCTGGTTTGCCGCGCCCCGGACGAGTCGTTGGGGGACGCTCGGTCGGGTCGCCGTCGCCGGGATCCCGTGGGCCGGCTTGTGGGCTTGGTATAACTACGCCCGTTACGGCTCCCCCACGAAGGTCGGCTACAGCGGCGTCCTGACCTTCAACCATTCCTTCCTGGCCGGTTTGTACGGGTTGGTCCTTTCACCGGGTCGTGGCTACATCTTGTACGCCCCGCTGGTGCTCGTGGCCGGGGCCGGGATGGTGCGGGCCTGGCGACGGGACCCGGTGCTCTGCACGGTGGCGGCGGGGCTGCTGCTCGGTCGGGTCGTCTTCTACTCGCCGTACTGGGGTTGGTACGGCGGCGGGGGTTGGGGACCGCGCTATCTACTGGCCGCCGTCCCCGCCCTAGCCGTGGGCCTGATGGAGATCCTTGCCGGGTTCGGCGCGCTGCGGGTGGGGGCCAGGGTGCTCGTTGCCGTCCTGGCTGCTCTGAGCGTGTCAATAGGTTTTATCGGCGGTGCGGTCGACTATGAACGCAGCGCCCTTCAGCGTGAGCTGGCGCGGATCCCCGGGGCCACCCTCCCCACCCGGACCGGCCGCGAGTTCGTCCAACTGCTGGAGTCGCGGCGCATCCAGTCCGGGGTCGACCACGCCATGTTCGACTGGGGCGTTTTCCCCATCCCGGACGAGGCCTCAATGCTGATCCACCGCCGCGATTTGGTCAGCGACGCGCTGCGACGCCCGGCCGACAAGCTGCGCGACGTCCTGGGCCTGCTCCTAGTCGCGACCGGTTCCGTGGCCATGGTCATAGGCGTGCGTCGGCGGAAGACCGAATCCAAGCAGGTGGTACGGGCGGCGAGTGAGCCCGAATTAGCCGGTCAGTAGCTCCCGCGCGCCGCGGTCAGTCGACGGGTGCCGTAGCTTGGACATCGCCCGCGCCTCTATCTGGCGGATGCGCTCGCGGGTGAGGCTGAAATGTTCGCCCACCTCGTCGAGAGTACGCGGCTCTCCCCTGTCGAGACCGAAGCGGAGCCGGAGGATCTCCCGCTCGCGCTCGTCCAACGCGATGAGCATCTTGTTGACCTCGCCAGACAGCAACGCTGCGGCAGCGGCGTCGAACGGCGAGACAGCCGATCGGTCCTCGACCACGTCCCCGAGCTCGGCGTCCCCGTCCTCGCGGAGCGGCTCGGACAACGACAGCGGCTCGGCGGCATGGCGGAGGATCTCGGTGACCTTCTCCTCTTCGAGCTCGAGGTCGGCGGCCAGTTCGGCGACGGTGGGGCGCCGGCCCAGCTGACCTTCCAGCCGACCCCTCGCCTTGGTGACCCGGGTGAGCAGGTCGCCGGCGTGGACGGGCAGTCGGACAGTGCGGCCGGTGTTGGCGATACCCCGAGTGATGGCCTGGCGGATCCACCACGTGGCGTAGGTGGAGAACTTGAAGCCCTTGCGCCAGTCGAACTTCTCGACAGCGTGCATCAGGCCGAGGTTGCCCTCCTGAACCAGGTCGAGGAGCGGCAGTTCGGCAGCCTGGTATTTCTTGGCGATCGAGACCACCAGGCGGAGGTTCGCCTTGACGAACGTCTCCGCGGCGTCGTCGCCTTCGCGGACCTGCCGGCGCAGCTCCCGCTTGCGTGCCGGGGTGAGTGTCTTACCTGACGCCATCTCGGCTCTCGCCTCGCGGCCCGCCTCGATGGCTTGGGCCAAACGCGCTTCGTCATCCTTGGTGAGAAGTGCGTGCTTCCCGATGTCGTTCAGATAGAGGCGGACCAAGTCCTCATCGGGCTGAGCGGCGTGGTTGTTGGGCAATCGTCCTCGTCTCTCGATGTACCCGGGCAGAACAATCCGGCGAAACCCTCTCAAGCCGGTTTGGGGGGCTATTGCGGGTTCGCCTGGGGAGTCACATAGTACCTGACCAGGGGCTAGCCGTGAAGATATCTTTGGTTTGCTTGCGGGCACAATCAGCTTCGCTCAAACCGACTGTAGGGTGATACAGGTGACTGCCAATGTCACCGAGATTGCTTCGGCGGAGAAAAGCGGGGTTCCTGCCTGGCTGAACGAGTCCGAGCAAAGGGTGTGGCGGCGCCTTCTCGCGGTGGAATGCAGGCTGCGGGAGCGGCTCGACCGCGAGCTGCAGGATGCGCACGGCATGTCGCTCGGCGACTACGACGTGCTGGTTCATCTCTCCGAGGCGCAGGGCCGGTCGTTGAGGATGTCGGAGCTGGCGGAGAGGCTGTTGTTGTCGCGGTCGGGGCTCACCCGCCGGGTGGATGGTCTCGTGCGGGGCGGATGGGTGGAGAGGAAGGCTTGCCCCGACGACGGGCGAGGCTCGCTTGCCGTGCTAACGGCGGCCGGGCTCGGCCAGCTGAAGGCTGCGGCGCCCACCCACGTTGGTGGGGTGCGCCGGTACCTGATCGACGTGCTGGTAGGCACCGGCGGGCTGGACGGGCTCGACCGAGGCCTGTCAGCAGTCGAGGCCGTTCTCGAGCAGCCCCGAGGGGGCTGATCAGTCGGGGCTTGTACCGGTGACCGTGTCGCCGCCTCGCTCGATCCATCCGTTGGTCCCGCCGGCGACGGACAAGGCGTTGTAGCCGGCGTCGACGAGGGCCTTGGTCGCGGCGAGGCTGCGGCCGCCGGCGGCGCAGATCACGTACAGCGGGTCGGCCTCGGGTATCTCGTCCGGGCGTTCGGCCAGCTCGCCGAGAGGGATAAGGACCGCGCCTGGCACGTGGGCGGTCTCATATTCGTCCGGATTGCGTACGTCCAGCACAGTCGCGCCGCCGGCGTGGGCCTTGGCGAAGGTTTCCAGGTCCACTTCGAGTGGGTTGGCCGTTTCCTGCATACAGGCCATTGTGGCGCGGCTTTGGATCGTCGAGGAAGTCGGGGAATCAATGCCGTCACGGGTTCAGGCGCCGGATACCCCAACTCCCTTCCAACAACCGGTATTGGAATCGGTCGTGGAGCCGGTCGCGGTGGCTCACCCAGAACTCCATTTCGAACGGGAAGACCAGGTAGCCGCCCCACCACGGCGGGCGCGGAACTTCCCGACCGGCGAAGCGCGCCGTAACCACTTCAAGGTGCTCGTCGAGGTCAGCCCGGCTGGCGATCGGTTCACTCTGTTCAGAAGCCCAGGCACCGAGCTGGGCAGCCCTCGGACGGGTGGCGAAGTACGCGTCCGACTCCTCCGCTGACAGCATCGACGCGGTGCCGATCACGCGAACCTGCCGCTCCAGGATCCGCCACCGGAACGCCAATGCGACGTTGGGGTTGGCGGCTATTTCCCTGGCCTTGCGGCTGCTCCAATTGGTGTAAAAGACAAAGCCTCGGTCGCCGTGACCCTTCAGGAGTACGAACCTGACCGACGGGATTTCGTTCCCCACGGTGGCGACGGCCATGACGTCGGGTTCGGGCTCGCCGGCTTGGACGGTCTCGCGGTACCAGGCGTCGAACTGGCGGATCGGGTTCGGGTCGAGGTCGTCCTCGCCAAGGAACTGTTCCGTCACGACTGGTTTGGCACGCGACTACAAGGGCTCGATGCCCAGGTCTTCCCAGGTGAGAAGAGGGACCCAACGGATGCCGGCGTGGGCGAAGCGCTCGGCCACTCTGGGGCTGCGGTCGAGCAGCGCGGTGGCGGCTACCACTTCTGCTCCGAGCTCGGCCACTCGCTCCACGGCTCGCAAGAGCGAGGCGCCCGTCGACACGACATCCTCCACGACGAGTACCCGGTCGCCTTTGTCCAAACGAGCTCCCTCAACCCACGCTCCCCGGCCGTGGCCCTTCGGTTCCTTGCGGACGGAGAACCAGGATGCACCGGTGACGATAGAGATGCCGTGAGCGAGAGCGTCGGCACCCATGGTCGGGCCGCCAACCGAGTCGAAAGGTTCACCAATCGCTTCGACCGCCGCCTCACTCACCTGTCGCAAAGCTTTGCCTGAGGCAACCGCGAACTTGCCGTCGACGTAGTCGTGGCTCCAGCCGCCCGAGCTCAGTTGAAAGGGCACGTCGCGTCTCTCGTATCCGGTCTCTCGCACCAGATCCGCTAGCACCCGCCGGCTCTTCACTTCGAAAGGCATAGGACGAAGTCTACGTGTGTGCCCAAAGCGCGCGACTTGCCTCTTAAAAGCTCTTTGGTTTTCGAGAAAGACCGCCGATCCAACTTCCGAGATACCAAACCGGCTGAAGGAATTATCAGTCATTTCGGGATCTCTACGAAATAACTAGGCCGGGATAACCCCTCCGGCGGTGACCCGGGACCTCCGGAAACCGTCCCAAGGGGCCATTTACCCGGTGTCTCCGTTCTCAGACCATTTACACACCGATCAGAAGGGGTAATTCACCAATGAGGAGACGGGCCAAGCTTGCGATCATTGGGACGACCGTGGTGGCCCTTGGGGCTATCGCTGCGCCCGCCCTGGCGAACCAATCAGTAGGTGTCTCGGTCGGGTTTTTGACGGCCGGTCCGACCGGAACCCGAACCCTGTCCGTCCAGGACACCAGAGGAAACGATCTGACCGCCACCGGGGCTGTGCTGGACTTGTCAGGGGGGTCAAACAGCTTCGTGACCAAGGTCATCGACAGCAACGCCGGCTACCTCAACACGGGTTACACAGTGCAAGCGATGATGTCGAACTTGTATCCGTATAACGGGACCGCTTTCACTTCATGCAACCAGTTGATTCAGTCCAAGCAGTTGACGTTGAGCTCCCCCAGCGGGTTGCTCAACCTGAGCGGCATTACGGCGGGCCTGACTCCTGTCTTCAGCTTGAGCGGAAACCTCGCCAGCATTCTCACGGGCCTTCTCCCGGCCGGGAGCAATGGGATCATAAGCAACCAGACCGTTCAAGGAACCGCCCAAAGCCTCTCGCAGGGTCAGATCGCTTCAGGGAATGCCGGCAACCTGTTCGGCAGCACGCTGGCCAGCGTCTTGGGCCAGCTTCCGATTCAGCCAGCTGCCAACCCAGCCGGTGGTTCATTCAACTCTCCGGCTCAGGACCCGACCGGGGCGAACTGCAATAACGGCAACAACGCAACCGCCACCCAGGTACCGATCATGACCGGCACGACCGACCCAACCGGTTTGATCTCCGATCTGAACAGCGTCATCCTGAGCGCCACCAACCCGGTGACCTCAAACACGCCGACCGCGCAGGACTTGGTGACCGCTCTTTACCTGGACCCGAACGCCGTGCTGACGATGGTTTGTCAAAAGCTGACCGTCGCGTGCGGCTTACTCACTCCACTTCAGCAAACCCAGATCCTGAACACCCTGAACGACAACCTGCTGACCGCGCCGATCACTCTGGTTGGTGGTCTGACAGGTCAGTCCGGGACCTACTCCGCACAGCCGGGAGTGGTGATCAACACACAGGGCATCATTCCTGGTGGATATCGGGGCACCATGACCGTCACTCTCGTCACCAACTAGATGCGCCGCGGCCTGGCAGGTGTCTTCGTCGGGATACTGACTCTGGCAAGCGCGCTCTTGATGAGCGCGCCTGCCGGCGCAGTTCAAACGACGAGCTGGGGAGTCACGCCGGCCCCGACGAGTCAAGGTCAGAGGACCTCTCTCGCCCACCCCGCTGACGGGTCCACGGTCCATGACGCGGTGATCGTCTACAACAGGACCGCTAAGCCGATCACGGTTCACCTCTACGTGTTGGGTACCAGCTACACAAATGGCGTCTATCAGTTCAGTCCGCCCACAACGGGGCTGGCAGCAGCGACGACTGTTGGAGACAACTTCGTAAAGCTCTCTGGCTACCAAGAAGTTAAAGTGCCTGTCACCATCCGCATGCCGCGCGGGATCAAGACTCAAACCCTGGCCGGCATTGGAGCGGAGGCGTCAGCCATAAACAACGGCTCTCTGAGCATTATGGAGCAGTTGGTCGTTCTGGTTAAGGCGAACCCCACCGATCATTTCGTCCCTGCGCCCATTACGAAAGACCTCTTTCCCTGGGCGTTGATCGCGATAGTTGTGATCGGACTTGCTGGCGGACTCATCGAGCGGGAGCGCCGGAAGAACAAGTCGGGACGTAGCGGCAATCGCTGGCGACCGCCCCTTCCTGCCATCGGTCCTTCGTAATGGCGTTCCTGGGGCAGGTCACGCCGAGCCCCTCGTCTGGCCAGGTGAATGTCACGTATACGGTCGGGGGACCTGCCACCACCATCCCGGGCGATACCCCTCCCGGCACAACCCGTCCAGGCGTCTCGACGCCTCCACCGCACCAACCTCTCCCCTTGACCGGGGCACCGGTGCTGGCGGGAATAGACATGGCCCTTCTGTTGGCGGTCGCGGGGGCGACCCTCGTGACGGTCGCCAACCGGCTGTCCGCCCGCGCCACATCCAGGCCAGGCCCCTGAACGAGCCCTAGCACCGAGTTGCCAGGAGTCAGGGCTGTTAGGGAGTTGGGCAGGTCTGCGCGTAGGCGCAGTCATTGAATGACTGACCGTCAGCGGCCAAGCCCGACGGAGTCGCCTCGTTGAGCAGGCCGGGGCTGAGTATCACCGTGGTGGGGTTGCCCTGCGCGATGGTCTGGGTGCCGCCGGCGGTGAACGTCGAAGTCGGTCCAAAATGAACGGTCCCGACTGGCGCCATAAGGGTCTGCACCACGACCAAAGTCGGCGCTTCGAGGATCCACTCGGCTGACGACCGTGATGAGCTGTACGACACCTGCAGCGAGAAAGTCCATTTGCCCGCGTCGCTCATCGCGATGTTCCACTTCGACCCCGACGCTTGCGTGATGTTCACGCTCACCTGGTCACCCGGCGTGACGGTGCAGTTCGGATCCGGGTTGCATCCCGTCAGCTGCGTCTCGCCCGCGGGAAGCAGTTCATACCAGGCGAAGTACTGCGGGCCGAGGACCGGGTTGTCCGGCAAGGATTGCTCGCCAACGCCTGCTTGGATCAGGTCCTGGGTGTTGAACCCGCCGATACCCGTCCACGTCGCAGCGAAGCCTGGTGGCACCAGGCCGGCTGAAGGGACTTTGAAGGTCGAGGAGACCCCTGTAACAGGACTCGACGGCGTGACGACGTACCCGGACCAGTTGAGGCTGTCCACGGTGTCTGCGCGGAGTGGAATCAGGCTGTGCGACTGCGCTCGAACCATCACGCCTGTCAGCGCAGCGCTCGAGCGCGGATGAGCTGACGCTCCGCTACCGAGGCCACCGCTCACCGTGACCAAAGCGGCGAGACCGGATAAGACCGTTAAGAGCTTGAACGCACGGGTACGCATCGGATCCTCCCCAGTCGGACCGCCAGAACGCTGTGCCAGCGAGACGGACGCCAACAAGTTACCCAATAATGGCTCAAGCGGAACTGGATTGGGCCGCGGCCAGAACTGCTGGCAACCGGCCGCTGTGCACGACGGTGAGCCATTGAGTTGCGCGGGTTAAAGCCACGTAAAGTGAGCGCAAGCCCTGCGGGGATTCGCGCGCGATGCGGTCGGGTTCGACCACTGTCACGGCGTCGAACTCGAGGCCCTTGGCGTCCTCGACGCTCAAGAGGGAGACCCGCTCGTCCAGCGCTCCGCGACCGACTCGGCCAACGGGGATGCCCGCGGACTCGAAAGCGTCACTCAGAGCGTCAAGTATCGACGGAGGGGCGAGGACTCCGATGGTCCCAGCGCCGCCTCGGCGCTCGGAGTCGAGGTTTTCGAGCTCCTGCTCCAGAGCTTCCACTGAAGCCGCCACGAGACCTTCTTCGAGAAGCCCAGATACCGCTGGCACCGCAACCGTCCGGGGGGAGTGGCCGCTTGCTCGCACCGCTTCGGGCGGGCGCATGCCCGGGGCAACTTGAGCCAGCACCCGCGAAGCCAGGTCCATGATCTCTGCTGGGGTGCGGTAGTTGACGGTCAGTTCTGCGAGTCGCCAACCCCGCCGGGCGGGAAGGTGCTCGACAACCTGGGCCCAAGCTGCGGGTGCCCAGCTGCCGGTGGCCTGGGCAACGTCACCGACGATGGTCATGGATCCCGAAAGGCTGCGCCGACCGACCATGCGCAACTGCATCGGCGACAGGTCTTGCGCCTCGTCGACTACAACGTGGCCGTACGCCCTGATCGGCTCCTCGGATTCGCTGTCGCGACGTCGGCGACGGGGACCGAGCAGCGCCAACGCTTCGTCGAGGAGTGCGACGTCCGCGTCAGTCCAGGAGATCGTGGCGTTCGGGTCTCCTCGATCCCGGTGAAGAAGCGACCGTTCCTCGCTCGTGAGAATCCCCCTGGCAGCGAGATCGATGAGGGCGGGAGCGCCGAAGAGGTCGTGCAGCAGCTGCTCAGGCGTGAGCAGCGGCCACATACGGTCGAGGACCTGGACCATCGCCGGCTCGTGGCGAAGCGAACGGCCTAGCTCATCCGCGGTGAGGGGCTCGGTGGCGAGATTTCGGTCGGGGCTCTCGCCGGACGGCGCAGCTTGCTCAAGTAGATGTCTGTAGAGAATCGACTCGAACCCCCTACGCCGCGAGTTGTGGGTGCCTGGGCGCCTTCGCGTCGCCGCGACGACCTGGGCGGACATGCGCGGGGTGATCCGGAGGACGTGCGATCCGTAGGGGATCTCCGCGGTGTGGCGGAGGGGACGCTCCCGGTCTGCGAGCGCGTTGGCGACCACTTTTGCCATCCGGGCGTCGCCTTTGAGCCGGGCAACCTTGTTGTCCTCTCTTCCAGTCGGGCGGGTTCCGGGGTAGAGGGCGTTGACGGTGGAGAGTTCGACACCGTTCTCGTCAAGCGAGGGAAGGACGTGCTCGATGTAGCGGAGGAAGGTCGGGTTGGGGCCGACCACGAGGACGCCCTGACCCTCGAGCGGGAACCGGTGGGTGTACAGGAGATAAGCCGCCCGGTGCAAGGCGACGGCGGTCTTTCCAGTGCCCGGGCCCCCCTGGACAACCAGGATGCCGGCAAGGGGGCCGCGGATGATCTCATCCTGCTCGCGCTGGATCGTTGCGACGATGTCCTGCATCCGACCGGTTCTGCTCCGCTCGAGTGCAGCGGTCAGGACCTGGGGGCCGGACAACCCGAGGCTGGCGCCGGAATCGCTCCCCTCTTCGTCGAAGTACTCATCCTCCAGGTCGACGACCTGTCGGCCCTCAGTCAGGAGGTGGCGCCGGCGGCGGAGGCCCATCGGATGAGCCCCGGTGGCTCGGTAGAAAGGCTCTGCAATCGGTGCACGCCAGTCGACGACCAGAGGCTCCTGGTCTCGATCCGAGATGGCGAGGCGCCCGATGTGGAAGGCCTCCAATCCCCCGTCGCCGGCCGCTTCGCCGGCCGCCCGGTCGATCCGGCCGAACACCAAAGACGCGTCGCCGATCTCCAGTTGCTCGAGGCGCCCCAAGCTATTTCGTACCCTTATATCCCTTTCGGTGAGGGCCTGGAAGGTACCGCCCCGTTCTCCGAACGCGTCTTGGAGCATCGCTGCCGTCCTGGCCCTCATGGCGGCTAACCGCTCATAGGCAAGGTCCACGTGCGCCTGCTCGGCCGGAACGTCCGGGTGGGTCATATGGGAACTCAAGAGTCTGCGCGCTTGCGAAGAGTTCCGCAAGCCATTCCGTAATCGGACGGGTGCGAATCCCAGAGTCTCGGAGATAGCGCAGGCTCTTATTCACCTACGGAGAGTTCCCAGCTGTAGCAGACGTCCAGCGCTGGCCAGCTAAGGGCGGCCGGCGAATCGTCGTCGATAAGCAAAAACGTCGGTTCCGAAATCAAAGACTCGGTAGCGAGCCCTCTGTAAAAGAGCCTTAGCCGCAGCACAATCGTCGCCCAAATGCTTTTGTTCGTACAAGATGAACCTCGGACTCCATGAGGTCCGAAAATTGATGGTCTTCAGTATCTCGAAGTCGAAGCCTTCGGCATCAATATGCAAGAAATCAATGCGCTTAATCCCATATTCACTCACAAGTGATTCGAGGGTCCTAGAGGGCACGTCGAGCACCTGAACCCGATCCTCAATATGTGGCACCGCGTTTGCATGCGAGAGGATGACGTCGCGGTTGAAGCTGCCCAACTGATCGACCCACCAAGGGTCACCCGGTTTGGGCACTACCCAAAAGAACGGCCGCACACCGTTAGCCTCTGCGATGGCAACGTTGAGTAAGCGCAGTCCAGCCTTCTCCCTATAGTTATCGGTCAGTCGTTCGTATAGTTCGGGGACTGGTTCGACAAGAATGCCCTCGACATCGAAACAAGGATCACTCAAAGTACTGTACAGCGGGTCGTCGGTCTGTCCATCGTTCGATCCGATCTGTACCACTGAAAAAGGCTTGCCGGAACGCCGAACTACCCAGGCCATGATTCCGTTGAAATCCGGTTTCAAGAGACGC
>Ga0307479_10006109_pt1 | contig 11045 bp, 16 predicted proteins | sample atmos_gasesECM4C_FD_203743 | JGI IMG/M metagenome (GOLD analysis project Ga0307479, IMG submission 203743) | Hardwood forest soil microbial communities from Morgan-Monroe State Forest, Indiana, United States - atmos_gasesECM4C_515 | ecosystem: Environmental > Terrestrial > Soil > Temperate... | reverse complement strand
CCGGGAACCTGCCCGCCCCGCCCCTGGCGCTGGCTGCGCCGGGCGGTCACACGCTTGTGCGACACGACCGAGTGGGTCTTCGGGGCGCTACGGGGATGAACTCTCCGCAAATCATGCCTGAGAACCTAGCCGGCGGCGTACAGGACGCGCAGAAGCAATTCCGTCCCAAGTCCTTACCGTGTATGTGCCGAATGACCTGATCGGCTACCCGGACCGTCCGGATAGCGGCACTTGTCTGCGGTGTCGAGAGGCGGCACTGGCGTGTAAGGATCTGGACGGCACGCCTCCCAGCCGCACCGTCGAGCCTGTCACAGCAGGAGCCGCGCCCTGATCTCCCCTGAATCCAGCAGCCGACCGGAGCGCTGCTGGCAGCGTTCGGCGACTCTCCCCGATGGGCGCATAACACTCAGATCTGCGCGGCATAGCGGGTCGGTCGTCATTATGCGAATAGCCGCGCAGATTAGGCGGTGCTCCTGCTCGCTGCCAATGGTCCTCTTACCGCGCCGCCTGACGATACTCCGGCAGCGCTTGATGGAGCCAGACTTGATGGAGCCAGGGTCCCTGCCGACGGCAAGAGCAGAACGGCGTCGCTGTCAGCTCACGGGCTGTCGGCGGCACGGTTGCCGCTTTCCCCTGGTTTACCGGTTTCCGCTGATCAGACATCCCAAGGGCTTAGTTGTCAAGCTGCACGGCGCGTGGCGTGTCTGATCGTGTCGTGTTCTGGCCAGGCGGTTGCCTCGTCGTAGAGGGTGCCGGTCTTGAGGCAGCCGTGCAGGATTCCGACGAGCCGGTTGCTGAGCTGGCGGAGTGCGGCGTTGTGGCCTAGGCCACGTTCTCGCTGCTTGTCGTAATATGTCCGGGCGCCGGGCGAGGCTGTCAGCGGGGAGAGCGCTTGTGATTGCAGGGCGTCTGCGAGCCGGTCGTTGCGGACGAACCGGGCCAGGACCACCTTGCTCCGGCCCGACGCGCGGGTGATGGGGCTGGAGCCGGCGTAGTTCTTGCGGGCCTTGGCGGAGGCGTAGCGGCCGTCCGCGTCGCCGAACTCAGCGAGCACCCGGGCGCCGTTGACCGTCCCGATCCCGGGCTGGGACAGGTAGATCGCGACGTCCGGGTGCTGGTGAAAATGCGCCTCCACCTGGGATTCCAGCTCGCTGATCTGCTCGTTGATGGTGATCAGCACAGACGCGGTGGCGGCGGCGCGTTCGAGGGCCGCGGTGATCTGGGCGGCGGACAGCCGGGCCGCCGACGCCGGGTCGGGCGCCTTGATCAGCAGTTCCAGCGTGTCGGCGCCGGTCAGGCCCAGGCCGGCGTAGGCGGCCTGGGCGGCGGGGAAGAACTCCCGCAGCGCCGACCGCAGCCGCAGCGTATGCCGGGTCCGCTCCCAGATCAGTGTCTGGTGCGCCCGGGCTACGACCTTGACCGCTTCTGCTTCCGGCGTGTCAGCGGCTACCGCCCGCAGCTGGTGCCGCTCGGTGCGCACCATGTCGGCCAGGGCGTGCGCATCGGCAGCGTCGCTCTTGGCACGCAAGAGGTTGTAACGCTCCTTGAACCGCGCGACCTGCTTGGGGTTGAGCCCGTACACCTGGTACCCGGCCGCGACCAGCGCCTGCACCCACAGGCCCCGGTCAGTCTCGATCGCCACTGCTACCTGACCCGGATCGCCGTCCTGATCCAGATGCCCGGCGATCAGCTCGTGGAAGGCGGCGATCCCCGCCGCGCCCTCCGGCAGCCGCCGGGCCGCCAGCTTCCGCCCCGTCTCGTCCTGGACCTGCACATCATGATGGTCCTCGGCCCAGTCATCCCTGACATACAGCACTTCCCGTCCCCCCGAACGTCTGCCAGCAACCCGGATAAGCAGCCCGCGGGAGAACGGCTCGCGCCCTAATGGATCAGTACTCCCGCCTGCACAGGCGGGCACGACACCCCAATAGCGGTCATGTCTCCCGGCCACTAGCGGGGGCACGGTCTGACCATAGGACTCACGTGCTCCAGGCGGCATGAGTACTCACCCGCCAGCGGCTGCCGGACACCAAGTCTGCCCCAAAGGACTCCCGCTCCACCGGAACTGGCCTCCAAGCTCAGAACCAACTTGGTAACCCCATTAGGCGGCACAGGATCCGCAACGGCGTCGGCAAGCCGAACCTCGGAAAATGACACTTCATTCTTGCCGTCTGCCTGCTGTCTGCGCTGATCCGAGGTGGATGCTTCCTTCGTGGGCTGCTGCTGCATCCCCATGGCGGCGGGGGCCTGTCTATCCGGATGACCGCCTTGTGCTCGGGAGCTGCGTTAGTCGATCGCGGACCCGTTGCCTGGCTACCGCCAGAGGTGATTGATCACGCCGGGCGGCCTCGTCGAAGATGGTGCCGAGCCGGTCTCCGATGGCGGCGAGCAGGCTGTGGACCTCGGGTTCGGTGAGATGGCAGATCTCGCGGGCAACCGATGCGACGATGCCCCCGGCGCTCACGACCGTGTCGGGTGCCCACGTGATGCCGTGCGCGTGCAGCAAACCCGCAACAGTGTCGTCGGCGAGCTGGTTGTTCGCGGGCCCTACGATGGCGCGGCAGCGGAGGTCGGGCACAGTCTGCGGGGTGAGGATGCCGCCCAGTGCCGCGGGCACCAGGATGTCGGCGTCGCTGGTGAGCAGTTCTTCCGGGGTGAGCGCACGGGCGTGCCAGCGGCCGGCGAGACGCTGGCGGGCCGGGTCCGTGTCGGCTACCAGGAGGCTGGCGCCCTGCCGTGCCAGGGCGTCGGCAATGAGGATGCCGACGTGGCCGAGTCCTTGGATGGCGAAGGTGAGCTCGCGGGCCGGGCGGCCGCCGAAGACACGGTCGCGGACGGCGGCGATGCAGGCGAGCACCCCCGCGGCGGTGGGGTCCGACGAGTCGCCGCTGCCGCCCGTCGCCCGCGGGCGGCACAGGACGTGCCGGGTGTGCTGGCCCATGATCGCCATGTCGTCTGGCGAGGTGCCGACGTCAGGGCCGGTGATGTAGCTGCCTTGGAGCGATTCGATGGCCTCGCCGACGTCCGCGAGCAGATCGCCGCGGCGGGCGCCGGCGTAGTGTGCCGCCGTGCCTGGCGAGAGCGCGACGACGGTCTTCCCGCCGCCGTAGGGCATCTCGGCGAGCGCGGCTTTCTCGGTCATCGCGGCCGATAGGCGCAGGGCATCGTCCAGGCCGTCTCGCCAGCAGGCGTACGGCTTGACGCGGCACCCGCCGAGCGCAGGTCCCGGCTCGGTGGAGTCGAGGCTGATGATGATCGGCTGGCCGGTACGCGCGCCCCGTTCGATGCGCAGTGCGGCCGGAACGCTCACGACGCCGCTCCGGAGAGCGCGAGGCGCTTTGTCGCTGCGGTGACCGTGTGGCGCGGCCCGCAGATGGCCAGTCCTGTGTATGCGACATCGGGCGAGCGGGTGTCGGCGAGCCGGGTCAGATCGGCTTCCGCTTTGTGGTGGAGTATGGCGAGATCGCTGGGTGCAGCGGCGAGGAGCGGGATGGGGTGGCGGTCCAAGGCTCCGTACCCACGTCCGTCCCCGTCGACCGCCTTGGCGCCGAGGTCGCTGGTGTGGGCCGCGGCGGCGGTGTTGACTGCCTCGGCCCCGGTAAGGGCGCTGCTGAGTACGATCACCAGCTTGGTGTCCAGTGACATCTCTTCTCCTGGTGTTATGGTCGGCAAACACGGGTGATAGTAGATGGAACGTCGCTGAAATGGCTCAGTAGACGAAGATAATTCAGAGCAGTTATCGATGGAGCGGGCATGGACGAAGTAGATTCGGCAATCATCCGGGAACTACAGGCAAATGCCCGGCTCAGTAACCGGGAACTGGCTGCTCGGATCGGGATCGCCGCGTCCAGCTGTCATGTGCGGACGAAGGCGCTGCGTGACCGCGGCGTGCTGGCCGGGTTCCATGCCGAGGTCGACCTGGCTAAGGTCGGCCTCGCCGTCCAGGCGCTCATCGCGTTCCAGGTCCGCCCGCTCAGCCGGCCGGTGATCCAGAGCTTCCGGGCGTTCGCGCTCTCGCTGCCGCAGGTCCGCGCGGTCTACGTGCTGACGGGCAACGACGACTTCCTCATCCACGTCGCCGTCCCCGACCTGCCAACGCTGCACGGCCTCCTGATGGACCACTTCAGCAGGCGCAGGGAGGTCATCGGATTCCGCACCTCAGTCATCTACGACTACGCCAGCCAGCCACTGCTGACCTTCCCGGCGGGCGAATGATCCTGCCTCCATCTCGCAGACCTGCTCCAAGCCCCCGGCAACTGCCGCACGATGCTGGCCGACGCCGACGCCGACGCCGACGCCGCCGCCGCCGGGCACCGGTCCAATCGGCACCGGGAGGACCTGGCCGGCGGCCGCCCGGCGATGCGCAAGCGCCACCGGCTAGCACCGGGCTGTCGGCGGACGAGTCGCGTCGGGCCGCCGGTAGGAAAGAATGCCACCCGCCGCCGGCAAGCCCGATACGTGATTGTGACATTTCTGCCTATGGATGCCCCGTTATGCCCCGCGCCTCACACTACGCTGACAAGCCGCGCCGTACTACCAGCTCAAAGAACATCGCGCCGCGTCCGCGTGAGGCGGTCAGCGATGCTGAGCTAGAAGCCTACGCGGCAGAGGTGGCGGACACGTTGCCGCCGCTGACCGAGGCACAGCTAGACATGCTCGCGCTGATCTTCCGGGGCAAAGTCAGGGGCGCGGCGCGTAGCTGACCGGGATCGTGCCGCCTACCAGCAGCCCGTTTCGCGCGGCGTCCCACAGCGCAGCGATAGCGCCATCTTGCCCGCCGGCCGCTATGGCCGCTGCAAAGCCAATAGTGCCGCTGACAAGCACTGCGGTATCCCCGTTGGCCGTGATCGCCTCGCGCCACGCGGCGGGCTGCTTCATCTGCCCCTCATACAGCATGTTGCCATCGGGCGAATCGATGCTGATCGTGTCCGGGCCGGTGACCTGGAGTCGCCAGCCGGCCGACGTGGGCGGGGCGGGCGTGTCCAGGTCGCTGACAAGACCCAAGCCCAAGGTAAGCAGCCGCGATATGACGGAATCGACGCGGTCCCCCACCTGCATTTTGTACTCCGAGCGAAAGGCCGACTCGGTAATAACCAGCGGGTACTTGCGCGGGTGGCCCAGCACGGCGGCGCTGGCGTACATCTTCCTGGGGTCGAGGCTGGTCACGATGCTGGGTGAGCAACTGGCGTGCGCGTACCTCGTGATGATCTGGTCAGGCTCGTAGACACGGAATGCGATGACCGAGCAAGGTTCGGTGACCTGCCCCGTCGTGCCGCAAATCACGCAGTCGTAGCCGTCGTCAGCAGGATGGCGGACACGCCGCGTGTTCTCTGGTCCTAGCAGGCGCGCGACCTGCTCTGATATCTCGATCGGGTAGCCCATGGCCAACATCGTGCTAGCCGCCCCGCCGTTAACGTCAATGACGACCACGACTTAACTTTTATGTTCATGGGGGGGTGACTGCGGGCGGGCACGTTGCCGCCGCTGACCCGAGGCACAGCTAGACATGCTCGCGCTGATCTTCCGGGGCACCGTCAGCCGACGTCGCCTAGGCGTTCCCGCCAATGAGAGGCCACCGAGCTGAGCGGTCACGGACCAAGGGAATGATGATCTCGGCGCGGTCGGCCGGAATCACGCACATTGCGACCTCGACTGGTGCCCCCGTTTTCGCGGAGGTGCCAACGCGGGCAAGCTCGAAGACTACCGCCCTGATGGCGATCTGGAGCAGGTCAGCCTCTTCCGAGTCGGGCATCCTGGCTCGGACATATTCGGTCCAGGAGATCGGGCCGTGTCCTGCCTCTTCGAGCCTGTCCAGGTAGCCGCCTGGGCCGGTGTCAGGCTGTGCGGCGCGGGGCGCGTCGGTGACGGCGTCAGGGTGTATCCACGAATCCACGAGCTGGAACGGTGCTTCACCGACCGGGCTTGTTACACGGCGGCGGCGGATGACGCGCGCTGATAGAGGGACGCGCAGCAACTCAGCTACGCGCGCCGGGCACGGCTCCTCCGAAGCACGCGGGTGGCCGTGGACCTGCCATGCCTCGGCCTGCGCAGCCGGGAAGTTGTAGCCGGTCGCGCCTGGCGCTGTAATGCCGCCGGCGGTATAGCGGGCATCGCGAGTGACCTTCGTGCCGCGATCGATCCGGCGGCGCACTGCGGGCCACTGGACAACGGTGCCGCGCCGGCGAACTGGACGGACCAGCCCCTCACCTTCGAGCACACGGACGGCCTCGGAGACTACGTTTCGGGTTGTCTGGTAGGAGACGGCGAGGACGGCCTGCGGAGGTAGAGACGCGCCAGTCCGGTATTCACCTTCGGTGATGCGTCGCCGCAGGTCATCGGCGATGGTGCGGTATCTGGCGGTCATGGGCGCACGCTCCTCCCGCCGAAATATGCCCCTGCATATTGACCTTGCCGGTTTCAACGTTCACAGTTGATATGACCCTGCATATTACGGCAACGGACTGGCTGCTGTGCACCCAGCCTGGCGTGCCGGTCCATGCGCCGAAACAGGTCAGGTGACATGCGGTGCGCAAATCTGTGCACGCTGGTAGCAGAGGAGACAGCCATGGCGCTACATTTCATCGGCATCGACCCGGACACAGACACAGGTCAGTGCCCAGCCGTATTCGTGGACGACGAGTCCGGAGACCTGCTGTTCCAGGGCGACCTGATCACCGATGCGGCTACCTTGGCAAAGGTCGCGACGCATAGCCCGATCGCGAAGCACGAGGCGGTGGTGAGGCTGCCGGCCAGGATGCGGACCATTATCAGGGAGGCGATCGATGTCAGCCACGGTGCCGCCATTTGAGGAACTGTTCGCGAGCACGTCGTACACGGCCGTGCATCTGGAGATGCGCGACGCCTACGTGCCGAACGATCCCTCCTTCATTGCCTGGAAAGGCGGTCCGCCGTTCGACCGCGGTGAGCGCGAATCAGGCTGGCGGAGCATCATCAGCAGTGCCGTTACCCGAGGAGTCGTTGTACGCCGCGCTCGGATAGTGTCCGAGCCGGTCACCGACTACATCCGGTACGAGTACGACGTGACGGCTTCCACGAACATCGCGGGCGGCGAGCAGGTGCGGTGGTTGCCCAGACGTCGCACATCAGACCTCCCGCTGCCTGGCAATGACTACTGGCTGTTCGATGATCACACGATCCGGTTTCATTTCTTCGCGGGGGACGGTGAGATCACGGGCGAGGAGTTGTGTACCGACCCTGCCACGATCAGGCTCTGCGCGTCAGCGTTCGAGGCTGTCTGGGAACGTGCGATCCCACATGAGGATTACCGGCCCGCGTAGATTGCAGCGGTTGTGGTCACCTCGCCGTCGTCGAGCGTGCGCCAGGCTCGGCAAGAGCTGGCACAACGGCTGCGCGACATCAGGATCGAAGCCGGGTTGTCGGCACGCGCGATAGCTCGCGCAGCGGGCTGGCACGAATCCAAATGCTCGCGGATCGAGCACGCCCGCACCGCGCCGTCAGCGGCCGACGTACGCGCCTGGTGTCATGTTTGCGGCGCTGAAGGCGAGATACCTGGTCTCTTGGCGTCGTTGCATGCTGCCGATTCTGCTTACGTGGAATGGAGGCGCCTGGCAGCCGGCGGGTTCCGGCACCTTCAGAACGCCTATGTCCCGTTGTATGAACGCACGCAGCGGATCGGCTGCTACCAAAGCCATGTCGTGCCGGGATTGTTGCAGACCGAGAGCTACGCTGCGGCTCTAATCAAGGCCATGGCCACGTTCCACGGGTCACCCGATGACTCCGCCGAGGCAGCCGCCGCAAGGGTGGCGAGATCGCGCGTGCTGCATTCACCAGACCATGAGATAACCGCCATCCTGGAGGAAGCAGTACTGACATACTGCATCGGCGGTCAACAGGTCATGACCGGGCAGCTAGGCTACCTGCTTGACGTGATGGGAGCACCCGGTTTGCGTCTCGGGGTCATACCCGCCGCAACCGAGCGGCCGACTGTCTGGACGCTGGAAGGCTTCACCGCATTCGGTGAGGCACCGGTACAGGTCGAGCTGCTGTCCGCCCGCGTCGTCATCACCCGCCCGCAAGAGGCCGGGCTCTACGTGCGCGCACTTGCCGAGCTAGGCGCGCTCGCAGTTTACGGGCGGGAGGCGCGAGAGTTGATCAACGCCGCGCTAGCCGTGTTCAGCTAACTCATGTGCAAACTCGTGCACACTCCCTTCCGCAGCGCTGCCACCATCCGTACCGTCGTGGACGTAACCCACCCCGCGCCGGGATCACGCGCCGGGCGTTGGTGCTCTTCGGACGAGCAAGCCCCGCGCGGCGCGTGATCCCTAAGCCAGACGAGCTGACACATGCGGGTTCCCCGTTCGCTCGGGGAGCCCCCCGGAAGAGAGACCTCATGCCTGCTGACGGAAAGGCTGACCAGACGCGCACGGCTGGGCAGGCACTCGCGCGGGTAAACGGGGTCGCGCCGGACGTGCTGGCGGGGGCCGGGCGTAAGGGGTTCAAGGCCGAGGTAGATGACCTGCGAGAGCGGATGCGCAAGCTGGGCATGGGGTATGAGGAGATCGCGGCTGAGATCTCGCGCCGGTACCGGCTGCGCCCGCGAGAGTCCTACCGGCTGGCGTGGGGGTGGTCGCTGGGCCACGCGGCGGCGCGGTTCAACGCGCTGGCCGCGCACGAGGGCACCGACCCGCGCGGGGGCGCGGGCATGACCGGCCCGCACCTATGTGAAATGGAAAAGTGGCCGCTTGCATCGTCCGGGGGGCGTAAGCCATCGGTGTATGTGCTGGTGATGCTGGCCCAGATGTACGAAACTGACGTGCTGTCCCTGCTTGACCTTGCCGACCACGAGAACCTTGCCCCGCAGGACCGGCGTACGCTGATCCGCCCGCAACCGCTACCGCTCGGCCGGTTCGGGGAACGGCTGGTCGCGCTGATGGGCGAACGGGGTTTGCCGCTGACCGAGGTGGCGCGACGCGTCCCGTGCAGCCCGCAGCACCTGTCGAACATCGCCCATGGCCGTAAGGGCGCGTCCGCGCATCTGGCCGGGCTGCTTGATCGCGTGCTGGACGCCGGCGGGGAACTGGTGACGCTGGCAGAAACGACCGAACCGCCGAACCGTGACGAGCGGAAACCGGCGGCAGTCTCCGGTCAACCTGCCGATGCGCCCGCCAGTGATCACGGCCTGTCGCTGTCGCTGCCCTACGTCCCCGGCCGGCTGGTGATCGAGATATCCGAACCGGCCGCCAGCGCCGGCCAGATCACCCCCGGTGCCGCTTACCCGGAGAGCGGGCGGCTAGCGCTGGTTCAGGAATTGCCGCGCCAAGACCACGGGGACGGCGCATGATCTTGTACCTGTGGGAAGCGGTGGGGCGCGATGCTGCCGCGCCGTTGAGCAGCCTGGGTGTCAGTGACGATGACGGGCGGGCGCGTGGCGCGGCGGAGGATTGCCTGCTGAGCGGGCGGGCGCGGCTGGCGTATGTCGAGTCGGCGTGCCTGGCTACTAGCGCGGTGTCGCTGATCCGTGACTATGTGCGGACGGGTGCGGGGTGGTGGGCGACGCCTGATCCGGCTGGCGGTGTTGCGTGGGTCAGGTTCGCTGATCCTGTTGCGGCTGCCGGGCTGCGGGCGCTTGCCGAGTCGGCCGGCTGGGGAACTGAGGAGCAAGGGCCGGCGGAGCGGCCAGTGACAGGATGACGAGCCGCAGCCGCGAGCCGATACCGCAGTTGCCTCAAGATGCGTCGGACAGGTGCGCTGACTGGAGTTATGAGCGTCTTGGAGAACTGCGTCAGGTAGCTGCCCAGGTTCGTGATTCCGAATTCGTGTGGCCTCACGAGCGGACGCATCTGGCCGAAATCGTCGCGCGCGTTGACGCGACGGTGAATCTGAAGCGGGAACGTGAGTCATATTGGACCAAGAAGAAGCGCGGTGAGAACCCGGTTCCGCAGCACGACGGGCCGACGGAGTGAACCCGGCTGCCCTGCGCGCGTTCTTCGACAACATCGATATTGAGCTGGTGCGCGGGGTGTTCGGGGAGGCGTGGGCTATCACGCACGCGCCGGCGGGGTGGCTGGCGCTGCGGCGCGGCGGCGGGGTGATCCACTGGGGCGGGCCGGAATCGCTGATCGTGCCGGCGCTGTTCGCTGAGCGGCTGGGCGATCTGGCACAGCAGTTGTGTATGCAGTCGCTGCTGGATCAGCTCAGCCCTGACGATCTGGCGAAGGTGTACGCCACGGGTGAGCTTCCCGCTGATCTCTTCACGTCCCCTGGATCGGCCGATGACTGACTTCCGCTGAACCTGTCAGCCGTGTGTCAGCGGCTGACAGTGGGCTTTCTCGCAGGTCAACCGCAGGGGTACGGAGAGTGGTTGCGTCATGCTCCCGGTGTCCCGCCACCGGCTTGCCTGGAAACTGCCCGATGAGCGGCTACCAGCGCCGGCGGCTGTCTCGCTGGGCGAAGATTACGATCCGGTTACCCTTTCATACCCGTTTGTCACAGAAGGTACCTCAAATCCGGTATTTGTCGATGTGAGGGCTCTGCCCCTTGCGGGGTCGATGCGAGGTACACGCGGGGTACACGAAAGGTCAGTCAAAGGTACACGCGCGGCGTGCCGTGCTGCCCTGCCCGTGGCCGTGACCTGGTGTCTTGCCGGCCGGCCGGGCTGCTGCCTGAAATGCCCTGTTCCGATGGGTGCCAAGAACCGCCCCCGGAGCCGGATTTATCTGGCAAGCGGGTTCCTCAGACGCGGGCTTGTACCCGTGCACCTTCCGTGTACTCCGCGCGACCTGACGGGCGGGGTACACGGGCGGTGCATGTCAGGTCAGTGCGAGGTGCACGCCGTACCGTCCACTGGAAATCCGGGGGCGGGCGCGGGTCACGGCTGGTGCAACGGGCCGTGCAACGCGCCGTGCAACCCGGAGCTGCGCAACTGGAGAACGCGGGCTGTGTGCCCGGTCACATCGAAGAACCTGGGGGACTGCTCATGCTTGAGCGTTTCTTGACTCACCACTTCCACCTGTCGCTGCGCGGGCTGCCGTGGCAGTTGCCCGTCGTGGTCCTGGCCGCCGTGC
>Ga0307479_10006108_pt1 | contig 11046 bp, 6 predicted proteins | sample atmos_gasesECM4C_FD_203743 | JGI IMG/M metagenome (GOLD analysis project Ga0307479, IMG submission 203743) | Hardwood forest soil microbial communities from Morgan-Monroe State Forest, Indiana, United States - atmos_gasesECM4C_515 | ecosystem: Environmental > Terrestrial > Soil > Temperate... | reverse complement strand
AGTCGAAAAATTCCCGTTCGTAGTAATCACGAAGATCGCTCCAGCGGGTCCACTCCTCGGCAAATCGCGCGGCGGTCTCGATCTTTATGTTCGCGAGATTTGCCGGCAGAAGAATTGGTACGCCGTCCAGAATGCGGAATTGGGAAGCGCAGCCCCGGCAAGCGAGGCTGCCGGACATCAGATGACCGTCTTCGGCAGCAGAGGGTGCGTCGCTGGTCAGGGCGAGTTCGCTGCCGCAATTCGGGCAGCTCAGATAATTCAGGGCTTCGGGTCGCATTTCGGGTCGTTAAAATCATGACACATCAAGTCCGAGAAAGCAGCATTACATGCCGGCGCGCGGCAAGGTTAGAAACAAAGCGTGAACGCCATTCCAGAAAATCTGCACGCCAATACAGACGAGCAAAAACGAAGAAAGCCGCAGGATGATGCTCATGCCGCTTTCGCCGATCACTGCGGCGAGCCGGTCCGCGAAGCCGTAGCAAAGATAAATGCTCACGGCCACCAGTGCGGAAGCAATCAGCGCCGCGAGAAAGGCGCGAAGATTGGGGCCGAGATGATGCGGGATATTGGCGCCAAGCGTGATAGCCACCGAGATCGAGCCGGGGCCCACCGTTAGCGGCAGAGTCAGCGGATAAAAAGCGTTGCGAAAAATATTCTTCAATTTCGCTTTTTTCTGCGCTTCGCGGCCACGGTCCTCTTCGTCTTCCTTGCGTTTCAACATGGCCCATCCATTGGAAATGACGATGAGGCCGCCGCCGACCTGCACCACGGGAATGGAGATTCCGAAGAATTCCAGTATGTGCGTACCCACAAGAAAGGAAGCAATCAAGAGGATGAAGCTGTTCATGGCCACCCGGCGCGCGAGAATCCTTCGCGCGGAGGAGGAATACTCATGGGTCAAGGCGAGAAAAACGGGGCTGCCGCCGAGCGGATTCACGATCGGAAAAAGAGCGCTGAGAATCAGCACAATGCTTTTGGCGGTTTCGAGCAAACGATACCTCCGGATGGAAGAGTATAGCCGAGTCCTGCTTTTGGCGGCGCCCGAGCCCCGCCCCCGATGATTTTGTAACGATTTGATATGAAAGGATTTAAGAGGGGGTGGTCTGCAAAGGATTTGATTCGATTGGAGTTAGGGAATTCGGGGTATGGGGAGGCCGCAAAAGAAAAGCGCGGCGGCCGAGGCCGCCGCGCTAGGTTGAATTCAGGACAGAGTTAGAAGAGGAAGCGGAAGCCGAGCTGAAGCTGACGGCTGGTGTAGGCGAAGTTGCTGTTGGAATTGTTAACGGAGCCAAAGGTGGAATTGAAAGTGAGCTTAGGAATCACAACGTGCGTCACCGGATCCGTGGTACTGCCGATGATGTACCCGGTGTTGTTGACGCCGGTGACGTTCTGGTGATTGAAAATGTTGAATGCCTCGCCCATTGCTTCGACGGAGTAGTGCTCGCCAAACTTGACGCGCTTCGATAGCCGCAGGTCCATATTGATGGTTCTTTTCATCTGGAAGGTGTTGCGGCCAATGACGTCGATGCCTTTCCGGCCGTTCGAACCGTTGATACTCGAACCCAGAGCCTTGTACGTGATGGTGGTGGTATTGTCCGTGACGGGGTCAAGGTTTGTGGTGGAAAACGTGGGGGGCGTACCGGCGGTAACCAGGGAATAGGGCAACCCGCTCTGCGCTGAGTAGATGGGGGAGAGCTGCCAATCGTTGAGCAGATAGCCGAACGCTCCACCGACGTGCCAAGGACTCTCGCCGATAGCGCTGACCACGACACGATTCGGGACATTGAAGACGGAATTGCCGTACTCGGGCCTGATGTTGTTCGGGAGAAGGAGGTCGTTGGTGTCCGTGAAGGTAGATTCATTCTGGCCAAAGTCGAGGGAATGCGACCAGGTGTAGCTCCCGAGCAATTGCAGATGGTGGGACATCCGCCGGCTTAGTTGAACGGCAAGAGCGTTGTAGTTGGAAGTAATGCCGCTAAAGATTTTTGTCATGGCGCCAAAGTTTGCGTTCGGTCTGGTTGTCGATGAAGAGGAAACTTTTTTGCCGGTGGGGTCCGTGGTCACGGTCGAAGTCGTCGCGAAGAGGGAAGTCGTATAGGTGCCGCCCCCAAGAGGACCGCCTCCAACGACGTTGTAAGTAATGTTGGTTAGAGCTGCGCCGGTGTTGGTATCCACGAAGTCGGGCAAATTGCGGCCGAAGCTGCCCATGTAGCTGACCGAAACAACAGTACTCGGGAAGATCTCACGCTCGACGGTCAGGTCGGTTTCGTGGATTTGCGGAAGCTTGAAGTGAGGGTCGAAGTAAACCATGCTGAGCCCCGCGGCAGACGCTGGCGGAGTTGCACGAATTTGCGGGAAAGAAGGAGCGCCTGCTCCAGAAGCGGTGAAGAAGTAGGATAACTGACCGGCCGGGAGACCGGTATTGATGAGGGCGTTGTAGATCGAGGAATTGATAACGCGGCCGTAGTAAATGCCGTAGCCGCCGCGGACGGAAGTCTTTCCGTCTCCCAGAACATCCCAGGCAAAGCCAAAACGGGGTCCGAAGTTCTTTTTGTTGTCGGGAAGGCTCTGCGTTTGCGGCACGGCGGGATTGGGAAGAATGGCGCTGGGCAGCATCTCGTAATCGTAGCGAAGGCCGAGATTCAGGGTGAAGCGAGGCAGTACACGCCAACTATCTTCGGCAAAGAAAGCGATATCGTTGGTGTTGAAGGAGAAGCCCAAGGGACCAAAAGCCTGCTGGTAGCTGGAGTAGCAAGGAATCGGGGTAGGCGTATTGTTGATCGTAGCCGTGCAGCTATTGGGTTTGTAAAAGTCGGAAAAATAATCGAGCGGGGTGCTGTAGCTGAAAGAGCCGTACTGCAATCGGAGATTCTCGCTCAAGTCATGAGTGTGTGCGACGTCCACGCCAAACTTGATGGCGTGTCTGCCGTGAGTCCAGCTCATGGTGTCGGCATACTGCGTGCGGCGTTCGTCGGGGAATGCCGGACGAGTGAGGAATGTAGGCACTCCCATGTCAAAGCCATTGGTGATGAAAACGTCCGGGGGCAAACCGAGTTGGTTGGTATAGCCCGGAAAATTGGGGGACTTAACCAGATTGGCCTGCTCATAGGCCGTGGGAGCCTGGGGGAACTCAAATTCAAAGTCGCGGCCATACTGGAAGCGAGCCTCATTCGTGAGCGTCTGGGTGATGGAGGTGTAGAGCTTGGCGACGCCCCAGGTGTCTTTCACATAGTCGTTTCCGAAACTGGCCACTCCGAAGGTGTTGCTGGCCTGCGTTTGAATGCCGGCGGGAGAAGACCAGCGCATGCGATTGACTTCAAACGTGGCGTGGTTCTTAGCGCTGATTTGCCAGTCGATCTTGGGGAAAAAAATCGTGGACTGACCCTTGCGGGGAACGGGACCGAGTTCTCCAAGCAGGTCATTGAGACCGTTCGTATAGTCGGCTTGGGCCTGGGCGGTGGTGACGCCAAGCCGAGTGGCAAGGGTACTTATCGTGGACGCACTCGGGGAAGCAAAGAAAGCGGCGGGGCTGCCAGCCTTGGCGGTCCCAGGGAAGTTGCGATCGTAGCGGTCAAAGGCAAAAAAGAAAAAGATCTTGTCCTTGCGAATGGGGCCACCGGCGCCGAAGCCGTAAATCTTGCGAACGTCCGTGGGCGCGTACGGAGAGGGGGTGAAGACGCCAGGAGAAGTCTGTTTGGTAAGGGTGGTAAAAGGATTGATGGCGCCCCAAGAGTTATCGCGATCATAGAAATAGCCTTCGCCGTGGAACTGGTTGGTGCCGCTCTTAGTCACGGTATTAACGACGGCCCCGGCAGCGCGGCCATACTCGGCGGAATAGTTGGAAGTATTGACCTGGAACTCCTGGACTGCGGCTTTCGCGCTGGAGTAGCCGATGCGCGTGCGCCCGCGCTCCTCGGAAAAGAAAGCCTGGTTATTGTCGCCGCCGTCGACAGTATTGTTGTTAAGAAGCGTGCTCATGCCGCGAAAGCTGATCAGGCCGAAGCCGTTAGCATTGCTGACTGCTCCGGGAGTGAGGAGGACAAACTCGGACCAGCGGCCGCCATTGATGGGCAGGTTGCTGATGGCGTTCTGGTCGACGATGGGCGCGAACTCGGCAGAGTTGGTGTTGACTAGCGGTATTTCGGCGGAGACGACGACAGTGGCCCCGGCGGAAGCCACGTTCAAACGCGGCGACAAGTCAGTCACACTGCCGACCTGCACGATAACGTGTTCGGCCGTGAACAGAGCAAACCCCGGCGCCTCCACGGTGATGGTAAAGGTGGCGGGCGGGAGCTTTCCGAGGCGGAAGTAACCTGTGTCATCGGTCATCACGGTCTCTTCGGCGTTCGTGCCGAGGTTCTTGATAGTGACTTTGGCATTCGGTACGGCAGCGCCGCTGGAGTCGAGCACGGTGCCGCCGACAGCCCCGTCCGTAGTGGACTGGGCGAACAAGCCGCAAGCCAAGAGCATCGTGGCCATCAAGGCGAGGCTATACCTAACGATGGAACTTCCCATCTTATGCGTTCTCATGGACTTCCTCCTGGGCAATTTCTGTTGAATCGCGGAATCACACTCACACCACAGATCCTCCCGCGGGGGAATGGAGGATACTGCTGATACTCTGGCCGACCGCAATGACCGAAAAGGACGACGGCTACCGTCAACCCGCACCTGGATTTATGGCTTCACTTGTACCACAGGAGCCGCTCAAGGAAAAGCGTGAGCCTGTGGAAGACCTCGCCCGACCGAAGTCAAGCAGTTCCTGACCGTGGCGGAACCGCACCTGCCATGTACTGTGCTTTCAGGAAGATGGCAGCGGAATATTGCGGGGAGATGAACGACGTGAGAAGGGAAGATTAGGAATGAGGATTGCGCTGCGGCACGTGCGTGCGTTAGAGTCGCGAGTTCTTGATCGAGGGCGAGAATGACAGACAGGAAGAAAAGCGAGCGGGACGCGGCGAAGGCGCAAAAGGAGAGCGTGCGCGTGCTGATCACCGGCGGGCGGATTCAGAAACGAATCCAAGCGCTGGCACGGGAAATTCGAAGAGATTTTCCGAAGGATCCGCTGCACCTTGTGAGCGTGCTGAAGGGCGGAGTGTTTTTCCTGACGGATCTGGCGAGGAGCATTTCCGGGGAAGTTTCGTTTGATTTTATTGCGGTGTCCAGTTACGGGCAGAACACGCGCTCTTCGGGGCAGGTACGGCTAACGCGAGACTTGGATTCGAGCATCGAAGGAAAGACGGTGATCGTGGTTGAAGACATTCTCGATACCGGGATGACGCTGCAATACCTGCTACGGCTGTTTCAACAGCGGAAGCCGAAACATTTGCGCGTGGCGGTTCTGCTGGACAAACCGGAACGGCGGATTACGGCGGTGCGGGCGGACTATGTGGGGTTCAGCATTCCGAATGAGTTTGTGGTGGGATACGGGCTGGACTATGCGGAACGTTACCGCAATTTGCCGTACGTGGGGATATTGAAGCTGGGAGGCGGGTCGAAGAAAGAAAGTGATTGAAGACGTGCTCCTGAGTGTTGAGGATCCTCCGGCTAAATGACGAGATACATCCCCAAATAAGCCAAGTGCTCGAGTTTGCCGGGCCTGCTCCTCGCTGCCTGCTATAATAGTTGCACGACATGAATCCTTCGGAATCACAAATAGCAACGACAGCTTTGAATGGCGGCGCGGAAGTCTCCGCGGAAGTACTGGCGACGCTAACGGAAATCGGCGAGGAAGTGAACGCTTCGCTGGACCTGGACGAGGTTCTGGCGCGTTCGGCGGCACTGATCAAGCGGCACATTGACTACGAAATCTTTGGCGTGCTGATGGTCGAAGGAGACGGAAGTTATATCCGCCACCGCTTTGCGATCGGATATCCGCGGGAACTGGCGGAGAATCTGAGAATTCCATTGGGACAGGGGATCACGGGAACGGCGGCGGCCACCGGGCATTCGGTACGCGTGAGCGATACGTCCAAGGACCCGCGCTACATCAATGCGATCGACAGCGTGCGGTCGGAGATGGCCGTGCCGCTGATGCTGCAGGGGAAATGCATCGGCGTAATGGACGTGCAGAGCCGCCACCTGGATTATTTCACGCGCGACCAACAAAACATTTTGACGCTGCTGGCGAGCCGGCTGGCGGTAGCGATTGAGAACGCGCGGCTGTTTCAGAAGGTGCGCGCGCAGGCGGAAACGCTGCTGCTGCTGAACGAAGTGGCGCGCGAAACAGGGTCGATTCTAGAAGTGGAAGAATTGCTGCGGCGCGCGGCGGAACAGACCAAGAGGGTGATCGACTACCAGATCCTGAGCATCATGCTGTATGACGAAGAGCTGAAAGTTTTCCGGCACCGGGTGGACGTGAAACACGGGCATCACGTGCAGGGAAAGCTGCGCGCCACGGCGAGCGAAGGGATCGTGGGCGCGGCGGCGACGCTGAAGGAGCCGGTGCTGGTGCCGGATGTGACGGTGGACCCGCGCTACCTGATGGTGAATCCGGAAACGCGGTCTGAACTGGCGATTCCGATGATGCACAAAGGCAAAGTGATTGGCGTGCTGGATCTGGAGAGCCCGCACCCCAATTACTTCACCGAGGATCACGTGCAGACGCTATCGATTTTGGCGGCGAATCTGGCGGTGTCGCTGGAGAACGCGCGGCTGTACGAACAACTGGCGCGGGACGAGGCGAGGTTGGAGCGCGATTTGCAGGCCGCGAAAAGAATCCAGGGCGCGCTACTGCGGCCGGTGCCGGCGGAGGACTACGGGTTGGATATGGCGGCGCGGTATCTTTCGGCGCGGGAAGTGTGCGGCGATTTGTACGATTTCCTGCGTTATGGCCCGCAACAACTGGGGATTGCTTTGGGAGATGTGAGCGGGAAGGGAACGGCGGCGGCGCTTTACGGAGCGGTGGCCATCGGGATCATGCGAAGCCTTGCGCCGCAGAAGCTGCAACCAGCGGAAATGCTAAAGCAGATGAATCAACTGGTGGGCGAACGGCGCATCGAAGGGCGATTCATGACCGCGTGCTTTGCGACTTGGCAGAAGGGACGGCAGAAATTGCGCGTGGCAAACGCGGGACAATCGCAGCCGTTGCTTTACAAAGATGGGCGATGCGGGAAGATCGAATTGACAGGATTTCCGCTGGGGATTTTCGAAGAAGTGACGTATGACGAGTGGGGAGTGACGCTCGATTCCGGGAATGTGCTGGTGTTTCATTCCGACGGTATCGCCGAGTCCACGAACAGCGAGGGGCAATTTTTCGGCACCACGCGGATGCGAACGCTCGTCGAGAAGCACAATGGAGATACGGCCTCTGAAATTGCAGACGCGATTCTGCGGGAGGTCGATTGGTTCACTGGAGAAGCGCCGCTTTTTGATGATCGAACACTGGTGGTGGTCAAGGTCCGATGAGCCACGCGGTGGACTCCCCTGCCCGCAAGCTGAAGTATGTCGACCCAACGACTTTTACACCGCACTTCGAGTGGAAGAAGAGTGCGCGGCGGGGTGCGCTGTGCGAAGAAGTGGTTTGCGAAGGCGTTTCATTAAGTTCGGTGGCGGAAAAAACCGGGACGCCAACTTATGTCTACAGCGGTGCGGCGATTGAAACTGCTTACCGGGAGCTGGACAAGGGGCTTAGTGCGCTGCCGCACACGGTGTGTTTTGCGGTGAAGTCGAACGGAAATCTTTCCATTCTGAAAAAACTGGCGGGGCTGGGCAGCGGGTTTGACATTGTTTCGGGAGGAGAGCTGCATCACCTGCGGCGCATCGGGGTCCACGGCGAACGCATCGTATTTTCCGGCGTGGGCAAAGGCCGGGACGAAATCCGAGAGGCGCTGAACTATCGAATTGGGCGGCGAGGCGGGCGTTCGGGGATTTTGCTGTTCAACACCGAATCGGAAGCGGAGCTGGAGATTCTCGTTGAAGAGGCCGCACGGGTGATATCGCGAGGCGGCATGCCGCCAGCCGTGGCGGTGCGCGTAAATCCCGACGTGGAGGCGGGTGGGCATCCGCACATTGCGACGGGGCGGCACGAGCACAAATTTGGCCTGGACTGGGAAGAGGCGAGGCGGCTCTACCTGGCGCATCGCGATTCGAAATGGATCCGTTGGCAGGGGCTAAGCGCGCACATCGGGTCGCAGATCACGTCACTCGAGCCATTTCGTTGCGCGGTTGAGCGACTGGTTGGATTTGTAGAGGAACTGCGCGGTGAGGGAATCGAGTTGCGCTACCTGGATGTCGGTGGTGGCCTGGGAGTGCGTTATGCGGATCAGGAGCCGCCGTCACGGAGCGAATACGCGCGACTGATTTCACGGATGGTGGGAAAGCTTGGCTTGCACCTGCTGTTGGAGCCGGGCCGATCCATCATCGCACCCGCGGCTGTGCTGCTGACGAGAGTTGTTTATACTAAGACAAACCGAGGCAAGACGTTCGTAGTGGTGGATGCGGCCATGAACGATCTGATGCGGCCGGCGCTCTACGGGGCGGTACATCCGATTACGAAAGTAGGGCCGGTCGCCAACATAGGCGGTGGGCGGAAGGAAAGTGGCGCTGATGGCGGGCGCGTCGATATCGTTGGTCCAGTGTGCGAGACGGGCGATTGCTTTTTGCGGGATTGGCCGCTTGGGGAAGTGCAGGCCGGCGAATTGCTGGCAATTTGGGGAACGGGCGCGTATGGAATGGCGCAGGCGTCTAATTACAACGCGCGATGCCGTCCAGCCGAGGTGCTTGTCGAGGGGAAACGCTTTCGGTTGATTCGCCGGCGCGAAACCCAGGAAGATTTGCTCCGGACCGACGTGCTGGGCTAGTTTTTCACTGCTTCGTAGACGATTTTTCCATCCACAACAGTGTAGCGAACGCTCGCGTCCTTGATTTTCTCCGGAGCAATCGAAAATAAATCCGTATCGAGAATGACGACGTCGGCCAGTTTTCCCGGCGCGAGGGATCCTTTTTGCTTTTCGCCGAATTCCGCATACGCAGAGCCCAATGTATAGGCTTCGATGGCTTCCTTGAGGGTCAGCCTCTGCTCGGGGAACCAGCCGCCCGGATTTTTGCCGTCGAGGGTCGCGCGGGTGACGGCAGCGTAGAGGCCGAGCAAAGGGTTCAGCGGGGCCACGGTCCAATCGCTGCCGAAGGCCAGTCGAACGCCATGATCGAGAAAGGTGCGAAAGGCGTAAGTGGTTTTGCAGCGTTCGTGGCCGATGCGTTTCTCGGCCCAGCGGCCATCGTCGATGGCGTGATAGGGCTGAACAGAGGCGATGACGCCGAGTTGCGCGAAACGAGCGAAGTCCTCCGGGCGGACATGCTGAGCGTGTTCGATGCGCCAGCGGCGGTTGTCGCGCGGGCCATTCTGTCTCGCCACTCCGGTATACACATCGAGCATGATGCGGTTGGCTTTGTCACCGATCGCGTGAACGGCAATCTGCAGTCCCGCCTTGTCAGCGCCCAGAGCCATTTTCAACATATTGCCTTCGGGCAGCATCATGGCGTTGGGGAGGCCAGAAGTTTGTGGCGCATCGGTGAAGGGCTGTTCAAAAAGAGCGGTCGTGGAGCCCAATGAGCCGTCGGCGAAGCCTTTCAGGGCGCCGAGATGGATCCAGTCATTCCCGAAGCCGGCGCGAAGCCCAGCCGTGGCGGGTGCTTCCCACTGAGGAAGGGGAGTGATGCAATAGATGCGCAATGTAAGCTCGCCGCGCGCGGCAAGCACCTGGTAGGCGCGGACGTCTTCCGTGCTGCTGATGTCGTGGATGCTGGTTACGCCGAAGCGGCGCGCTTCGTTCATGCCGGCACGGGCCATGCGAAGAAGCTTCTCCTCCGAGGTCGGAGGCATCGCGCGGTAAACGAGTTCCATGGCCGCATCTTTCATCAGGCCGGTGGGGTTGCCGTCTTTGTCGCGAACGATGGTGCCGCCGGGCGGGTCCTTGGTGTCGCGCGTGATTCCGGCGAGGCGCAGGGCAACGCCGTTGGCCATGGCCATGTGGCCATCGTAGCGCGTGACGAAGACGGGAGTATCCGGCGTCAACGCATCGACCCAATCGTGCGAAGGCAGTGGTGTGCCGCCCCAAAGTTCGTGGTCCCAGGTGCCGCCGAGCATCCACTCGCCCTTCGGCGATTTCTTGGCATGCTCGCCGATGCGGCGGACAAATTCCTGCGGCGTGGCCGCGTCTCGCAGGTGCACGCCGCTGATTTCTCCGCCCCCGCTGGTGAAATGCACGTGCGCGTCAATGAAGCCGGGCAGGACACTCTTGCCTTGCACATCGATCTGTTTCGTTCCAGGGCCAATCCATTTGGCTATGTCCGCATCGGAACCAACTGCGATAATGCGACTTCCGTGGATTGCGAGTGCTTCCGCCTGAGGATGCGCCGCATCGACCGTCCAAACGCGGCCGTGGAGGACAACGAGATCAGCGGAAGGTGACTGCTGCGAACTAAGACTGGCGGCTGCGAACAGCAGAAGACCAGCCGATATAAAAACGCGTCTCATGAATTTCTCCGGATGAAAATAAGACCAGAATCGCGAGCTAGAGCCGATAAAAACTACGCTTCACCCCATTTCAGCTTATTGCGCAGAATCTCGAAATAAGATTTCTTCGGCGGCTGGATGAGTTTCAACCGTTCTTTTGCGCGGCACACGCGGAGGCGGTCCGTCGCCTGCATGGGAATGCCGCGTTGGCCGTCGAGCGTGAGATAAACGGATTCTGTAACCCCATTCAGCTTTATGTCAATGCAAGACGAATCTTGGATGACCAGCGGACGATCGCTGAGTGTGTGAGGGCAGATGGGAGTAATGACAAAAGATTCCACCGAGGGATGGACGATGGGCCCGCCTGCGGAAAGTGAATAGGCCGTCGAGCCGGTGGGGCTGGATATGATCAGGCCGTCCGCGCGGTAGCGGCAGACGAATTCGGTGTTGATGCCCAGTTCCAGCTCAATCATACGGGCGAGAGCCCCTTTGTGAATGACGACGTCATTGAGGACGCATTGAGTTTCGATGGCCGCGCCCGCGCGCTCCAGCTCCGCCTGCAGCATGACGCGCTGGCTGACGGAAGAACG
>Ga0307479_10006107_pt1 | contig 11047 bp, 10 predicted proteins | sample atmos_gasesECM4C_FD_203743 | JGI IMG/M metagenome (GOLD analysis project Ga0307479, IMG submission 203743) | Hardwood forest soil microbial communities from Morgan-Monroe State Forest, Indiana, United States - atmos_gasesECM4C_515 | ecosystem: Environmental > Terrestrial > Soil > Temperate... | reverse complement strand
GCCGCGGCCCACCGCGTCGAGGTACTGGCCGTAGCTCTCCCACTGCCAGTCGATGCCCGCCTTCATGACGTCGTAGGGGATCGCCTCGACGTTGACCAGGTCCTGCATCAGGATCTCGCGCGTCTCGGGACGCACGGGCGCCACGCCGACGCCGCAATTGCCCATGATCACGGTGGTGACGCCGTGCCAGGGCGAGCAGGTGAGCATCGGGTCCCACGCGATCTGCGCGTCGTAGTGGGTGTGGGGATCGACGAAGCCGGGGGCCAGGACGAGGCCGTCGGCGTCCAGCACCCGCTCGGCGGTGGGCCCGTTCGACGGGCCCACGTAGCGAATCCTGCCGTCCGCCACCCCGAGATCGCCCATGAAGGCGGGCGCCCCGGTGCCATCGACGATGCGCGCGTTCCGGATCACGAGATCGAGCATGGCGCTCCCCTTTTCTCCACGTCGGGCGATGCAGGCCGGCGGCCTGGGCCGGTCGCCGGCGGCTCCCTTGCGTCCGCGACTATATCCGCGACTATAGAGGATGGCGAGTCCCGGCGACGCGGTCAAGCCTATATACTCGCGGCACCGAGCGATGCCGTCCGGCCGCCTCTCCGCCGCCTTCGAGGTCCTCGCGGTCGCCACCCGCCTGGGCCTCACCTCCTTCGGCGGCCCGGTGGCCCATCTCGGCTACTTCCGCCGCGAGTACGTCGTGCGGCGGCGGTGGCTCGACGAGCCGACGTACGCCGACGTGGTGGCCCTTTGCCAGTTCCTGCCCGGCCCCGCGAGCAGCCAGGTCGGGATCGCGATCGGGATCCTCCGCGCCGGCCTGCCGGGCGGGCTGGCCGCCTGGCTCGGCTTCACGCTGCCGTCGGCGCTGGCGCTGGTGCTGTTCGCCCTGTTCATCCGGGGCGCCGATCTCTCCGGAGCCGGCTGGCTGCTCGGCCTCAAGATCGCGGCGGTGGCGGTGGTGGCGCAGGCGGTGTGGGGGATGGCCCGCGCGCTCTGCCCCGACCGCGAGCGCGCCTCGATCGCGATCGCGGCCGCGCTCGTGGTGACCGCGTGGCCGGGGGCGTGGGGCCACGTGGCGGTGATCGCGCTGGCCGGCGTGATCGGGCTCGGGCTCCTCCCCGCGGCGGCCGACGACAGCTCGACACGCGTGCGCGTGCCGATCGGTCGGCCGCTCGCGGCCGCGGCCTTGACGCTGTTCTTCGCGCTGCTGCTGGTCCTGCCGATCCTGCGCTACACGACCGGCGCGCACGCCCTCGCCGTCTTCGACAGCTTCTATCGCGCCGGCGCGCTCGTCTTCGGGGGCGGGCACGTGGTGCTGCCGCTCCTGCAGGCCGAGGTGGTGCCGCCCGGCTGGGTGACGAGCGAGGAGTTCCTGGCCGGCTACGGCGCGGCCCAGGCGGTGCCGGGCCCGCTCTTCACCCTCTCCGCCTACCTGGGCGCGGTCATGCGCGGGCGGCCGAGCGGCTGGCTCGGCGCGGGCCTCGCCCTGGTCGCGATCTTCCTCCCCGCGTTCCTGCTCGTGGTGGGCGCGCTGCCGTTCTGGGACGCGCTGCGGGGGCGGCCGCGGTTCCGGGCGGCGCTGCGCGGGATCAACGCGGCGGTCGTCGGCCTCCTGCTCGCCGCGCTCTACCACCCAGTGTGGACGAGCGCGATCCATGGGCCCGCCGACTTCGCGCTGGCCCTCGCCGCCTTCGCGCTGTTGGCCTGGTGGAGCCTGCCGCCCTGGGTGGTGGTGGCCTTCGCAGCGGCGGGCGGCCAGGCGATCGCGCTGCTGCGTTGAGCGCGCGCCGCGCCGCCGCGGCGCGCCCGGTGCCCGGAGTCAGCCCGCGAGCATCTCCACGCGGAACAGCGCGCCCGGATCCTCGACCGCGACCAGGTGGTGGATCGTGAACTCGTAGGCCTCGCCCGCGCGCAGGTCCGAGGGCGAGAACGGGAACGCGAGGTTGCCCGCGATCGCCTGGCGGCCGGGGTAGGTGACGTGGAGCGCCACCGAGCGCGCGAGGGCCAGCACCGCGGCGGAGGTCTCCGCGTCGTCGGCGATCACCTCGATGATCAGCCCGATCTCGTGCGGCCGGCTCCCGCGCACCGGCTCGAGCGGGCCCATGACCCCGTCGCGTCCGTAGACGTGGAACATGAGCCGGTAGCCGTTGGGATAGGTGTCGGCCACGCGCGTGCGCACGTTGTCGAGGTAGGCGTCGAGGTTGGCGATGAGCTGGGGCTCGCGCACTCCCGCGATGGCGAGGGTGCGGAAGCCGACGCGGGCCACCCCCTCGAGCTTCAGGGTCGGGGTGGCCGCGGGGACGAAGCGCGTGCCCGCGACGCGCACCGCCCGATCGCCGGCGGCCTCGAAGCGCGTGCCCTTGAGGTCGATGTGGCCGTGGGGCAGGTGCAGCTCGTAGGGATTGGCGCGCTCGTAGAGCGAGTGCGCGGCCACCGAGGCCACCGTGCACACCTTGTCCGGGTTCGGCGGCTCGACCGTGAAGGCGTCCTCCTCGATGACGCCGAGCAGGCAGTCCGAGCCGTGCCGCGGATAGGCGGCCGCGCCGCCGCACTCGAGGATCTTGCCCATGTGGAGCGCGAGGCCGGGATCGTGGCCGGCGCGGATCGGGAAGGCCGCGATGACCGCGGCATCGCAGGCGCGGCCAGCGATGATCACCTCCGCGCCCGCGTCGAGCGCGGCGAGGAAGGGCTCGACGCCCATCTGGGCCACGATGCGGGTGGCCTGATCGACGTCGGCGGCGGTCAGCGCGCGGTCGTGGTCGAGCGGGCGCACCCGGCCGCCCGCCACCTGGGCGCGGAGCCAGCCGCGGTCCACCTCCGCGTCGATCACCGCGGTGCGGAAGCGGTAGCCACGCTCGCGGCAGAGTTCGCGGTAGAGATCGAGCGTCCACTCGAGATGGGGCCGCCCGCCGCCGCCGCCCGCGGAGCCGATCAGCACCGGGATGCGGCGGTCGCGCGCGGCGTCGAGGATCATGGTGAGGTCGCGCTTGGCCGCGCGGCGGTTGACGAACGGCACGCCCGCCCCGAGGTAGTACGGCCCGGGGTCGGTCGAGCCCGCGTCCAGCGCGAGGACCGCGGGATCGCGCGCGAGGCCACGCTCCATCGAGCGCGCGGGAATGCCGTAGCCCAGCATGCCGAGCGGGGCCAGCACCGTCATCGGCGGCGTCATCGGGCGATCTCCGGCCACTCGATCGCGTGGCGGGCGAGGGGAACGTGCTGCTGGGCCCCGTACACGTCGGTCTCGCCGATCGCGCCGGAGGACCACGGCCGGCGCAGCGTGATCTTCACCGCGAAGGCCGGCTCGAACTCGATGATGTCGACCACGTCGTCGGGCGAGAGGCCGTAGAGGCGCGCCACCGTGTCGCGGTCGAGGGGCCGGCCGGCCACGAAGCGGCGAAAGGTGGCCTCGTCCGGGAACACGATGTCGAGGGTCAGCAGGAACGGTCCCGCGTTCTTGCTGGTCACGAACGTGGCGATCTCCCCGATGGTCCGCATCCCGCCGTCATCGCACCACCTGGGGCGGCCCGCTGTCAAGCGGGCAGGGGCGGCCGGCGGGTGTGCCAGTCGGTCTCCCGCTCGTAGGCGCGTCCGGCGCGCAGCAGGGTCGCCTCGTCGAAGCGGCGCCCGATCAGCTGAAGCCCGATCGGCAGGCCGCCCGCGGTGAACCCGCACGGCAGCGAGAGCGCGGGGACGCTGGCCAGGCTCGCGGGAGTGGTGTAGGAGCGCCGGTTGAAGAAGCGCCGGCCGGCCTCCGCGCGAGAGGCGATGGGCCCTTGGGCGCTCGCGATCGGCGGGGCGGCGGTCGGCGCGGTGGGGGCCAGCAGCACGTCGAATCGCCCGAGCGCGGCCCAGAGCTGCGTCCGGATCGCCGCGCGCGCCCGCGCGGCCTGCTGGCCGAGCGTGGCGGGCAGGAGCGCCGCGGTGACGAGCCGGCGTCGCGTGCCCGCGTCGTACTCGTCGCCGCGCGTGGCCAGCGTCCGGTGGTGCCAGGCCGCCGCCTCGCCGTCGGCCAGGGCCATGAACACCGCACCCGCCATCGGCACGAGCGGGAGGTCGACGTCCTCCACCCGCGCCCCGAGCCCGCGCAGCGTGTCCGCGCTGCGGCGCACCGCCTCGCGCACCTCCCCATCGGTCTCCGGGCTGTCGACCAGCGTGGTGACGACGCCGATCGAGAGCCCGCCCGCGCCGCGCTCCAGATCGGCGCGCGGATCACCGGGCGCGGGCCGCATCCAGCGATCGCGCCCGTCGGGCCCCGCGATGATCGAGAGCAGCAGCGCCGCGTCCTCCACCGAGCGGGTGAGCGGACCGGGCGCGTCCATCGACCACGCCACCGGCACGCAGCCCGAGCGGGGCACCAGGCCCCAGGTGGGACGCAGCCCGACCGCGCCGCACCACGCGGCCGGGGTCCGCACCGACCCGCCGGTGTCCTCGCCGAGGGCGGCCGCGGCGAGCGCGGCCGCCGCCGCGATGCCCGAGCCCGAGGAGGAGCCGCCGGTCTCGCGCGTCCGGTCCCACGGGTTGCGCGGCTGACCGAACGGATGCGTGAGCGTGCCGCCCAGGGCGAACTCGGTGAGGTTCAGCTTCCCGAGCAGGATGCCGCCCGCCGATCTGAGCCGCGCGACGACGGAGGCGTCCTCGGTCGGCACGCGGTCGCGGTGCAGGCGCGAGCCCGAGGTGGTCCGCACGCCCGCGGTGTCGAACTGGTCCTTCACCGCGAACGGCACGCCGTGGAGCGGCCCGAGCGGCGCGCCGTGGCCGAGCGCTTGCTCGGCCGCGCGAGCCTCCTCGAGCGCACGCTCCCGGCAGACCGTGACGTAGGCGCCGAGCGCCTCGTTCCACCGGTCGATGCGCGCGAGGTAGGCCTCCACGAGCTCGAGGGGGGAGATCGTGCGGGCGCGGATCAAGCCGGCCAGCTCGACCGCGGAGCGATGGACGAGGTCCGCGGTCATCGGGGCGCGCCGGGCAGATCGGGCGGCGGGGCGGGCGCGGGCTCCGCGTCGGTGAGATCGAGGCCGGCCAGGCCGCCGAGCACCTCGACGAAGGCGTTCAGCCGATGCGTGACCTCGGCCAGATCGGCGCCGTCCAGCCGCAGGCCGGCCGCGGCGGCCAGCGCGCGGACCTCGGCAGACGTGAGCTCGATCATCCGGAGGCGATCCTACCGGGTGGTCGCGGCGGCGGCAACCTTGCTGGAAGATCTGCCCGATTCCGCATAAGATCTGGCCCATGAGCCTCGACCCCGCTCGCACGCGCACGCTGGTTCAGCAGGCCTGGGACCGCGAGATCATCCCGGCCCTCACCGACTACATCCGCATCCCGGCCAAGTCGCCCATGTACGACGCGAAGTGGGTGAAGCACGGGCACATCGACCGCGCGGTCACCCTCATGACCGACTGGGCCCGCCGTCGCAAGATCGAGGGCCTGACCATCGACGTGATCCGCCTCGAGGGCCGGACCCCGGTCATCCTGATGGAGGTGCCCGGCAAGGGCGGGGAGACCGTGCTCCTCTACGGTCACTGCGACAAGCAGCCGGAAATGGTGGGCTGGGCCGCGGACGGCGGCCCGTGGACGCCGGTGCGCCGCGGCGATCGGCTGTTCGGGCGCGGGGCGGGCGACGACGGCTACGCGGTGTTCGCGGCGCTCACCGCGATCGAGACGCTGCAGGCCCAGGGCGTCCCGCACGCCCGCTGCGTGGTGCTGATCGAGGCCTCCGAGGAGAGCGGCAGCCCCGACCTGCCCGCCTACGTGGAGCAGCTCGCGGAGCGTCTGCGCCCCGACCTGGTCATCTGCCTGGACTCGGGGTGCGGCGACTACGACCACCTGTGGGCCACTACCTCGCTGCGCGGCGTGCTGAGCGGGATCCTCACCGTGGAGGTGCTGAGCGAGGGGGTCCACTCGGGTGCGGCGAGCGGCATCGTGCCCTCGAGCTTCCGCATCCTGCGCCAGGTGCTGGACCGGCTCGAGGACCACCGCACCGGCAAGATCCTGGTCTCCGAGTGCCACGTGGAGATCCCGCCGGGCCGGCTCGCGGAGGTGCGCGCGGTCGCGGGCGTCCTCGGCGGCAAGATTCCCAAGGCGTTCCCGCTGGTGCCCGGCATGCGCCCGATGACCGAGGATCCGGTCGAGGCGCTGCTCAACAACACGTGGCGGCCGATGCTGTCGGTCACCGGCGTCGAGGGCATGCCCGCGCTCGCCGACGCGGGTAACGTGCTGCGGCCGAAGACCTCGGTGAAGCTCTCGCTGCGCCTGCCGCCGACCGCCGACGCGGACGCGGCCAGCCGCCGGGTGAAGGAAGTGCTGGAAGCCGATCCACCCTACGGCGCGCGCGTGACCTACTCGAGCGGCGAGCGGCCGGGCACCGGGTGGAACGCCCCGGTGATGGCCGACTGGCTCCGCGACTCGGTCGGGCGCGCGTCGACCGCGCAGTTCGGCGCGCCCGCGATGTTCGACGGCCTCGGCGGCTCGATCCCGTTCATGAGCATGCTGGGCGAGCGCTTCCCGCGCGCCCAGTTCCTGGTCACCGGGGTGATGGGGCCGGGCTCGAACGCCCACGGGCCGAACGAGTTCATCGATCTGCCGACGGGAGTGAAGGTGACCGCCTGCGTGGCGCAGGTGATCGCCGACCACGGCGCCGACCGGGCGCGCTGATCGAGCCGCCGCGGGCCGAGCGCGCGTGAACGGCACCCGGCCCGGCGTCGTCCTCACCGTCCTCACCGGGCTCAACGGCCTCAACTACCTCGACCGCTACGTCGCGGCGGCCACCCTGCCGCTCATCCTCGCCGGCCTGGCGATCTCGGACACCGCGGGCGGGCTGCTCCAGTCGGCCTTCATCGTGACCTACTCGCTGGCGTGTCCCATCGCGGGCTGGATCGGCGATCGCCATCCGCGCATGCGCCTGGCCGCGATCGGGGTCTTCGTGTGGAGCGTGGCCACCCTCGCCTCCGGCCTCGCGCCGACCTACGCCATCCTCCTCCTCGCCCGCTCGGTCATCGGGGTGGGCGAGGCGAGCTACGCGGTGGTCACGCCCTCGCTCCTCTCCGACTGCTACCCGCCGGAGCGCCGCTCGCGCGTCCTCGGCATCTTCTACGCCGCGATCCCGGTGGGCACCGCGCTCGGCTACGTGGTGGGCGGGCTGGTCGGCGAGACCTACGGCTGGCGCGCCGCCTTCTTCGTGGCCGGCGCGCCCGGCGCGCTGCTCGCCCTGCTGCTCCTCTTGCTGCCCGAGCCGCCGCGGGGCGCGCTGGACCCGGTGGGGGCGGGCCCGGCCACTCCGCTCGGTCTCCGGGCCTCGCTGCGGGCGCTGGCCGCGCGGCGGAGCTACGTGGTCAACACCGCGGCGCAGGTGATCTACACGTTCGCGATGGGCGGGCTCGCCACCTGGATGCCGACCTACTTCGTGCGCGAGCGCGACATCTCGCTCGGGACCGCGGCTACCACGTTCGGCCTCATCCTGGTGGTGGCGGGCTTCGCGGGCACGCTGGTGGGCGGCCGGCTGAGCGATGCGCTCGCCAAGCGCTCCCGCGCGGCCCATTTCACGCTCTCGGGGGCGAGCCTGGTGCTCTCGATCGTGTTTACGCTGCCCGCGGTGCTGGCCCCGTCGCCGGTGGTGTTCTGGCCCGCCATGTTCGCCACCCTGTTCCTCCTGTTCATGAACACCGGGCCGCTCAACGCAGCGATGGCCAACGTGCTGCCCGCGGACCTGCGTGCGCGCGGCTTCGCGGTCACCACCATGGTGATGCACCTGCTGGGCGACGCGGCGTCGCCCTCCCTGATCGGGCTCGTCTCCGACCGAATCGGGCTGACCGCGCCGGTGCTGATCACCGGCTGTATGCTGGCGGCGGCGGGCCTCGTCCTGCTGCTCGGGCGCAACTCGCTCGCCGCCGATCTCGAGAGCGCCGCGCCCCAGCGGGCCTGAGGGCGGCGGGAAAGGACACGACATGGGCGTGCTCGACGGCAGGGTGGCGTTGGTGACCGGAGCCGGGCGGCTCCGGGGCATCGGGCGGGCCACCGCGGTGGGGCTGGCGGAGCTGGGGGCGGACGTGGTGGTCACCGGCACGGGACGCGATCCCGCGTCGTACCCCGAGGACGAGAAGAAGATCGCCTGGCGCGACGTGGAGAGCACCGCGGAGCAGATCCGCGCCACCGGCCGGCGCGCGATGACCTGGACCGGCGACGTGAGCCAGGCTCAGCCAGTGGGCCGTCTGGTCGACCAGGTGCTCGCGACCTTCGGGCGCCTCGACGTGCTCGTGAACAACGCGGCGTATCCCCGGGGCAACGACCGCGTGCCCCTGCCCGACCTGGACGAGGCGGTCTGGCGCAAGGTGCTCGACATCAAGCTGACCGGGGCCTTCCTGCTCGCCAAGCGAATCGTCCCGATCATGGTGCGGCAGAAGTGGGGGCGCATCGTCAACCTCTCCTCGATCGCGGGCAAGCGCGGCAGCCCTCACACCGCCGCCTACAACGCGGCCAACTTCGGCATCCAGGGGCTGACCCAGTCCCTCGCGATGGAGGTGGCGCGCCACGGGGTCACCGTCAACGCGGTCTGCCCCGGCACCATCGAGACGTCTCGAATGGACGTGCTGGGGCGGGGCGAGGGCTGGCAGCGCCAGCTCGAGCGCATCCCGATGGGGCGCGCCGCCACCGACGAGGAGGTGGCCGGCCTGATCGCGTTCCTCTGCTCGCCCGCCGCCGCCTTCATGACCGGCCAGTCCGTCAACATCGACGGCGGCGTGGTCATGTGGTGAGGGGCGCCGCGATGCGCGAGTGCTGCGAGGTCCGAGCCGAGGTGCCGGCGCGACAGCGGCGCGTGCTCCAGCTCGTGCTCGCCCTCAACGCGGCGATGTTCGTGGTCGAGCTGGGCGCGGGGATCCGCGGCCACTCCACGTCCCTGGTGGCGGACTCGGTCGACATGCTGGGCGACGCCATCGTGTACGGCGCGAGCCTCCTGGCCCTCGGGCGCGGGGTCCTCTGGCAGGCGCGGGTCGCGCTCGCCAAGGGCCTGATCATGGCCGCCTTCGGGATCGGGGTGCTCGCCGAGGTGGGGGCGAAGCTCAGCCGGGGCCTGATGCCCGCCGCCGACGTCATGGGCTCGATCGGCCTCCTCGCCCTCGCGGCCAACGCGGTCTGCCTGGCCCTGCTGTGGCGGCACCGGGCCGACGATCTCAACATGCGCTCCGCCTTCGTGTGCTCGCTCAACGACGTGGCCGGTAACGCGGGCGTGCTGCTGGCGAGCGCGGGCGTGGGCCTGCTCGGGTCGGCCTGGCCCGACATCGCGGTCGGGCTGCTGATCGCGGGGATGTTCGGTGCCTCCGCGATCGGGGTGATCGCGCGGGCGCGGCGGCAGCTCGCGGCCTGAGCGGCCGGAGCCGCCCGCGGCCGGTCAGCGCGTGGGGCCGGGCGCGCTCGCGTCGCCGGCGCGGCGCGCCAGCAGGATGTTGATCACGCCGCTCTCCATCCGCCGCTCCTGCACGTCGGTGTAGCGCGCGAGCAGATCGAGCATGCGCACGTTGCTCGCGAGCACGTAGGCGCGGAAGCGGCGGATGCCGCGCGCCTCCGCGGCGGCGAGCAGGTCGTCGAGCAGGATCCGGCCGAGCCCGCGGTTCTGCCAGCCGTCCTGGATCACGAACGCGATCTCGGCGGTGTCCGGCCGCTCGGTCGGCTCGTAGCGGGCCACCCCGATGAGCTCCGGCGCCTCCCGCGGCCCGAGCTCGGCCAGGAGAGCGAGCCGGCGCTGGTAGTCCACGTTGGCGAGCAGGTGGGCCCAGTCGGGCGGCAGGCGCTGCATCACGGTGAAGAAGCGCTGGTAGGCGGTGTGCTGGCTCAGCCGATCATAGAAGGTGATCAGGCGGTCCTGGTCCTGGGGCTGAATGGGCCGCAGCCGGATCCGGGATCCGTCCCGGAGAACGATCTCCCGCTCGAGCTCCGCGGGATACGTGCTAGATCACCCCGAGCGCCCGGCCGACCTTGACGAACGCGGCCACCGCGCGATCCAGGTCCGCGTCCGTATGGGCCGCGCTCACCTGGACCCGGATGCGCGCCTGGTCACGCGGCACCACCGGGTAGGAGAAGCCCACCACGTAGATGCCCTCCTCGAAGAGGTCGGCGGCCATCCGGTGGGCGAGGCGCGCGTCGCCCAGCATGATCGGCACGATCGGGTGCTCGCCGGGGCGCAGGCCGAAGCCGGCCGCGGTCATGGCCGCGCGGAACCGCTGCGTGTTGGCCGCGAGCCGATCGCGCAGCGCGGTCGAGCGCGAGAGGAGGGCCAGGCCCTCGAGGGCCGAGCACACCAGGGCCGGGGGCAGGGTGTTCGAGAAAAGGTAGGGGCGCGAGCGCTGGCGCAGCAGGGCCACGATCTCGGCCCGGCTCGCGGTGAAGCCGCCGCTGGCCCCGCCGAGCGCCTTACCTAGCGTGGAAGTCACGATGTCCACGCGCCCAGTCACCCCGCAGTGCTCCGGGGTGCCGCGGCCGGTGGGCCCGAAGAAGCCGGTGGCGTGGCTGTCGTCGACCATCACGAGCGCGTCGTGGCGCTCGGCCAGGTCGCAGATGCGGGCGAGGGGCGCCACGTCGCCGTCCATGGAGAACACCCCGTCGGTGGCGATCAGCCGGGTGCGGGCGGATCGGGACGCGATCAGGAGCCGCTCGAGCTCGTCCATGTCGCCGTGGGCGTAGCGCTGGCGCTGGGCCCGGCAGAGGCGGACCCCGTCGATGATCGAGGCGTGGTTGAGCGCGTCCGAGATGATCACGTCCGGCTCGTCGAGGAGCGTCTCGAAGAGGCCGCCGTTGGCGTCGAAGCAGGAGGTGTAGAGCACCGCGTCGTCCATGCCCAGGAAGGCGGCGATGGCCGCCTCGAGGTCCTTGTGGATGGTCTGGGTGCCGCAGATGAACCGCACGCTCGCGAGGCCCAGGCCCCAGCGGGCCAGGCCCTCCTGCGCGGCCCGCACCAGGGCCGGGTCGTCGGCGAGCCCGAGGTAGTTGTTGGCGCAGAAGTTGAGGACGGCGCCGCCGCCGGCGGCGATCGCGGCCCCCTGCGGGGTCGTGATGATCCGCTCCTCCTTGTAGA